>WBZU01001444.1_pt1 | contig 17854 bp, 5 predicted proteins | sample 5204311 | NCBI WGS metagenome assembly WBZU01 (sample SAMN12344359, study PRJNA552823) | activated sludge metagenome | biome: Activated sludge suspended growth; feature: Nitrification reactor; material: Wastewater; isolation source: activated sludge from nitrification reactor of wastewater treatment... | reverse complement strand
TCTTGGAAAAACATATTGTTTAATAAAAAGAAATTTATTGAGATTATTTATGAGCTAAGCGAATAAATCCTTGGTATTTGATGTCTCTATAAAAAAACCAATTTTGTTTAAGGAATATGACGCACACAAATGAGGTGGTAATTACTACTATATCTTATGCAAATTCAGTTAATTTTCTGGTGTATCCAGAGATGGAAATAATTTGACACAGCATTTCACAGGAGGTATTTTGTTTGATCCACTATCGGTATATGGGTATTTAAATCTATTGGTATATATTTGAACTACAAAATTAAATGTGATGTATAAATTTCCCTTTTTTATAATATTAATATTCTTTGGTAACAGAGTTGAGGCACAGAGCTCACTTCCGGATTCATGTAAAATTGCTTTTGGAACCAATCTTTCAGGACTCTTTGATTGGGGCACTGAACAGCCCTTCGTCAATATGATGAAATCTTGCCGTAACTGGTATTCAAAGGATGATAATGGTGAATTTGAGACTGGACAAATTCATCAAATGAGTTTTAGGCTAGATGGCTATCCAACTCATATCCCGCAAATTGTTTCTGGCAATAGCCTACCGCAATATGTTGCCACAATTTGGGCTAGAATTGAAGGATGGAAAATTGGTGAATACAAAGTATTTTTTGAGGGACAAGGCGAACTGGATATCAATGTAGGAGTTGAGAACTTTAGAAGATTGGAAGCTCATACATATGCATTTACTTTACCTACAAATGTCGATCGCGAAATTCAGCTGATTATAAAAAAATCACTCGTCAATGATCCAATTAGAGATATTCGTATTATTCATTCAGAATATGAGACCACTTATCAAACTCACCCATTCAATCCTTTATGGCTGTCTTATCTGAAACCATTTAAGTCTATCCGTTTTATGGATTGGGGACACACTAATTATTGGGGACAAAAGGATGATTGGACTTGGAGTCAAAATAAAGTGGATTGGTCAAGTAGAGCTAAATTGGAAGATTACACTTGGACTAGCTATAAAGGCATACCTTATGAAATGATGATAATGCTTATGGAAGAACTTCATGTAGATGGTTGGGTATGTATACCACATGCAGCAAGTGATGATTATATCCGAAATATGGCATTATTTTTTAAGTTTAAAGTCTCGCCGGAAAGACATCTCTATATTGAGTATAGTAATGAAATATGGAATTGGATTTTTGGTCAGACTGTATGGCTGGATGAAAATCTTTGTAAACCATCTGGTACTTGGCCAGAGTGCTATGTTCCTGCCATTCAAAATGCTCTGGACATTTGGTCTTCGGTTTATAATGGCGAACTCAGAAAAATTACTCGTGTAGTTGGAGCTTTTACTGGATGGTATGATGTAAGTGAACGAGTTGCCAACACAATGAGACAGAATTCATATGATGCCGTCGCACCTACATTTTATTTTGGCTTATCTGAAGAATCAGATATGAGATTGGACGTGCTTGCTGAAAAGGCGACGACAAGTGATATAGCAAGAGAAGTAAGGTCTAATATGAATTTTGAATTTGATGCTATTTCCCAAATTAAAAGTTTGACCAAACGTCTTGGAAAACAACTCGTGTTTTATGAAGGAGGAAATCATATCACTGCACACCCGTTTGGTGTAGAGCCTTCATACAGCCAAGCAATAATAGATCTACACCGTGATACTGCTATATACAATCTTTACAATGAATGGTTTTCACGAATCAAAACATTGCAAGAAGGAAATGAGCCTTTGTTGTGTGAAAATTTCTCTTTTATCGCAGATAGGAGTCCACGCTATGGGTGCTGGGGCTTGTTTGAGTCACTCTATCAAGATACAGTCGCTATAAAACCATATAAATATCAAGCAGTGGTAAGACATCAATCAAAATCATGCATCTCCACTTCTACAAAAAATAGTTTCAATGTGGAATGGAATTGTAATTATATTGCCAATGAAAAAACATTAGTTGTTCAATCTGATAAAAGATCCGTTTTTCATATTATCAATCTGAATGGTACAAATATTTTATTATCCCAACTCACCAGTGGAAAGAATATAATAACTTTGCCTTCATTACCACCTTCTATCTATTATTGTTATTCAAATGAAAATCGCTGTAAATTTATTGTTGATTAAAATTTTTACTCTCAAATTTTATTATAGAATTTATTTTATGACGTATCACGCCTAATGGAAACCCTCCTGTTAAAAGTTTCTAAATGGCATACTATTTGCGATACAACGAGTCAATTACACTAGACCAAAAGTCTGCCATTCACCTTCTTGAGCTATTCACTTCTGATAATTGTTGTATGAAAATTGTAGATCAAAATCAGGTGTAAAACCCCTGAAACCGGAGAAATACTGAGTACATCAAGAATCAGGACTCCAATATTGAGTTCTAAATAATACAAGAATATTAATCTAAATTGGACTTATTGATGAAAGTAATTGAGTGATCTATTAATTCACATTATAATGTGACATTGCGAATTTATAAATCACAAATCCTCTTTATAATTTTGTATTTATATTGAATTACTTATTAGATCAGCAAACCAATTCTGATTCATATCACAATGTATAGTGGAATGAGATTTATAACTTTAGCAATAATTTGTTCATTAAAGATCAACCTTGAAGCTCAGATTTCGATGCAAGTTCAGCGGCCTCAGGAATTTAGCGCCCGCACTGCTCAAATATGGAATTGCGTCATTATCAATGCAGGAAATACTTCTAGGAGCGTATATCTACATGCGATCCTGACTGAGGGTAAAAAAGGGAAACTTGCTGAAGCGAATTCAGCAGTTTTTACTTCTCCAATTGGATCTCTCCAAATCAATCACACAAATTATAACATTTTAATTCCAGAGAATGTAATTTACAAAGACAAGACATATGAAGAACATATCGTTCGGACGAATACTTTGCCAAATGGAATGTATACGGTTTGTCTAACGCTATTTGATGCGCAGACCAAGGTAAAACTAGCTGAAAATTGTATGAATTTTACGATCAACCAGCTCACACCTATGAATCTGGTTTTTCCTGCGGATAGATCCGAAATCTGCGAACCTAATCCTCTGTTTATTTGGACGCCTTACAGGGGAAGTTTGAACAATTACGGATTTTCATATCAAATAAAAATTGTTGAAGTACTCAAATCTCAAAAACCCAATTCTGCTGTAAAGACCAATCCATGTTATTTTTGTACAGGGGGAATTCAAGAAACTAAATATCAATATCCATTTACAGGTTTGCCATTTCAAGACAATCAGCGCTATGCATGGTATATCTCAATAGTAGAAAATAAAAAGGAAATCAGCATTTCTCCTGTATGGGAATTCACGTGGAAAGATTGTATCAGTGAACCGCTCAACCAGCAAACTGAGGATGAGAAAGAAGAAGAAGAATTGGTCAGTAATAAAAAGATTCAAGGGAAAAACTATTACTTCCTTTCACATTTGGGACAGTCTCAAGATGAAGTTACCTTAAACAATAAAGATCTAAATTTTTATTTTGAAAATATTTCAGGGATAAGAAAAGTTCTCTATTCGATTCAAGATGGAGCTTCAATCTTGCTTCAAAAGGAGATGGATGTTACAGACTCCTACAATTATTTTACAACTACTATTGAAACTTTGAAATTAGCGCCAAACAAGAAATATATGTTGAAGATACTGTGTGACAATGCAGACCAATATACTCTTAAATTTTCGATACAAAAAAACAATTGAAATCATTTTAGAAGAAAATTATAATGATTAATCGATATAAAAAAATGTGGGCTATTTTGCTCTTGATGATTATACATCTTCAATTTGTTGATTCAATAATTTATGCAATGCGAGGATGCTTTGTTGAATCCTATTCTTTTCAAAAACGGACAATGTCAAATGTGTTGGATTGTGCTGACAATTTTTCGGAAGAGGACTGCAAATCAGACAATGTGCAGGTTCAAAAAAAAGCAAGCAGAGTAAGTAAGCTATCTAAAAAGCAGAAAATAACTACAAGGAGAAACTATGATCATGGAGGCCCAACTGCGCCGGAGGCATCAACTTTTACATCTGCAGGTACAACCAATATGGTTAATCTCGCGACAGGGGATTTTAGTTACAATATTCCATTAATGGATGTTGGTGGATATCCTGTGAATTTAAATTATGACTCTCAAGTAGGTGTCAATGATGAAGCCTCATGGGTGGGGCTTGGATGGTCTTTAAATGCAGGTTCAGTGAATCGTTCGGTCAGAGGACTGCCGGATGATTTTAGGGATGTTGATATTCTCAAAGAAGCGAATATTAAAGAAAAAGTAACCGTTGGAGCAGCAGTAGGAGTTGGTGTGCAGATAGCCGGTATTCAACTTGGAGGTAGTGGTAGTGCAGGTGTAGGATTAAATCTTGGTTTGGAAATAGAGCATGACAATTATGAAGGATTTTCTACAGCTTTGGGAATGGGAGGAAATGTAAGAGCCGGTGGATCGAATTTTGGTGGTGGAATAGGATTGGATATTAGTGTTAGCTCAACCAAAGGTGCAACTTTTTCTCCATCGCTAAGCATGTCAGGTAATTTTACAAAGTCTAATATAAAAGCTTCACTGGGTGGATATTTAGGTGCTACATTTGATAGTAGAGAAGGATATAAATCATTACAATATGGAATCTCAAGTAATATATCTACAGTTAGAGAAGTTGGCGAGGGCAAGAAAAGAGAAGAATTAGGACATGAGGTTGGTGGACTGAATTCCAATTTTTCACATTCATTTGCTTCACCATCATTTTCTCCTCCTTTTGAAATTCCAACACATTCTATCACATCCAGAGTAAAAGCTACATTAGGTGGAGAAGTAAAGCCTGTTCATATTCATGGCGAACTGGAGTTCAATACACATAATCAATTTATAACCAGAGAATTTAGAAAAAAATCATTCGGATATTTATACAGCCAATATGGAGGTGAAGATGCATTGCATGATTTTAATAGAGCTAATGAAGGTGTGTATTATAGAGAGACACCAACCTTGCCCATTACGGCATATACCTATGATTTGTATAATGTCAGTGCTCATGGTTTGAATACATCTTTCCGACCAAAAAGAAATGATATAGGAACAGTACACACCGCTCATCAACGAAATTCAAGTGATATGGGAGAAGGCGGTTTAGAAGTAGGTGTTGGCGATATTGTCCATATTGGTGCGAATGTCATTGTACAAGTTGGATCAGATGTAAGTACAAAGTGGACTAACGGAAATCTTCTGGCTGAATCTTTTGGATTTAAAGATACCACCACATCTGCAGAATATGAGCCTATATATTTTCAAAATACAGGAGAACTAATTCCCATGCAAGGTGAAGAAACATTTAATAAGTTAGGTGGATTTGAACCCGTGAGAGCAAATCTACATCGAGGAGATGACTTATCTACTGCAAATACAACTCGCACTTTGTCAAACGGTCAGGAAATAAACTCAAGTAGTGATGTAGTTTATTCAAATAGAAAATTGAGAAATAAATTGATGAGTTATCGATCAATAGGAGATATGAGGCATGCCGGAGAATTGACCACAAGATATTATACGGACGTCATGCGAAATGTATCCTCTGCGGATCCCGCTATTCCAAGTTATGGAAATAAATCGGATCATTTGATTCAAGAAATCGAAGTAGTTAATGAAGAAGGTATAAGGTATAAGTTTGGACTACCGGCTTACAATAATTTTATCAATGAACTCAGCTTTAATGTTGGACATGAAGCTCATGAAGATGGGCAAGGAAATGTGACTTATCAGGATTCTACTGCAAGCATTCATAATACTAAAGGAGAAAATCATTATTACTTAAAAACCACGACTCCGGCTCATGCCTATGCTTGGTATGTGACAGAAATCTTGTCATCAGATTATTCAGATCTTACTTTGAACGGGCCTTCTCCGGATGATTTGGGTTCATATACTTCTTTTAAATACAAAAGAGTACACAGTAATTATTTATGGAGAAATCCACAAGAAGAGTTCAAAGCAAACTTTCAAGAAGGAGAAAAACATACAGAGGATGATAATAGTGGTTCCATATTGTTTGGAGGTAAAGAAATTTATTATGTCGATAAAATTCAAACGCGCAATTATACAGCAGAATTTTATTCGAGCCCTCGTCGAGATGGATTTGGAGTTAGAGGACAGCATGGCGGGACCAATCCAAATGCAGAGCTCTATAAACTGGACAGTATTAAGTTGTTTGCTGCCTTCACTAATAATACATCCACTTTAACTCCTGTTAAGACAGTATTTTTTGAGTATGACTATTCTCTTTGTAATAATAATCCAAGTACAGTAAGAGAGGGAATAAATCCAAGTCAAAACGGGAAATTGACTTTAAAGAAAATTTCTTTTGCTTATGGCAATTCAAAAAAAGCCAAGCAAAGTCCGTATGAATTTTCCTATGGCAATAATCCGGAATATCATGCAAAAAAAGTAGATCGTTGGGGAAATTATAAAAGGCTAATTCAAGAAGATTTTCCTTATACGAACCAGAATAAAGTTGTACAAAATATTGATGCTTCTGCTTGGTTGTTAGACTCTATCAAAACACCTCAAAATGCTACTATGAAAATTGAATATGAGTCGGATGACTACGCTTTTGTTCAGGATAAAAATGCAACCGTCATGTACAAAATCAAGGGAGTATGCAGAGAAGCCAATGGTGAGATAGATCCTGTTGGCGCCCTAAAATACAATGGCTACATAAATAGATATTTGGTGTTATCTATTCCGAGAACATTTGGCGATCCTATGATTACAAGACCAGCCCAATTATTTCCATTGTTTGAACATATCCATGAGTTATACTTTAGTAGTTTGGTTCAGGTGGTAGAACCATCGTCTGGATTGCCATCCAAATTGGAACGCATAACAGGATTTATTCCTATAAATTTTAGTGAAGCTGATGCCGGAAGATCTTATGGATTAAGAGAAAGAGGATCTACACCGGAGCAAACCGATATTTGGATAAAACTTCCTTTAGCAAACCAACACTCAGAAGTTGCATATTCTGAGACTCCACTGACGTATGGGATCAATATGCATCCCTTTACTCTTGCAGCTAGAGAATATATTATGATCGAAAAACCATTGTTGATCAAGCCAGATCATCCGGAAGTTCCAAGGGATATAGAGCAGGCCTTTGATGATCTTGGGACAACATTCGATGAAGTTTTTGGAAGTGGTGGCTTGGTTGCTTTCTTAGAACGACATAACAGAGCGTTGAGTATGAACTATGAAGGCTCAATGGTTAGACTTAACCATTTTACTCAAGCTAAAAAAGGAGGAGGGGCAAGAGTAAAAAGTATTATGATCAACGACAATTGGGATAAGATGCAAGTGGGAACCAATTCCGGTCAAATCAATGGAGTTTATGGAACAGAATATTCATACAATGATGGAGAGATATCTTCCGGCGTGGCATCTTACGAGCCCATGATAGGGAAGGACGAAAATCCGCTTGTACAGCCAATCCATTATTCTAGGAGACGTGTAAGTTCAATTAATGTGAATAATTATCAATTGGAACCTTTGGGAGATATCTTTTACCAATATCCAACTGTCATTTATTCTAAAGTTACTCAAAAATCAATCACTGCAGTGCGTATTACTCAGCATGGGACTGGGTATTCCATTCAAGAAAATTACACGGCAAAAGATTTTCCCTACCGTTACAAAAAGACAGATAAGTTTTTTGTAGGAAAAGAAATGATGATTCCAACTCAGGTCTATAATAGGTCTGAAATTGCTGAAGTGGTAACTCAGGGATTTGTTGTAGAAATTAATGACATGCATGGAAAATTAAAAAAACAATCTGAATATGACCAATATGACAATTTGATTTCCAGCACAGAATATATTTATAAGACCAACGCTGATGGAAGCTTAAACAATGTGGCGACCGTAATCAATCCAAGGACAATGGCTACAGCTCAGAAAGCTATCGGTGTGGAATGTGATTATTATGTAGATGCCAATCAACAGATAAGTGCTCAAGAAGGTGGTGGTGCTCAGTTAAACTTAGAGATCTTTTCAGCCTCATTTATTCCATTTCCTTTATTTATTCCGGTGCCTGTTATTAATCAATTTTACACAGAATTTAGATCTCATACTATAACCAAATTTATTACTAGAGTTGGATTATTAGATCATGTAATATCAAGAAAATTTGGATCTTCTCAAACCAATAAGAATGTTGCTTATGATGGAGAAAGCGGTCGGGTAATTCTTACTGAATTGGATAATGAATTTGATAAAAAATATTACAATTTAGATATTCCGGCATATTGGGCTTATAACGGAATGTCTCATGCTTCAACGAATCAAGGTTTAAAGTTGAAAAATATTTTGTTATCAGGGTCAAGTTTTAGCTTGCCTAATGCACAGAGTTTTTACACAGAAGGAGATGAATTATTATTATTTAGAAATGACTCAAGGGGCACAGCAAGAACGGTATGGGTCAGCAAAGTTGATCCAAGAAAAGTACAGTTAATTCAAGCTAATGGTAGAAGATTTGATGACCGGGGAATTTTTACTGTTTACACCAAAAGATCCGGAAGGAAAAATCTGCTTTCGGCATCTGTAGGAAATATCGTTACAGTAGAAAATCCGATAAACTCTAATGATTTGAATTTAAATCCAAGAGCTGTGCTTCAAGCAGGAGCCGTTACATATTCTGACTATTGGCAAACCAATGTGGCTGCAATTCGAACTGAATCAGAGGGTACTTGCGACTGTTTTATTGTTGATCCAAACAATAAGAGAAATACCAGTTTGAGATTTCCACTAAATTTAAAATCAAAAAAAGCAGATATATTCATTTACCCGAATTATGCAATTGTTCCAATTCCTGGTCAATCTTGTGGCATTACAATTTCCACAGCAGATGGCTCGCCATTTTGTGATAGTTCATTAGTAATCGATTTTGAAATTCCTGTAGAAAATATAAACAATTGTATGAACGGTAGAACCTTGAGAGGAAAAGGGAATTCAAATAATGCAAATTGCAATCAGGAGTATATACTAAGCTCTGATTGTATGGATTTAGTCATTTGTGAGTCAAGGAATACGGCCGTATCCATGAATTGCAATTCCGGTGGTATAGAAGTGAATCCATTTATAAATGGAATTCTCGGAAACTACAGATCGAATGCATCTCACTTTGTTAATACCAAAAGAACCGAAGGGCCGATTTATGATGCGGGATTATTGGATCACTTTGAACCATTTTGGATCCTTTCCGGTGATGGAAAGTTGATTGAGAATCCTTCCAAAACCATTTGGCAGCGCGGAGATCAGGTCGTGAAGGTAAATTCTAAAGGCGATCCTGTTGAAGTTTTAAATGCCTTGAATATTCCATCTGCGTCGATCTATCAGTTTGGAAATAATATAATGGCAGCCAATGCTGTGAATGCGAGAATGACAGACGTTGCATTTGATGGATTTGAAGATTATTCCAGTGCATTTACAAGCAGGTATTCTGTTACCGGGACGGCGGAGTGTCGTATTTCTAGTCATTTTATTCTTGATGGAGCTACAGATATTGATCCTGTAGGTATAGATAATGAAGTCAGTCATTCAGGTAATAAAAGTATAAAACTTTCTTCCGGCGGCAAAGTGGAATACAGATACAGTTCACTTCAAGAAAGAACTCGGAGTGAAAGAACTGCAAGGTTAACATCTGGAAGTTTTACTCTTGAAACTGGTGATATTACGATGAGCTTTTCACCTGAAGCGGAAAAGGAGTATTATTTTTCTGTTTGGTTGCATTGTAAAAATAATGATTTAAGTTCTTTCTCAGACATTGCTGAGGTGGAAATTAATGGAGAGACATTTTATAGTTCCGGGGTCATCATTGATGGGTGGCAACAAGTCTCAGGGAAATTTAGACAGAGGGGTTCCCTGTTTTTATTGCAGCTTAAGAATAGCTCTGCACAAACGATATGGTTTGATGATATAAAAATTCAACCTTTCAATTCCAATATGGAAGCCTACATTTATACAAATGATTACTATAGATTGGTTGCAAAATTGGATGAACAAAATTATGCGTCTTTTTATGAATACGATGCAGAAGGCAAATTGGAAAGAACTAAAAAAGAAACTGAACAAGGTGTCTATACTATTCAAGAAATACGAACAGAACTTCCTAAATAAGCTTACAAATTAAGGTCATGAAAAAATCATTTGTTTTAGTTGCAATATTTATATTCACTGTTGGCAGTTCTCATTTTTCTTTTAGTCAAACCATACAGCAAATTGGAGATGGAGAACATATTCTGAACGTTGGTGAGATGAAGCATATTGGTATGGGAATGCGAAGCTTCAAGGATACCATTAATAATTCAGATGTAGTGACCAAGGCCGGAAGAATTACTACACCTTCAGGGGTAAAAATTCTGGAATCAGCTTTAGTTATAGGCTTTGTGCAGCAATCTTCAGTGGATCCTCTTGCTCAGTTAGATCATGAAAGCAGTGTGAGTTTGTTTGTGAAGTATAGGAAGTGGAACCGATTGACGACGATCGATAGTGTGCGTATTCAATTGAGTTTAAATTACAACAGAGAGCAAGGCAAAAATTACAAAGTAAAAGATTTTTATACTATAGATAGTGTGGCTTGGGCAGAAGTAAAAATCGATACCTTTAGAACTAATGCAAGTTGGATGGACGCATCGGAACAGATCAAGTTATCTATGCAAATTCTAGGATCGGAATCCAGAACTCCAAGAACGGGTACTGCAATCAGTGATCCATTTTCTTTGAGTGTAAAAAAAGAATTTAGTTATATTAAAATTTTATTCCAAGAACAAGACTGGGCTTCGTCTTATGATTTGGAGTGGAAATTTGTAGATGGTTTTTCATCTGAGACAATCCAAATGGACAAGAATACAACAAGAATCAATATTAGTAAAAACGAGTATCGAATCCCTATGATTTCTTCAAAAGCAAAGTTTGTGGCAAGAGTACGAGGAAGAAGTATCAGACCTGACAATACAACTTACATTGGAACTTGGTCAAACATCAGTAGCCCATTGAATATAGAAGCTGATCATATTTTCGAACAAGATTCAAAGCCATGGCAATATAAGGCAAGCTATTTGGAAAATGGAATCAGAGCAGATCAGGTGAGTTTTTTTGATGGAGAAGGGAAGCTAAGGCAGACCTTAACAAAATCCAATGTCAAGGGTCAGCATATCATTGCTTCCGAATCCTATTATGACTATCATGGAAGGCCTGTGATTCAAGCATTGCCCACACCTGTAAAGCCCACCGAAAAACTAAATGTTGTAGGTGGAACTACAGGGAGAAGTTTGCCAAGAACGGGCACCAGAATTCCAACAGGAGGGCAGATTGATCGTAGATTTATTCCTTCCGGTGTTGATCTTTCAACGGGCTCAAGCAGATCCGGTTCTTCTGCAGGTTCATTGTTTACAGAAATAAACACTTATTTGGAAGACGTTCCACCATTGCGATTTATCCCAAAACTTAATACAAACGAATCCGGTGAACAATATTCTGCAAAAGATTTTGACAGAGATATTCCAAATTGTTCCGATGAAATTTTAGCTCAAAAAATGAGTACCAATTCCGGAACGGCAAAATATTACAGTTCGAATAATGATATTGCTGATCTGCATCGAGATGAAATTCCTGAGGCCAATGGATATCCTTTTATGCAGGTAGAATATACACCTGATAATACAGGAAGAATAAAACGTAGTGGACTTGCAGGAGAATCATTTCAAATAGGGTCAGGCAAGGATACGAAGTATTATTACGCAATTCCCTCACATACGGAGTTGACACGTCTATTTGGAAGTGAAGTAGGTGATGCTTCACATTACATTAAGCAAATAGTAAAAAATCCTGATGGTCAGATTTATATTTCATATCTCAATTCAAAAGGTCAAACCATTGCCTCTGCTTTAGCAGGTAACAAACCAGAAAATCTTGAAGCACTACCTGATCAAGAAATACCCATGGAGGTAAGCTACAACATAAGCTCAGAAGATCATTCATTGGATTATCGTCAAGGAACCAGTGATGCTGCAAAAATTATCTTTATTGAAACTGAAGGGTCCGACTTGAAATTACGATATCAGATCAATCCGACTGCTGTGAACCTCGCGGTGTGTGCTCAAAATGTTTGCTATGATTGCCCTAAAACTATTGTTCTCAGTTTAAAAAATTCTTGTGGACAAAGTTTGATGACCAAGAAAATAAAAATTGGTCCTTTTGATGATCGCAATCTAAGCAGTTGTGAATCATTTGGAGCTATTTCATTTGATACGACATTGACAAGTTTGGCTATTGGTGAATATCATTTTTCTAAGCATATAGAAATAGACGAAGAGGCAAGAGAAAAATATATTTCAGATTATATTCAAAGAGATACAGCATGTTATAATCCATCTTTTGTTCCGCCATTTCCTTGTGTCAGTCCACCAGCATGTATTCCTTGCAATTTTGAAGTAGTAGATGGATTGCCTATTCGATTGCCTTCATCACATCCAATGTGTTCAAGAAATTGCCCGGAACAAACTTATGATTTTGACATGTTGCACTTTGCAATGATGGCGGGAGATATGAGCCCTGAAGGAAAATACGGTTGTATGGATTTCAATAAAACAGATTCATTTGATGTATCTGCATTCAATTTTTTACCTGTGTTTGATGGATTTGTTTATAGAAAAGTTCCTGCATTCATGTATAAAGATCTTGATGGAAATACTTCTTGGGTTGATGTTACTGATGTAGCAGAAACAAGTTATATTCACAGTTCGCCACCGGATCAATACAAGATAGAAAATGGAAGAAAATATACTATTCCTCAAAATATTCAATCTTTACAACTTTTAAAAAATGTATGGAAAGATACCTGGTCAGAACTGTTGGTACAGTATCATCCTGAGTTTCCTTTATTGCAATGGAATAATAAAAATGTTGCCAGTCTTCAATACGATGAAGCTATGGCAAAGACTAATGACTTTAATGATGCAGTATCAAAAAATTATTTGAGACAAGATGCAATTTTAAGCTTGGATGATATTAATCGAGATCCATTTTTTACAACATCTCCAATTGAAATGAAAAATGTTATGTTGAGCAAATTGACAAATTCTTCTCCAATGAGGGATGGCTCTTATCTTACAATTTATGAATCTCTCGTGGCTCAAATGTTCTGTAATGCTCCCGCTTATTCAAATGTACGTACAATGCGTGATTGTATAAGGGGAAATTTGGGAAATTTCAATACCCTCAATGAAGAAGCAAAAAACTTTGCATGGACTACCTTCAGAGGAACATATCAAGATGCAAAGCAAAGAATACTAGACAGCATAAGAAATCATGCAATTGATACTGAATTTGGATCCATTTCAGAAGGGCCGAGAAAAAATCTTCTCCGGCTTGCTATGTGTACAGGTACCGGTTCTTTAGGTGATTGTCATAGCTGTACAAGTGTCATTGCAAATCCATCCATCAGAACTCGATATCGCAAGATGCAATCTTGTTTTGCACATCCTAGATGTGTGAGATTGGATAATATTCCATTAGAGGGTATATCTGTTGATATCAATACTGCAAAAGCATACGCAGATGCAAAGATCATGAGTTCATGTGAAAAATCTCCTGAGTCTGTTGTCTTTCTTGCTTTTCTTAATTCACTAGTTATGGATAAATGGAGTCCAAGAGATAAATTTACTGGAAATGATGTAAACCTAAACGATATACCTCCAGCAGTGCTTCCAGAAATGATGTACTCTGCTTTTCCAAATTCGTCTGCCAAAAAATATTCTTGGTCTGCTACTATTGTTGATAATAGACTTACAGCTGTAATAAAAGACGATAGAAATGCCATACAAACTGAGCTTGTTTTTACAAAAGATGCCAAGCTAAAATGGACTCAAATTAAATATTTTGGATGTTTGGATGAGGATAAGAGAAATAGGAGCATTTTTATTTTAAAAGTTTTTGATAAATCCAACAGAGATCATACCATTGAACTCAAAGTGAGCGATGCGTTGGCAGAAAAACTAAGATTTAATCCAAGTTATTTGTCTTCTTTGATGGGTATACTTAAAAAGAGTAAATTGGATCAAAAGCTAAAAGAAAAAAATGCTTTATGCTGCATGGAGCATTTGTTCCCGGAAGTAGAAGTCAAGAATAGATGTGAAGAATCCCAACAAGAAAACAGACAAGACAATCTCATTGCAGCAAAACGAGCTCGTGCTAATATTCTTCATGACAGTTTGAAAGTCATTTATGCGACTCGATGTCTGCAAGGAGGTAGCGAATCTTGTAGCTTAAGTACTCGTCAAAAATCTTATTATTTTACTTTGTTTTATTATGATCTTGCGGGGAATCTTACCAAAACCATTCCTCCATTGGCAGTACGGGTGACTACTGGAACAGGTACTCCAAATCATGATGAAAATCTTGCGACCAGATACAGCTACAATTCTCAAAATATGAAATTGTCAAAAACTACTCCCGATGGCGGTACCACAAAATTTGTTTATGATGAAGTAGGAAGAATTATTCTTAGTCAAGATCCGGTTCTCAGAGCCGGTGCAGAAGCCAATTATATAAAATATGATTCTCGAGGAAGGACGGTGGAAGGAGGAACTGTTCAAGCATTTAATAATATCAATACCATAATGGATGCAGGTCGTACAACTTACTCTAGTTATAGACGCGAGTTGGATGCTACCACTACATTTAAAAAAGATTATACTGTTACTACATACGATGTGAGTGCAGCAGATAGAAATGTATTGGATAAATTTAAAATGAAATCTCAAAGTAATTTGCGTAATCGAGTGGCTGCGGTTAAAAATTTTAGTACCGGAACCAATCTACAACACGCATTTTATTTTGATTATGATATTGCCGGAAATACGAGAGAAATAGTCCAAGATTTTGCCAATCTACAAAGCATTCCCGGAATATCAGCAGACATCGTCAATCATCATCGGTATAAAAGTATCCGATACAAGTATGACGTTCTTTCAGGAAAAATGAATGAGGTAGCCTATCAAGAAGGCTACTCAGATCAATTTTACAGGTGGTACAGCTATGATGCCGATCTGCGAATTACTTCTGTTAAAACAGGATTTAATAAATGGGAACCGGAGATCTATAAAGATATAGATGCACGATATGAATATTATATGCATGGCCCTGTAGCAAGAGCCGTTTTAGGATCAGAAAATGTGCAGTCGATGGATCTTAATTATACAATCAATGGATGGCTTAAAAGCTTGAACAGTAGTTCGATGGATAATGGTTCCTCTCTTCCGGATCAATTATCTTATTCATTAAATTATTTTAATCAAGATTACAAGGGAATAGGTCATCCGATAGCTTCTTCATTCTCCGGGCCGTCTCTTTATAGTGGCAATATTTCTCAGATCAATATTTGGAATAAAGGTCTGGATAATGCAGAAAGAACACATCAGTACAAATACGATCAAATGAATAGACTTGTTCAATCCATGACCAACGGAAGAAATGAATACAGAATGGATCTTAGTTATGATAAAAATGGAAACATCCAAACCTTGGATCGATACGATGGCAGAGGAAATAGATTTGATCAATTGCGGTACCAATATGATCCTATTCGCAAAAATAGATTGAACCACATCTTAGATAATAGCAGAACAAGGCTTACAGGAAATATTACAGATCTTGCATCACAATCTGAAAATAACTATCAATACGACGCAAAGGGAAGATTGACTTCTGATGTGAGTGAAGGGAATATAATATATCATTGGAACAATAAAGATAGATTAGAACATGTAGAATCAAATTTAGAAAATTTGCAATTCAGATACGATGCTTTGGGGAGCAGAGTGATTAAGATAAATTCTAATGACTCAGAACATAAATACAAATTATTAGTCAATGATATCAATGGAAATAATGCAGCAACATACACTTTGTTAAATGATAGTGTTGTGTTAAACTCATTTCCTATTTACTCCGGTAGTAGAATTGGATTAGTGCAGAGTAATAAAAAATTGCTTAATAATTCTCCACTTAATAGATGGGAGCAATTTAGAGGTGTTAAAGTGTATGAATTGAAAAATCAAATTAGTGATGCCAATGTTCAAGTTTCAGATAGAAAATGTATAGACGGAATTAATTATACTAATGACATAAGATCTGCTATAGAATATTACCCTTTTGGAATGACAATGCCAGGTAGAGAATCATCAGGAGTGACTTTAGATTATGGGTATCAGGGAATGTTGTCTGATAATGAATTTAAAGGTAAAGGGAATTCCTATTCTACGGAATACAGGCAATACGATGCACGAGTGGGAAAATGGATGACTTCCGATCCTAAGGAGTTTTTATTTGAGAGTATAAATCCTTATAATTTTGTATTCAATAATCCCATAGTAGGAACAGATCCTAAAGGTGACTGTCCTCAGTGTATTCCGGGTGCGTTTATTGGATTGGTAGGGGGATTGGTTGCAGAAGGTGTAAGTTTTGCATTAACAGGGGAAGCACCCAGTCCAGTTGGAATTGTTTTCAGGGTTGGAATATCAATAGGTGCTGGAGCTTTAACAGGAGGTTTATCCACTTTAGAAACTGCGTCAATGTCAGTAAGTGGTCGAATTGCTTTAAATGTAGGCGGCAGTGCATTAATTGAAATGACTGCCAATGCAGGGCAGCAAGGTGTATCAATGGCAACTGGAGAGCAACGCGAATTTAGTTTTGGACAGATGGCAACTGCAGGTTTTTTTGGTGGTGCAGGAGGCGGTTTAGGATTAAGTTTAGAAGCGAGAATTGAAGGTAGATTAGCAGCAGCAGAATCTCGTGCAGCTCAGGATTTAGTTGATGCTTGGGCTACAAGAACTGCAACTTCTACAGTCCCTCCCCCTCCAGATTTTGTATTAAATCCTTATATTGCAGATCAAGCTTTGGATGCAATTGAATTTCAAAGAATGGTAAACCAGCATGTACTGAGACCACAATTAGAGACACAAACTAGATTGATTGGAGCTGCTTATGATGTGGGTACTGAGGCACTACAAGCTACAGTGTTTGCAGACGCACCAGAAAGCCCTCCGGCAAGAAGAACAGTAACTTCAGCACCTGGAGAAGACTCTTATATATTTTTGGGACTTCAGGGCTCAGGTGGTAGAGTTTTGTCCCGTGATCAATATCGAGCATATCAAAGAGCTAGGTCAGAAAGTTCAGATGGTGGTGCCACTTTTTTTAATAGCGACGGTTCTGTGACAAGACAATAAAATATTACTTAGAATAAAAATGCAAAAACTAAAAATATTTTTTCATCATGTCATTGATCATTCTTATAGTAGCTAGTTCCAAATCTAAACCAAATGCAACGATACTTTGCAAAAAACAAATTAAATACTTTGACAAATTGATAATAGAATCTAATGATGGACTATTGTCACGATTTTATTAAGTAAGATTAATTTTATTGAGCTTCTGGATAATCTTCCATACACAAAACATATCTAACCGCTGGTAAATTAAAATATGAGTGGGTATTTAGAGGCTGTAACTTTGAATTATCATTAATGTAAATTTTTAAATATGAAAAAATGGATATGTATTTTCTTTTCTTTTGGTTTATTATTGAGTGTTTTATGCTTCTCTTCTTGCAATAAAGCTTCGACAGATCCTGTGGAAGAAAGTGACGGAACTGTAACTGTATCCATCAATGGTGTAGCAGTAAAAGGCGTAAGTAACTTGAATTACACAGAAAATGGAATATGGAAATGCAATACATTGTTGCAAGACAATTCGGTTATACCGATTTTAAGTAGCTTGAA
>WBZU01001443.1_pt1 | contig 17862 bp, 18 predicted proteins | sample 5204311 | NCBI WGS metagenome assembly WBZU01 (sample SAMN12344359, study PRJNA552823) | activated sludge metagenome | biome: Activated sludge suspended growth; feature: Nitrification reactor; material: Wastewater; isolation source: activated sludge from nitrification reactor of wastewater... | reverse complement strand
CTGACAACTCTTGATGAAAAAAAGAAATATCTGAAAGAGATCTCGGATAAAAACTGGACAGTATTTTTTGAGCATGATCCTTACAATGAGTGCGCGAAGATCGGATCAGGTGAAAAGGGATATTTTATCAGTGAACGATTTAACTTAATCTGAATCATATCAAATAATAATGTCTCCTTTTTTTATAATCATATTCATACTTCTTTATTTCTCAATACTTCTGAGTATCTCCTGGTATACAGGTCGTAACGCTACGAGTCAGTCTTATTACTTAGGAAACAAGAAGTCTCCTTGGTTTTTAGTTGCATTCGGATTAATAGGAGATTCTCTTTCGGGAGTCACCTTTATTTCAATACCGGGAGCAGTAGCAAAAGATCAGTTCTCATATATGCAGATAGTGCTAGGATACCTGATAGGTTATATAGTTATAGCAAAAGTATTACTGCCATTATACTACAAGCTGAATCTTACTTCAATATATTCTTTCTTAGGACAAAGGCTGGGAACATCATCCGAGAAGACCGGATCTTTTTTCTTTTTGCTTTCCAGACTGATAGGAGCTGCATTCAGATTATATATTTCCGCTGCCGTTCTTCAGATATTTATTTTCGATCAATGGGGAATGCCGTTTGCAGTGACATCTACAATAGTTATAGGATTAATATTGCTTTATACATACAGGGGAGGAATTAGGACTCTTGTGTGGACAGATTCCGTTCAGTCGCTTTTTCTGCTTGCCGGAGTAATATTTTCAATTATTGCAATTTGCAATACGCTTGATCTGGGTCTTGGTGATATATTTTCTACAATTCAGAATTCAAAATACTCTCAGGTATTCTTCTGGAACTGGCAGGAGAAGAATTTTTTCTTTAAGCAATTCCTTAGCGGGGTTTTCATTGCTATAGTGATGACCGGTCTTGATCAGAATATGATGCAGAAAAACTTAAGCTGTAAATCATTACCTGACGCTCAGAAAAATATTTATGTCTACAGTTCTATAGCAGTATTTGTAAACTTGTTTTTTGTAATGCTTGGAGCTTTACTTTATATTTATGCTGATGCAAAAGGAATTGCAATACCTGCAAAGACCGATGAACTGTTTCCTTTGCTTGCTCTGAATTATCTGGGTTCTTTTGCTGCAGTAGTATTCATTCTTGGAATAACTGCGGCTACATTTTCAAGCGCAGATTCTGTACTGACCACTCTTACAACATCATTCTGCATAGATTTTCTGAAAGTTAACAGCAGTGATGAGAATGCAAAAGAAAAAAAGATCAGGCATATTGTTCATATAGCATTCGCTGTATTGCTGTTATTGATAATAATACTTTTCAGAGAGATAAATAATGACGCAGTTATCAATACAGTATTCAGAGTAGCAGGTTATACATACGGACCACTGCTTGGGTTATTTGCATTCGGGTTATACACAAAGTTTTCAGTGAAAGATAAATTAGTTCCGGTAGTATGCATCTTAGCGCCATTGCTGTCATATCTGCTTGATACTAATTCCGTAAAATTATTTAACGGCTACAAATTCGGATTTGAAATTTTATTGTTGAACGGACTTATCACTTTTACCGGATTGTTTTTATTGAAAAAGAATCTGAAGTAATTCCTGGTTTTGTTTATTTAAAAATAAAGTACAATTGTCTTACCATAATTTCTCAGTATTATCTGATTTATATTTGAATTAAAATTTGAAACTATAGTTTTCTGTATTCCGTATTGTGAATCGTAATAATATTTTTCTATTCGTTAAGTTAAAATCCATCTTACTTTTTAAGATGGATTTTTTTTTTATTCAAAATTCAATATAAAGTATTATTAAGATTCAGTAAATTGATTGCTCATGAAAGAATTATACTTAAACATTGCACTGAATCTGCCTGTAAATACAACATTTACATACAAAGCAGGGATAAATACGATTGATTCCGTTGAGAAAGGAAAAAGAGTTCTTGTAAACTTTGGTAACAGGAGTATAACAGGAATAATTACTGATATATTTTCTGAAACGAGCCTTAAAAAAGTAAAAGAGATAATATCCGTTCTGGATGAAGAAAGACTTTTAACTGACGAACTTATAGATTTCTGCAAATGGATATCAGACTATTACATTTCTCCGGTAGGGGAAACAATGTTTTCCTCAGTTCCTTCAAAAATAAACATATCTTCTGATAATTTTTACTTTCTGACAGATAATTTCAGAGATGCACTGGATAATAAAGCAATCAAAGAAGAAATATACCTTGAGATAATAAAATTATTAGAAGCAAAGTCCAATACAGGGCTCACAAAAAAGCAGATTGAGAAAAGACTAAAATATTCAGATCTGAGCAAAAGCATTTCAGAAATGTGTAACATAGGATTGATTAATTACGAACATAGTTTTTCAAAACCCACATCACACAAAATTATTAAAATAGTTAGCTCAAACTTCAGCTCAAACGAATTATCTTCTTTAATTTTAAAGAAGATAATTAAATCAGCTAAACAAATTTCGGCTTTAAAAAAATTAACTGAAAAGCCGGAGTTTGAACTGAATTATTTTATGAAAGAAGCAGGAATAACACTATCAGTTATAAATTCATTGTTTAAAAAGGAACTCATAACTATTAAAGAAATAAGGAAACACAGGGAATCACCTGATATATTTTCTGAAGACGAGAAAGAAATAATTTTAAATGAAGAACAAAGAATATGTGTTGAAAGAATAACAGAGTCAGTAAAAGAAGATATTTTCAGAGTATTCCTGCTGCATGGAATTACGGGAAGCGGGAAAACGGAAGTTTATATACAGACAATAAAGGAAGTATTAAAAACCGGAAAGACAGCTATAGTGCTTGTGCCTGAAATATCACTGACTCCGCAGCTTATTTACAGATTTAAGATGAAATTTGATGACAAAGTAGGCGTAATTCACAGCAGACTTTCTGACGGAGAGAAGTTAGATACTTATGACAGGATAAGAAGCGGTAAATATAAAATAATAATTGGAGCAAGATCGGCTTTATTCGCTCCTTTAAAGGATTTAGGTATAATAATAGTTGATGAAGAGCATGATTCTTCTTACAAGCAGGACAATTCTCCGAGATACAACGGAAGAGATGCAGCAATATACAGAGGAAGATTAAATAATGCTGCAGTTTTACTGGGTTCTGCTACTCCTTCTTTAGAATCATACTACAATGCAGAAACGGGGAAATATAAACTGCTTGTTTTAACAAAAAGAGCTTCAACAATTAATCCTCCGGAAATAAAGATAACAGACCTGCTTAAAAAGGACAAGCCGGATTACAAAGAAGAGAAACAGGATTTTTTTGAGTCAATAGACAAAGTCCGCATAAAATTTTTATCTAAGGAACTGATTTACGAGATCGGAGAAAGACTGGAAAGAAAAGAAAGTATAATTATGCTTCAGAACAGAAGAGGTTATCATTCCTATCTGGAATGTCTGAGTTGCGGCAATGTAGAAATGTGCGTCAGATGCAATATTTCATTGACATATCATAAATCATTCGAGCTTATGAAATGTCATTACTGCGGATTCTCAAGAAAGTATGCTAGGATATGTACTTCTTGCGGATCTTCGTTCTTAATACCGAAAGGAGCTGGAACAGAAAGAGTCGAAGAGGAATTAGTAAAAATATTTCCAAAAGCAGTAATAAAAAGGATGGATTCAGACACACTCACTTCAAGAAAATTGTTTCATCAGATATTAAAGGATTTTTACGACAGGAAGATAGATATACTGGCAGGGACGCAGATAATTTCGAAAGGTCTGGATTTTCCGGATGTAACACTTGTCGGAGTTGTAAATGCTGATATAGGACTTTTGAATCCTGATTTCAGGGCAACCGAGAAGACATTTCAGATACTGACTCAGGTATCAGGCAGAAGCGGAAGAAGTGATAAAAAGGGGGAGGTTCTTATACAGACAAATCATTCAGACTTTTTCGTTTTTGAACATGTGAAAAATCATGATTACAGATCTTTTTATGAAAATGAAATTAAATCAAGACAGGCGCTTAATTATCCTCCGTTCAGCCGGCTTGTACTGATAGAATCAAAGTGCACTGACAAGAATCTTGCCGAATCAAAAATCAAGGAATTATTCAATCTCATAAAGAATCTTGACACAAATAAATCATTAGATATGCTGCCTCCTTCGATACCTTTATTTTCCAAGCTCAAAGACAGATACAGGTTTCATTTGCTTATAAAATCCGGCAAAGAAAAAGATCCATCCGGAAAATACATAAACGGAATTTTGAAAGATGTAAGGAAGTATGCAGATAAAAACATATCAAGGAAAGTAATGATCACTATTGATGTGGATGCGGTTAACCTGTTATAATCCGGGATATAGAATCCGGGAATTGGAATTTAAAAGATTTTTGATTTTAGATATTGGATTTTAGATTTAAAAATTTTATGATTTCAGACTTCTTCATTAAATTCTATTTACAATTTTTTAATAAGTATAAAATTTCCCAAATTCGAAATTCCAATTCATTAAATCTCAAATCAAAAATCACCAATCTAAAATCAAATTAGTACTCCTGCAAGGATTTGAACCCTGACCAAAGGTTCCGAAGACCTTTGTGCTATCCGTTACACCACAGGAGCGATAAATGCTATAATTTTACAAAGCAAATTTAACTCATTAGTAGAAGTATATCAATTCATTACTATATTTAAAAACAAATCTCTGTAATTAAAAATAACTTTATGGAAATATTATCTCTCTTTCATTGAGATAATGATTTTATATAAATACAATGTTCAAACATCTGCTAAATCACTTTCATATTTACATTTCTTAAAAAAAATTTTATTGCTGCCAGAATAAAAACTTTCACAAACTGAATATTTTACTATTTGACAAAACTGTCTGAATTAAATAAGTTGGATTAAATATTAAGATTAAAATAAAAATTAATCGTATTCAAAAAATAAAAATTCCTGATCAATTTTATATGTTCGTAGGATAATGGATTCGTCAGGACAAGGGATTCAGTAGAGACAAGGGATTCGGTAGAGACAAGGGATTCGGTAGAGACAAGGCATGCCTTGTCTCTACGTCTATAAATAACAAACAAACAAATTAAAGGAAATGAAATCAAATTCAGAAAAATTTAAAAACAAATACCGGATCCCATCTGCCCGTTTACAATCATGGGATTATGGGAATAATGGTTCGTATTTTAATACGATCTGCACAAAAAACAGGGAACATTTTTTTGGTGAAATTTTAAATGAAGAAATGCATTTAAATGAAATCGGAAAAATGGCAGATAAATACTGGAAAGAAATTCCTATACATTTTCCATTTATTGAATTAGGCAATTATGTCGTAATGCCCAATCACGTTCATGGAATATTGATAATTGATAAAAATCGTATAGACCAGGCGTCCTGTAGAGACAAGGCATGCGATAGAGACAAGGCATGCGATAGAGACAAGGCATGCGATAGAGACAAGGCATGCCTTGTCTCTACAAATGGACAAATGCGGTACCAAAATCAGGGTAAGAAAACGATTTCATCTATTACCGGTTCTTTTAAATCGGTGGTAACTAAAAATGCACATTTAATAAATTCTGATTTTGCCTGGCAGCCACGTTTTCACGATCATTTAATTCGTGACGCCGAATCCTTTGAACGAATTCAAATTTATATTAAAAATAATCCTAAGAATTGGAAAGAAGATAAATTCTATTACTGACATAGCTGAGAAATTAAAGTTTGGAATGACTAATCATATATCCTGCAAAGAATTGACCTTACAATCTATCCCAAATATGCAATTACTAACCGTAATACAAATAATTTGAATTTTATTGAGGATTTGTGTATACAAATTCAAAAAAACATTAGTATTTAAAAATAAAATTACCTATTTTTATCAAAAAATTTTTCTAAACATTCAGCAAATTAATGAAAAAATTATTAATAATTTCATTTCTGATATTATGCTCTTCTCTTTCTTACTCACAACTTGCAAATCAGAACACTTATCTTTTAAAAAATATAGATGTAGCCGGAAGATCCTATTCTGCATTATGGGGATATACAGCCCCTAACGGGAGGGAGTATGCTATATTAGGATATAACAGAGGAACATCCTTTGTAGACATTACAGATTCTGCAAACATTCACGAAGTAGATACAATAACCGGTTTAACAAGCAGCTGGCGTGAAATGAAGACCTTTTCACATTATGCTTACATTGTGTCAGAAGCTACTAACAGTAGATTACAGATTGTTGATCTCCAGTATCTTCCTGATTCAGTGAGTCTTGTAGCAACATGGAGTTATGCTGGCTACACAAAAACACACTCAATTTCACAGTCGGGGAATTTTATTTATCTGAACGGGGGAAATGCCGCTACTTCAGTCGGCGGAGTTGCAGTTGTGGATGTATCAAATCCGATATCACCTGTAAAATTAGGAGAATGGAGTACTGAATATGTGCATGACTGCAGAGTTCAGAATGACACTATCTGGGCTGCAAATATATATACAGGAAAAATGTCAATCATAAATGCATCAAATAAAAGTTCACTTCAGTTTGTAAGAAACTGGCAGGCATATCCTCAGTCAGCAGTTTCCACTCACAACTGCGCTTTTCCTGTTACAAGAGATTTTATTTATACAACAAATGAAGTAAGTTCCCCGGCAGGAAAATTAAATGTTTGGGATATAAGGGATCTTAATAACATAACATTTGTCCGTGACTGGCAACCGACAGGAATAACTACCGCTATTGTTCACAATATTGAGACATACGGAAATTATGCTGTTATTGCTCATTACACTGCGGGAATCAGAATTTTAAACATTAGTAATCCTTCAAACCCCGTGGAAGTAGCCTGGTATGACACTTATCCGAGCAGTAACAACACGAATTTCAACGGATGCTGGGGAGTATATAAATTTTCTTCGGGAAAGATCATCGGTTCGGATATTTCAAACGGATTATTTGTCATCAAGACAAATTTTATTATGACTGAAATTCCGGAAGAGAATACTTCAATTGCTAAAGATTATTCTTTGAATCAGAACTATCCCAATCCTTTTAATCCGGTTACAAACATAAAATTTTCATTGAAAGAGAATTCGAAAGTATCGTTGAAGATATTCAGCATTCAGGGAAATGAAGTCGCAGACATATTAAACGACAGAAGGGACGGGGGAAATTACGAAATTAATTTTGACGCAGGAAAATATAATTTATCCAGCGGAGTTTATTTTTATACATTAAATGTCAGTAACAGCTCGAATAGTTTTTCCGAAACCAAAAAAATGATTTTAACAAAATAAATTAAGAAAATTAATTAATGAAAAAAATCTCAGTATCAATTTTAGTTCTGATTTTCGCACTTAGCTTTTCAGATTCATTCTCACAGCTTCCGAATCAGAATACCTATTTATTAAAAAATCTCAATCAGCATTTTACAAATACATTATATTCTGCAATCTGGGGTTACAAAGCTCCTGACGGCAGGGAATATGCTATCCTCGGATGTCCAACCGGAACAGCTTTCATTGACATAACTGATTCGGCAAACATTATTGAAGTTGATTTTCTTACAGGACTTACTTCTTCATGGCGTGAAATGAAAACATATTCGCATTATGCATACATTGTATCGGAAGCGACTAACAGCAAACTGCAGATAGTTGATCTTCAGTATCTCCCTGATTCGGTGAGTCTGGTAAATACTTATAGTTATACAGGATATACAAGGACACATTCGATTTCACAATCAGGGCATTACATTTATCTGAACGGAGGAAATTCAAATTCAATCGGAGGGATAACAGTATTGGATGTTATTGATCCGGTGAATCCTGTTAAACTCGGACAATGGACTACTTTATATGTTCACGACTGCCGTGTAGTAAACGATACGATCTATGCAGCAAACATAAATGACGGAAAAGTTTCTATAATTAATGCGTCAAATAAAAATTCTCTGAGTACAGTAACTACATTCACAAATCTTCCCGGATCAGGTCCTCACAATACAGCATTAAGTGAAAACAGAAAGAGGTTATTTGTTTCGGATGAGATAGGTACGGCTCCTTACAGAATGAAAGTCTGGAATATAGAAAACAAAACAAGTCCTGTTTTCATAACATACTGGCAGCCGACTGGCATTACTACATCCATCATTCATAACATTGAGACTTACGGCAATTTTGCCGTCATAGCACATTACTCAGCAGGCATCAGAATTGTTAACATAGCTAATCCGGACGCTCCGCAGGAAGTCGCATGGTATGATACATACCCGTCAAATAACAATGAGAGCTATAACGGCTGCTGGGGAGTTTATATGTTCCCGTCAGGAAAAATAATTGCATCCGACAGACAGACGGGATTGTATGTTATCAAGACCACATTTCCATTGACCGGAACAGGTAATAACAACATTAATTCAGTTCCTGAAAAATATTCTTTAAGTCAGAATTATCCAAACCCTTTTAATCCTTCAACTAAAATTAATTTTACATTGCCTGAAAATTCTTTTGTTCAGCTCAGTGTATTTGATATCACTGGAAAGAAAGTTGCTGAAGTCATAAATGACAAAAGGGATGCAGGAAGCTACGAAATAAATTTTGAAGCTGGAAAATTAGGATTATCAAGCGGCGCATATTTTTACACATTGAAGAGTGACAATTTCTCTGAAACAAAGAGTATGATCCTGCTGAAGTAGCATCAACTGATACTGTTTAAAACAGATTTACATATATTAAAAGGCAGACAATTTTATACAATCCCGCATTTGCGGGATTTTTTATTAAAAAAGATTATGTAAGTTAAATTAAAAATTACAATATTAATCCCCAAATAAAATCAAATTAAAAATGAAAAAAATCTCAAAACTTATTCTGTTAGCAGCATTGTTTTTCACTGCAGGAAAAACATATTCTCAGCTTGCTGATTACAACACGCATTTACTAAAACATTTAAATCCCAGACCTACTAATAACCAGTATAAGTATTCCGCATGCTGGGGTTATACAGCTCAGAACGGAAGAGAGTACGCTATAATCGGATGTCAGCCGGGAACATCTTTTGTTGACATTACAGATTCTGCAAACATTCATGAAGTCGGATTTCTGGCCGGCAGTTTATCCGAATGGAGAGAGATGAAGGTATATTCCCACTATGCTTATATTGTTTCCGAAGCTAGCAGCAGCGGAGTTCAGATAGTTGATCTTCAGTATTTACCCGATTCAATTCATTATGTAAAAAAATTCACAGCGGCAGGTCATTCTTCCACACATTCAATCTCACAATCAGGTCCTTATCTTTATCTTAACGGACCAAACAGCAGTTTTGTGGGAAGCGGAGGGATAGCAATATTAGATCTGTCTGTTGATCCTGAGACACCGGTATTAAAAGGAAAATGGACATCGCAGTATGTTCATGACTGCAGAGTATTAAATGATACAATCTGGGCTTCCAATATTTATTCAGGCAAGACCTCGATCATTGATGCAAGGAACAAGAATACATTGTCAACGATCAGAACATGGAATTCATATCCGCAGGCGACAATCTCCACGCACAACTGTGCTATTACAACTGACAGAAAGTATATACTTACAACAAATGAAATGGATAATCCTGTAGGTAAATTATTTATTTACAACATACAGGATCTGAACAACATAACTTATGTCAGAGACTGGGCACCGACAAATCTGACAACTACTATTGTTCACAATGTGGAAATATACGGGAACTATGCTGTGATCGCTCATTACACTTCAGGCATCAGGATAGTTGACATTACAAATCCGTTATTGCCGGTTGAGGTCGCATGGTATGATACATACAAAAGAGATAATACAACAGATTATCTCGGATGCTGGGGAGTGTTTATGTTTCCGTCTGGAAAGATTATAGGATCTGATACAGATTCAGGATTGTATGTTATTAAAACCAACTTTACTCTCACCGGAACAGGGAGTAACATGAATGCATCAATACCTGCTTCTTACAATCTTTCGCAGAATTATCCAAACCCGTTTAATCCGAACACAAACATTAATTTTTCTATTCCGGAAAATTCATTTGTGAATTTAAGCGTATTTAATTCTGCCGGACAGAAAGTTGCGGAATTAGTTAATGACAAAAGAGATGCCGGAAATTATGAAATTTCATTTGACGGAAGCAGATACGGCTTAAGCAGCGGAACATATTTTTACAGACTACAGTCGGAAGGATTTTCTGAAACTAAGAGGATGATACTTCTAAAATAAATTTTTTAGTTTAGACTAAACTTTTTGGAAGAGACAGTTAATTATAATTTGTAAAACAGGAATTCCGGATCTGAAATTTATTTTTGAATTCCTAACTCTTATTTTAAAATACAGCGCAGGAATTCCAGTGTTTAAGGGACTACTGCGCTTAGATTATATGAATATGTTTTTATCTTAAATTATAATTCCGTCATATTTATTTTACAAAAGGGAATTTACAGTTACTTTGTTTTAAACTTTAATTCATAAGGCGCAGCTGCGTTACCTGCTTTATCTTTGAAGTTTTGAAATTTTTCAGTGTTGATCATTATGTCGTATTCCTGATCAGGTTTTAACTTAACAGGAAGAGTGCATTTTGTATTCTCCTCCGAATAAATTGGCGTACCTGTCTCATCCGGAAATTTATTTTTATCTGTGTATGACCAGGACCAGCTTTTGTCCATCATAGGCTCACTAAATTTAACCCAGATCTCTTTAGTATCAGGGTCAACATTCTGAGCTCCGCTTACAGGAAAAGTACTTACAACTTTTGGTTTTAATTTATCATTGCTGCAATTTGAGAGAAAAATTACTGATGCAAGAATCAGACCGAGTGAAATTATTTTTCCTTTCATTTATTTTTTTTAATTTAATAATTATATCCTCTGAGAATTGAATTTTATTTAAATCCCGAAGGGACTAATCAAATTAATTCGCTAACTACTTACTGAACACCGTGATCTCACGTACTTTGCCAGATACAGTTCAGATAGTCAGGTTAATTGAAAATCCCGCCTTTATAAAAACAGTCTGCGGAGACTCTGATGCTTATAGAAATTATTTTACAATCATAAATTTCTTTGTAACGGAATATTTTCCTGAAGTCATTTTGTAAAAATATATTCCTGAATTTAAATTCTGACCTGCTGTGAAACTAACTGAGTAATTACCTGCATTCCTGAACTCATCAACAAGCGTATAAACTTCTTTCCCTGTCAGTTCATAAACTTTCAATGTTACTTTTTCTGAAAAGGGAATTGAGAAATCTATAGTTGTCGACGGATTGAACGGATTTGGATAATTCTGTCCGAGTTTATATTCAGACGGAAGCTCAGTGTTCATCTGAGTTATACTGATCGAATTTCCATATCTGAGGAATACTCCGCCGGCTCCGCCTGCAAATCCCAGTGTGGGATTTATAAACTGCATAAGTCTGATTGATGAAGACGCCTGTGGCGGAACAATCTCCTGTGTCCAGGTAGTGCCGTAATCAGATGTTTTAAAACACTTATTTGCATTTGTATAAAGCATTATGAAGATGAGGTTCGATCCGTCTTTTAATCCGCACATATTGAAAGGAATAAAATTTGAAACTCCCGGAGGATTCGGAACTGTAACCCAGGTATTACCGCCGTCAGTAGTTTTTCTTACTGTGCTTCCCGTTCCATTGGAAGCTGTCATACCATTCAAGTTATCTGTAAAAGCAATTGAAGAAAAATATAAGCCGCTTGAATTTCCTGTTCCGTTTAATACAGTGTTTGTCCAACCGCCGCCCGTAAATCCATTTGTAGTTTTAAAAGATCTGTTAGAAGTTATGTTAGCAGTAAAATTTCCGGTTGAGATCCAGTACTTTCCTGTATCAGTCCAGTCCCAGGCATTTAATAAACCGGCTTCATTTGCAAGAGCAAGCGGAGCATTCGGAGAAAGCAGCCAGTTCGTTCCGCCGTCAGTAGTAAACCTCCATTGATGCGGCAGACCTGTTCCTGCCGGATCGCCGTAATATATTCCGTAATTCTGGTTAAACATTTTTATACCGTCTGCAAAACTTCCTGCAAGAGAGAACTGCAGAGTCCAGTTGTAACCGCCGTTGGAAGTTTTATAAATGCTTCCGCTTTCCGTTCCTATCCAGCAATACGATGTGTCCAATGCAGAGATACTTGTAATATTTCCCGCAGGCAGTCCAAAATTTCTTGTATCCCAGTTTACGCCTCCGTTAGTAGATCTTAATACCACGCGGTTATCACTGCATACCCAGATCAGATTCTGATTCAGAACTGACATGCTGTATATTTCACCCGAACCCGGAATTGTGCTTACATAAGACCACTGGGAGTATGAAACTGCAGCGTTTAAAAGAAAGAAATAAAGAAAAACTTTTTTCATACTCTGTCTCCTTATTGTTAAATTTATTTAATTAAAATTATAATTCTTGATTTGTTAGTAAATTATTACGTCTTCGTCAGAGTTTTATGGTGAATTTTATTCATTACTTTTACCGGAATAAATTCAATACTTTTTAATCAGAATTTCTGCCGGAATCCTGAGTTTTTTATTGAGAGTTCTTATCATAGGTAAAGTTAGTTTTCTCTTGCCCGTCAGTATCTCAGATACTCTGCTTTTATATCCGATAAATTTCACAAGTTCGGACCTGGTCAAATTCATCTGATCAAGTCTGAACTTTATTGCCTCTAAAGGATCGGGTGGCGGAATGGGATAATGTTCATCTTCATATTTTTCTGTCAATGTAAGGAGAATTTCAAATTCATCTCCTTCAGGAGAATTCTTTTTGCAGCCCCATAGATCATCAATTCTCTTAAGAGCTCTTTCATGATCCTTTTTAGTTCTTATAGGTTTTATTCTCATAAATCTTTTCTATAATTTATTTACATTTAATTAATCATATTCATTATGGGTACCTATAAATCTTATATACATCACTTTCCAATTTAAGTCTATCCTCACTACCAGACGATAACTATTACCTTTAATATTAAAAACTACCCTGTCATTTCCTACAATACTTGCATTTCTGAATTGTGATTTGATCTCATTAAAGTTGATCCAGTTTTCTTTTCTTACAATATCATACCAGCTACGTAATGGCTGTTCAGCATCTTTATGCAAATTCCAGAATTCTCTCAGTGTCTTCTTAGCAATTATTCTCATACTTTAATAAACAAATATACAAAAAAAGTTACCATATTGGTAACCAAAATTGCTCTCGATGTCAATTTGTGTTAATTAGTGAAATTAGTAGCAATTTCTTGTTTTCAATTTTATAGTTCTCAACTTAAGAACATAAACAAATTCAAAAAATTTGTTAATTGTTAACTGCTAATTGCCCAAAAGATTGACCGGATTTCTTTTTATTATTTCAATTTAATTCCCGGAAATATATTATTGATAAAATTCACAATACTATGTTAAAATTTTTCATTTCATTTATATTTCTTATCACCGTTCAGAATTCAAAAGCTCAATGGACTCTGAAATATCAGACTGCGTCTAACGAAAACATAAAAGTATCTTCATCTCCGGACAGTAATACTTTCTGGTTCATTACAAATTTTGACAGGTTATACAGAACTACTGACGGCGGAACAGTCTGGAATCTGATCCCTCATTCCGGTTCTGCTTTCGTACCTTCAGGATTATTTGTTGTAAATCATGATACTGCATTTAAGACCGGTTCGGCTTCGGTTTACAGAACCATTGACGGTGGAAATCAATGGGATGTAGTTTTTTCAAATTCAGGTAATGAAATCCCTGTTGTCAGGATGAAAAACAATTCAGTTGGAGTTCTTTCATTCGGGGGTATGCTCTATAAAACTACTGACGGCGGAAATTCCTGGAGCACTGCGGGAATAACACAGCCGCCTCATGCAATTGTAAATTCTTCCGGAAAAGGAACTTTGTATGGTTATGACAATAATTTATGGGTTGCAGAGAATGGAAGCGGAATTTCTTTTTCATCTGATTACGGGATAAGCTGGATTTTACCAGCAAATATTGGTCTGACATTCAGCGGTCCATCGAATATTTTTTTCGGCAGCCCGTTATTCGGGATATCTGTAAAAAGAAATTCATCATTTGTTTATATAACAAAGAACGGAGGAAACAACTGGATACCGGCTGACAATTCACTTGGACTTAACGAAGATGTTGCGATAATTAATTCTCACTGCTGGTATATTCCCGATCCGTTCGATCATTTTTATATAAAGTTTTCAATTGACAGCGGAGCTACCTGGACAATTCAGCTTACTGATCCTGCAGGATTTTCAGTTCTCGAAAAATCACGTGCAGGAAATACTCTCTGGGCAGGAACAACTACAGGGAAAGTATTTAAATATAATGATCCGGTCATCACATCAGTTTCATCATCAAATCAGTATACATCAGAGTTCACACTTTCACAAAATTATCCAAATCCTTTTAATCCGAAAACGGAAATCAGTTATGAAGTGCCAACAGCAAAATCAGTTAAACTTACTGTTTACAATATTCTCGGAAAGGAATTGGCGGAACTTGTTAATGAAAGACAAAATCCCGGGAAATATAAAGTATCATTTGACGCATCTGATCTGACAAGCGGAGTTTATTTTTATAAATTGTCCACTGATAATTTCACAGAAATAAAAAAAATGATCCTGATAAAATAACTGCCAAACTGTTTAACTGCCAAACTGTTTAACTGATTTCTTCCGGACTCCGCCGATTGCACATTGTAACATCTGAGTCCAGGAAAGAAACCGAAGACACTGATGTGGGACAAAACAGCTTTTGTTCCCGCAGAGTTACGTGCTCAACCTAACTCTGCGGGGGATAAGCTCGATTTATTCGCAGAGTCCTTGGAAGATCACATCTGACTTTGCGAAAACAGAAGTATATTACGCCGCAACACCTGCAAATTCTTTAATTGCTTTTAGTTCTGCTTTTTTTTGAATTCCTTCTTCTTCAATATCAAAGTCATCCTGTAACCCAAGCCAGAACTTTGCACTGTTTCCAAAATATTTTGAAAGTCTTAAAGCTGTATCAGCAGTTATTCGTCTGTTTCCGTTTAATATTTTTGAAATTCTCGATTGCGGAATACCAATATCAGCAGATAGTTTATATGCACTTATTTCTAAAGGTATCAGGAATTCTTCCAGAAGAATTTCTCCCGGATGTATATTTTTTAATTTTTTCATTTATTTATAGTTTAATGATAATCAATAATTTTAATTTGTTCCGCATTTCCTTTGTTCCAGATAAATATAATTCTCCACTGATTATTAATGCGTATGGAATAAAAATCTTTTAATTTTCCTTTTAATCGCCCAAGTCTGTTTGAAGGTGGAATCATCAGATCAGAAATGTTTTGTGAATTATTTAACATCCTCAGTTTTCTTCTGGCAACTTCTTGAATTTCAATAGAAAACTCTTTTACTCTTTCACCGCACCAGATTTTTTCAGTTACTTTATTCCCAAATGAAATTAACATTTATTACTTAAGTTACTTGCTTCAAAGATAAGTAAATTGTTTTAAATTTTCAAACTCTAATGCCATATTAGATTCCACTGCGGAGTCTCGTCATTTCTGGTCTTTTAATGTTTTTTCCCCCGGCGGAGTCTCGTGATCTTTCGGACTCTGCCGATTGCACATTGTAACATCTGAGTCCAGGAAAGATACCAGAGACACTGATGTGGGACAAAACATCTTTTGTTCTCGCAGAGTTACGTGCTCAAACTAACTCTTCGGGGGATAAGCTCGATTTATTCGCAGAGTCCTTGGAAGATCACAAGTGACTCTGAGAAATAAGTAAGAACTTTAGATTTTGATTTCCAGATGGTTAATTAAATTCTTTATAAGGCGGGTATAAATCTCAGAACTGATATATCCTATTGTTCCTTCTATTACTTTTTCTCCTATGACAGCCAGGAATCCCAGCCTGATCAAACTTGTCATAACTAATCCGGTTTCTTTAAAATATTTGTCATCTTCATTTAACAATACATCAAACTGGTCAACTTTATTCTGCAATTTAGAAGTTATTCCACAAACCAACCAGTCACCAAACGGAGGCATTCTTTTTAAAAGAAGAACAGGTCTGAATTTTAATTTTCCATCAGACTGATTAAGCGCAGCTTTGACAATATCTCCTTCTTTCATGGTTTATACTTTTCGTTAGGTTCCTTTATCTTTACATTAGTATAGTCAGGTTCATCTTTATTATAAAAAGTTTCAAGATTCCTTAATGAAAAATCACTCCATTCATTTAACTGGTCATCACTTTCATTTGTGTTGTTTTCAATAGGTAATAATATTAACTCAAACATTTCTGATTTGAACTCATCAGGTAAGTCAATTATTAATTTATTCCCGGTTCTCTTTATTTTTTGTCTGATAGCATCCATAATGTATTTTATTTAAACTACACTTTTCTATTAAAATGTATTCTGATACTTTAACCATTTCCCTAATTTTTCTCTGACCTCTTCGCCTGAAAAAACATTTCCTTCATTAACATCTTTTATTCCTTGTTCGATTTTATCAAGTTATATTAATTTTTCTATAACAAGTTCAATTTCGGGGTTATCCGGCAAGTTTTGAATAGTTTTTTGAATTTTTCTTTTGTTATCATTATTATAATTATAATTTATTATAGCAAATCTAATTAAAATTAAATGGCATATCAATACTCAATTTGAAGTGAGAGAGTTTATTACCACTATAACACGGTTATATAAAAATACTATTGTTAAATGGATTTATAATTCGCAAATTGATATCAAAGAAAGTAAGGAATTGCTGAAAACAGCAGAGGAAATCAGAATGCTGAATATCAGTTCCGAAGACTGTATTCATGTAGCATGTTCGGTTAATGCCTACTGCGATTATTTCATTTCCACTGATAATGTTTTAATAAAAAAACTTAATAATTACAAATTAATAAAATCAGTTAATCCGGTTGATTTTATATTAAAAGAAGGTAACTCAAATGACTGACACTGAAATTAAGAATAAAGGATATAATATATTGATAAAGGAAATGGGGCTGACTGACGCGGAAAAATTTATTTCCCTTGTTATCAGTGATCCGGGAGATTATACAAAATGGAGAAAAAATCTTTTCAGTGATAAAAGTGTAAGAGATATGAGTTTTGATGCGATGAATCAAAGAGCGAAAGGAACAGATCCACAAAAGTAATCATGTGCGGCTGAACATTAATTAAAATGAATTTCAGATATCCTTTAACAGTACACCATAAATCCTGACAATATTTTTATAACAAGATTTAGAACTAAACTGATGATATTTTTCTGTTAATGAAACTTCATTAGAAAATTTGCAGTCAAAATACTTTTCCAAATTGTTTAAATATATTTCTTTAATACATTAAAATCTTCCTCACTGATAAATTTCCAGGAATTAACTTTCACAAAATATTTCGCCTCCGTTAAAGTAATTTACGCAGTCAGAATATTTATTATATTAATGAGAAATCTAGGTTTTTACTGATTCTCTTATTTTTTTAAAGAATGCCAACCACACTCCTTCTTGCCACATCCATTTTTCAAAATATCTTAACTCTTCTTTTGGAATTTTTTTTCTGTTTGCAAAAATGCGAAGTGCTTCTTTTCTATTTATGGCTTTAACTTTTTCTATGTTGTAATCCTCTATCGGACCATAACCTATTTTGTATTCTATTTCAAATGTTTTTCTCATTGCTAATATTTATTTTATATTAAATTAAAAACTTTTTGAGAAGTTTATATTTTTTCATTCCACCACTGAATGTTTTCTATCGGAGAGTTTCGATTAATTCTGGACTCCC
>WBZU01001442.1_pt1 | contig 17869 bp, 15 predicted proteins | sample 5204311 | NCBI WGS metagenome assembly WBZU01 (sample SAMN12344359, study PRJNA552823) | activated sludge metagenome | biome: Activated sludge suspended growth; feature: Nitrification reactor; material: Wastewater; isolation source: activated sludge from nitrification reactor of wastewater... | reverse complement strand
AGGGGATGGAGGTCCCGGGTGCGGAGGAGATCGACCACCCTCCAGGTCTCCCGGGCCAGGAACGGCTCGCCGCCGAGGAACGAGATCCGCTGGACGTGGTCGAGGAAGGGGACGAGATCGTCGAAGAACGCGTCGTCGTACACGGTGGGCAGGGGCGGGAGGCCTTCCCGACCCGAGCGGATGGCCGAGGAGAGGGTGCCGTTGCACATCACGCACCGCAGGTTGCAGGTGTTCGACAACGCGAGCTCGAGCTGGGCGGGCCAGGCCGGGTCGTGGTCCGTGTCGGCGAGGGGTAGGTCGTCGAAGGTGACGGCGAACGAGCGATCACGCTCGCCGGCTTCGATGGGACCCCGGCACGCATCGCAGCCCGCCGAGAGATCGCCCACCTCCAAGCGGCTCCGGAGCTCCGCGGCCCGTGTGCCGCGCCAGATGTCGGGGAGGCGCTCCTCGCCGATCCGCCCGAGCACGTACCACGGGCTCATGCAGCACGCTCTGACCGCGCCGAGGGGATCCAGGTTGAGCGAGACGGCAGGAGCCCGACAGGCCGGCGCCGAGGTCGCGTCGGTCACGACGCACCTTCCCCGTCGGCGCCGGCCCGGCGCCACCGGCCATCGGGTCGGCCATCGTCGAGCACGACGAGGTGCGGCAGCGGGACCGATGGGTCGCCGACCGAGCACGGCAGGAACTCGGCGACGTAGGCCCAGCGGTCGAGCGCGGTCGTGTTCGGGCTGGTGGCGTGGGGAAGGCGAGAGGAGAAGGCCACGACGTCACCCGCACGCGCGGTGACGGGCACCGTTGCCGCCGGCGGGGTGACGACCTCGACGTGGGAGCCGACCCAGCGGTGCTCCCGATCGCCGGTGTGTCCGCCGGGCTCGACCCAGAGGCCACCGCGCTCGGGAGGGGCATCGGTGAGCGCGATCCAGATCTGGAGGTGCTCGTGGTCGAGGCGGGTGTACCCGTTGTCCTGGTGCCACGGGAAGGTGCCCGCCCCGGGGCCCTTCAAGACCGCCTGGTCCCAGCGGCACCACGCCGAGGGCCCGACCAGGGCACCGACGACCGTGAGGATCCTCGGATCGAGGAGCAGGTCCCGCACCGTCCTGGATCGCCGGTAGACGTTGCTGGCGAACCGCATCGTCCCGGACGAAAGCTCGTTCGCCTCGTCGAGGTCCGTATCGGCCCGGATGGCGGCGAGGACGGTCGCGACCTCGTCGGCCCGGAACAGGCCGGGCAACGGCAGCCAGCCTTCGGCCCGGTAGCGCGCGAGGTCGACGATCCCGGCCGGTCCGGGGGTGCCGTGGTCCGAATCGGGGGTCGAAGTGATGCCACGTATCATTGCCGTTCGACGTTGAGGGGAGGCTCGGTGCAGACGACGGGTAGCGGATCGGCGATGCCGGCGGGCGACGAGGCGGCGGCCTTCCGGACGGTTCCGATCGCCGACGAACGGTGGCTCCCTCTCGGTACCGACTTCGCCGAGAGCACGGTCAGCCGCCGCTTCGAGGACCAGGCGGCCCGACGGCCCGACCAGGTCGCGGTGGCCGGGCCCGAGGTCGAGCTCACCTACGCCGAGCTCGACCGTCGAGCGAACCAGCTCGCCCACGCCCTGCGGTCGCTCGGCTCGCCGCTCGGCCGACCCGTCGCGATCCTGCTACCGCACGACGTCGATCTCGTGGTGGCGATCCTGGGGGTCGCGAAGGCGGGTGGGATCGTGCTCGTGCTGGATCCCGTGGCCCCCGTCGCGGTGTCGGAGATGACGGTGGCGGACGCTTCTCCGGAGCTGGTCGTGACCGAGCCCGGGCTCAGGGACCTCGCGTCCGCGATCGCCGGGGCGGCACCGGTCCTGGACATCGCGCAGGACCTCGACCACCAGCCCACCGGTCGCCCCCCGCTGGGCGCCGGCCCCGGCTCGCCGGCGATGTTGGCCTACAGCTCCGGCACCACGGCCGATGCGAAGGCGGCGGTGCTTCCCCACCGCGCGCTCCTCCACCTCGCCAGGGGCGCGGCCAACGCGCTCAAGCTCACCGAGCGCGACCGCCTGCCCATGCTGTTCCCGGTGTCGATGGCGGTCGCCGCCTACCCCATGTTCCTGCCCCTGCTCGTGGGGGGCTCGCTGCGGATCCGAGACATCCGGTCGGTCGGCCTGGTCGGGTTCCGGCGGTGGCTGGCGGACCAGGGCATCAGCGTGCTGTACCTGTCGCCGACCGTCGCTCGGTTCCTGGGCGACGGCGACGGAGACGCCGACGCGGACCTGGCCGGGTTGCGCCTGGTGGTCCTGGGCGGCGAGCGGGTCGACGGTGACGCCATGGCGGTCGTGCGTACCGCGTTCGGGCCGGTGCCGACCATCGCCAACGGCTACGGAACCACCGAGACCGGCGTCCTCACCTTCTACGTGGTCGGTGACGCCGAGACCTTCGGCCCGGCCGGTGTCCCGGTGGGTTACCCCATCGAGGACACCCACCTCACGGTGGTGGGCGACGCCGGCCAGCCGGTCGCTGGCGAGGAGGTCGGCGAACTGGTCGTGCGGAGCCGTTACCTCGCTTCGGGCTACTGGGGACGGCCCGACCTCGGCGAGCGAGTGCTCTCGGCCGTCCCCGGCTCCGACCTCTTCGACTACCGGACCGGCGACCTCGCGTCCTTCGATCCGCAGGGCGCTCTGGTGCTGGCCGGGCGGAGCGACACCGAGGTCAAGGTGGCCGGTCACCGGGTCATCCCGGGCGAGGTCGAGCAGGCACTGCTGGCGCTGCCCCAGGTGGTCGACGCCGTGGTGGAGCCGAGGCCCGACCCGATGGGCACGAGCGAGCTGGTGGCGTGGGTGGTGCCCGCCGAGGGCGAGTCCCCCGGCACCATCCGGTCGGCGGCGGCGGCCGCCATGCGGGCGCCGATGGTGCCGGCCCGGTTCGTCGAGGTCGACGAACTGCCGCTCCTCCCCAACGGCAAGCTCGATCGTCGGTCGCTGCCCTCGCCGCCGGAATCCGATGCCTCTGGCCAGGATCCGCGCACCGAGACCGAGGCCGCGGTCGCCCAGATCTGGTCACGCATCCTCGGGGTCGATCCGATCGGCGTGCACACCGACCTCGGCGATCTCGGCGCCCAGTCGCTCGACGTGGCCTGGGCGTTGGTGCGCATCGAGGAGGACCTCGGTGTTCGCATCCCGATGGGCGAGTTGGTCGACGTGCGCACCGTGGCCGGCCTCGCCGCGCTCGTGGACTCGGCCCGGCGACCCCACCACCGCCCGACCGGGCTCGTGGAGGTCCAAGCGGGCGACCCGGCCCGGCCCCGGCTGTTCATGGTCCACGACCTGCACGGATCGGCCTACGGCCTCCGTCACCTCGCCCCCGAGATGGGGGCCGACCAGCCGGTCTGGGGTTTCGAGTCGCCGTACCTCGAGGGACCCGAGGTGCCGTTCCGGACCCTGGACACGCTCGCGTTGCGCTACCTCACCGAGCTCAAGGCGGTGCAGCCCGAGGGCCCGTACCACCTCGCCGGGTACTCCTTCGGGGGCGTCCTCGCCTTCGAGATCGCCCGCCAGCTGGTCGAGGGCGGTGACGAGGTCTCGTTCCTGGGCGTGGTCGACGTCGGGCCTGGGTATCGCGGCCGCCACTACGACCCACGGAAGGTGCTCGACAAGCCGTGGCTGCGGGTCGCGATGCCCGACGAGGAGCTGACCCTGCCCCAGCAGGTCGGGTGGTACGCCCGCCGCGCCCGCCGGAACCCCCGGGATGCGGCGCTCAGCCTGTCGATCCGGTCGGGTGCGGATCGGTGGCTCGACCCCGTGCTGTTCCGGTACGAGATCCGACGCAAGGGGGAGATCTCTGCGGGCAATCGGCTTTGGTACGCCTGGCGCCAGCACTGGGAGCTGGCCCGGAGCTACCGCTGGGAGGGCCGGCGGTACCCAGGTCGCCTGACGTTGCTCTGGGCCGATGAATCGGCGGCCACCGACGGGACGATGGGGTGGGGCGACGTCGTGCAGGGTCCGCTGGACATCGTCCACGTCCCCGTGGCCCACGAGCGCTTCCTCCAACCCGATGGGGCGGCGGTCATCGGGCCCGTGCTCCGGCGCGCGCTCGACGCCAGCACGGGGGCTGCCCCGAGCACCGCTCCCTAGGATCGGGCTCGTGGACGGACCGGGAGCGACTCTCGACGGGGCATGGATCGCACCTTGCCCCCTTCCGGTACCCCCCGGTCCGCCGCTCCTGCGCGATCAGGCCGCAGAGCAACTGCTCGCCGAGCGGGGCTGGGTGGTGGTCCCCTTCCTCGACGCCGACCAGGTCGAGCGGCTCCGCGAGGGGTACCACCAGCTCCACCCCGAGGGCGGGCGCGGGTTCGACACGGACTTCTCGTACCTCGACGTCGAGCACAAGTGGGCGGTCGAGCACCTCCTCCGACCGGTCATCGAGCCCAACCTGGACCCGGTCTTCGACGATGTCGCGCTCTTCAACGCCACGTTCGTCGTCAAGTGGCCGGGATCGGGCAGCACGCTGCCGCTGCACCAGGACTGGTCCTACGTCGACGAGCGGTCGGCTCGCTCGGCGTCGCTGTGGATCGCGCTCGACGACATCGGTCCGGATCACGAGAACGGCCCCCTCGGCTTCATCTCCGGCAGCCATCGGCTGCGGTGCGAGCCACGCGGGGCGACCTCGTTCGGTTGGTACCGGCCCTGGAGCGAGGAGATCACCGCAGCGCTCCGTCCCGTTGCCGTCAGGGCGGGTGAGGCGATCGTGTTCGACAACCGGATCCTGCATGCCTCGGCCGACAACGTCTCCCCGCGGCCTCGGCTCGCCATCGCCTCGATGGTCGCCAGAGCCGACGAGCCCCTCCGCTACGTACACCGAGACCCCGAGGCGTGGGTCGTGCACCGTGCCGACCCAGCCTTCTTCGTCGATCACTCCCCGGTCGATCTGCGCTTGGGAAGCCCGGCCGACGCCGAGGTGGTGGAGCGCCTGCCGGTCCGACCCTTCGAACCGCCCGTTGCCGAGCTCGAGATGCTCTGCGGCCTCGCTCCGGGCACGCTTCCCACCGGCCCCCGCCCGGCCGAGGAGCCGTTGAGCGGCAGCCCCCTGTCGATCCCCCGGCCGTCCCTCGGTGAGCGCTTGGGCCTGATTCGGCCAGTGCCGCTCACCACCGGCGTCGCGCCGCGACTGGCGGGTGAGCTCGCGGCTCTCGGGGCCGTCGCGTGGGCCGACCGGACATCGGCGGTGGTGCCCGCCGGAGACCTCCTCGACCACTGGGGTCCGCTCGACCTCCTCGAGGTCGACCACGAGGAGCCGACGCCTTCGACCGACGAGCTCGTCGCCGCCCTCGAGCGGATCGGTGCTCGGCGGCTGACCTTCGCGTCGATCGGTTCGGGGTTCCAGATGGCCCCACGCCGAGAGCCGCGTCGGGACCACGTCGTGCTCCTCGTCCCGATCGAGCTGCCCCGACCGTTGGGTTCGGTGATGTTCCAGGCCGGCGACCGCCTGGTCGCCTTGACGCCGGGCCGAGCGGTCCTGATCGACCCCACGTGGGAGCACATGGCGTGGAATCGGGGCGCGCGATCGGTCGTCGCCCTCCTGGCGGAGGTGCCCCGTCGCCGGGCGCACCGGTTGGTGCGGTGAGCGAGGGAGGCCGGGGCGCCGCGGGTCGGTGCGGTGCATGATCGATGACGACGCGGCGTGCCTGGCCCCTTGGACGGCCTTGCACTTCGATCAGCACGGGTGGGTGACGGCGTGCACCGCCAACAAGCGGGATTGCTTGGGCCATGTCGCCCGTGACCGGCTGGCCGATCTCTGGGTGGGTGCCGCAGCGCACCGGTTCCGGTCGATGTTCGCGTCGGGGGCGCTGGGGGAGGGGTGTGATCTCTGCCGCTGGCAGCGCGAGCACGGTGGGGCGAGCACGATGTACGCGCGGCTCTACGACGACCGAGCCGAGCTGGCGCGGGCGGAGGGGCCCATCCACGTCGAGTTCGCCTTGTCGAACCGGTGCAACCTGGCCTGCCAGATGTGCAACGGCGGCCTGTCCTCGACGATCCGCCGCAACGAGGGGCTTCCACCCCTGCCTGCCGCCTATCCGGACCGATTCTTCGACGAGCTCGCGGACGTGCTGCCCGGTGTGGTCCAGGCCAAGTTCCTCGGCGGCGAACCGTTCCTCGCGCCCGAGAACTTCCGCATCTGGAACCTGATGATCCAGACGGGTTCCGCGGTCGACTGCCACGTCACCACCAACGGAACGATCTGGAACCAACGCGTCGAGGAGGTGCTCGACCGCCTCCCGATGTCCTTCGCCGTGTCGCTCGATGGGGCGACCGCGGCGACCGTCGAGCGGATCCGGGTCGGGTCCCGCTTCGCTGACGTGCTCGCCAACATCGAGCGCTTCCAGGCCCACGCGGCCCGTCACGGCACGAACGTCTCCCTCACCTACTGCCTGATGGTCGACAACTGGCGTGAGCTGCCGGCGTTCTTGTTGTTGGCCGAGGACCTTGGTCTTTCCACGTTCGTCAACACGGTGATGAGCCCGTTCCGACACAGCGTCTACCAACTCGGGCCGGCCGAGATGGGGGAGGTCCTCACCTTCCTCGAGGGACAGTCGGCCTTCCTCCGGACCCGGCTCGTGCGGAACCTGGGCGTGTGGGAGGACCAACTACGGAGGCTTCGAGCGAGCGGTGGCGCCCTGGCCAGCCAGCAGGAAACGCCCGTGCACTTTCCGTCCTTCGCCCCCCCGCAGGTCCGCCGAGCGCCGAACCGGCGCGAGGGCGATGTCGTCGTCGACCTGCGGTCCTGGTCGCCGGTGGTCCCCGCCCGGTTCGAGATCGATCCTGGTGGGCGCATCACCCTGGTCGAGGCCGGCCACCTGGGACCGCTCAACGTGGGGCGCCTGGTGGGAGCGGGGGTGGATGAGCTCTTCGTGTGGCTCAGCTCGGCCTTCGGTCGGCCGGCCCACTCGGCGTACCTGCGTCACGACGACCAACGCGGCGACCGAGTGCTCAGGTTCGAGGCGGCGACGGGGCCCACCGAGGTCCGGGTCGTGAGTGCGCGGACGCCTTCGGGGGCCGACTGGCTGGTTTCGACCCGGACCCCTACGACCGAGCCCGGAGCCACCTGAGCGCCGAGCGCCGGCGCGCGGGTTTCGCCGGGACCGCGGGCCAGGCGACCAGGAGGCACACCTGGTCAGCCCCGTCGTTCCAGACCTGGACCGGCTGATCGCGCGGGGGAGCCACCGCCAGGCCCAGCTCGAATGCGAGGGCACCTTCGGACCAGGCGAGCCCTGCCGCACCCGACGGCATCGAGAGGGGCAGGTAGATCGCGGGCCCCGATGGCCGGTCGGGGTGCGGAAGGGAGGCCCCGCCGTCGAGGATGAGCACCTCGGCCCGTGTTCCCGGGAGGACCCCGAGAGCGGTTCCCAGGCGCGGCGCCACGGCACCGAACAGCTCCGTGGCTCGGTCGGTGGGATCGGCCGCTCCGAGGTCGATGCGCACCACCGGTCCTTCGGTGGTCGATCGTCGCCGGTCCTCGTCGAAATCCTCGAGCGATGCGACGAGATCCGCGGTCAGGGCTTCGAGGGCGCCGGCGAGGGCTTCGAGGCCGGGGGCCTGGAGCGGTGCACCCCGCGGGGACCTTCCCTCTCCCTGGCCGTACCAATCGTCGACCGGGCGGTCGACCAGGGGAACCGGCGGCTCGGCCAATCCGCACAGCTGCTGGATCACCGCGGGCTCGACGAAGGGTTCGGGATCGTCGACCTCCTCGAGCAGGGGGTAGTCCGGCATCCGGCGGGCGACCTCCAGCGGCGAGTAGCGCAGGTGGAACTCCTGGTCCACCTGGTGGATGCGTCGTCCGCGCCGGCTCGTCCCGCGGACGTGGATGAGGCCCGCCTCTCGGGGTACGAGGGCCACCACGAGGGCGGGCCGATCCGAGGACGAGCGATTCGGTGGCGACCCGTGGATCAAGCGGCTGTCCCAGACCACGGCGTCGCCGGCCCGGGCCGGCACGGCCACGAGGTGTTCGCGGAGCACCTCTCGGTAGGGCACGAACCATTCCGCGACCGCGGTGCCACCGAGACCGGGGGCGACCCGGTGGCTTCCGGGGACGACCCCGATCCACCCGTTGTCCTCCTCGGGCCCGGTGTCGACGAGAGGGATCCAGGCGGTGACCGACCGGCTCGTCCGCTCGTCGACGAAGCTGCGGTCGTCGTGGGGCGCCATTCCCGAGTGATCCCCGGGGCGCTTCACCACGAACGCCGAGAACACGACCCGGTGCTCGACGAAGAGCCGGTCGAGCACGACCTTCCACAGGTCGGCAGCGGCGGCCGTCGCCCGCCGGAGCGGCTGCCGGTCGGCGCGGATCGTGTCGAAGGTGATCCCGGCCTCCTCTCCGACGAGTCGCTCGTGTTCCGCCCACAGCGCTCCGAGGCGTACCGGGTCGAACGCCTCCACCCGGACGAAGCCCCGCGAGCGGAAGGTCGACTCGGCGTCGTCGTCCACGAAGGTCCGGCGTTGCGTCCGCTCCGTCACGGGGTGGCTCGCTCGAGCTCGTCGGCCCCGGCCCACTCGACGGAGAAGTTGATCCGTGGAACCTCGCCCGCGCCGTTCGTGGTCCTCCCGATCTGGAACGGCTGCCATGCCTCGGCGATTGCTTCGCCGCTGAAGGCGTCGACGATCGACACGGTGAGGTCCAAGGAGCCCGTTCCCTCGAGCCTTCCGGTGTGCCCCCGGAGGCGGTACCAACCGGGTGTCCCCAGCGCGGACTCCTGCAGGAGCACGGCGTGCGCGGCGCTCGCCATCTCGATCTCCTCCCGGGTGAGCGCCTCGCTCCGGCCGCGGTCGTGGGGGGCGCGGAGGGAGAGTTCCACCCGGGCGTGTGGCAACGGCGCGGTCAGCTCCACCTCGCACGTGAACGTGAGGGAGTCGCCGATCTTGAGCAGCGATTGCCCCAGCTCGAGCCGGTGCAGGCGCACGGGTCCGGTTCCGATCGCCGGGCCGGCGGCCCACCCGGTTCCCCCGTAGCTGTCGAGGATGTCGCGGGTGGGCCCGTCGGCCACGACCTTCCCGTCCTCCAGCCAGACGGTTCGCGTGCACACCTGGCTGATGAGCGTCAGGTTGTGCGACACGAACAGGATCGAGAGGCCCTGCTCGCTCAGCTCGGTGATGCGCTCGAGTGCCCTCGCGCGGAACTCCTGGTCGCCGACCGCGAGCAGCTCGTCGATGAGCAGGAGGTCGGCGGGGACGTGGGTGGCCAGGGCGAAGCCGAGCCGGGCCCTCATGCCGGTCGAGTACCGCTTGACGGGGCGATCGATCGCATCGCCGATCCCGGCGAACTCGACGATGTCCGGGAGCAGCGCATCGATCTCGGCGCGATCGGTGCCGTAGAGGGTGCTCGTGAGCCGGAGGTTCTCGATACCGGTCAGGTCGGGGTGGAAGCCGATGCCCAGCTGGAACAGGCCCACCAGCCGGCCGTGGACGACCACCTCCCCGCCGTCGAGCTGGTGGAGGCCGGACATGGCGCGCAGGAGCGTGGACTTCCCCGCCCCGTTCGGTCCGATGAGCCCGACGCGTTCGCCCCGGTGGACGGCCAGGTCCACGCGATCGAGGGCGAGGATGTCTCCTTTGGAGGTGCGCCCCCAGGACCCTGGAAGGGCCGCCCGAACCGCCGAACGGGACCGGCCGGACCTGAAGCGCTTCGTCACCTGGGAGGCGCTGGCCACGATCGGGTCCGCGCTGGGCGAGCCCCCGCGGTCGCTCCGCTGCCGGGTGGCGTGGTCGGTGATGGGCTCGAGTTCGACCGTCGGTCGAATGCGGTACATCGGCTTCGCCGTTCGGGTCGAGCCGGCGATGGTGAGGTCGACGTGGGCCGAGCTCGACACCGAGCGGACCCCGGTTGCCAGCGAGACGGTCAGACGGAGCTGGCCGCCCGCCCACGGGAGACGGCTCGTGGTGCCGCGGAGGCGGAGGGGACCGATCCGTCCCCCATCGATGTCGAGCGGAGTGGTGTGCTCGGCGACCGGAATCCCCGGCAGCAGCGAGGGGAGGGTGATATCGGTGACCAGGGTCGGTGGAGGTCCGGCCATCGGTTCTCGGACATCGAGATCGACCGTGATCTCGATCGGTTCGTCGATGTCGAGCGTGGGGGAGCCGATGCGGACCCCGACGATCTCGACCGGCTGCGGACCGGGCACCCGAACGCGGGTCGGCCGCCCGAGGTACCCCTCGATGACGTCGGTCGCCGGACCGTCGTCGATCAGGCGTCCGCGGTCGAGCCGCAGGACGCGATCGCAGGCGAGGCCCACCAGCGGGAGTTCGTGGGAGACGAACAACACGGTGGTCCCCGAGGCGACCAGCTGGCGGATGCGTTCCAGGCACCGTTCCTGGAACTCCCGGTCCCCGACGGCCAGTACCTCGTCGACGGCGAGCACGGCGGCGTCGACGTGGGTCGCAAGGGAGAACCCGAGACGGGCCATCATGCCGGTCGAGAAGTGCTTGAGCTGGGTGTTCATGGCATCGGCCAGACCCGCGAACTCGACGATCTCCCCCGACCGCCGCGCCAGTTCGGAGCGGGTCAACCCGAGCAAGCGCCCTCCCGCGCGGAGGTTCTCCCAGCCCGTGAGGTCCGGGTGGAAGCCGAGGCCGAGCTCGATCATCGATCCGACCGTCCCCCCGTGGGCCACCCGTCCGCTGGTGGCCCCGATCACCCCGGTGAGGAGCTTGAGGAGCGTGGACTTGCCGGCACCGTTCGGGCCGATGATGCCGACGGCTTCGCCCGGTTCGATGGAGACGGAGAACTCGTCGACCGCCACGTTGCCACCGGGTGGGCGGTGGAAGATGGACGACGGGATCGCGTTCCGCCACGAGCCCCTCGTCGTGGCGATGGGGTAGCGCTTCGACACCCGGTCGAACTGGACGGCGCCCCGTGGGAGCAACGAGCTAGATGACATCGATCATTCGGAGCTCCACCGATCGGGTGTAGGCGATCGCCGCCCCGAGGAGCACCACGCCCACCAGGCCGTGGATCCCCAGGAGGGTCCAGTCGGGCCAGACCTGGTACAGCACGGAATCGCGCACCGCCGCGATGCAGACGGCGATGGGGTTGGCCCAGAGCAGGAAGTGCATCGAGGCCGGTACGACAGCAGGCCCGTAGGCGACGGGCGTCGCGAAGATGACGAGACGGAGGAAGAGCTGGACCACCTGCGCCACGTCCCGGATGAACACGGTGATCGCGGCCGTGAGCACGGCCAGAGCCGCCGTCCACACCATGATCACCAGGACCGCCGGAACGAGGCCCACCGCGGTGATCGATACCGATCGGATCTGTACCGCGACGACCCCGGCGAGGACGACGAGGGAGATCGAGAGGTCGATGAGCGCGGTGCCGACCATGGCGAGCGGCAGGATCTCCCGAGGGAAGTAGATCTTGGAGATGAGGTCGGCGTTCGCCAGGATCGCCGTGGAGCCGAGGCTGAGGCCTGCGCTGAAGACCGACCAGACCACCAGGCCGGCCCACGCGAACGCGAGGTACGGCACCCCTTCGCCGTCGACCTTGAACAGGAGGGTGAAGATCACCCCGTAGACGAGAAGGAACGACAGCGGGATGACGAGGCTCCACCCGAGGTCGAGGAGGCTCTGTCGGTACCGGGCGCGGTATTCGCGAACCGTGAGCGCCCCGAGGAGGGGCGCCCAGGTGCCGAGCCCTCGCCGGGGTCGGTTGGGCTCCAGCGGAATCGGTTCCGCATCGATCGCGTCCGGCTGCGGTCGCATCACCTCATCATCCTGGCGCAACACCGGCCCCGGCCCGAAACGGGGGGTAGCCCGGGGCCGCCCGTGTCCGAGGGCGTGCTCCGAGGTGCTCGATCAGGCTGCGGTCGCGCCTGGCCGGCTGAGCCGGGTGACCCGTTCCGGCATCTGTCGGAACGACGGGTACCAGCGATAGAGGTATTGCGTCAGCCGGTTGACGGCGGACAGCGGCAACGGCAGCGGTTGGCAGATCTCCACCATCAGCAGCACGCGGCGTTCGTCGGTGTCGTTCCATGCTTCGTGGTTGACCGAGAGGTCGAACACGACCGCCTCACCTTCGCTCCAGACGACCATCTCGTCACCGATGCGAATGCGGCACTGGCCAGGCTCGCCGGGGACGACGATCGGCAGTTGGAACCGGAGGCCGCCGCGGTTCGGCCCGACGTGGGTGTGGATGTGCGAGTTCGGGTCGAGCGCGCTGAAGCCGACGTTCGCCTTCGGCGACAGTCCCTCGAGGCAGGCGCGCGTGACGGGGAAGTGGCGCGCGGTCTCGTCGACCCAGCGTCCGCTCACGAACAAGAGCAGCGACCGCCAGGCCCCGGTCCGCAGGGGCACCGACGCCCGACCCTCGGGGGAGTCGGGCTCCAAGCCGGAGATCTCGGCGACGTGCGGGATGCCGTTGTCAGCGAGGTACGCGAGCAACTCCGCTCGGATCTCGTCGGTCCGCGCCTCGACCGAAGCGATCCAGGGCCAGGTCGCGGTGTCCCATATGGCGGGGCTGGGAGGCGCGAAGCGATCGATGAGCGTGTCGTTCAAGTCGAGGAGGGCGAAGCTGGACATGCTCATCAACCGGAAGACCCGCCGTCGGTAGGCCGGAAGCCTGATCTCGTGGTCGGGTTCCAGTTCGATCGCCCGAGCGTGGTAGCCGCGCACCCGCTTCAGCACCCCCACGATTGCCCTCCAACCCGTGTTCGATCGACTGCCCCGTCGGGCCCCGCGAGCGTATCGGAGCGCCAGCCGGCGGCCGGTCGAGAGCCTGGTCGAGTCCCGTGGGTGCCTAGCATTGCTCCGTGGAAGCGGTGACGGCTGACGTTCCGCCGGGCCTGCCGGCCGAGCTCGGAGGGCGTGGCCTGCCGCCCTATTTCGAGCGCGACCTCCGGTCGCTGGCCATCCTGGCGATGATGCGGGTGAACGGTCGCCTGGCTCGCCCGCAACTCCCGATCGGTCCGGCCGAGGACGTTTCGGGTTTCCGAGGCTTGGCGGCGTTGGAGCGGTCCTGGACCGCCGTTCGGGACGAGTGGAGCGCCCTCCATGGGTCGATCGGGCCCCTCCCGACCGTCGATGACCTGATCGGCCGGGATCCGGGCTGGGACGGGACCTGGCAGTCCTACGCGATCCGCGGGCCGTCGTCCTGGTTCGCGCACGCCCGGGCATCGGTGCCGGCCACGGTGGCGCTGCTCGAACCGATTCAGGGGCTCGTGCAGGCGTCCTTCTCGGTGCTGCGTCCCGGCACCTACCTCCGCCCGCACCGCGGCCCCAACACCGGGGTGATCCGAGCGCTGCTCGGCCTCGTGGTTCCCGAGCCCGATCGGTGCGGGATGCTCGTGGGCGATCGTCGGATGGACCTCCGCGAGGGCGAGCTGGTGGCGTTCGACGACACGTTCGAGCACGCGGCGTGGAACCGCGGGTCGTCCGATCGGGTGGCGCTCCTGCTCGAGGTCCGGCGACCGCTCAGCGGAATGGCCAGCACGTTCAACCGGGCGAGCCAACGCGCCTTCCGCCACTACCCGATGGTGGTTCGTGGGAACCGCAGTTTCGAGGACCACCTTCGCGAGATGTGCTGAGCCTGCCGGTCGCGCGTCACATCCTGCCCGTGATCCCCGGACAGTGTCGGGAGCTGTAGTCGTACAGCGTGGCGAGAGCGACCGCCACGGCCGGGTCGGTCGGGTCGGTGAACGGGCGCATCGCGGTGGCCACCTCCGCGACGGTGGTCGCGCTGTCGACCTGCACCGCGGCATCGCGGGCGAGGGGAACCAAGGGACGGAAGGCCGGGTCGTTCGATCGCTCGAAGGCGTCGGCCCCACGCCGAAGCGCGGCGGCGAGGTCGGTGGGGACCGCGGACGAGCTGGGAGCGAGGACCTGCTTGGCCACGATCGTGCCGATGGCGACGGACCGCTGGCAGAGTTCGTCGCTGCCCGGATCGGGGAGGGGAGGGGAGGTCACCGGGACCGTTGTGCTGGTGGTCGCCGGGGCCGGGGGGAAGACGAGCGTCGTGAGCGGCGGGTTCTGCGGCCCGGCGAGCACGAAGGGGGACTCGTCGGCCCGCGCCGGGTCGTCCAGGTCCGCGACGACCTCCGACCCGGCGGCGGAAGTTCCGTCGCTGGTCGCCGTCCGGATGACGGTGCGACCGGCGAACAGGGTGGCGCCGGCCAGGAAGAAGATCGCCGCGGTGCGCACGACGCGCCTGCTGCGCGTCGATCGGCGCTCTCGCTCCCAACTGTGGTCGATCGGCATGTTCGCTCCGGTGTCGGCGACGGGCGTGCCGGCCCGTCGAGTATGGGCCACGGCGACCGGACGCCGTGGGTCGGTCCAGCCGGGTCAGGGCTCCCTCGCGTCCAACGTCGGTCGGGCCTTCCGGTACATCGCTCGTGCGACCAAGGCGGCCCCGACCTCGTTGGTGTGGACCTGGTCGGCGTACACGGTGGGGGCATCGTCGAGGACGTCTCCGAGGTCGATCACGTCGGCTGGCAGCCGCGACCGGACCCCCTCGTGCACGGACCGAAGCGTTCGGAAGGCCTCCTGGTCGATCCCGAGGGACTCGAGCTGCGCGCGTTCCTCGTCGGTGGGGACGCGCGTGAACGCGTTCGGCTGCCAGAAGTGGAGGATCGGTGGCCCGGCGGCCCCGACGGCGGTCCGGGCGAGCGCCGCGGCCTTGCGCTGCACCTCGGCAACGCCCTCGTAGCGCTGGAGGGGGCTCAGCCACTCGGGGGGCCCGACCCACGCGGCCGGGGCGGTGTTGCCCTGGCCGGGAGCGAGCGACGGCGCCCGCTCGGGGACGCCGGGCCGGTGCCCGAGGAAGCTCATGCCGATGTCCACCGAGGTGTCGTTGTAGCCGTCGTAGAAGATCACGAGGTCCGGCGGGCCGACGTCGGCGACGGCCACCTGGAGCAACTGGGCCTCCTGGTACGCGGTGTACGCGTGCACCCCCCAGTTGACGACCTGTACGGGCCGTCCGTCCTCGGCGGCGGCCCGGGCGAACTCCGACGGGATGGTATGGCCGTCGCGCTGGTTGCTCCCGAACATCGTCGAGCCGCCGAAGAACCAGATCACCGGCCCTCCCGAAGCGCTCTGGACGCTGGTCCGGCGGTGGTGCTCGACGGTCACGTCGGTTCCGGTGGCGGTCTCCGGCAACCGCCAACCCACCACGGGGTCGGCCTCCATCCGAGCGAACACCGCGCCCTCCTCCTGGCGGGTACGGCCGATGTCGACCTGTCCTCGGAGGGCCAGCGGCGGCTCGATCGGCTGGATCGGTACGGACGCCGCAGGCTCCGGGGATGGATCGGCGGCTCGATCTCGGGCCACCACCACGACGGCCGCGACCAGGCCGAGGAAGCCGAGCACGCCGATGGTCGTCCGCCAGAAGACCCTGCGACGGGCCACCCCGCCCGAACGGGCTCCGCCCGCGGCGGTGGCGGTTGGAAGCCATCCTCGGGGACTCCGGCGCCCGAGCGGGTCCGCCCCCAACAACCGCCCCACCAGTGCGGCCCCGACGACGGCGATACCGACGACGGTCCACGCCGCGACGCCGACCAGCCGCCCGACCTGGAGTGCGGCGCGGGCGATGGCGGCCTCGACCCGTCGGCCGACCGCGGCCGACACGATCCCGAGGAGCGCGAAGGCGGCACCGATGGTGATGAGGGCCACCCCGGCCCCCGTGCGACCGGCGACCAGCATCGCGGCGCCGATGGCGGTGGGGGCCATCACCGCCGGCCGGAGCGGCGTCACCGGTGGTCCGATTCCAGGATTCCGCAGATGACGAGGGCATCGCCGATGCGCTGGCGGTCGCCGACCGGGATCAGGTCGAGCCGTTGGTGGCGCAGATCGTCACGGGTGACCCCGGGGAGCCGTACCCCGCGGATGCGATCGGCCACGCACCCGGCCGCCGCACCGAACCCGAGGTCGTCGCGGGCCCATGCGACCACGACGGCCTCGTCGGCGCTCGACTTCTCCACCGCTGGCTCTTGGGTGCAGCCGCCGACGAGCACGAGCCCGACCAGCAGGGCGAGCGCCGAGACCGCCGGTTTGGACGCGATGCGTGGCGCTCCTTGCACGACGAGCCATCGTACTTCTGGGCGCCGCCTCCCTCGATGGCGGCCCGGCGGTGGGCGCCGGTTTGTCCACGGGTCGGCGCATCGGTACAGTCGCGGTCCGCAACAACCCGGCTTCGGCCGGGCGATCGGGCTCCGGCCCGCAATCGACGTCTGCGAACGCTCGGCCCGCCGAGTACCTCGCAGCAAACCGAACTGGCGCTCCGCCGGGGGTCTCCCCGTGCGGAGCGTCCGCGTGAACGGCCCCCGTTCCTCCGCGACGAAAGACGCACCCACATGGCAACCAAAGCGATCGTCGGCCAGAAGGTCGGCATGACCCAGATCTGGGACGAGCAGAACCGCATGGTCCCGGTCACGGTCCTGTCGGTCGAGCCGCTCCGGGTGGTGCAGATCCGCACCCCCGAGAAGGACGGCTACAGCGCCCTCCAGGTCACCTTCGGCACCAAGAAGGCCTCCAAGCTCACCAAGCCGGTGGCCGGCCAGTACGCCAAGAGCGGCGTCGAGCCCGGCACCCGCCTGGTCGAGCTGCGGCTGGACGACGTGTCCGGCTACGAGGTCGGCCAGGAGATCGACGTGGCCACCCTGGCCGACGGCGACCTGATCGACGTCACCGCCGTCAGCAAGGGCAAGGGCTTCGCCGGCGTGATGAAGCGCCACGGCTTCGCCGGCCAGCGGGCCAGCCACGGCGCCCACCGGGTCCACCGTGCCCCCGGCGCCATCGGCCAGTGCGCCACCCCGGCCCGGGTGTTCAAGGGCCAGCGCATGGCCGGCCGCACCGGCGGGGAGCAGGTCACCACGTTGAACCTGACCGTCGTGTCGGCCGACGCCGAGAAGCACCTGCTGCTCGTCAAGGGCGCCGTCCCCGGCCCCAAGGGCGGCCTCGTCCTCATCCGTGACGCCGTGAAGGGTGGTGCCAAGTGAGCGCCGTCGACCTGCGCACCCCCGCCGGCGGCACCGCCGGCACCGTCGAGCTCGACGATGCCGTGTTCGGCCTCGAGCCCAACGTGTCGGTGATGGCCCAGGTGGTCACCGCCCAGCTCGCCGCCCGCCGGGCCGGCACCCAGTCCACCAAGACCCGCTCGGAGACCCGCGGCGGCGGCGCCAAGCCGTGGGCCCAGAAGGGCACCGGCCGGGCCCGCGCCGGCTCCAGCCGCTCGCCGATCTGGCGTGGTGGCGGCGTCGCCCTCGGCCCCAAGCCCCGCAGCTACTCCCAGCGCACGCCCAAGAAGATGATCAAGCTGGCGCTGCGCTCGGCCCTCTCGGACCGCGCCGCCGAGGGCAAGGTCCTCGTGGTGGACGCCTGGGGCTGGGACGCCCCGAGCACCAAGTCGGCCCGCCAGGCCCTCGAGGCCATCGGCGCCACCGGCCGCACGCTCGTCGTGCTCGGCGGGGCGTCCGATGCGGTGGCGGCCCGCTCGTTCCGCAACCTCCCCGAGGTCCAGGTGATCTCGGTGGGCGAGCTCAACGCCTACGACGTGCTCGTCAACGACCAGGTGGTCTTCACCAAGGCCACCCTGCCCACCGCGGCGCCCGCCGCCACCGAGGAGGAGGGCAAGTGAAGGACCCCCGCGACGTCATCATCGCCCCGGTGGTCTCGGAGAAGAGCTACGCGCTCATCGAGTCGAACGTCTACACGTTCCTCGTCCACCCCGATGCCGCCAAGCCCGAGATCCGCCACGCCGTCGAGTCGATCTTCGACGTCAAGGTGGCCAAGGTGAACACCCTCAACCGCAAGGGCAAGTCCACCCGGAACCGCCGCACCGGCAAGACCGGCAGCCGCCCCGACCGCAAGCGGGCGATCGTCACCCTCGCCGAGGGCGACTCGATCGACCTGTTCAAGGAGGCCTGA
>WBZU01001441.1_pt1 | contig 17871 bp, 12 predicted proteins | sample 5204311 | NCBI WGS metagenome assembly WBZU01 (sample SAMN12344359, study PRJNA552823) | activated sludge metagenome | biome: Activated sludge suspended growth; feature: Nitrification reactor; material: Wastewater; isolation source: activated sludge from nitrification reactor of wastewater... | reverse complement strand
GGGCACGCGGTTTTGCGCCTCGATCAACCGGGCAAGTTCGGCGAACTCACTCGGTGCTGCCGGGACAATTGTCAAATCAGACATGAATCAAGCCTTCTCTGTGTGAGGCGGTTCGGATATGGGATCGGGAATCGAAGATGCGCAGAGCTCAGCCGGGGCTCCCGGCGCTGAGCCCTGCGCATCGCTTGGTTACTTCTCCAGTGCGGCAGCCATCAACTGCTGGATGCGCACGACCATATCGGCCACCGATCCTTGATAGGCGCCGTCGAGCAGTTGCAGATTGTCGAAGATCTGTTCGACGGCCGGGTTGACCAGCGAATTCTCGGCTTTGGATGAAAGCAGATTGGCCAGGTTGACGACGATGGGATGGCTCCGGTTGAGTTCCAAAATCTTGGCCGGCGCCACGTAATCTTCCTCCAGGATGCGCCGCACGTACTGCATATCGCGTTCGAAACCATCGTCGGGCGAGACCAGGCGCGCCGGGCTGTCGACCAGGGTCTTGCCCTCGCGCACGTCACGCACGCGCTCGCCGAGCACGTCACGAGCCAGCGCCACAAGCTGGTCGAACGCTTCCTGACCGGCTTGGTTCGTCTCTGCCTCTTCCGCACTCTCATCCTTCGGGAGATCCAGATTGGCGTCATCGACATTCTGCAACGGCTTGCCTTCCAGCTCACGCAACTGGCTCGCCATGTAGCCGTCGATGAAGTCGGTCAGGTAGAGCACCTCGATGTCGTGCTTGCGGAAGTAGTCGAGATGCGGGCTGCGCGCCGCGCTCTTCAGGCTGTCGCCCAGGATGAAATAGATGGCCGGCTGGTCAGGCTGCATGCGCTCGACATATTGCTTGACGGTCACCCATTCGTCGGCGCCGGTGCGGGTCGATCGGAAGCGCAGCAATTCCTGCAAAGCCTCGCGATTGGCGAAATCCGCGGTAATCCCTTCCTTGACAAAGACGCCGAACTCTGACCAGAAGGTGTCATATTTCTCGGTATCCTGCTCGGCCAGACTCTTGAGTTCCTTGAGCAAGCGACTGGTGAGGGCCTTGCGCAACTGGCGCGTCACCGGGTTGCTCTGCACCGTCTCGCGCGAGACATTAAGCGGCAGATCCTCGGAATCGACGACACCCTCCACAAAACGCAGGTACTCGGGCAGCAGATCCTTGTTGTGCTCCTGGATCAGGATCTTGCGCGAGTAGAGGCGCAGGCCGTGATCCGGGCGCATACGCAACGAGCCACGCTCGCGGCGTGTCGGCACGTAGAGGATGCTGCGCACGTTGGCCGGCGCATCGGCAACCATGTGGATGTGCAGCAACGGGTCCTGGTCATCGAAGGTCAGTTGCTTGTAGAAGTCGGTATACTCGCCGGCTTCCACCTTGGAGGGCGACTGGCGCCACAGCGCGGTGCGCCGGTTGGCAACTTTGGCGTCACCCTCCTTGTCCTTGACGTAGATCGGGAAAGAGACGTAGTCCGAATGCTTCTTGATGATGCTTTCCAGCCGCCACGCGCTGGCAAACTCGGCGGCGTCCTCTTTCAGCGTGATGCGAATCTCCGTGCCGCGGTCGCTCTTTTCTGCCGCCGCCAGGTTGAAGCGGCTGTCGCCCTTGGACTCCCACTGGGCAGCCTCGTCCTGTGATCGGTACGAGCGCGAGATCACGGTAACATCTTCGGCCACCATGAAGACGGAATAGAAGCCCACGCCAAACTGGCCGATGATCTCTTCCTGCGTGCTCTTGCCCTCGCCCGCCTTTTCCAGGAAGGTGCGCGCGCCGGAGTGGGCAATGGTGCCCAGGTTCTCGACCATCTCGTCGCGATTCATGCCGATCCCACTGTCACGAATCGTGATCACTTTGGCGACGTCGTCGACCTCGATGTGGATGGCCAGCTCGGCCTCCGGGTCGACGACGTCGTGGTTGGTGAGCATCTCAAATTGGATGCGATTCAGGGCGTCGGAGGCGTTGGAGATCAATTCTCGCAAGAATATCTCGCGATCCGTATACAACGAATGAGCCAGGATATCCAGCAGTTGCTTGACCTCAGTACGGTATTCAAGGGATTCGGTTGGGGTCTCAACGGTGTCTGACATAGCCATCTCCATTCATTCCAAACAATCGACAGTCCAACCCCTTGATTGTACGCGGCATGGATCGGAGCGGCAAGAAATGACCTGCTAAAATGAAAAAGAGCGCCTTTTCCCGGCGCCCTTTTCACACATGACCCTGTTGTTCTTGCTCAGGCTTGTGCCACGATCCGCCCGCCGCGCACGGTGCTGCCCAGGACAATTGCTGCCGTGATCAACGCCAGATTCTTGACGATGTACTGTCCCTCGATCGTCAGGCCGAAGGGGAAATAGGTAAACACCGCTTCCGGGGTGACGATGATCGGAAGTGCCGTGCCGGGCATCTGCAGAAAGAGCAGCAACAGCGTGAGGCGCATGAACTGCCCGGTAATCAGGCCGATGCCGATCGCCATTTCCCAAAGCGCAAGGAGTGGCTGAAAGAAATCGGGGTCGATAAAGAAGATCGTATTGCGGACGAGATCTTCCGCCGGACTCAATCCTGGCACCAATTTGAGCGCACCGAACCAGAAAAAGATGATACCCAGCGCAATGCGCATCATGGTCAGCCCGTAACGCGCCATCCACTCGGTGACACGGCGATCAATCTGGTCAAGACGCGCCGCAAAGGGCAGTCTCTGTAACAGGCGATCTTCCAGGGACAATGTACGCGATGGAACTACGGTTGGATTTTCCATGGTGCCTCTTTCGTCAATCATTTTAGCGACGAGTATAGAGAAGCCATGGCGACAACGTTGTGAAGTATTTCACAGTTCGTACGAGGAAGTCTCCGGCACGCGACACCGGTGGGCAGTAAATTTCTACGGGCACGCCCCAACGCGCGACCCGGCGAACGGCACGTGGGTAGACTTGACGTGCTACTTCGGCGCCTTCGTCACGCCGGACGCGCCGCCCGTGCACACCTTCCAGCACAACGCGGCGGAACACCATCGACGCTGCGCTGGTCATCTCGACCGACCACGCCATTGTCGGATGGCGTCCGGCGCCGGGCAGCGACCGCTGGGAATACCTGGAGACGATCATGCTCGCCACCAACCCCTTTGCCGACGCGTGCGAGATCGGCGCGCGCTGGGCCGCCCAGTGGCAGCAGCAAGCCGCCGCCAGCGGCGACGCCAATCTCTTCCGCCAGTGGCCCGTCTCTTACCTGCGCACGCGTTATCACATCACTCCGTTGGAATAATCGCGGGATCGGGTACAATAGGGCGCATGAATCCAGTCGACATCATCGTCAAGAAGCGCGACGGCGGCGAACTGAGCCGCGGCGAAATCGAGTATTTCATTGCCGGCCTGACCGCCGGCACGGTCCCCGACTATCAGGCCGCGGCCTGGCTCATGGCCGTCTATTTCCAGGGGATGACCGACCGCGAGACCACCGACCTGACGCTGGCCATGGCCGCCTCCGGCGAGCAGTTGGACCTGCACGATGTGCTGCCCGGTGCCATCATCGTGGACAAGCACTCGTCGGGCGGCGTGGGCGACAAGACGACGCTGGCCGTGGGGCCGATCGTCGCGGCGTGCGGGCTGCCCGTGGGCAAGATGAGCGGCCGCGGGCTCAGCTTCTCCGGCGGCACGATCGACAAGCTGGAGAGCATCCGCGGCTGGACGGCCGAACTCTCCGAGGAGCACTTTCGCCGCCAGTTGCGCGCCATCGGCCTGGTGGTAGCGGCGCAGACAGCCGACCTCGCCCCCGCCGACAAGATCCTCTATGCGCTGCGCGACGTCACCGGCACCGTGCCCAGCCTGCCGCTGATTGCCGGCAGCATCATGAGCAAGAAGCTGGCCGCCGGCGCCGACGCCATCGTGCTGGACGTCAAGTGCGGCCGCGGCGCGTTCATGGAGACGCTGGCCGACGCCCAGGCGCTGGCGCGACAGATGGTCGCCATCGGCACGCTGGCCGGGCGCAAGGTGACGGCATTGATCACGCAGATGGAGCAGCCGCTGGGGCTGGCCGTGGGCAACGCGCTGGAAGTGCAGGAAGCCATCGCCACGCTGCATGGCCTCGGTCCGGCTGATTTTCAGGAGCTGGTCGAGGCGGTGGCAGGCGAGATGTTGCTCATTGCCGGCGCGGCCGACGACCTGGCTGGCGCACGCGACCTCGTCAGCGACGTCATCGCCGACGGCCGCGCCTTTGCCCGCTTCCGCGACTTCGTGGCGAGCCAGGGCGGTGACCCGGCGCTGGTCGATCACCCCGACCGGCTGCCGGCCGCGCCGGTGGTCGTTCCCGTGCCTGCGCCGGCAAGCGGCTTCGTGCACGCGCTCGATGCGCGCGAGGTTGGGTTGGTCACGGTGGGATTGGGCGGCGGGCGCCAAAAGAAGAGCGACCCGATCGACCCCGCAGTGGGTGTCATGCTGGCGGCCAAGGTCGGCAGCGAGGTCGCCGCGGGCGAGCCATTGTGTGAAATTCATGCCGCCAGCCAAGCTGCCGCCGAAACGGCCATTCGCCGCCTCCAGGCTGCCTACATCATCCTGCCTGAGCCGGCTGACCCCCTCCCCATCGTTCTTGACCGCGTGACAAGCTAACAGGGACAGACCACAAATGCGACGGATTTGGCGGATCGACACGGATTGAGAAAAATCCGCGAGAATCCGTCAAATCCGCCGCATCCGCGGTCTATTCTTCTTTCCGGTCCCTACCACTCGGTCGCGCGCCGCTCGTTCACGACTCTCTCGTAGAGTTCGGCGGTCTGGCGGGCGATACGCGGCCAGCCGTAGAGATCCTTCACCTCGGCCAGCGCTGCCTTGCGCCGGGCCTCAGCCGCTGCCGGATCGCTGAGCGTCTTGTCCACCGCCCACACGATGCTCATGGGATCGTTGGGATAGACGGTCAGACCGTTCACCTTGTGATGGACAACCTCGGCCAGCCCGCCCACGCTGGAGGCGATGACGTTACTGCTCGCTGCCATGGCTTCCAGCGCCACGATGCCGAAGGGTTCGTACAAGCTGGGGAAGATTGCGGCGTCGACGATACTGTAGAGACAGTCGCGCTCCTCGTCGCTGACATAGCCCAGAAAGGCAATCGCCTTCTCTACGCCAAGTTCATAGGCCAGCGGCCAGTTTTTCTCGCCATTCTTGCCCGCCACCAGCAGGCGCGTGTTCGGGTGGGCGGCCAGGATGCGCGGCATCGCGCGAATCAGCACGTGCACGCCCTTTTCGTGGACGATGCGTCCCACAAAGAGCAGCAGATGTTCGCCATTCGGCGCATAGCGATGACGCAGCAACGCGCGCTGGTCGGCCGGACAGCGTGCCATCTTCTCGGCATTGATGCCATTGGGGATGACCGTGATCTTGCTCGACGGCAAGCCAAAGTAGTTCTCCAACTCGCGCTGCATGAACTCGCTGCACGCGATCACCGTCCACGCCTCGAAGCAGCTCTGCCACTCCATGCGGTCGATCTGGTGGCTGGTGTCGCTGGGGATATGACCTTGGTGGCGGCCGCGCTCAGTGGCGTGGATCGTCGTCACATAGGGCACTTTCCAACTGTGCTTTAGCATGATGCCGGCCTTGGCGACCAGCCAATCATGGGCATGAATCAGGTCGTAGGGGTGCTTCGCCGCCAGCCGCTCGGCGTGCTCGGCCAGCAACTGGTTGCTCTCGACCACGCTGTTGTAGTGATCCACCGGATCGATGGGTGGGACATCCACCCGGTAGATAGTGACAAACTCGTTGAGTTGCTCCTCCTGGGCGCCGCTGCCGAGCCGCGTCGTAATGACATCGACATAGAGCGGGCCGCTGGCGAGCATCTGCCCGCCCAACGCCGGCACGAGTTCGGCGACATGTTTGCCCATGCCGCCAACCACATTGGGCGGATACTCCCAAGAAACGATTAGTACGCGCATATGAAAAAAGGTTGACTCCTCGGCTGGCCGGACAGGAGACCCGCGTCGTCAACAGACGACAGGGAGCAGCGTCTCGCCCGGTACAGCACGAACATCCGGCTACTCGCCGGCGTAGGCCTGGCCTGGAATAAAAGGCCGGCTCACTCCGTCAGGTCCGTACTCGAACAACTCGACCTGCCACGGTGTGGTCATGGTCGGCGCAACGCCGCGCACGGCGTCGATGGCTGCATGCGTCGCCTGGTAGACGAGGAAGGCATCGGGTGTCGATGGTGTGTGCTGCGCTGCCCAGCCATTATAGTGGAGATTCGACCACGCCAACCAATACAATTTCCTGTCAATTTTGGCGCGTTCGGTCAAAACGAGATCTCCGCCCCCCTGGCCAATCCAGACCGGAACATCCGGCTGGAGCGGGCGCAGCCGATTTACGAAGTCGGCGGCCGCGTCGGGCGCCCCCAGCCAGAAGATGGCCTCGTCCCCCGCAAAGCCGGCAATGTCGTCCGTCGTGCCGTCAATGAGCGCCACCGGCATCCCGGCGATCTCGGCCCAGCCAGCGGGCGGCAGCGCCGGCCAGCCGGTGGCATCACCGGCCAGCAGCAACCTGCGCGCGCCCTGTCCGCGCGCCGCGTCACCCGCCGCGGCGACCAGCCCGGTCGCCCACGCGTCGCTCGTGGCCGGGTCGGCAAAGCCGCCCGCCGGGTCGACGGCATAGGGAACGATCCAGGCTATGTCAGCATTACGGAGTGCTGCGCCGGCCGCAGCGGCCTGAGCCGGCGCCAGCGGTCCGACGACGGCCCGCACGGCGGGGTCGATGAGCAGTTTCTGCGCTGAGCGCTGGGGATCGGCACTGCCGTCCAGCGCGAGCGGGATGAGGGCAGTCGGACTGGCCGGCGCGTCGGCGATCGCGGCGCGGGCCGCGTCGAGCGCGGTGTAGCCGCTGCGCCGGTAGAGTCCTTCAAAGGGCGCGATGAGGCCGATCTTGGCCACGGGGCGCACGTCGGTGCAGGCGGCCAGCAGCAACAGGGCCGCGCCCAGCCAGAAGACGCGACCCGCCGCCCTGGCGCGCCAGGGGTCAGGCTTCATGGCAGCACCGACTTACGGGTTATAGCCGTAGGTCTGGAGATTCTGCTGCTGCTCGGCATAGGTTTGGACAAAGACATGACGCCCGTCGTCGCCGGTCGCCACGAAGAAGCAATAGCCGGTCTGCGCCGGGTCGCGCGTCGCCTCGATCGCGCTTTGCCCCGGATTGGCAATCGGTCCCGGCGGCAGTCCCGGATTGAGGTAGGTGTTGTAGGGGCTTTGCACGAACTTGTATTCGTCGACGCTTTGCGGCTTCCACCACCAGTTACCGACGGTGCCGCGTGCGTACTGCACGGTCGGGTCGGCCTGCAAGTAGGGGCCGCCGACCTCGGGGCACTTGTTGTTCAGGCGGTTGATGTAGACGCCGGCGATGATCGCGCGCTCGTCTGCTTGCACGGCCTCGCGTTCGACGATGCTCGCCACGGTGATCAGGTCGCGGCCGCTCAGCCCGCTGCCGCCGCCGACCAGCCCCTTGTTGCCGATGCGATCCTCAAAGTTGTCCAGGAAGGGGCGGATGACCTGCTCGGGCGTGGCGGCCAGCACGGGGAAGCGGTAGGTATCCGGAAAGAGGAAACCCTCCAGCGTGGCATCGGCCGGCAGGTTTTGCAGGAAGTCATAGTCGTCGAAGAGGGTCAGGCTGCGCGGGGTGCGCACCGCGGCCAGGAAGCGGTCGTTCTCGATGATGTTCGCTTCCGACAGCCGCTCGGCAATTTCCTCGGAGCGCATGCCTTCGGGGATCGTGACCAGCGCCTCCTCGAAGAGGGCGGTCTGCAGCGCATCGGCCACTTCGGGCATGGTCATGGTGTCGGCCAGCATGAAATTGCCGGCCTCGATGTTGCGCTCCAGCCCGGTGACGCGCAGGTAAAGGTTGAAGAGATCGGCGTCGGCGATGAAACCTTGTTCGGCCAGCCGCGCGGCGATGAAGCGCGCCGGCTCGCCCGGCACGACGGTGAAGGGACGCGGCCGCGGGTTAGTGCCGGCCGGGATTGACAGCTCGTCCTCACGCAGACGCAGGTTCAACGCCAGCACCTGTTGCTCGATGCTGTCCGGGTCCAGCGAGAATTGGTTGGCGGTGGGATCGATGAGGCCAGCCGTGCTTTGCGGCGCGGCCAGCAATTGTTCGCCCAGGTGGGCGGAGCTGACGACCCAGACGGCGGCGACGATACCCAGCACAAAAAGCAGCAGCCCGCCGCGCAGGATGTTCGTGACCAACGTCCGCCCGCGCAGTTGATTGCGCCAGTTGTTCTGTTCCTGCTCCACCTGCGTGCGCCGGTAGAGCACCGCCTGTTCACGTTCCTGTATCGACATGGTTGTCCGAATCAAACCCTTTTTCGACCATCAACCCTGCGGCGCAGCTTGCGGCAGATCGATGCGGCCATAGTCCTGGCGGTCGCCATTGCGCCGCGCGTCCAGATAGCTCTGCAAAATCACGGCCGCTGCCGCGGCATCTTCGCCCACGCTCAGCCTGCGTTCGGCCATGATCGCCTGCGCGGCGTACGTGCTCAGCCGCTCGTCCCAGAAGATGACCGGCAACGGATCGCCCAACAGTGCGCGCAGCGCGTGCGCCAGCCGCATGGCCCACTTGCGCACGGTCTGCGCCTGTGTGCCTTCCTCGCCATCCATCGTCAGCGGCAACCCGCAGATGACGGCCTGGACCTCCTCGCGCTGCGCAAGGTGCGCCAGCAGCCGGAAGTCCTCGTTGCGGCTGCGCCGGCGGATGACCTCCAGCGGGCGAGCAGCGAGTTGAAGCGGGTCGCAGACGGCCACGCCGATGCGCGCCAGCCCCACATCCAGCGCCAGCAGCTTGCCCACCGGCGCGCGACTCTCCTCGCTATTGCCCATAGTCCACACGGACCTGAATCCGGCTGCCCAGGTTCGGCACGATGCCGCGCCAGGCCGGGTCCAGGTAGATGTCGGGCGTCCCGTCGATGACCCACCGATCCTGGATCACGGCGGCGGCCTCGTCGGGCGGCAGGCCGGCGACGGCGTCGCGCACTTCGTCGGGATCGATGGGCGTCGTGTAGTCCGCCGAGACAGTCATGGTAAAGGTCACCGTCGTGTTGGTCGCCTCGCTGCCCGGCTGGCGCTGCGCGCGCACGCTGTCCAGCACCAGGCGGCCGCGCTCGGGCACCTGAGATTCCAACTCTGCCAGAATAACGTCGGTGGCTTCCTGTTCGTTCACGGCCAGCCCCTGCGCCAGCACGCGCACGGTGCCGCTCAACTGCTGCGCCTCTTCGTCGCCGTACTGGTCGAACGATTGCGCGATGAGAAAGGTCTGCACCGACTCCGGCGGCAGCCACTCGCCCGGCTCCAACTGGCTGAGCAGGCTTTCATAGGCTTTGCTCTCCGCCTGCGCCATAAGCGTGCTCACCAGCAGTTCGCGGTCCGGCTGCGACACGGTTGCGACCAGTTCAGACCCGCCGCCAAAGGTGCCACTCGTATTGTTGACGCGCGTGCGGAAGCGTAGCGCGCCCACCACGGTGCTGATCGTATTGGCGCGCACGTTGCCGACCGTGCCCGGCTCGACGGCCTCGATCGGCACGGTAACGCGCTGGCCGACGCCGCCGGGAATCTTCGCCTCCTGCGTGGTACGGAATTCCACCGGCGTACCGCTGCTCGTACTGACCAGCGTATTGACAGGAATCGTTACCTCGGTGCTGCTCAGATTGCTGAAGACGACTTCGCCGACGGCCTTCTCGGTGGCCTTCTGCGTGGTGCCGCTGGCCGGCACCGCGCCACTTTCCTGCAAGTCGGCCTTGATCACGCGCGCCGGCAACTGGCCGTCGGTGCCGATGACGGCATCGACGCCGGCTAATGCTTTCATCGCCAGATCGGTCTGCAAGGGCAGATGTCCCGGCTTGATGGTGATCGTCGCCGCCGGCAGCACGTAGAAGGTGAAGCCGGCCAGCACAACGATCATGAGCGCGGCCAGCAGCAGATTGCCGGCCCAGCGCAGCCACGCCGGCGCCGGCCGGCGATAGGCCATCTCGCTCTTGATGCGCCGCTGGCGCGCCTGGTACTGGGTGGGCAAGGCGCGGCGGCCAACTTCTTCGCTGCGCCGCCACGGCGGCGGTTCGGGCAGCGCGGCTTCGGGCGCGCGCGGGTCGACCAAGGGCAACATGGGATCCATGTGCCAGCGGTCGCCGGCGGCATCCTCGGCGCGGCTGAAGACAGGAATGCCCACCTGCCGGGCCGCGCTGCGCGTCGCCGCCTCACGCGTGATGATGGCTACTTCGTTGTGCTGAATCTGGGCCTGGCGCTGCAAGAGCCGCATGCGCGCCACGTTGTTGAGTTCGAGCCAGCCGTCGGGCAGCAACAGGGCGATGCGCTTGTTGCGCCATTGCCCCACCGCACGGCGCACGGCTTCCAGGCTGGCATCAGGAGGTACTTGGTAGATTTCGGTCATGTGAAACGGATCTGACGAGATAGGGGGATGCGGGAATGACAAGATGAGGGAGTGAAGGGGTGACAGGATGAGTGTTCAACTCTTCATCTTGTCATCCGGTCATCTTGTCATCCGGTCATCGTATCATCCCCTCACCTTGCCATCCTCAACTCCTATTTCAGATTCGCCTTCACCCAGCCGGTGACGCTCTGCAATGCAGCGTCCAGCTTAGCGCTATCGCGGCCGCCGGCCTGTGCCATGGTCGGGCGACCGCCGCCGCCGCCGCCCATGAGTTTGGCCGCGTCGCGCACGATGTTGCCGGCGTGCAGACCGCGACCCACCAGGTCGTCTGTCACCGCCGCCACGATCATGGGCTTCTCGTCCACGACCGCGCCCACGGCCACGACGCTGCTGCCCAGCTTGTCACGGAACCAGTCGGTCATCTGGCGCATGGTGTCCACGTCGGTCGCGGGCACACGCACGGTGAGCACGGCAAAGCCATCGATGCGCTCCGCCTGGTCGAGCAGGCCCTGCGTCTCCTGGCGCGCCATCTTCTGACGCAGTTGGGCAAGTTCCTTTTGCAGTGCCTGGTTCTGCTCCAGCAGGTGCTGGACGGCCGCCACGGCGTCGGCCGCCTTGACATGCGTCAGGTCGGCGATCTGGTCGAGCGCGGCCAGGCGTTCTTCCACCAGGTGCTCGGCGGCGCGGCCGGTGACGACCTCGATGCGGCGCACGCCCGCGGCCACACTGCTCTCGCCGACGACGCGGAAGTTGCCGATCTCGGCCGTGGCGTCCACATGGGTGCCACCGCATAGCTCGGCGCTGACACCTTCCTCCTCGCCAAACGAGACGACGCGCACTTCATTGCCATACTTTTCGGTGAAGAGCGCGGTCACACCTTCGCTGATGGCCTGGTTGTAGGTCGTCCAGCGCGTGTTGACCGGGTAGTTCTCCAGGATGATGGCGTTGGCAAAGCGCTCGATCTCCGCCACGTCCTCGTCGCTCAGCGACTGGCCGTGGGTGAAGTCGAAGCGCAGGCGCTCGGGCGCGACCAGCGATCCGGCCTGGTGGACGTGCGCGCCCAGGTGGTTGCGCAGTGCGGCGTGCAGGACGTGCGTACCGGTATGGTTGCGCATGATATCCCAGCGCCGGTCGGTGTCGATGGCGGCCTCGGCCGGATCGCCGACCTGGACGGTACCTGCTGTCACCGTGCCCACATGCAGGATCATGCCGGGGATTGGCCGGCGCATGTCGGTTACCTGGATCGACCAAACCGGCTCGTTCAGGTTTTCCGGCCAGTAGTAGATCTCGCCCGTGTCGCTCATCTGACCGCCAGCTTCGACGTAAAAGACCGTCTCGGGCAGCAACACTTCGACCTGCTGGCCGCTGCTGGCTTCTTCCACCGGTTGCCCGTCCACAAAGAGCGCGGCCACGGTGGTGTCGGCCTCGGACAAATTTTCGTAGATGCGATAGCGCACGCCCGTCGGCTCGATGATGCCGGCGTCGCGCAACTTGCCCAAGTGCTCGGCGTAGACCGCGACCTCGGCCGCGGCAACCTCGACGGCGGTCTCCTGGCTGCGTTGCTTCTGTTCAGCCAGCGCGGCGCGGAAGCCGATCTCGTCGATGGTGAAGCCGTTGTCCTGCGCGACGTCGCGCGTCAGGTCGACGGGGAAGCCGTAGGTGTCCCACAGGAAGAAGGCATCCTTGCCCGTGATCTCGGTACGACCTTCCTCGCGCATCTTGGCCATGAGATTGTCGAGAATGCGTAGGCCGTTGACCAGCGTGCGGTGAAAGCGCTCCTCTTCCTCGGTGATGGTCTGGAGGATGTAGGCGCGCTTGGCAATCAGGTCCGTGTAATGGAGCCCCATCTCGTCGATGACGGTGTCGGCCACCAGGGACAGGAAGGGACGGTCGAAGCCAAGCAGCTTGCCGAAGCGTGCCGCGCGGCGCAGGATCATGCGCAGCACATACTGGCGCCCCTCGTTGCCCGGCAGCACGCCATCACCAATCATGAAAGTGCAGGCGCGCGCGTGGTCGGCGATGGCGCGGTAGCGATAGAGGTTCTCCTGGCGCTGCGCATCGCTCTGCCCCGCCAGTTGCTGGATGCGGTTCATGATCGGCACGAACGCATCGGTATCGTAGTTGTTGTCCTTACCCTGGAGGATGCTGGCGAAGCGCTCTAGCCCGCCGCCGGTGTCGACGCTGGGCGCGGGCAGCGGCACGAGCGTGCCGTCCGGCTTGGCGTCGTACTGCATGAAGACCAGGTTCCAGATCTCCAGGTACTCGTCGTCCTTGTTGACGCCGTCGGCGACTTGCACGGCCAGGTCGCCCCAATAGTAGTGAATCTCGGAGCAAGGGCCACAAGGACCGGTCTCGCCCATGGACCACCAGTTGTCTTTCTTGCCAAAACGCAACACGCGCGACGGATCCGCGCCCGCCGCGATCCACAGCTTTTCGGCTTCGTCGTCGTCTTCATAGACGGTGAACCAAAGGCGCTCAATCGGTAGTTCCATCACGTCGACGAGCAACTGCCAGGCAAAGCCAATGGCCTCCTTCTTGAAGTAGTCGCCGAAGGAGAAGTTGCCGAGCATCTCAAAGAAAGTGTGATGGCGCGGGCTCGGGCCGACATTTTCCAGGTCATTGTGCTTGCCGCTGACGCGCATGCACTTCTGGGCGGTGGTGGCGCGGTTGTACGAGCGCTTCTCGATGCCGAGGAAGAGATCCTTGAACTGGTTCATGCCGGCATTAATCAACAGCAGCGTCGGATCGTCCTGCGGGACCAGGCTGCTGCTGGCGACGATTTCATGGCCCTGCTCGTGGAAGTAGTCCAGGAAGAGCTGGCGGATTTCGTTGGTCGTCATGCTTTTCATAAGCGTCCATCCATCTGCGTTCTGCGCGTCGCCGCGCCTGTACCATATCCTTGCGATTGTAGGTGAAAGGAGAGGGCGTGTCAAAAAATCGGGCTATCAGGCGGGTTTCCGAAGGTTGGATCGACCGCCGCGCACCTGCTATAATGGCCCAACGGCACCCAGCTTCCCGCGTGCCGGCCAGTCATCGTGTTGCCGCCGAAGGAGTCATCGCCATGTCACTAAAGCTGGATACCTATGATGGCTTGCTCGACCAGGCGGTGCTGGCGCTCTATTTGCAGTGGCCCTTCCTGCCCCGGCGTGCGACGCTGCCCACGCTCGAGCAGTTGCGCCGCACCCTGGCCGGCGAGTTGCAGAGCATGGCCGCCACCCCCGACCAGGCACGCTTCCAGGCTGCCGCGCGCGACTTTGCCGGCGCTGCCCTGGGTCTGCCCGGCGTGCGTGCCGTTGCCGGCGCCGATCTTGCGAAGCTGGCTGCCACCGGCGAAACCCGGCCTGGCCTGCGCACCGCCGTGCTGATCAGGAACGTCGACGTCACGCCGGAGCGAATCCACGAACTGGTCGCCATGCTTGAGGCCCCTGATCCGCCTGCCTATGCGATCGGGCGTAGGTTCTATCGCAGCGGTATGCTCCCGCAGGCGTGGGATGACATTCGCCCGGCCGTGGAGACGCTGCTCGACCGGCTGCCGGCGGAAGCGCGAACCGAGGTTGAGTCCATCGACAGCGACCTGCAAAGTGCGCTGGACAACACCACCCGCTTTGACGTGAAACCCTACGAGGCGGCGCTGCTCCGCCTGGAGGCAATCCCCGGCGTGGTCGCTGCGCTGGCCGACCGCTTTGCACGCTGGAAGAGCGTCGAAAGAGAGAGTACCCTCGCCGTGGCCAATCCGCGTGGATCCGAGTCAACAGCGGCAAGCAGCGCGCCCGCGCCACCAATATGGGAGGCTGCCGCGGCCGCGATTGCCCCGCCACCGGAGACAGTAGAGGTCAACTTCCATACGGACATCAAGTTCCCGGCGCGCCTCCAGCGCAACAAGGTGGAGTGGCTCGTCGTGCGCCTGCGCCTGGAAGAGCCGGGCGAAACGATGGCGAGTGGTCTCGTCGCCGTGGAGTTCACGCAGCAGGGCGACGAACCGCCGCCGCCCGAATATCTCACCGTGCGCGTGCTGGCGTCCGACTTCGACGAGGAGACGCGCGTATGGGAGCGTACCATTACGGTCCACCACGATCGCGACTCCGACCCGGCCGTCTTTCTGCTCAAGGCCGCCGAGCTGGGCAAGAAGCGCATCACCATCGACTTCGAGCACAAGGGGCGCCCGGTGGGTAGCGTCTGGTTCATGACCGAGGTGGTCGACACGCCCGCTTCGAGTGCCAGCGTCACAATTGCGCGCGGCCCGGACGATCTCCCGGAGTTTGCCCGCTTCGAGCGCAACCCGCCGCCGCCCGCCGACGTGCAGTTGCGCGTGGTCAAGAAGAGCGGCGCGAACACGCTCGCGTTCTGGCTCAACTCGGCGCACCCCGACCTGCCCTATAGTTGGCAACCCGTGGGCGAGATTGAACTGACCAGCCAGGATCCCATGGCATTTCTGGCCAAGTTGCTGGATCCGCTTGATGACATGGTGTCGCGCCTGACCAGTGACCTCTCGGACGCAGAGCGGGCAAGCGCAGCGGAGGAACTCAACATCCTGGCCGAAGGGCTCTTCGAGCAGTTATTGCCCGAGCAATTTCGCATTGAGTATTTTACGCGCATCCAGCCACTCCAGCAGGCCGGCAAGATCAAGTCGATGCTCATCACCAGCGACGAACCGTGGATTCCGTGGGAACTGCTCAAGCCCTACTACTTCAGCGTGAGCGAGGGCAAAGAGTACATCGCCGAGAATTTCTGGGCGCTCGACTTCCAGCTTGCGCGCTGGCTGGCCGGCCGCGGCCCCGCCGCGCGCGTCACCGTGCAGGATGCGGCGCTCGTGCTGCCCGACGTGGGGTTGCCGGCAGTCGTCCAGGAGCAGGCCTTTTTCGATGCGCTGGCAACGAAACACAAAATCCAACTCGGCGAACCGTCCAAAACGCTTGGCGAGGTGAAGAAGCTCTTCCTAGATGGCGGCTATCAGCTCATGCACGTGGCCACTCACGGTAAATTCAACACGACAGACGCCGACGCGTCGGTGCTGGAGTTGTCGGACGAGAACCTGCGCCCGGCCGACCTGGTCGCCAGCCGCCTGCGCGGCATCCGCAAATCCATGCCGCTCGTCTTCCTCAACGCCTGCGACGGCGGCCGCGCCGATTTCAGCCTGACGGGGCTGGGCGGCTGGGCGGAGAAGCTCTTCCGCGAGGCCAACGCCAGCGCCTTTGTCGGCGCGTTGTGGGAGGTGCACGACGACCTGGCCGTCGAGTTCACAAAGCACTTCTACGAGCGGTTGGCTGCCGGTGACGCGCTGGGCGAGGCCATGCGCGCGGCGCGCACCCACCTGCGAACAATCGACGCCGCCAACCCCACCTGGCTGGCTTACACGCTCTACGGCGACCCAAACACCGTCGTGCAAATTGGAACAGTATGAAGAAATAGACCGCGGATTTGGCGGATTTGGCGGATTTGGCGGATGGGCGCGGATCGAATTCATCCGTGATGATCCGTCGAATCCGTCAAATCCGCGGTCTATCCACACAAGGATGGATGAGGCATGTACGCAGTAGAGAAACAAGCAGTGACGGCGGCGGAGGCCTGGATACGCCGGCGCGGGATCGTGCGCTATCCGGAGCCGGCGGTGGAGGTGCTCGACCCGCGGTTTGCCGCCTACAACCTGGGCAGCGCGGTTGTGGAGTTGCTCGCCACCGGCGGGCGCTGGACCGAGGGCCCGGTCTGGTTTGGCGATGGCCGCTATTTGTTGTGGAGCGACATCCCCAACGATCGCATCCTGCGCTGGGATGAGACGACCGGCGGCGTGAGCGTTTTCCGCAGCCCGTCCAACAACGCCAATGGCAATACGCGCGACCGCCAGGGACGCCTCGTCACCTGCGAGCATGGCGCGCGCCGCATCACGCGCACGGAGCAAGACGGGCGCATCACCGTGCTGATGGACAGCTTCGAGGGCAAGCGGCTCAACGCACCCAACGACGTCGTGGTCAAGTCAGACGGCACAATCTGGTTCACCGACCCCGGCTACGGCCTGCTCAAGAACTACGAGGGCGCGGTGGCGCCCTTCGAACTGCCGCGCAACGTCTATCGCCTCGACCCGGAGAGCGGCGAGGTCACCGTCGTCGCCGGCGACTTCGACCGGCCCAACGGCCTCTGCTTCTCGCCCGACGAGTCGCTGCTCTACATTGTCGACACGGGCGCGTCGCACACGCCCAATGGCCCGCGTCACATCCGCGTCTTCGACGTCGTGGACAACGGCACGCGGCTGGCCAATGGCCGGCTCTTTGTCGACATGGCGCCGGGCGTGGCCGACGGTATCCGCACTGACCTGGACGGCAACGTGTGGGCGGCGGCGGGCTGGGGCGGCGAAGGCTACGACGGCGCGCACTGCTATGCGCCCGACGGCACGCTCATCGGCCGCATCCACCTGCCCGAGCCCTGCTCCAACCTCTGCTTTGGCGGCATCAAGAAGAATCGCCTCTTCATGACCGCCGGCCAGTCGCTTTACTCGATCTTTGTGGAGACGACGGGGGCGCAGCGGCCGTAAGTTGGAGAGGCGGAGATTGGAGATTAGAGATTGGGGATTTGATTCGCGATGACGACACCTATGCGGCAGCAGTATCTGTCGCTCAAGAGCCAGCACGCCGACTGCATCCTGCTCTTCCGGCTCGGCGATTTCTACGAGACCTTTGACGACGACGCGCGCGTGGTGGCGCGCGTCTGCGACGTCGTGCTGACCAGCCGGCCCGTGGGCAACGACCAGCGCGTGCCGCTGGCCGGCGTACCCTACCACGCTGTCGACGTGTACATCGCCAAGCTGGTCGAAGCCGGCTACCGCGTGGCGATTGCCGAGCAGATTTCGGAGCCGGGCAAGGGGCTGGTGGAGCGCGAGGTGCGCCGCGTCGTCACCAAGGGCACGGTGGTCGATCCCGGCATGCTCGACGAGCGGCGCAACAACTACCTCATGGCCGTGGTGCTGGGACGCCGCGGTACGAACGCCGGCATCGCCTACTGCGACATCACCACGGGCGAGTTCGCCGCCACGCAGGTCAACGCCGCCAGCCACGAGGAAGTCGAGCAGCGTATCGGCGAGGAGATCTCGCGGTTGCAACCCAGCGAGTTGATCCACGTGGAGTGGGATCCGCGGCAATCGACGATTCACGGGCTGGTCGATCTGGTACACCCGCTGCTCTCCACGGTGGAAAGCTGGCAAGTCGAACCGGAGACGGCCGAGGCATCGCTGCGCCGCCACTTTGGCGTCAGCAGCCTCGACGGCTACGGGCTGCATGGCCGGCCGGAGGCCATGCGTGCCGCGGCGGCCGTGCTCGCCTACATCACCGAGATGCAGCCTGGCGCACGCGAGCAGATGGCGGACCTGCACGCCTACGAACTCGGCGCGTTCATGACGCTGGACGAGTCGACGCGACGCAACCTGGAACTCACCGAGACCATGCGCGGCGGCGCGATGGAGGGCAGCCTGCTCGGCGTGCTGGGCGAGACGCT
>WBZU01001440.1_pt1 | contig 17884 bp, 6 predicted proteins | sample 5204311 | NCBI WGS metagenome assembly WBZU01 (sample SAMN12344359, study PRJNA552823) | activated sludge metagenome | biome: Activated sludge suspended growth; feature: Nitrification reactor; material: Wastewater; isolation source: activated sludge from nitrification reactor of wastewater treatment... | reverse complement strand
GGGGGTCTCGTCCTCGACGTCCTGGAACGCGTCCACACGATCGAGATAGACGCCGTCGAAGCCAGCGGCGATGATGCGGTCGAGATAGCTCTGGTCGGTACCGAAGATGATCGACTGCCACTCCGGTGAAGCCACTGCCATGATCTTCCGCAGTTCGGGCAGGGTGAACGGGCGGCGCGAGACCTCGTCATCCTTGCGCAGCGTCTTCACGTCCTTCGCTGGGTTCTCAGCGATGATGTGATCACGCCTCGCTGATTCAAAAAATACGCGGAGCGTCTTCAATCCATTGTTCGCCGTCGATGGGGAGACGCGCTTCGCCTCCTGATCCCGGTAACGGACAATGTGTTGAGGCATGATTTCACCCATCGGTTCATCCGCGAGCTTGCCAAGATGCTCGACAAAGTGATCGGCCCGATGCTTGTAGGCAAGGTAAGTGCTATGAGCCACCTCCCCTTTCCGCTGGGCTACCCAATGGTTGAAATAGGCTCGGGTGGTGGAAAGCGGTAACGCTTCTCCGTGAGCTGCCTTGTAGATGTCGGCGATCACTCGCTGCGCCTGTCGCACATTTATCTTCTGCTTCGACAGCTTCTCCCACTCGTCAGCCTTTTTCTGCGCGTCCTTACGTTTGGTCTCTCGGGTGGACCGCTGCACGCGCCTGCCGTTTGGCATCGTAAAACAGGCATACCAATAAGACGAGTCGGGGAATTTGCGAAGCGAAGCCATAACTTACCCTCAACGCTACTCTCAACATCAGTAGAGTCAAACAGGTCAGATAGGTTTCCTTAACCCTTGATTTTACAGGATTCCAGCGTTCCTCCAAGGGCACGGATCGGTTCGGCGGTTCGATTCCGTCCCGAGCCACCACTTCGACGTCTTTGAGCGTTGGGCCGATGATCAGATTGCGGCCCGGCTCTTGGCACCTATCCGGGCCGATACTCACGTTTGGATCACTTCTGGCCAACATTGGGGGAGCCATTGAGCTGATAGTCGCCGATGGGTCATCCGCGACGCGCCCCCATCGGTGATGCGCAGATCCTCTTCCCTCCTTGCCGACCATGCCTGCTAACCACGAAGCACTAGTATCCAAGGTGGCGTTCTGGCTGCTGTTGACGTGCATCGGCTCCGCCTTCGTTCCCGCATGGGCGGGCATGGACATGATGAGAGGCGGATTCGCTATGATTAGCTTCTGCGTATTCTTCGCCATTGTGGCGGGGGTCACCTGGCTGGTTTTCCGACGGCGGGCCCGGATTCTCGATCGTTTCCTGAGCGGGCGCGACGTGCTGGCCACGTGGCAAGTGCCGCCTGAGACATGGACGCGGCACGTAGCGGTGGATCTGGAGGCGGAGAAGCAAGGCAAGAAGGTGCTGTTTCTCATCACTGCGTTCTGGTGCGCATTGATCGGCGGAGGATTTGCTCTGTTCGCGGACGAAGGCGGCGGCATCGTCGCACTCGTGCTGGCCGGTGTGCTTCTCATTCTGGTTCCCTTTGCCTTCTGGCTGCCCAGGCGACGTGCGGCACGCCTGGCGCGCTCAACAGCGTCGGTGATTGTCGGTCGTGACGGAGTTCTTGTGGGCGGCGAACTGCACGATTGGAAACTGGCTGGCAGCTTCTTCTGCGAGGCCGCGATCGACGATTCGACCGATCCGAACACCCTCCGCTTTGACTATGCCTACCTGAGTCCGCGTGCCGGCCTGGTTCCCGTGGAAGTTCGCGCTCCCATCCCGCCCGGCAAAGAAGCGGAGGCCAGGCGCGTGATGGAGACCTTGAATGGCCTTCCAGAAAGGAAGCCGTTGCCGGCAGGTGACCAGGAGGAATGACGTCGTGCAATCAACGGCGGCGTTCTTCCTCTGCCACAATGAGCTTCATGTTCTCCTGCTCCAGAACCGATAATGCAGCCCCAATGCTGCCCTGATCGGTGGTCACCGGCGAATACCACGGTTGGGTGCCAAAATGCTTTCGCAGGGCCTCGCTTTTGAACTCATAGCCATGTCGCGCAAAGACTTCATTGCGCAGCAACTTTAGCGAATCGAGCGGCATCGCTGCCAGCTCATTGTCGTTCAACGGCCGGGTTAGCACATCTGTCCACGCAGGAATGCCGGAGGCGCTGGTTGCCAGAGATGCGCGTCCCGAGCCCGAACCCGCTTCGGCCACGGCGGGTGTGCATCCCTGCTGGAAAGGGCCATCCTGACCGGGGAACACGATCACGATGGAATCGATGGCCCAGCGTCCTTCGTCATTCGCGAGTTTGAACACGGCATCGATACCGGAGTCCTCAGCCGTGCGCACGCTCGCACGCAATGCAGCGGTGGTGCCCGTGCTGGAGGACAGCTCGCGCAACTGGTGGCTCTGATGCTCGCGGAGAATAATCCAAAAGCGCACGAACGCAGCGAACGACGCCGCGGAGACGTCATTGCGATAGGCACGGCTCATGAGGGTCAGTGCAGTGTTCTGATCGCCGCGCGAAATGGCCGAAAAGAACTTCTCCACGAGTTCCTTGCGTGCGGCTGCGTCCATTGCAGCAGTCACAGGCGGAGCGGGCGCGGCTGTGTTCGTGGGTCGTGCCGCGGGCGTCGCGGTGTTTGGACCGGGGGGCTGAGCCGGTGGCTTCTTATCGGTTTCCCATGGCAGTTTCAGCTGGGCCATGAGCGACGGTGAGACCACCAGTGCGGTCGCATAAACAATGGATGGAAGTAGACTTGAAGTGCGAATCATGGCCGGATGGATGCTTTCTTGATTGGCGAAGATCGAATGATGGTGATGCCTTTAATCACAAATCCAGGCGCATGCCCGAACCACAACGGGCTTTTCGTCTTCACGTAATCGAAGTGCAGGCCGGTCACCGCAACACCTGCGGGCAGATCGAAACGCGTGAAGTAATTCCCGCGTGAGATCAACGCCTGCTCGGCATTCGCATGCTGATCGGCATGCTCGCCGTAGTTCCAATCGGAAGCGTGGATGCCGGCCTTCAGTTCAAATCTCTGATCACCCGCGCTCGTTCTCACGGTCATGATCGCCATGATCTCGCCGGTCTTCACGTAGGTGCTGTCATCGAGGCACGCGAGCAAAGCCAATCCCTGCGCGGGCACTGCCTCTGGCAGACGCACATCCATTGCCAGCCGCTTCTCGTCCGTGGACTTCAGGCGAATGTAGGATGAGCTTTCAATGAGGACACCCCGCGCGGTCATCGGCTTGTCGCGCTTGCCGCCGTTCGGCGTGAGATCGACGAGATATGAAATGTCATCAGGTGCCGCTGGCTGCGTCGCCGGCGAGCCAGGCGCCGTGCCTGTCACTTCGCGCACCGGAATGCCGCGCACCTCGCACATGCCTCGTCCGCCGGACTCTGCATTCTGCGCCCACGTTGAGGGATCGCTGTCCACGATCGTGTAGGTGCCTGCCTTCACCACGATGTTCGGCTGTGTGTCCCAGGTGGCATTCTTCACGCCGCCCTGGCCATCGTGTCCCGTCATTTGCCAGGGGCCATAGACCGTGCCGTCGCTGTGTCGCAGCGACACCGTGCCTGGCTTGGCACCACGACCGAAGTTCCAGTGGTAGGTGAACACATACGTGATGAGCATCGGCTCCTGCGCCGTGAACAAACTCGGAGCCGTTGGCCGATTGCCTACCGCTCCCACGTTTCCCTCCACATGCACCGGCTTGGCCTTGGACGCCATGTCTTCACTCACGGCAATTGTGTCACCTTCCTTGATTGCTGCGGTGGCGTCAGGGGGCAGTGGCGGTGCCGCGCTCGGAATGGCGGCGCCCGAACGCAGCAGCGTCATGCCACGCAGCACAAAGCCATGTGCAGTGATACCGCTGTGCCAGTATTTCTTGTCGAGCCGCACATAATCAAAGCGGACACTCCTCACCGTGAGCGGACGATTCAGAGCAAACGCTGCCATGAACTGTCCGCCCCCCAAGGCCGCGGCTTTAGGAAACAGATGATCCGCACCGCCCGTCTCGCCACGGTTCCATTCCGATGAGTGCACTCCGGCGACGATGTCGAAGGTCTCCTGTCCTTCGTCACCAATAACTGTCATGTGCGTCACCACCTGGCCTTGCTGCACGGAGTGGGCGCTATCCAGATTCGAAACGATCGCTACGCTGCGCGCCGGAACAGGAAAGGCGATGGGCACGTCGAGTCGATACACCGGCTTGTCCGCAAGTTCCTTCAGCCGGATCCATGACGAACGGTTGATGAGCACATCCTTCAGCATTTCACCCGAGCCGTGCACGCCACCGACCTTGGACAGATCGACCATGTAGAAGCGCGGATCGGGACCTCCAGACAGTTCGGCCTTCATCGATTCGATCTTTTGAGCCAACCCGGGATCGGGAAACAACTGCAGCGCCTGCGAGTATTTTCCCAGCGCCTCCGCAGGCTTCCCGGCTTTCTCCAAAGCGTAGCCATCATTGATCAATTCCTGCGCCTTTGCCGCGTTCGCCATCTTTGTCTTCAACTCCTGAACATGCTGCGTGAGCCGCGCATCATCCATGGCCTTCAAGGCCTCTTCGTATTTGCCGATCGCGCCTTGAATCTGTCCCGCCTGCTCCAGAGCATAGCCTTCATTGATCAGTGACTGCGCTTTGGCCGTCGCATCCATCGGGGTTTCCACCGGCTTGTGCGCGGCATCCACCTCCTCCGCGGACAGCACGTCAAAGCTCGTGCTACCCGATCCAATCGCGCCGCCCTTGCTGCTGCGCAGCATGGCGGTGACTCGACACATGCCCGTCCGAGCTGGTATCACGGAGGCTTCCATGCTGGAAGCAGCACTGGTCATCGCACCATTCTCCACCGACCACTCCACCTTTGCTTGCGGTAGCGACGCACCTGTCGCCGACACCACATGCACCAGCACCGGACGCCCTGCGGCATGCTTGCCTGGCTCCGCGATCACCTTTACCTCCGCAGGACTTGCTGTGTAGGTCGCGCTCGCATCTCCGAGCGGGACGCTGGACACACGATCTCGCACACGCGCCGACACGGAGACGGGCGATGTGTCTTCCGGCGTAAAGGCGACCGCCATCGTGCCTGCACTGCGCTGTTCGGCAGGTCCGCTCCACTCCACGGTCCAGTTTGATGACGCAGAGGCAAACGCGGGTTGGGTGGTGAGACTCGCCTGCACGGATTCACCGACACGCCCCGATACGGGCTGGAAGCTCAGAGTAAATCGCAGCGCCTCCACCTGCACCTCATACTCGCGTGTGCGTGCGACAGACACGAGCGCTCCATTCACGCGCTTCCGCACTTCCGCCCAGATCACCACGCTGCCCGGATTGTTGAACATCGCCGTGCACCTGCCTGCACTCGGCGGCGTGAACGCAATGGCAGGCTGTGCATGAAAAACCGCCTCCCATGGTGCTGCTGCATCCGTGCTCAGCGCAATCTCGCGCGTCGCACCCTGCACCTCGCGTGATTGCAATCCAGTGATGTCCGCGCGCGCCGCATCGATTTGCACACTCATCGTTGCCGTGCCGCGATTACCATTCACGTCCGTGACTTCGATGGCAAAGTTCTGCGTGCCAGGACTGTTCGAGGAATAGGAGGCATTGGCGTCCTTGCCAGTCAGTGGTGATTGCCACGCATAGGAGTAGGGAGCAGTGCCACCAGTGACAGATGTGCTGAGTGAGATCGTATCCCCCGCCCTGGCCACCGTGCGATCCGCCTTGATGCGCACGCCGAGCGTCACGGGTTCCACGATCAGCGAGACGCTCGCACTGGCAGCTTTGCCTTTGCCGTCCCTCACCGTGACGGAGATGTTCTGCGCGCCTGCTTTCGTCGCGCTAAAGCGCGCGGCCTGGCCGTTCCCCGACACGCCCGACCACTGGTAGCCAAAGGGTGCCGTGCCTCCCCGGACGGCTGCCTGCAGAGCCACGCTTTGCCCTGACTTCACCGTGCTGCGCTCCGATTGGATCGTGACGGCAAATCCCTCGAGCGGCTCCGGCGGCACAGTCACGGACAGACTCAGCGTGTCCGTGCCGAGCACGACCCCGTCCTTGTCTTTGGCGGTCACGGTGGCTGTGATCGTGCCGGTCTCATGGCGAGATACCGTCGGCGTTTGGGAGATTTCATTGCTGATGCTGGTGCCATCATTGACCGCCCAGTTCCAGCGCACGTCGTCCAGTTTCGGCTCGCCGACGAGTTCCGCGCGCAACTGAATGCGCTCGTCTCCGGCATAAGTGCCGCGCGGCAGGGTGATGATGCCGCCTTTGACCGCGTCCCACACCTTCGGCTTCGTCGTCTCGTTCTCAATCACGGACGCCTTCACCGCGTATGCACCCGGCGTGAACGTGGCGTCGATATTCTCGACAACATCCCGATAGTGGGGCACTTCGACGACGGCGATGATGCGATACGGCTTTGCATCCTTCACCTTGAAACCGATCTGGCTGGCGGACGCGTCATACTCCATGCGGTTTGCCGACTCCGGCACTGACCATCGGTAAAACAGCGGTGCATGGAGCTTCATCGGATCGGTGAACACATTCGCACGAATTTCCTGCCCTGGTTTGCCTGCTGGGGGATCAAAGGTGATGCGAAACTTCGGCGCCACCACGTTGACGGTTTGCTGAGGAGTCTCCCCCACGCTTGCGCCCGTCGTGCCATCGATGATCTGCGCCCAGATTTTGGTCTCGCCCATGCGTCCAAAAGTCACGGTGGCATACAAGCCATCCGGCGGGTCGAATGCGATGCCCTCCTTGTCAGCATGCCAGATGAACTTGAACTGCGGCACTGCCACCGTGGCGGGCTCCTCTTCATCGACCGGCAAAATGAAACCGCCGCCGTGCTTCTCCGCCTCCAGGCCTTCTTTGATCATTTGATCCCACTCCGCCTGCGACTTCGCGTTGATCGCATTGGCCTTGTCGATTGCCTCCTGCGCACCAGCCACACCTTCCACGGAGCCCATGATGCGGACCTGCTCGCCATACACGACCTTCCCGCGCAGGCCCGAGATCTGACCGGACAGGCCTTCGACTTTGATGGTGATCTCGGCGTTCGCCGACTGGTTCGCCGCATCCGTCACCTGCACGGAGAGCCTGTAGTCACCGGCCTTGCTGGCAATGAACGACACCTCGCTGCCTGCGCCTGCGTGATCACCTGTCCACGAATAAGAATAGGGCTCAGTGCCGCCGAGCACGCTGGCTTTCACCGTCGCCGACTTCCCGGTGCCCAGCGGTTTCGTCGGACCCGCAAGCGTGACGGACAAAGGCTGTGCCGCATCGCTGCCATCGAGCTTGGGTCCCGAATACGGCACGGTGTCGAACCGGCCATCCGCGCTGATGCGGATCGAACCGAGCATCGCTTGAATCTCGCTGTCCGCTGCCTGCGTATGCGCGGTGATGAACGGCATGTCATCCCACCACGGCTTCTTCTCGCCCAGGGCCATGCCGCCGCCGCCTGCGTTATAGCTCACGATGATGACAACCTTGCCCTTCATCACTTCGCCATAACCCGCCACACCAGCCTGCGGCAGCGATACATCCACGTAGCCCCAGGGATTGCCGTTGTAGCGCGTCACCACCTGCGTGGTCTTCTTCATGAAGCCTTTGAAGTCACCGATGGCAAAGGGCACCACGGCGATCTTGCCCTCCGATGCGCCCGCTGGCGGCAGCGTCTGCCAGATCTGCGCGGCCTCCACATTCGCGCGCAGTTCCTCCGCGCTCTTCGGCACCGTGATGCTGTCGGACCATTTCACGCTCAACCGGCCCGTGACCGTGGCGCTCTTTACCGCGCCGCTCTTTTCCTGCCGCGTGCGCACCGCTTCGGTGCGGGTGACGCCGAAGCCCTCGGCATTTGATCCACCCTTCCACACATCCGCCCCCGTTGCGCTGATCATCGCGGGATGCACGATCACCTGCTGCGATGCCTCTTCGATCGCACGTCCTGTATCATCCACGAGGCTGGCGCCCACGGAGTATGTCGGCGCTGCTTTTCCTTCATAGTCGCGAGGGCGAGGCGGAATCTGAATCTTCACCGCGGTCAGGTCCGTTGGCTTGTAGGAACCGATTTCATTGAGCGAAGCATCGAACACAGTCCACGCTGACCAGCTGATGCGGCTGTAGCGACCGCGCAAACTCGCGGGAATATCAATGCTCGCGTCAAAGATGTCGGAGGCGAGCACCTCGCTCGGAGCCCTGATTCTCGCTGGCTCCAGCACGGTGATCGTCACCGACCCAGAACCCACCTCGATATCTTTGCCCTGCACTGGCAGAAATGCTTTCACACTGATCGTCTTCTCAACACCCGGCTCTTCGGCTTTGAAGGTCGCGTAATCACGCGCACCCAAGTCTGGCGACCACACCCACTTCAAACGACTGCGCACGTAGTTGTCCGCCGTGTAGGAGGCATTCAAATACGCCGTGTCGCCCACGCGCAGCACGGTCTTGTCACACTTCACTTCCAGACCAAGTTTGAGCTTGCCCAGCACCTCTGCGTCCGTCGGAGCAGCTGGACCATCGGGTTTCGTGCTCGTGGTCGCATCATCTCGACCGGTGTCTTTGTCATCGCTGCCACGCACATACACAGACGCCGTAGCGCTGCCGAATCGTCCGAGCTTGTCGCGCGCCAGCACGCTCACGGTGAAGGTGACATTGCGCTGGCCATCACCCGACACCCTTCCCCCGGTTCGCGAAGTCCACGTTCGTCCGTCGTCCCACGAATACACGATCTCACCGGAGTCCGGTAGCGGCGTGGCTTGTGCTGTGATGTCCACGTAGCCGTTCTCTGGGATCGTGCTGCGCTCCGGCGTCAGTGACATTGCGAGCTTTGTCGGAGCATCGGCATCAGTCACATCAATCGTGGTGGCGGCCTTGCCTGTTCTCCCGTCACCGTGCTGCACCAGCACGCTGACCACCAGCCTGCGGCCAGGGAACTGCGAGCCAACGACGTTAAAGGTTCGCGAGGAAGCGACTTCATCTTTGGAGATCAACTGCCCGTCCGCGTCCTGCACTGTCCAGAAAAAGCTCTCGGCCATGCCGGGTTCCGCGCCTGAATCGATCACGGTCAAAGTCTCACCCTGATCCCGGAAGATGCGCCGGCGGTGATCCTTCAGCACCACCTTCAAGTCCGTGGCATCAATCACGTCGATGTCAGCGAAGGCTTTCCCCTCCCTCTGCTTCTCATCAATGACCAGCACACTGATTTGCAAGGTCTGTCCGGCGCGACCTTCGCCCGAGAAGACCAGCGTGCTCCTGCTCTCGCCCTGGCTCAGCACCTCCGGCCCGGCCGCCCATTGGTATCTCAAGCGTCCGCTGTCCGGTTTTGGCGTCACTGTCGCCGTGAAGATCGCCGTGCTGTGCTCGCCCGCACTGCGAATGGAGCCTTCGGCGGGCGTGCGATCGAGATGCACCGCGAGCGCATCCTTTGCAGCCTCATCCGGCACGAGTGTAAGCGTGAGTTCATCCGCGCGCTGAGCGCCGCTGTCCGCCCGCGAAACCGTTGCTGCTTCCTCATGTTCGGCAGCGCCACGCTCATCTTTGAATCCCTCGGCGCTGACCTTCAGCGTGTAAGCGCCCGCGCTCAAACCGCCAGCTTGATACACACCGCGGCCCTGCGCGTGCAGATCGAAGGACTTGCCCTTGGCATCGACAAGCACGGCTTTGGCATTCAACACAGGTGCGTTCTCCGGCATGCCTGCCTTCACCTGCTCCTTGGTGGTGCCCAGGCGTTGCAGCACAGTCAGACGGAACATTCCGGCTGCAGTCGCATAGCGCGCACGGAAGGCGTCCAGCAAGGCGGCTCGCGTGGCTTCATGAGTCGAGCGTGCTTCCGCGATTGCACCTGTCATGAACACGGGCACCTCGGCAGTTCGCAGCGCAAAGATCCACACGTCCTCGAAGAAGATCGCCTTCACCGCCTCCTGATCCGCGCCGGCATCAAGAACGGCATTCGGGATGTATTCGCGCTTCACGGCGGTGAGTTCATCGGTCACCGCGCTCAGCAATGCCTCCGGCAGCCCACGCCAGCGCGCTGCGGTGGCTCCATCTTCGTCCAGCCGTCCACGCAGGAATGGCACGCCCGTCAGCAGGCGCAAGGTATGCTGCACGGGCTTATCCACGCCGGATGTCTCTTTCACCGCCAGCTCCACGGATGTGCGCGCGGCGAGCACGGCTTTGTAACCATCACGATACTTGATCAGCGTGCGCGCCATCTGCTCAGCCTGCGTCTCCGATAGCGCACCGCCCCACACAATGGACCGGCCCTTGTTCTTGAGCCACGTCCAGAAGGCGCCGAGGTTCGAGGCGACCTCACGATCCATCTCCGCATGCACGCGATCGGCAATACCCAGTTCATCGAGAATGGCGGTCAACTCATCCTGAATCGCCACAATCTGGCTGGTATTCGCCGCTCTCGCCCCCTGTCTGCGCTTCTCCAGTTTGTCCACGAGATGCGTCACGAAGTCCTTCTTCAGCACCTTCCAGCGCGCTTCATACTGCTGCACAAAGCGATCCCGAATGCGCGGCCCTGCCGCGGGATGGTTTTGCAGTTCTGTCATCAGATCGAGGAACGGATCGTTCTGCGCCAGGTTCGCCCACAGCACCATGTCCACATCGGGATTCAGGATGAACTCATCACCCTTAAGAAGCGCTTCCTTCGTGAAAGTCTTCTGCCCGTGCGTCACCTTCACCAGCACATACTTCTGCGGGCTTGCATTCGGATCGGCGAGATCGATGTCAAAGTCGGCCGAGGCGTAAAGACCGTCGATAAAAGCCTCCAGCTCCGCACTCCACATCGCATCACGCGCCGAGCTGAGCGCATAGTAGGCAATGCCATACGCCGCCTCCGGCAATGCCAGCGGCGGGAAGATCGTTGTGATCGTATCCCAGGTGGCGCGGCAGTAGCGCCCATTGTAGAGAGCCTCCGCGGCAGAGCCGAATGGCACGCGACGCCGGATGATCTCCGCCGCCAGCCCTGAGAACCCTTCGTGCGAGTATGCCTCCACATAGCTGTTCATCTCGCTGATCAAATTGAAAGCCGTCAATCCTTTCAGCGCGCGCCGGCTGGCCGCGTCCTTGTTCAAGAATTCGTTGAGCGTGACATTAATCTTCGTGATGCCCGCCGACACGCAGTTCTGGTAGAGCAGTGAGTTCACGGACATCTCCAGATCCACGACGGTCGATTTGTATCGCCCGTAGAGCGAACTCTGCAGTTCCACGATCTTCGCTCGCGTCACCGGCGAAGCGATGGCCGCCGGATCGGCCTTGAGCATCTTGTATTCGTTCAGTTCCACCAGCCAGCTTTCAAAGGTGGGCTCATTGCGCAGCGGGCCCATCAGCTTGTCATCCAGCCAGTCCAGCCGTGCGTTCGTGGACTCGATCGTCTTGTCCGCCAAATCCATCACAAGCGCTGCGGCCAGCTTCAGGGTGTGTGGCTGGTGCGCATCGCCTTCCATCAGCTTCTCGATCAGCTCCAGTTGCTTCTCCTGCTCCGGCGTCAGCTTCACGTGCGCACCAGACAGCTCGAAGCTCTTCGCCAGATCGATCAACGTTCGACACTGCTCCTGCACCTGCGTGGGAATCACGACGTGGAATTCATCGCACACCTGCAGTTCAGTGAGGATACCCTTCATCACCTTGTCCAGTTCCGCACGCAGGCCCGCGGCGGTGCTCCGCACACGCACTGATTCGCCTTCCGTCTTCGCCAGGGCATCCAGGTCGGACTTGCTTTTGCCCAGCTTCACCAGGCGGTTCTCCAGGCCCATGCTCACGTTCTTCCACATCTCGCCGCGGCACGTGCTGAGGAAGTCGCCTGCCACCTGTTGATTGCCACGCAGGATCGCGACCGGCTTTCCATCCGCACCGGGAGTGAAATCCACGCCAAACAAAGGCTTGAACTCCGGCTTCGCGTTCAGGAACTCCGTGATCACCGTCGCCATCGCCGCAGGGCCGGCCTTGTTCTTTTTCATCGCCAGCAGCCGGTCCGCAAACTGTGCCAGCACCGGATCGCAGGCGTAGCCGCCAAACTCGCGCCGCGTGTAGCTGTTCGATCGCTCAAGGTATTTGCACCCTTTCACAATCAACTCCACGAGCGGGATGCGCTCGCTGTTCGCGATGATGTCGTGCTCCAGATGCCGCACCATTTCGAACGAAAGCGCGGGCTCCACGTGCACGCGTTCATTCTCGGCCGCGATGGCATCCTCGATGTTCGCCATGGAGGGATCAGCCAGGAAGTTGCGGATGCCCTTCTCGATCAGCGTCTGCGCGATGGCCGTCATCCCATCGACATTGAGATTGTAGGGATCGATCGTTCCATTCCTCAGATCGAACTCCGCCACATCGCCCCCCGCGATCGCATCATCGCCATACACACGTCCCGCATCGCCCACATACACATCCGGCGTGGCGTCGCCATGGGCGGTGCACAGCGAATCGATCGAGCGCATGTCCATGCCGGTGCGTGACTGAATGAACGCATTGAAAGCATCCCGCATTTTGATGAGCAGCTCGCGATTGCCTCCCACGAAGCTGAAATCGATGTCACCAGAAATGGTGAAGTCCGTGACGTCCTGCGACACCCACGATCCCACGAACGCCAGGAACAACCGGCCAAAGTCCTGCTGACCGCGAAAGAGTCGCGCCACGTGCTGAATGCCCTCCAGCGTGACCTTGCGTCGGAAGCCCAGCAGCGCCGCCTCCACTGGCGAGCCGTTCTTGCCGCGGAAACCCTGGCCCAGGAACTCCGCAGTGAAATCGACGCCCCCATACGCCAGCAGCTGGCTCTTCACTTCATTTACCAGCAGCATCGGAATCGGATCCGCCGCGCCGGAGGGGATGGTGCCGTTCTGCTGCATGCGTCCCAGTTCCTGGAAGAACTTCAGCGCCGCCGCATCGATCTCAGCCGTCTTCTCGCTGCCGTTCCTGGAATAGGCCTGCATGAACTCGTCCGCGTTGATGTTCCCCACCTGCTTCCGCATGTCCTGCAGCAGGCGCGCTATGCGCATGCGCGGATCTGATTTTGTGCAGCGCAGCAGGCCCGTGAGGCGATCGATCAAGCGTTCCTCTTCGTTCCGCTCATTCGGTGTTTCAGCCGTTGCCGGGCTTGGTTGTTGTCCAAAACCAAACCTCTCAGCAGACAGGCTTGTGAGGCAAACCCATGCAGCGACGAACAAAGATGCCGATCGATTCACGAGCGTGCTGATGCGGAAGGGCAGCGAGTTCATAAAGGACACCATCATGCCGATTCCCCAGCCTGCCATTCATGGCTTGGGCGAAGCCATGCGCATCTTGATCCTCAGCGAATGCCTGAGCCATGCTCAGCCATTGCCGCAGTCAGGGCTGTCTGGTCACCGGCACTCCTTGCAGCAGGCCTATCGTGGCCCATCCACAAGCCCAATACGTATAAATGCTGGTAGCGTCTCTGAAGGACTTCGCCTTCGCCGCAGCACTGCGGTCCACTTTGCTAATGTGCGTAATGTCGATCGGCCAGCTGCCATCGGCCTGCTGCTTTTGTATCAACCAGGCCTGGGCACGATTGATCGCATCGCTGACCTTCCGGTCACCCGCGGCAGGCTGCAGCGCATACAAGACCTGTCCGGTGGCGAGCGCGTCGCTCATGTTCTCGCCGAGCACGGAACTCCAGCCACCATCTCCGCGCTGCCTGGAAAGGATGTCTTTGATCACTGCGTCCGCCTCGGCACCACCGTGCCGCTGCCGCGCATACAGCGCACGGAACACCAGTGATTCGATCGCCGCAGGCGCGCTGGTCTTTTGCAAAACAGTGCCCGCCTTCGCGCGCGCCGCCTCGGCCACTCCCTCCGCGTTCGGGCAGGTGTCCAGAGCGAGAAGGTTTAGCCGCGTGGCATTGGCCGTGGCATCGGCGGCTCCGCGCTTCTGCATGCCGGAGAACTGGCCTGCGGGCTTCCATGTTCCGTCCGCCTGCTGCTCATCTGCCAGAAGCTTGATCAGATCGGGCGCAGCGCGTTCTGGTAGCGCGAGTATCATGAGAGCAGCCTCCTCGACCCCCGGCTTCTTGTCCGCCGCGCGGCCTTCTGACCACGACAGCCACTCAACATACCGGGCCTTATCCACAGTGAATCCCCGTGAGCTGGCTTCGCGATGCGACCACAGAAGCTCAGGCAGATGATGGCAGGAGTTGCAGCTCTTCTCTTCCATCCAGCGATCCCCTTCACTGGCGAGATAGCCCAGCCCCTTCTCGATCACTGCATGCAAAGACCGTTCCTCGGCCCTGCAAAGGCAGACACCCAGCATGCAGGTGATGAAGATCAATCGTCCGGGCGCTCTCATGAGAGTTGTAACGCCACTTCGCGCAACGTGTTGCACCCCGGCTGACGACTCTATCAACTCGCGAAGAACGGTGCCAGCTCCGCACCGAAGTGCTCCATGGCGTTCTTGATCGGCAAAGGCACACCTCCGCCGAGCGCGCACAGACTCGTTTGCTCCATCGTATCGAGCAGATCGGTCATGAGTTCCCGGCTGATCTTGTAGCTGCTGTCGCCGCGGGCTTTCGCGATCAATTCCTTCCCGCGCGTGCTGCCGAGCCTGCATGGGAAGCATTTGCCGCAGCTTTCATCCGCAGTGAACTGGAACAGATGCTGGATGTATTCGATCATCGGCATCGACTCCGGGATGCTCACCACTCCGGCGTGGCCGAGCAGGAAGCCTTCCTTCTTGAACGACTCGAAATCGACTGTCAGCCGGTCGATGTGTGACACCGGCACGATGCCGCCGAGCGGGCCGCCGATTTGAATCGCCTTCACCTTGCTGCGGAAGCCGCCAGCCATGGCGATCACGTCCTTCAGCGGCGTGCCCATCGCGACTTCATAGATGCCAGGCTTCACGAAGTGCGTGTCCAGAGAGATGAGCTTCGGCCCCGTGCTCTGAGGCGTGCCCGTCTGCGCGTAGCCTTTGCCGCCGAGCGTGAGGATCGCGTGCAGGTTGGCGAAGGTCTCGACATTGTTCACAATGGTTGGTCTGCGGAACAGTCCTTCCACGGTCGGGAATGGTGGCCGCGTGCGCACCTCCGGACGCTGGCCTTCGATGCTGGAGAGCAGCGCGGTTTCCTCTCCGCAAATGTAAGCGCCCGCGCCTTTGATGGTCTTGAGGGCAAAGTTGAACCCGGTGCCCAGGATGTCTTTGCCCAGCAGCCCTGCCTTGTGCAGTTCAGCGATCGCCTCATCCACGATGCGGACCGAATCGGGATACTCCGCGCGGATGTAGAGAATGCCCGTCTCAGCACCAGCATACCAGCCGGCAACCATCATGCCCAGCAGCACGCTGTGCGGCTGTTTCTCCATGAGATACTTGTCGATGTAGGCACCGGGATCGCCTTCGTCAGCGTTGCACACGATGTATTTCACCGGACCGGCCGACGAGCGTGCACCGGCCCACTTGAAGTGCATGGGAAAGCCCGCACCACCGCGCCCGCGCAAGCCGGAGTCTTTGAGTTCCGCAGCCAGTGCATCACGATCTCCCTTGATGATCAGATCGCGGAATGGTGCGTAATAGGTTTCAATGCCCGGAAACTCCGCAGTGAGAACCGGCTGCGGCAGTGCGGAGTGCACGAGGTAATTGTCCGAGTCATCGCCGTTGCCATCTTTGAAAAGCGTTGTCAGCGCGGCCTCCGGCTGGCCGCTGTAGTTCCGGCCCTGATACTGAAACGCCCCACCCTGATGGCAGCGCCCCAGGCAGCAAATGTGGCCGATCTCGTCTTTGGCAAAGTGCTGCTCCAGCGAATGATGCAGCCCGTCCTGCGTGCCCGCGCATAGACACGCGGAGCCGTTGCAGACGAACACCTTTTTGTTCGCGTTCTCTTTCTTGGTAAAGTCATAGAACGACACCGCCCCCAGCGTGATCGCATCTCCAAACAGCGTGTCTTCACCCAGGCCATGCACGAAGCCAGGAGACTCCGCAGTGCCGCTTTCGCTGGCGGCTTCGACCATGCGTTCAAAGACGTTCTTCTCGACGCCTTTGCGATAGGAGAGATGGCTGAGGTTCTTGGACATGCGAAACGCACTATCCCTGCTGCATGCCCAGGGGCAAGCAACGATCTGTCGCCAGATGCGCCGGTCGGAGCAGTCCCGCAGTTGACATCCCGCGCCCCACGTCAACTGTCCGCCCGCCATGCCCAAAACCACCCTGCACAAAGACGATGTCAAAGCCATGATGCTGCTGGTAGCCGACCGCATCATCGAGAACGAACCCATGCTCTCCGAAGCCGACCGCAATCTCGTCCAGCACCAGGTGCACGGTGAGGCCCGACCCGGTGCCGACCGAGCGCACGTAGCTGGTGAGCGCCGCGCCGAGGCCGGCCGCGGGCTGCACATCGCTGCGCAGGTCGAAGATCGACAGGCGCAGCTCGCTCACGATGCGGGTCAGCTCGCCGCGCAGGTCGCCGAGCTCCTCGCGCGTCTCCGGGTCCTGGGTGCGGGCCCGCAGGTCGTCGACGACGAAGCCGAGCGCCGCCACCTCCTGCGCGACGCCGTCGTGGATCTCGCGGGCCAGGCGGCGCCGCTCCTCGACCGTGGCGAGTGCCCGCACCTCGCTGAACAGCTGACCGGTGTCGATGCGCAGCGCGGCGTCGTCGGCCAGCGACTGCGCACGCGCGAGGTGCCGGGCGCTCCAGGGACCGCCGTCGCGCTCGACGCCGATGAGGCCCACGCGCCGGTCGCCGAGGCGCAGCGCCAGGACCGCGGAGTGCCCGTGCCCGGGGTCGGTGAACGTCCCGGTCTGCTGCACCACCTGGCCACTGGACCAGACCTTGCCCCAGATGCCCTCGTCCGGGCTCGGCACCCACTCGACGTGGTCGGTGCCGGCGTACGCCAGGGGCATGAGGACGCCGCCCTCGGCGCGGCCGTACAGCGCGCCGCGGTCGAACCCGAGGTCCTCGCGCATGGCGATGAGCACCTGCTGGGCGAGGGTGACCTCGTCGAGACCGGTGGGCAGCACGCGGGCGACGTCGCGCAGCCGGGTGAGCAGTCGGTGGGCCGCGACGTACGTGGAGTTGTTCTGGCTCTCGCGCGTGGCGACCGAGCGCGCCCACGAGCCGACCAGGCCGGTCGCCAGGCCCAGGCCGATCCACTCGGCGATGAGGGTGACGTCGTTGCGCGAGGTCAGGTCGCCGGTACGTGCGCGCATCGCCACGAGGACCATGAGCGACACCAGCGTGGCGCTCGAGGACGCCAGCGCGCCCCACAGCAGCCCGGCCGCCAGCGGCGGTACGACCAGGTAGGGGAGGAGCGGGTCCGGCAGCGGGTTGGTGGCGCCGATGACCGCCGCCGCGACCGCCGCCTCCACCAGCGGCCGGCTCCGGCTCACCCACGAGACCGGGAACGGGATGCTCATGAGCAGGGCGAGCCCGGCGAGGACGAGCAGGCTCGCGCGCGGCACCTCGCCCTCGCCGAGCAGGCTGAGCAGCGCGCAGAGGCCGAGGACGCCGAAGCGCACGACGACGACGATCGCCTCGGCGGGGTCGACAGATCCCCGCAGACGACCGAACGCCGACGAGCTGCTCACGATCCCTGACGTTCGCACATGCGGCGTGCCGCGCGCGACTCCGGCACGCCCTGGGCCGCTACTCGGTGAAGACGCGCGTGTCGACGAGCTGCTCGGCCACCATCTGGCCGACGCGCTCGTAGCGCGACTGGTCGAACCGCTTGCGGAACTCGAGGTCGACGCCGGCCATGCCACCGCGGTTCTTCTCGATGGAGAGCACGGCCCAGTCGCGGAACCGCTCGGCGTTGGCGGTGCCGTAGACGAGGTGGTGGCGGGCGACGACGTCGAACTTGTCGTTGAGCACGAGGACGGCGTCCGCCTCGTAGGCGAGCGCGGAGGCGCCGCGCAGGTTCTGGGTGCGCAGCCGCTTGCCCTCGGCGATGCCGAGCGCGTCGCTGGCGGAGATCGCCAGGACCGGCGCGCCGGTGGTCAGCGC
>WBZU01001437.1_pt1 | contig 17910 bp, 19 predicted proteins | sample 5204311 | NCBI WGS metagenome assembly WBZU01 (sample SAMN12344359, study PRJNA552823) | activated sludge metagenome | biome: Activated sludge suspended growth; feature: Nitrification reactor; material: Wastewater; isolation source: activated sludge from nitrification reactor of wastewater... | reverse complement strand
ATTGGCGATCTCTTTGATCGTGCGAGGGTGTTTGCAAATACATCGGATCTCGAGGGCTTCCCAAACACATTTCTGCAGGCGTGGATTCGTGGAATTCCGGTCGTGACGATGTTCGATCCGGATGGAGTGGTGAAGCGATGTGGTCTCGGCTCAAGGCCTTGATCAACCGTCTGCGAAGGGCCGTCCGGGGAAAATAGTGGTCTCCGGTGGCCGGGGAACCGATCTTGAGTTTGGCTGGTTTTGGCATCGGGGCGGACAGTCGGGCAACAAATCCATTGCGCAATGAATTTATTGCTCATTTTGCGCGCCACGCCCCAAAACAAAACGGCGCGAGTTACCCCGCGCCGCTTTGGTGGTATGACTTTCGGCTGCAAGAACGCAGGGCTTTCCCGCCCCTGATCCTTATCCCAGCGTCTCTTTCGGCAGGTGCTTGAGCGCACCGCCTTCGAGAGCGCTTTGATGCGCGAGGATGCCGGTGCACGTCCAGTTTGCGCTTTGCTTCGCGTTTGGGAAGGGATCGCGGTTCTCGACGAGGGCCATGGCAAACTCGTGCGCGAGGTGCGGATGGCTGCCGCCGTGGCCGGCTCCCTGTGTGAAGCTGAGGTGGGTGTTTTCGTCGGAGTCATACACGCCCTTGGTCGTGTAGCGGCGGATGCCTTCCGGCAGCCGGTCGGCGAAGTCGGGCGCTTTCACGAGCGATGGGATCTCGGGCTCGGGCTTCTTCGCGGTGTGCATGACGAGCGGCTCATGCTCGATGAGCGGCCACTCGACGGATTTCTTGTCGCCATACACGTCGATGCTTTCGCGATACTGACGCGCGGTGTCGAACAGCGAACGGATGACGCGGACGGTGAGGTCGCTGTTCGCGACTTTGACGTGGGCGGTCTCAACGGCGAAGGGCGAGTTGTAGTGCTTGATGAGTTCTTCGCGGATGGTGCCGGAGCCGAAGCAGCTCACATACTCGGCGCTGCCATTGGCAAGGCCAAGCGCTGGGCCGACGCAGTGCGTGGCGTAGTGCATGGGCGGGAGGCCGGGCCAGTAGTTGGGCCAGCCGTCCATGTCCTGCTGATGGCTGGCCTGGATGAACTGGAGCCTGCCGAGTTCGCCTGCGTCGCGCAGTTGCTTCATGTAAAGATACTCGCGCGCATAGACGACGGTCTCCATCATCATGTATTTCAATCCGGTCTGCTGCGTGAGCTTGATGATTTCGAGACATTCATCCACGGACGTGGCCATGGGCACGGTGCAGGCGACGTGCTTGCCGGCTTTCAGCGCGGCGATGCTCATCCAGCCGTGATCGGGGATGGGTGAATTGATGTGCACGGCATCGACATTCGGGTCTTTAAGAAGTTCCGCGAAGTCGGTGTATCGGACATCGACCTTCCAGTAGTCACCGCATTCTTTGAGCTTCGCTTCGTTGCGCTGGCAGATGGCGTAGCAGTTCGTGTGCGGATGTTTTTGCCAGATGGGGATGAACTCGGCTCCAAAGCCGAGGCCGACGACTGCGATGTTGAGTTTCTTGCTCATGATGGTGCGAACGAGGCGCTGATTTCGCCACAATCATCACCGCAAGGCGAGTGTTTTTGTCAGACGAGTTTTGTGCGGGATCGGACACTAGGCCTGCGCGGCGAAGGGATCGACAATCAGCGGGTAGTCGGTGACTTGCATGAGGTTGACTCCATACAGCACGCTCAGCGCATCCGCCTCGGACTCGGGATAGTCATCGCGGTAGTAGATGTCTTTGATGCCGTAGGCGCACAGCATCTGCATGCAGCTCGTGCAGGGTTTGGTGGTGCACGCGATCAGCTTCACCGAGCCGCGCGTGAAGAGGCTGCACAGGTTCGCCTCCGCATGAATCATGTATTTGCGCCGCGTGTCGCGATCCTGCCAGAACTCGGGATCAGCATTGTATCCTGGGGCGAGTCCATTGTAGGCGGTGCCAATGACGCGGTTGTCATGATCGAGTGCGACGGCGCCCACTTTGCGAAAGGGGTCCTCTGAGCGAAGGCTGGCTACGTGGGCCAGCGCCATCGCGTATTGGGGGATGGAAAGTCGCGTGGGACGGAACTCCGATGGCGTCATGCAGGGGCAGTGCCGCACGCGTGAGCGCGGGACAAGTTGATTGTTCAGGTTGACGAACCTGTTCTCATGAACACTATCTGGCGGCATCCCGACTTCCGATCATGAAAACTGGCAATGAACACATCAAGGCGTGGCTGGGCCGCATGCGGCGCATTGTCTCACGCACCCTCCCCGGCCACGAAGAAGCTGTGCGGTGGTCACCCGAAGTGGTGCGTGCGGAGCAGCTCGAGTTCGAGTTCCAGCGTCCGCGTTCGCTGCGGGCGGGGCTCACCGAGGTGCGCTGATCATGGCAGCGGGAAGCGCTTGTTCACCCCGTGCACTTCGGCGCGGATCGCGGCGAGCACGGAGGCGTCGTCTTTGTTGGCGAGGGCTTTCGCGATCCAGTCGGCGATGAGTTGCATCTCGGCTTCCTTCATGCCGCGCGTGGTGACGGCGGGGGTGCCGAGGCGGATGCCGCCGCCGAGGGTGATCTTCTCGGTGTCGAAGGGGATGCCGTTCTTGTTGCAGGTGATCGCGGCCTTATCGAGCGTCTCGCTGGCGATCTTGCCATTGAGACCTTTCGGACGCAGATCGACAAGCATGAGGTGATTATCCGTGCCGCCGCTGACGATGCGGAAACCGTGACCAGTCATGGCAGCGGCGAGCGCCTGCGCGTTCTTCACGACTTGCTTTTGATACTCGATGAAGCCGGGTTGCAGTGCTTCGTGGAAGCACACGGCTTTCGCGGCGATGACGTGCATGAGCGGGCCACCTTGCACGCCTGGGAAGACCTGGCTGTTGATCTTCTTGCTGAGTTCCTCGCTGTTCGTGAGGATCATGCCGCCACGAGGTCCGCGCAGGGACTTGTGCGTGGTGGTGGTGACGAAGTCGGCGTGTTCCATCGGCGAGGGATGCACGCCTGCGGCCACGAGACCGGCGATGTGCGCCATATCAACAAAGAGGTAAGCACCCACGCTCTTGGCGATCTCGCTCATGCGCTTGAAATCAATGATTCGCGGATAGGCGGAGGCACCGGCGGTGATCATCTTCGGCTGTTCGCGTTTCGCGACTTCGGCGAGTTCATCGTAGTCGATGCGTTCGTCGGACTGGCGCACGCCGTATTGGCAGAAGTTGTAGAAGCGCCCGGAGAAGTTGGCCGGATTGCCATGCGTGAGGTGACCACCGTGGGCGAGGTTCATGCCGAGGACTTTGTCGCCGGGCTGCAGCACGCTGAAATAAACAGCGGCGTTGGCCTGCGATCCCGAGTGCGGCTGCACGTTGGCGAACTTGGCGCCGAACAATTTGCAGGCGCGGTCGATGGCGAGCTGCTCGGCTTTATCGACTTCTTCGCAGCCACCATACCAGCGCTTGGCGGGATAGCCTTCCGCATACTTGTTGGTCAGGCAGGAGCCCTGCGCGGCCATGACGGCGCGCGAAGTGAAGTTCTCGCTCGCGATGAGTTCGATGTGGTCCTGCTGGCGTGTCGCTTCACCACGGATGATGGCGGCGATTTCAGGGTCAGTGGCTTCGAGGATGTCGTTCGGGGTCCGGTTCATGTTCATTTTGTCAACTCTGCGACCATGCCGTCCGCCGCTGAAGCTCGCGCCCAGCCAGGCATCGACGATGGCTTTTCCTTGTTCGGGTGAAGTGGCTTTCGCGCCCATCACGAGCACGTTGCTGTTGTTGTGCTCGCGCGTGATCTTCGCGGTTTCGACATCGTGCACCAGCGATGCCTGAATGCCGATGTGGCGGTTCGCGGCGATGCTCATGCCCACGCCCGTGGTGCAAAATAGCATCCCGGAATCGGCACTGCCGTCGAGCACGCGCGCGGTGACGAGTTCGGCAAAATCAGGGTAATCCACCGATGCGTGTCCGTGCGTGCCGAGATCATCAACGGCATAACCTTTGCCGCGCAGGTAATCGACGATCGCGTCTTTGAGATCGACGGCACCATGATCGGCGCCGATGGCGATGCGCTGGCTCACTTGGATTCCTCCGCAGGCTTTGTGGTTTGCTCGATGTATTCGAGCACGGAGGGAAGCAGTTTCTCCAGCATCCAGCGCGTGTCGTCGTAGTAGCGCCGGGGAGCGCCGAAGGGGTCGCTGACATCCGCATTGCGCAGCATGTCCTCGGCGGCGAATTCGCTTACCAGGTAGGTTTTGCCCTCGGCCTCGGGATACTCCTGTTCGAGTGCATCGAGGTGATGCCTGGCCATGGCGAAGATGTGCGTGGCGGCCTTAACCATCTCGCGCGTGACACGCCGGCTGCGCAGGTTGGAGACGTCGATTCCCTTTTCGCGCAGAATATCCGCGGTGTGCTGGCTGAGGCTTTGGCCGTCGAGAGCGCCAAGCCCTGCGGATGAAACTTCGAAATCTTCTCTGTCTTTGACAAGCTCGCGGAACAACCCCTCAGCCATTGGGCTGCGGCAGGTGTTACCGGTGCAGACGAAGAGGACGTGTTTCACGGTCGAAGGGAATTCATTTCGCGGAGGGGCAGAATGGCGGGCGGGACTCCTTTGTCAAAAGGTGAACCGGCCGGCGGTGGCAGTGAGAGTTCCCCGCGCCAGCCGGCCGGCCGGCATGGGTGGGGAGCTAGGAAATCGCTGCTGTGCGGCCTACTTGGCCGGAGCGGGCTCTTGGGCATAGGCGGATTCGACGGGCTTGCCGTCGAAGTCAGCCGGCACGGGAACACCCAGCAGCCACAAAGCCGTGGCAGCGGTGTCATACGTGGTGACGGGTGCGGTGATGGTGCAGTTCACATTGACGCCTTTGCCCCAGGTGACCCACGGGATGAGCATGTCATCGGGAATGTTTTCACCATGGCCTTTGTTGTGACCGCCGTGGTCGGCGGTGACAATGACGACGCTGGAGGCCGCGATGCCAGTGTCTTTGATGGCGCGGATGATTTGGTAAAGCGCCTGATCGGTGACCTTGAGAGCCTCCTTCTGCTCCGGCGATCCCCAACCGCTTTTGTGTCCAGCGGCATCGGGATCGGTGAGATGGATGAAAGCGAGGCGCGGTGCCTTGTCTTTGATCATCGCTGCGGCGCGCTTCGCCACGGCCTGCGAGGGCTGCACGGCGGCCTCGACTTCCTCAGTGCCGACCACCGGCGCGTCGGATTGCGGCCCACCGAAGTCAAACACGTCGAGCGAACCTTTCTGCCAGAGGTGGCGGAACTTCACCTTGCCGACGACCATGGCGGTGGCCGCGTCGGGCTGCACCGCACGCAGCAGGGTAAAGACAGTTGGTGTTTTCACGATCCCGCGGATCGGCGAGAAATTGTTCCACAGGACTTGGTGCTTGTCTGGACCGACGCCAGTTAGCATCGACGTGTGCGAGGGCAGCGTTTTGGACGGGAAGATCGTGCTGGCGCTCCACGTGCAGGCTCCCTCCGCGACGAGCTTCTTCAGGGTCGGCATCTCGGACTCGGCGATCACCGCAGGCTTCGCGCCATCCATGCTGATGATAAAGACGTGCTCGGCGCGTGGAGCGGCAAAGACTGACGTGGCAAAGAGTGCGAGAGCGGCGAACAGCGGGGGGCGGGCGATCATGGGCGGATCATAACGACGCTGCCGACCGCTTTTCGCACCTTATGCGAGCTTCGAGCAAAGCCGTGCCAGACCCTCGGGGGAATTGTGCATGGCGACCTGCGCCAGCACGGAGGCGACCTCCAGACGGCTGATCTTTACGCCTGCGCACAACTGCGCGTCGCCTACAGAGCGTAACGAGCGCAGGGTGCGCAGACCCAGCACGAGCGGGAGTGCGGTGGCGTAGCGGAGAGATCCGTGCTGCACAGCGCACACATACTCTACAGCTTTGGCCAGATGTGCCTCACAGCGGTGCACCCACTGCTGCCACACCGGCCGCAAGACGGCGGGGTTTGCGCGGATGCCAGCCAAGGAGATCCCCAGCGGCTCCCACTCCGCCTGGGGCAGGTAGCAGCGACCGAGGGCGGCGTCTTTACCGATGTCACGCAGGATATTGACGAGCTGGAGGCCCTTGCCGAAATCGATGCCGAGCGCGGTGACATGATCGGAGCCGGCGCCCGGTTGGTAGGCGTCGCTCAGTTCGGTGAGGCAGAGCCTGGTCCAGAACTCGCCCACACAACCCGCTACCAGGTAAGTGTATTCATCCAGTTCATCGGCGGTTTGGAGAGAGCGGAGAGTGCCGTCTGCGGGGAAACGCTGAATGTCCAGCCGCTGGCCGTGGATGATGGTGCGCAGGACGTTTCGGATCTCGGTCAAACGGCTGCCGTCCATGGTGCGCAGCCAGGCAATCGCATCCGCGAAGCGATGCATCAGCTCTGCTTCTGCCTTGTCAGATTGCAACGGCTGGAAGTCCGTCTGGAGCAACGCAGCCAGGCGCCCGAGCGCAGCCGGATCAGTCGTGTCTGCGTGGATGAGTTGCTCGAATTCATCCAGGCACACCAGGCGTGTTTGAGGCGGGACCTGTGCGGTGTCGGCGATGGTGTCCGCAGTGCGGGCGAGCAGGTAGGCGAGGGAGACCGGCTCCCGCAACTGGCCGGGCAGTGCTTTGAGCGTCAGGTAGAAGGACCGTGAGACTGAGGCCAGCAGCTTGCCGCCGAGTTCTCGTTCATGGTGGGATTCAGTGTTCACGTTGCGGCGGGGGTGCGTATCCGATAGGGATGATCGCGGCGCGCGCCACCATGATCGAACACGTTTACGTCCACATCCCCTTCTGCCACCGCGTGTGTCCGTATTGCGCGTTCTACAAACACACGCCCGGCAGCACGGACATGGCAGGCTTTGCCGAAGCCGTAGTGGCGGAAGCGCGGCTGCAGCAGCGGCGCATCGAGGTGCGGCCGCGGACGCTGTTCCTTGGCGGAGGCACGCCCACGGCAATGAGCGAGGTGCACCTGCGCCGATTGATTTCCGGGGTGCGCGAGATTCTGGCTCCTGGCGCCCTGGAGGAGTTTGCCGTGGAGGCCAATCCACGAACCATTACCGCTGCGAAGGCGAGAATGATGCGGGATGAGGGTGTGACGCGCGTCAGCCTCGGCGTGCAGGCATGGGATGCTGGCACCCTGCGCGTGCTGGGCCGCGATCACTCGGCCGAAGAGGCGGAAGAAACCTTCGCCGTGCTGCGCGATGCGGGTTTTCCCAGCTTGAACATTGATTTGATGTTCTCGGTGCCCGGGCAGTCGATGGCGGACTGGAGCCTGTCGCTAGAGCGCACGCTCGCGCTGTGTCCTGACCACATCTCCGCTTACAACCTCAACTACGAGGAAGACACGGACTTTTTCGATCGCTGGAAGCGTGGGGAGTATCGCGATGATCCGGAGCGGGACGCGGATTTCTTTTTCCACGCGCTCGATCGTCTGGAGCAGGCGGGTTTTCGCCACTACGAGATCAGCAACTATGCGCGGCCTGGATACGAGTCCGCCCACAATGCAGCGTATTGGTTCGGCAAAGATTACCTGGGTCTGGGGCCGAGCGCGGTGAGCACGCATACGGGCGTGCGCTGGAAGAATCTCGCGGACACGCGGCGATACGTGGAGGCCGTCACGGCAGGCATCCTGCCGCAGGAGGATGCGGAGACGCTGACGGAGGAACAGCAGCGGCTGGAGCGCATCGCGCTGGAGCTGCGCACGTCCGCGGGTGTGGCGTGCACGCGGCTGACACGTGATGGGGAGGAGCGCGCGCAAGTGCTCACCTCCGAAGGGCTGCTGGAGCGGCGGGGCTCGCACTTGCTTCTGACACGCGCGGGAAAAGTGCTGGCCGATTCGATCGCCGGCGAACTGATCGGGTGACGTCGATACAAACTTCGGCTTCTGAAGGAACTGACAAAACAGGTGATGCTGCTCTGGTTCGGGCTTGTCGCGCCATGCGGCGTGGCCCTATAACAACAAAGTCCCCCGCACCTCCTGCACTACCCCCTATGGCTGACGACCCGAAACCCTTGAAGCTCTGGCTGCGCCGGGCACGCACTATACGTGACGACCCTGGCATGCTGGAGGGTATCGGCTTCGGCGCGGCGAGCTTGCTGGGCGTGCTCGCTCTGTGGTGGTTTCTTACGCGGGGCGAGGGCGATCAACGCATCCTCTCGAACTACACGCTGCCGTCCGTGCCGGAGACGCTGGGTTCGTTCAAGTCGTTGTGGTTCGACCGTGAGCTGTCGTTGAGCGCGGTGACCAGTCTGGCGCGTGTGCTCGGTGGTTTCCTGGTCTCGGCTGCGATCGCGGTGCCGCTGGGTGTCATTGCCGGGAGCTATTTGCGGCTCAATGCCTTCCTTCGCCCGCTGAGTTTGTTTGGCCGGAACGTGCCGATTGCGGCGCTGATTCCGCTCACGCTCATGTGGTTTGGCATCGGCGAGGTGCAAAAGGTCATGTTCATCGTGCTCGCTTCGGTGGCCTTCGTGCTGTTCGACACTACGAATGCTGTGCAGGCGGTGCCGGATCGTTTCTTGGACACGGCCTACACGCTGGGCGTGCATGCGACTCCCAAAAAAGGTGCGCGGATCGCGGCTTATTTTGCGGTGGCGTATGGACTGATCGCGGCCGTCGGCTGGTTCCTGCTCAGTGGCGACAGCACGCGCACATTGGGCGCGGAGCTGGCTTCCAAAGAATGCTGGCTGCGTTTTGCGGGCGGCTGCGCGGCGGGCTTTGCCTTGTGGTTTCCGATCGAAGGCCAGCAGGCGCTGCGCAAGGTGATCCTGCCGCTGGCACTGCCGGAGATCGTCAACAGCCTGCGCCTGATTTTCGGGCTCGCATTCGGCTACATCATGCTGGCAGAGGTCATCAATGCGCCGCGCGGACTGGGATCGCTGATCATCACCAGCCAGCGACAGGGTCCGCGGGAGCATGTGTATCTCTGTCTCATCATCATCAGCGTGCTCGCGTGGGGAATCGATCAGGTCATCCGCGTGGCGCAGCGCTACTTTTTCCCCTACTTGAAACATGGCGACTCATGAACTGGCTGCAGGCGACACGGCCTGCGAACTCAAACCACTGGCACCGCCGGCTGGAGACAAGCCTTTGCTCGTCGAATTCAAAGAGGTGACGAAGACTTACGATCCGGGGACGCGGAATGCTTTCACCGCGATTCGGGATGTGTCCTTCGTGGTGGAGGATTTGCCCGGGAGTGGAGAGTTCGTCGGCATTCTCGGACCGAGCGGCTGCGGCAAGAGCACGGTGCTGCGGCTGATCGCTGGTCTCGCGCCGCAGCATCCGGCGACGAGCGGACAGGTCCTCGTCAACGGCGGCCCCGTGATCGCACCGGGGCCGGATCGCGGCTTTGTGTTCCAAGACTACTCCAACTTCCCGCACCGCACGGTGCTGGAAAATGTCGCCTTCGGTCTGGAGTGCGCGCACGTGCCGGAGAAGGAGCGCAACGAGAAGGCGCGTGAATGGATCGGCAAGGTCGGCCTGGATGCGAAGAAGGACGCGGACAAGTATCCGCACCAGCTTAGCGGCGGCATGAACCAGCGCGTGGCGATTGCGCGCACGCTGATCATGCACCCGAAAATCATTTTGATGGATGAACCCTTCGGCGCGCTGGATCCGGGAACGCGGCTGAAAATGCAGGACCTGCTCGTGGGCTTGTGGCGCGAGCTGCAGGCGACGGTGTTCTTCATCACGCACGACATCGCCGAGGCAGTCTACTTGGGAGACCGGGTCTATATTTTCAGCCGGTCGCCGGGCACGATCATGCACCAGCTGCAGGTGCTGCCACCGGACCGGCCTGCGCAGGAGATGCAAAGTGAGCGCGTGTTCCTCGATTCCGTGCGGCAGGTGCGTGCTTTGATCGACAAGCTGGAGCTTGAGCACACGGACAAGACCGTGTGATAGTATGCCATGAACGAAACCGGTCCAGCCGCCTCCATGCTGCGTGCCTTTCGCTGGCACTGGCATCTGCTCGGGCTCGGCGTGGCCGCGGGGTTCGGATTGCTGAGCGGCGACATCGGCCTGTGGTGGCCGATCATCGCCGCGGGCGAGCTGGCATATCTCGGCTTTCTTGGATTGAATCCGCGTTTTCAGAACGTCCTGCGCGGTCAGAAGCAGCAAGCCGTGCGCGCCCAAGTGCCGATGCAGGAGAAGCTGCGCAGCATCACTGCGTTTCTCTCGGAGGAAGACCTGTCGCGCTTTCAATCTCTGCAGCAACGATGCGCCGGACTGCTGAACCTGCGCCGTGCGATGGATCAGAAAGCGGGGCCTGATGGCATCGATGACTTCCGCGGCGAATCATTGGACCGCATGCTGTGGCTGTTCCTGAAACTGCTGCACCAGAAGTCCGGCCTGCAGCGGTTTCTGGCGACGACGCATCGCGGGCAAATTGAGTTCGAGTTGAAGGCGGCGGAGGAGCAGGTCGCCACCGCACAGAAGCGCGACAGCGACCAGGGTGGCGTGGAAAGCCGCCTGACCACCTCGATCAAAGAACGCATCACCACGATTCGCGAGCGCCTGGCGAACTATGACAAAGCTGAGTCCAGCCTGGAGCTGGTCAGTGCGGAGATCGACAAGACCGAGCAGCAGATTACGCATTTGTGCGAAGTGGGCACCACCAGCTACGATGGCGCCGGCTTGAGCGCGCAGATCGACAGCATCAGTGAATCGCTGCAAACAACTGGCAGCGCCTTCGAACACGCTTCGGCTTCTTCCTGGCTGGAGGCCGATGCCGCCCCGCCCTTGCTTTCCGGCACTGCGGCATACGCGCAGCCGCCGCCGGTGCCCGCGCGCAAATCCGTGCGCCAGTAGCAACTCCTTCCTTCCCAACACCCTAAATCAACTCATACCATCCGACGCCATGTTCCGACGCATCAGCAATCTCTTCCGGGGCTTCCTCAGCCTCTTTATTTCTGGACTCGAAAAGCGCAACCCGGAGGCGTTGCTGGAACTGGAGCGCGAAAATTTGCGCAAGCAGATGGCGCAATTCAACCAGGGTCTGGCCGCCCACGCCGGGCTTTGCGAAAAGCTCATCGCTCAAGTGAAACGCCTGGAGCGTGAAGAGCAGGATTTGAAGGCCAAGGCCGCCGCCAACCTTCGAGCCGGCAACCAGCGTCTCGCTGCCGAGATCGCTCTGGCTTTGCAAAAAGTCCGCCGCGAGCTGACCGACAACCGCTCCCAGGCTCAGGACGCCGAAGCCACCTACAAGGACCTTGTCATGTCCCGCGACACCGCGATCAAGGCTGCGAAGGCGAAGATTGAAGCGCTGGCGAAGGATCTGGATGACCTGAAGATGAAGAAGGCCCTGGCCGAGATGAACGAAATGGCCAGCGGCATGCTCACCCAGATCGGTGGCAGCGGCGACACACTGGACCGTCTGCACAGCATGGTCGAAGAGGAGCGCACCAAGGCCGCCGGGCGCGCGCGCGTGGCGAAAGACAGCATCGATACCAGCAGCTTCAAAGAGCAGAAGGCCGAGCGCGAGGCCCTGGAAGATCTGGCGTTGGCGGACCTCGCGGCGGAACTCGGCATGAGTGTGCCCGGTGCCGCCACGCCGGCAGCCGCACAGACGGAGGCTGCCCCGCCGAAAAAGGAAATGGCTTCCGAGTAAGCCAGCCGCGCAGTCTTCCCGGTTCGCACGCCCACCCCCCTCCATGCCCGCACCGACGTTACCTTCCTGGGCCGCCGAACTGAACGAACTCTACGTCTCAGGCGCCGCATCGCAGTTCATTCTGCACGGCAATATCGCGGACCTGCATTTGCTGCCGGTCGAGAAGCCGCGGCTGGACTCGTTGGAGGCCTTCCTCAAAGAGTGCCTGCTGGCAAAATTCGACGTGATCCTCAGCTATGACGTTGGCAACGGCATCCGCGTGGAGAAGGGCGGGGATGTCTTCACCCAGTGGCCTACGTGGAAAGACAAAGCACTGCCATCTGCGCCGCGTGATGCCGTGCAGGTGCTGACGCACTATCAGCGCTTCTGCGCGAATCTGGCCCGCCTGAAGCCGGACAAGCTGGTGCGCGTGGCGATCATCGTGCGTGCCGCTGATCTCATCGCTCCGCCATCGCCCGGGGGCGCGAATTACGAACTGAGCGGCATCGCGTGGCAGATGCGGGAGTGGGCGACCGATCCCGCCATCGGTGCGACGCACTGTGCCAGCTTCCTGCTGGTGGAGAATCTCAACGACCTGCATCCGCTCGTCAGCCAGAACGGTCAGGCGGCGCGCATCGCCGTGCCCTTGCCTCAGAAGCAGGAGCTGGAGCCTGCCCTGGATGTTCTGCATGCGCAGTATCCGGTGCCGCTGCAACCCTTCGCCGGCAAACTCGCCGAGCCGGCGGCCGCGCTGGCAGGCGCCACGCTCAACAGCATCGAGACCCTGGTGCAAACGCGGCAGCATCGGGCACAGCCGCTGACCGCCCAGGACCTCGTTGTGCTAAAGAAGGACTTGATCGAGCGTGATGCGGGCGGGCTGATCGAATTTGTCAAACCCGACCGCAACCTGGAGGATTTGCACGGCCAGGAGGCGGTGAAGAAATGGCTGCGGCAGGATATTTCGCTCTGGCGGCAGGGTGATCTCGCCGCGTTGCCCATGGGCTACTTGTTCTGTGGTCCGGTCGGCACGGGGAAGACCTTCATGGTGGAGTGCCTGGCAGGTGAGGCCGGCGTGCCGGTGGTGAAGATGAAGAACTTTCGGGACAAGTGGGTTGGCAGCACCGAAAGCAATCTGGAAAAGATTTTCCGGCTACTATCCGCGCTCGGGCGCTGCATCGTATTCGTGGACGAAGCCGATCAGGCGCTGGGCCGACGAAACGCTGGCGATGGCGACAGCGGTGTGGGTGGCCGCGTGTATGGAATGATGGCGGAGCAGATGAGCGACAGCCGGAACCGTGGACGGATTTTGTGGGTGCTGGCGACCAGCCGCCCCGATCTGGTGGAAGTCGATCTCAAGCGCCCAGGTCGTGTCGACGTCAAAATACCAATCTTCCCGACAGCGACACCTGAGGAGAGCTACGCCCTGATCCGCGCGTTGACCAAGCGCCGCGGCGTTGCTTTGCCGGAGAATATTCCCGGAGCTGTGGCCGGCCAGCTTCCGGATCTCGTGACACCCGGTGCCGCAGAGGCGCTGTCAGTGAAAATCTATCGCACGCTAAAGACCGGCGCTGAGAGCCCTGAGTCCGCGCTGGCCCTGGCGCTGAGAGACTATCAGCCGCCCGTGCCAACGGAGGTTCTCACTGCGCAAATCAGGCTGGCCGTGGCGGAGGCGACGGACCTCAGCTTCGTCCCTGAGCGGTTCCGGTAAACAGTCGGAGCGTGACGTTGCGCATTGGCGCTGGAGCACGTATTAATTCACCACCCCCATGAGCGCCCCAGATGAATCAAAAGACAGCCGTCTGAAACAGGCCGAAAAAATCGCGCACAACCCAGAGCAATTTAAAGTGTGCGAAGGCTGCGGTTCGATCGTCGTCGCCCGGGCTGTCTCCTGTCCAAGTTGCCATGGCTACCGGTTTGATACCACGCCGGCGCGCATTGTGTCCCAGGCGCAGGCTCTTGCGATGAGGAACCCTAGTTCGGTGCTGGCTTCGGACCTGTCGTAAGCAGTGAAGCCAAATACCTAGGCTGCTTTACTGATGGTGGGTGTCGTGAAAAATGCGGGATTAGCGTGAAATTTTTCTTTTGCGTTGCCCCAGACCTTGCTAGGAATTTCTGGAAGGTCGGCCCGGACCTTGCTCCCTCGAACTCCTTTTCTCAAAAAAAGGGAGTCTGGCAGGGCGTTAGGTTTGGGTCGTCTCGCACAACAACCAACCGAACCAAACAACCATGACCGCTAACAAACTCGCGATCTCCCTTCTGGGTTGCTTCGCCCTCGCCTCCACAGGCTTCGCTGGAACCAAGACCTCCGGCAAGGCCTGCACCTCCTGCTGCGCTCCCACTCCGACCGAGAATGATCTCGGTGTCACTGCCGCCATCGGTTACGACTCCACCTACGTTTTCCGTGGCGTGAGCGTGGCTGACAACTGGGTGACCGGATCCCTCGACTGGACCCTGCCCCTCACCAGTTCCTGGAACTTCAACGTGGGTGCCATCTATGGCAGTTCCGCAGATGATTCCTTCGCTGGCCTCGGCGGCGTGTCGTATCAGCGCCTCGAACTGAGCGCCGGTGTGTCCACTACGATCAACGGCATCGAACTCGGTGCTGGCTATCGCTGGTATCACCACATGGGTGATGGCAATCTGATCCTTGAAGACGGCCACGAAGTCGGCGTGACACTTGCCACCAAGGCGGGCCCGCTGAACGTTGGCGTCGGCGCATACTATGACTTCGCCATCGAAGGCTGGTATTTCGAAGCTGGTGTGAACAGCGAAATCAAGCTTACGGAAAGCATCAGCCTCGTCCCTGGCGTTGGCATCGGCTACGGTGCTGACTACACCTGGCACACCCCGGTGTCTCCTGGCGACGGCTTCACCGCCGTAAATGTGAGCCTGGCCCTGCCGATCAAGCTCACCAAGAGCGCAACGCTGACTCCCTTCATCGCCTGGAACCTTCCGATCGACGCTCTCGACAACGTCGGTGAAGACGACCAGCTGCATGGCGGCGTCAGCCTCAGCGTGAAGTTCTAATTCTGAACTCAGGCTGGAACTCATCTGCGAAAACCCTCCGGCGCCAGCCGGAGGGTTTTTTTGTGCCGCCCCGGTGTGTTGCCTGATGGTGGATTGGTAGTTCAAGCACAGCATTAGCTGCTTGAAGCGAAGGGTGCCTCGCGTTTAGCAGTGGTCCGCACTCTTCATTCCCATGCTCGCAGCCTTGCCCGAACCAACACGCTTTGGTGACATCTTGATGGCCTTCCTGAGCATCGTGTTCGAAGGCGCGCCCTACATCCTCGTCGGCACGATCATCTCGGGTCTGATTGATGCCTTTCTACCTTCCAAGCTGCTCGAGCGCGTGCTGCCCCGAAACAAGGTGCTGTCCACCCTCATCGCGGGCTTTCTCGGACTCGTTTTTCCAGTCTGTGAATGCGCTATCGTGCCGGTGATCCGCCGGCTGCTGCAGAAGCGGCTGCCACTCGGCTGCGCGATGGCCTACATGCTCGCAGCACCGATCATGAATCCAGTCGTCGCCGTGAGCACCATGACGGCTTTCAAGGAATATAAAGGCTTCGCACAGACTGGTCTGGCCGGAATCCTGCAGGCGCCGATGATGTTGGGGAGACTCTCTCTTGGCTATCTTATCGCAGTAGGAGTGGGGTTGCTGGTCATCCGGATGCGACCGGAGCAGATCTTACAAGATCGAGTCGTCGCCGGCATCACTCCTGCGGATGACGGCACCAGCCTCGATGGCACAGCCACTGCCGCGCCGTTTGATGCGAAGCTGGTGCATGCCATGCGCACGGCGATGCGTGACTTCCTCGATACCGGGATGTATTTCGTCATCGGCGTCGCCATCACTTCCGCGTTTAACACCCAAGTGCCGCAGAGCTTCGTCAACAGTTTTGCGGGTCACGATTTCATTGCGATCCCCGCGCTGATGGTGCTGGCCATCGTGCTGTCTTTGTGCAGCACCTCGGACGCTTTTGTCGCGGCACCGATGACTGCGTTTAGCGGCGCGGCAAAGCTGGCCTTCTTGGTGTTTGGGCCGATGATGGACATCAAGCTGCTCTTCATGTATTCAGCTGTGTTCAAGCGCCGGACTGTGATGATGCTCCTGATCGGGCTTTTCATTGTCACCGGTCTGCTTAGCTGGCCGTGGTCGGAATTGATGATGAAACTCGGCAAATAGCACCTGCGTTCTCCTGGTATGAATACTCAACGCACTGTCACCCACTTGATCGGTGTCGCCCTCACGATGCTCTGGGGCGGCGTCTTGCTCTACTTCTACCTCAGCGGCCGTCTGGCCCACTACCTCCCGGCGGACGGCATCTTCCGCCCGATGGTGCTCATCGCGTCCATCTCGCTCCTGGTGTTGGGGGCGTTCAACCTGGCCACGACAGGCAGTGATGCAGCCGGGTGCGACGAGCATGATTGCGGTCACGATCATGATCACGACCATGACGATGGGTGCTGCGATCATCACCACGATCACGCGCACGACGGCTGCTGCGGCCACGACCATGGCAAAGCCGCGACTGCTCCCCACGATCATGCGCATGGGATGCTGGATGAGTCCGGTCCGATGGGCCGCACCCTCGTCATCCTGCTGCTCAGCGTCCCCTTGCTGGTGGCCGCGATGATGACTCCGGACAAATTCAGCTCCATCGCCATCGCCAACAAAGGAGTCTACAACCAGGACTACACCAACACGGCAGCGGTGCCAACACGCGTGAGCAGCGCTGCAAAGCCCGGCGAGAAAGGTGAACCCAAGGCGAAGTCGACACCCGCTCCTGCCGCAGCCTCTGTTGCAGCAGCTACGCCGCCGGCGACTAGCTCGGTGCCGCCCAACGTCGCCCCCCTCCCGCCGGCGAGCACTACGCCTGGCACACCGGCAGCCACAGCGCCCGCCGAACCGAAGAGCTTTGGCTCGTTCACCCTGGCTGATCTGAAGGCGCAGGTGCCGCAGAGTTCGGAGGGCAATTTTATTCTCGAAGTGCCTGAACTGTATTACACAGCTGGCGACAAAGAGGTGCAGTCCGTGCTCGCAGGACAGCCTGTGGAAACCACCGCGCAGGTGATGGCGGAAAAGGTGAACAATCCTGACGGCAAGCGTTTGCGCATTTTCCGTCTGCTGGTGCAGTGCTGCGCTGCGGACGCCCGCCCGTTCAGCGTGCCGATCGAGTTCACGGAAAAGGCGCCTTCATTGAAGGATCAGTCGTGGATCAAAGTCGTGGGCACCATGTCCTACAAGCAGGAGAGCGGCCAGACCGTGCCCGTGGTGATGGTGTCAAAAGTCACCGAGACCACCGCGCCAGAAAACGCGATGCTTTACTAGCCGGCATCAGAACTGACCTGTCCGCAGCAGCACCAACGTGCAGGCGTTCTGCCAGGGAATGCCCGCCTCGTCGAGCTTCGCGGTGAGTTCGGGGTTCTCTGTTCCGGGATTGAAGATGACCCTTCCCGGCTTCAGCGTCAGAACCTCTTCCGCCACCTTGGATGAGATCACCGGCCGCACATACATCGTGAGCGTGTCCACATCTCCAGTGATGGTGCCCAATGTGGGCAGCACCTCATGGTTCTCGATCTTCGTCAGGCCAGGATTAATCAATATCACCTCGTGGCCCGCCTCCAGCAGCTTCTTCATGGCCTTGTTCGCGTATGTGTCCGTCTTGTGGCTGGCGCCCAGTATGGCGACTCGTTGTGTGCTCATGGGATCTTCTTTCGGTGCTCAGGTCAGATTCGTCGAGGTGGAATTTGTGCAACATGCGATGAGCGATGGGAGCAAGCAATATTCCGGTCAAGCCCACGAGCATGAGTCCGCTGAACAGGGCATAGATCGAGGCAAACACCTTTCCGGCAGCAGGCATCTGCGTCTCCACCGGTCCCATGCCGCCGAGAATCATCGAGGCATTCAGCAGCGCATCCAGCCATCCCAGGTGGACCAGGTAGCGGTATCCCAGCACGCCGAGCAGCAGCGACAGCGCCACCACCACGACTGACAGCAGCAGTGCACGCGCCATGCGACCCATGAAACGCCCGCGTGAGAGGAGAGGATGACGTTTGGATTCAAACATGTGGCGATCAAAACACCGGGACTTCCTGGACTGCAACCCTATGTGACCCTCCCCGGTCCAGGGAGAACCTAGTGAATCGTGACGCAACATGCCCCATTGCAAAAGCAGCAGCCTGTGCCCAGAATGACAGACAGTCATGAAAACGTTGACACTCATCCTCCCCGTCACGCTTGTGCTTGCCACCGCCACACATGCCGATGACCTCGCCGACAAGCTTCGCCGTGCGTTCGACAAAGCGAAGGTCGAAGTCAAAGACATGGCCCAGCAAGCTGGCCGCAAAGGCCGGGAGTG
>WBZU01001436.1_pt1:15000-17912 | contig 17912 bp, 8 predicted proteins | sample 5204311 | NCBI WGS metagenome assembly WBZU01 (sample SAMN12344359, study PRJNA552823) | activated sludge metagenome | biome: Activated sludge suspended growth; feature: Nitrification reactor; material: Wastewater; isolation source: activated sludge from nitrification reactor of... | reverse complement strand
CCAGCGACCGGAAACCGCCCACGGAGTGATCTTCATCCTGATCGAGGACGAACACGGCACCCTCAACCTGATCCTGCCGCCACCGGTGGCCAAACGACATCGCCAGGTGATCCGCACCGCCACCCTAATCAAGGCGAACGGGCGCATCGAGACCGGTCAGGGGGTGGTCAACCTGGTCGTGCGCGGCCTGGTTGAAGTTCATCCGCCCGACCCCCGGATCAAGGCCAGCGCACCGGTCGGGATCAACTTCGGGCGGCGCGGCCGGTGAGCGCCGGAAACGGGCCCGAACGAGCGTTTCGGGATGCCGCAAAATGCGAACGAAAAACAAACGCCTGTTCGTGCAGGCGGCCGACCGACAGCCCGAAACCACGGTTTGCACTTGGCTCTGCCAAACGGTTTCCGAACGATTCTGCACGGTTAATTGCAAACATGTGTTCGTGTCCGACCGGGCCCGTACATTACGAACCTATGTTCGTGCAGAAAGAGAAGAAGAGCAGCCGGGTAGCAACCCGGGCGGCTGATGCTCTCGACCTGATGATCGAGTTCGCCACCCTCGGCGAATACGGGCTCGAGTACCCGGAACCGGTCAGGTCGGGCAGCCGCAGGAACACCACCCCCGACGTCCGCATGGAGCGCATCGCACGCATCCTCGAGGGCAGCCAGCCAGGCGACGCCACCGGAGGCTCCGGATTCGTCGACCAGGAGCGTTCGGCCGGCCACCGCCGTGGCTCCACCCCCCAGAAGCATCGTCACGGCCGACGCCCATGCCGGCCCGGGCGGACCCGGGTCGACCTCCCCGGCTGGGGTGATCGCCCCGGGCATGAAATCCCCGGCGTCCAGCCCGCCCGCCGTCACAAGGCCGCCGTCAGGGAGCGCACCGAGTCCCGAAAGGCTCAGCGCAACCGACCTACGGCGGACTTCCCGGAAGTTCTGCGTCCGCCGCGGATCCGGCTCGAAGCTGCCTGATCAGGCTTCGCCGTCAAGTTCTTCGACCAGAGCCGCAGCGAATCGGACGGCCTTCGCGAAGGCCGGTTCCGAGATGTTCGCTGCGGAGTCGGTTGGCCAGTGGTAATTGAGGATGGCGCCCGATTGATTGGCGATGGTGATCGCCCTGCCACCCCGGGCATTGACTGCCGTGGCGTCGTAGGGAAGCCCCGAGCCATCCAGTAGCGGCTCGGCCGCGAGCTCCGGATGCTTCCGGCCCACCCTCTCCGCGGTGGCCATCAGATCCGGATCCGCCTTTGAGCCAGTCGGTCCGCCTTCTCTCGAGAGGACCCTGAGCGGAGCGTCGGCACTGACGCCGTCGAAGTTGATGAAGATCCATCCCCCGGTGTCGTTCCTTCTGAGGAATTCACGCATGCCGATGACTCCTGACTCCTCGCTGCCGGTCACCAGGATCACGAGGCGGCTGTGCTCGAGCCGATCCCCGTCGAATTGCCTGGCGAGGTTGAGGCAGGCCGCCACCCCGGAAGCGTTGTCGTTCGCTCCGGGAACGTCCTCTCCCCGCAGTTCCCGTTCGAGAACCAGAAGCGCGGAAAGCCCGATCAATCCCCTCGCCGCCTTGACCAGCAACCGGCCGGGCGGCATCCAGCTGATCAGGGGAGCGACTCCGTTCAGCATCAGGGCGACGCCGGCCGCAAATGACGCCCTGCCCAGATATGGCGTGAACCTCGGATGAAACATCAATCCGGACCGGGAAGAGTCCATGTGGGAGACGAGGCAGATCGTCTGTTGCGGTGCCGATTCCGGTTCGATCACGCTCCAGACGTTCTGGCTTCTGCGGGTTCGAAGCAGGTTCAGCGGGCTCCGCAGCGCGAAACCTGACTCTGCCGCGCCGAGCGCGGTTGCCACAAGGCCTGCCAGGGTCCCGGCCAGGCGGGATCGGCGTGCCAGCGGCCCGGCCAGCAGGGCAATCAGGAACATGACCAGATAGGTGGGGCCAAAGCTCCGTTGCGAGTCAAAGTACTCGATCTTCGAGCTGAGACCGAGCTCTTCGAATTCACCAGCGATCACCTCGGCCGCGACATGCTCCTGATTGCTGGTCGGCGGTCTCGGGCCGATCCCCTCGCTCAGGGCGAAGATCAGGCTGCTGTCGACTTCCACCTCGCTCGCGGGCACAGGGCCAGACTACTCACGAAAGAAGCCTGAATGCCCTTCGGCAGCGAAATCGTGGTGACGAGCGGTGCCGTCTTCGTGAACACCCTCGCCGGCCGCCCGGATGCAACAAAAAAAGCCGCCCCCTGAGGGACGGCTTTTCCAAAGAAGAACCGGCGGCGACCTACTCTCCCAGGGGGTTGCCCCCCAAGTACCATCGGCGCTGTGGGGCTTAACTGCTCTGTTCGGAATGGGAAGAGGTGTTTCCACCACGCTATTACACCACCGGAAATATGTCGAGACTATGAGCCTCGATAAAGCTTGAAAACCGCATATCGACCGATTGAAATAAATATCCGTCAAGCCCTCGACCCATTAGTACCGGTCAGCTGCAGGTGTCACCACCCTTCCACCGCCGGCCTATCAACCTGGTGGTCTACCAGGGGTCTTACTCCTTCTAGAGGATGGGAGAATTAATCTCGAGGACGGCTTCCCGCTTAGATGCCTTCAGCGGTTATCCGTTCCGTGCGTAGCTAAGCTGCGGTGCCCTTGGCAGGACAACAGCTACACCAGAGGCACGTTCACCCCGGTCCTCTCGTACTAGGGGCAAATCCTCTCAATTCTCCAACGCCCACATCAGATAGGGACCGAACTGTCTCACGACGTTCTGAACCCAGCTCGCGTGCCGCTTTAATGGGCGAACAGCCCAACCCTTGGGACGTACTCCCGCCCCAGGATGCGACGAGCCGACATCGAGGTGCCAAACCGCTTCGTCGATATGGACTCTTGGAAGCGATAAGCCTGTTATCCCCGGAGTA
>WBZU01001436.1_pt1:0-10000 | contig 17912 bp, 8 predicted proteins | sample 5204311 | NCBI WGS metagenome assembly WBZU01 (sample SAMN12344359, study PRJNA552823) | activated sludge metagenome | biome: Activated sludge suspended growth; feature: Nitrification reactor; material: Wastewater; isolation source: activated sludge from nitrification reactor of wastewater... | reverse complement strand
TCTCGCCGTGGAAACGCGCGACCAGGCGCCGGCCCAGTTCCCGCTTGGCCTCGTTCGGGCCCGCCCCCTCCGGCGGATCCTCACTTAAAAGGAGCTGCCAGTACTCCTCCAGATTCGCATCCGGCACCCGCATCACCTTGCCGAACATCTCCTCCGGCGGGTCGGTGACACCGATGTAGTTGCCGGTTGACTTCGACATCTTCTTCACCCCGTCGATTCCCGGCAGGATCGGCAGGGTCATGATCGACTGCAGCGGCTGGCCGAAAGACGACTGCATGTCCCGGCCGAAGAGCAGATTGAACTTCTGGTCGGTGCCGCCGATCTCCACATCGGCCTCGATCGCCACCGAGTCGTAGCCCTGGAGCAGTGGATAGACCAGCTCCAGCAGCGATACCGGCTCCTCCGCCGCCATCCGCTTCTGGAAGTCATCCCTTTCCAGCAGCCGGGCGACGGTAGGCCGGGCCATCAGCGCGAACAGCTGATCCGACTCCATCTTCAGCCACTCGCTGTTGTAGCGAACCTCGGTCTTCTCGCGGTCAAGAATCTTGAAGGCCTGTTCCATGAAGGTCTCGGCGTTCGCATCGATCTCCGCGGGGTCCAGCATCGGTCGCTGATCGGACCTGCCGCTGGGATCACCGACCCGGGCCGTGTAGTCGCCGATGATCAGCACGACCCGATGGCCCTGCTCCTGAAACTCCCGCAACTTGTTCAGGACGACCGTGTGGCCGAGGTGGATGTCCGGCGCGGTCGGATCGATCCCCAGTTTGATCCTGAGCGGCCGATCCAGTCCCAGCTGGCGGGCGAGCCGGCCCTCGGGCAGGGACTCAACCGCGGTCCGGGTCAGCGCCGCGGCCTGCTCGACTGCTTCTGCTGAGGGTTCGCCGGGTTCTTGAGTGACGTTTGACACGGGAGAGTCAATGCTAGACTGAGCAGCGCTACTTGGTCGTGTGCGCGTTGTTCATGAAAGGCGTGCAGCGCATCCCACGACGGCTTTCGCCAAGGCGCTGACCTACTTTTCGCCATCTGATGGCCCCCCGAAAGACAGAGCATCCGTCGGGATCGACTTCCCGGCAAAACGGACGCGCCAACGGTGCGTCAGGTGACGCAGGCGCAGAAAGCGCCGGCGGCAAGGCGCTGCCCGAATCCGAAACGAAGGCGGGCAGCAGCGAAAGCGTGCTCCGGCCGCCAGGCAGCGGCACCCGTGACCGCACGGCCAGGGAGGCATCAAAGGGTCGCACCAAAGGTTCCCGCCGGATCGCACTGCCCAGGCTTAAGGGCCGGAAGACCAAAAAGGCCGCCGGCTCCGGTGCCGCCCCGACCACGGCCGCCTCGGGGTCCGCGACCAGCAGAGGCAAGGCCGCGACCGGAAACGGAAACGGGCAGCCCCTCTCGATCCCGAGCGCTCCCGGGGTCGGCGGAAACGGGAACGGAACCGGCAATGGAAACGGGAACGGAAACGGCCTGCCGCCCGGCGTGCTCACGCTCCCGGTACCTCCGCCCCGGCCGCCAAAACCGAAGATCAAGAAGCTCCGGGTCCTCTTCATCGTGCTCGGTCTCGGCCTGCTCGGTTTCTGCTCGGCCTTCTTCGGCATGGTCATGGCCGTTTCGCAGGATTTGCCGGCGATCGAGAACTACGCGCAGTTCCGGACCGCCAAGAACTCGATTCTCGTCGACAGCCAGGGCAAGTACATCGGCACCCTGTCGAACAATGAGAACCAGATGCTGCTCGACGCGGAGCAGATCTCGCCGAACATGAAGAACGCGGTGGTCTCGATCGAGGACGCGCGCTTTTACGAACACCGCGGAATCGACTTTCAGGGTCTCGGACGGGCGCTCGTACAGGACATCATCGCCCGCAGCGCGAAGCAGGGCGCCTCGACCATCACCCAGCAGCTCGTAAAGCAGGCACTCGAAGCCCAGAATGACCGCTCGCCGCTCCAGAAGGTGCGCGAGATGTCAATCGCCTACCACATCGAACAGCAGTGGACCAAGGACAAGATCCTCACCGAGTACCTGAACACGGTCTACTTCGGCAACGGTGCCTACGGAATCGAGGCGGCCGCCCGGACCTACTTCGGTTACGCCCACCCCTCCTGCGGCACGGACGAAGAGCCCTGCGCCTCGCTGCTCACCCCGGCTGAATCGGCGCTGCTCGCCGGCATCATCCAGAACCCTTACGGCTACGACCCCAAGAACGACCCCGATGCGGCGCTCTACCGGCGCAACACCGTGCTCGACCGCATGCTGGATCAGGGGTACATCACCCAGGAGCAGCACGACGAAGCGGTCAAGGAGGCCCTGCCGGCCGACGATGACATTGACCCGCCGAGCCTCGATTCGAAGGCGCCCTACTTCACCTCCTGGATGCGCCAGCAGCTGGTCGACCGCTACGGCGCCGGGCGTGCGTTCTTCGGTGGCCTCAAGGTCAAGACGACGATCGACCTTGACGTCCAGGCCGCAACCGAGGACGCCATCTACAGCACCATCGGTGGAATCGGTCCGAGCGCCTCGGTCGTGATCATCAACAACAAGGACGCCACGGTTGACGCGATGGTCGGCGGCGACGATTACGACACCACGCCCTTCAACCTCGCGACCCAGGGGTACAGGCAGCCCGGCTCGACGATCAAGCCCTTCATCCTCACCACCGCCCTCGGGCAGGGCATCTCGCCCTACACGACTTTCGAATCGGCACCCCAGGTCTTCTGGCGCAAGTGGAAGATCAAGGACAAGAAGACCGGCAAGTGGAAGTGGCATCGCGAGCCCTATTCGGTCAGCAACTACGGCGACTCCTATGCCGGCGTAAGCGACCTGGTCAGCGCGACCATCAACTCCGACAACTCGGTCTACGCCCAGCTCGGCATCGAAGCGATCGACGGCGGCCCCAAGGCGATCGCCAAGACGATCCACGAGATGGGCTACTCCGACAAGATCGAAACCAACCCGGCGATGGTGCTCGGCACGTCCGAAGTGACTCCGCTCGGCTGGACCTATGCCTTCTCGACCCTGGCCAATGACGGCCGCCGGGTCAGCGGCACCCTCGCGCCGGACCCGGGAGACGACCCGGTCAGCTTCACCAAGATCACCGACGAGGACGGCAAGACGATCAAGGGCGGTGACAACGAGGTGCTCAGCAAGCAGGTGATCGACCCGGATGTCGCCAGCGAAGCCAAGACCATCCTGCATGAGGTTGTCACCCAGGGCACCGGCAAGAACGCCTACATCGGCGATGACAGCCAGTGGGGAAAGACCGGCACGACCGAAGACAACACGAACGCATGGTTCTGTGGCGCGATCACCGAGATCACCGCCTGCGTCTGGGTGGGTTACCCCGAAGGCTATGTACAGATGACCACCGAGTACGGCGGCGCCCCGGTTGACGGTGGCACCTTCCCGGCGATCATCTGGTCCCGGGTGGTTTCGGCCTGGAAGGAAATCGAAGCCAACCGTGCGGCCGAACGGGCAGCGGATGCCGCCGACGGCGACAGCAGCGACTCATCCGACGTGACCACCGACTCGAGCGATTACAGCTACACCGCACCCAGCACCGACTACACCACGCCGACTTACACGGCCCCGGAGACGACAACCCCCGTCGCTCCGGCCCCGACACCGACGACAACGGCTCCCGCACCGACTACCACGGTGCCCACCACGCCGACCACGCCTTCCACGGGCGGTGGCGTCGCACCCTCATCCGGCGGCGCTTCACCCGGTTAGCCGGGTCAGCGCACGGCCTCAGCCGATTTCGCGGAGCCGGGCCTTGGCCAGGTCGATCTGGGCGGCGAGGCTTGCACTCGAGGTGCCACCTTCGCTCACCTTCGATTCGAGCCAGCTGCCCTGCTGCAGAACTTCGTAGTACTCCTCGTCGAGGTCGGCGGACCGGGATGCCAGCTCGTCCTGGCTGAGGTCGGAGAGGTTCCGGCCTTCGGCGACACATTGCCGGACCAGGTCACCGACGATGCCGTGCGCCTCCCGGAAGGGAACCCCGCGCCGCACCAGCAGGTCGGCGATCTCGGTCGCCGCGAGCATCTCGTCCGAGGCGGCAGCGGAAAGTCGCTCGCGATCGAACTCGATCCCTTCGAAGATTCCGGCGGTCATCTCCAGCGTCGCCTCGACCGTCTCGACCGCGTCGAAGAACGGCTCCTTGTCCTCCTGCATGTCCTTGCCGTAGGTGAGAGGCAGGGCGTGGAGCACGCCGAGCAGCGTTGTGAAGTCGCCGATCACCCGCGGTGCCTTGGCTCGCAGCAGCTCGGCAGAATCCGGGTTCTGCTTCTGCGGCATGATGCTGGAGCCGGAGGTGAAAGGCTCGCTGAGCTGGCAGAAGGAGAACTCGGTGCTGGACCAGATCACCAGTTCGGAACCGATCCGCGAAAGGTGGGTCAGGCAGATCGAGCCAGCCGAGAGGTAGTCCAGCACCATGTCCCGGTTCGAGGTCGAATCCAGCGAGTTGATCGTGACCGACTCGAAACCGAGGTCGGCCGCAACTTGCCGCCGATCGATCTCCCAGTTGACCCCGGCCAGGGCGCCGGCCCCGAGGGGCATCACCGCCGCAGCCCGGCGGGCGGCGGCGAAGCGCTCGAAATCGCGCGAAAGCATCCAGAACCAGGACAGGAGGTGGTGGCCGAGATAGACCGGCTGGGCCCGCTGCAGGTGGGTATAACCGGGCATCGTCCAGTCGCGGTGACTTTCGGCCAGCTGAAGCAGCCCGCTCATCGCAGTCGCGATCCGCTGCCCCGCGCCGTCGGCCGCATCCATCACGGCCATGCAGATGTCGGTCGCGACCTGGTCGTTGCGTGACCGGCCGGTGTGGAGCTTGCCGGCCAGGTCGCCGACCAGCTCGCCGAGGCGGCGCTCGACCGCCATGTGAATGTCTTCGTCGCCCTGCTCGAAGCTGAACTCGCCGGCCTTCAGTTCTTCGGCGATCTGGGCCAGGCCCTCGTCGATCACCTTGATCTCGTCGTCGGCGATCACGCCGATCCGGTTCAGGGCCGCGGCATGGGCCCGGGACTGGGCGACGTCGTAAGGCGCCAGATGACGGTCGAAATCGATCGACCGGTTCAGCCGCCAGAAACGGGGATCCGGCGGCTCGCGGAAGCGTGAAGTCGACTTGTCGGTGTGTCTGGCCACGGCGCTGATTATGCCCCTGAGCCGAGCGCCTCGGCGAGTGCGGAGGCAACCCGGTCGATGTCACCCTCGCTCAGCCCGGCGTGGAAAGGCAGGGCCAGGGAACGGGCCGCGACCGATTCGGCGACCGGGAACTGGCCCTCGCGGTAACCCAGCTCGGCCAGATGCGGGAAGAGGTGAATCGAGGGCAGATACGCCTTGGCGGGAATCCCCTGCTCCCCCAGCTTCCTGATCACCCCGTCACGGTCGGACCCTTCGGGAAGTCGAACCGGGAACACGAACCAGCTGCGCTTTGCCGGTGGCCGGTCCGGGGCGGGAAGCTCGAGGCCCTCTACCCCGGCCAGGCGGTCGAGGTAGAGCCCGGCGACCCGGGCGCGGCCGGCCAGCAGTTCATCCAGGCGCCCGAGCTGGGCGACGCCGATTGCGGCGGTCACATCGGACATCCGGTAGTTGAAGCCGAGCCGGTCGTGGTCCAGCCAGTCCATGTCGATCGCCCGGCCCTGGTTCCGCTCGCTTCTCAGCACTTTGGCCATGCCGGCGTCGGTCGGGATCACGATGCCACCCTCTCCGGTGGTCATCTGCTTGTTCGCGTAGAAAGCGAAGGTCGAGACGTTGCCGCGGCTGCCCACCTTGCGGCCTTCCGAATCGATTGCTCCGAGCGCCTGGCAGGAGTCCTCGAGAATGCCGAGGCCACGGGACCGGGCGATTCGCTCGAACGCCGGTAGCTCGGCCGGCTGGCCGAAGATGTCGATCGGCAAGAGTCCGACCGTCGCTCCGGTTATCGCCGCCTCGGCGGCGGACGGATCCAGGTTGAGAGAAACCGGGTCAATATCGGCAAAGACCGGCTTCACGCCCTCGTAGAGCAGGCAGTTGGCGCTGGCCACGAAGGTGAACGGGCTGAGCACCACCTCGTCCCCGGCCTGCCAGCCGAGAGCCCTTACCCCGAGGTGAAGGCCGGCCGTGCCACTGGAAACGGCCACCGCGTCATCGACCCCGAGCCATTCGGCGAAGTCGCGCTCGAACCGCTCCAGGACCGGACCCAGCGAGAGACGACCCGACCGCAGCACCTCGAGAACGAGGCGCTCTTCTTCCGGGCCGATCTCGGGCCGGGCAAGATCGAGCGGCGGGAGATCCTCAGTCACCGTCAGACCCGGAACCGTTCTGGAAGGCATAGGCGAGCGAGTCAACCAGCGCTTCCCAGGATGCCTCGATGATGTTCGGTGAAACCCCGATCGAGCCCCAGGAGTCGCCGCCCTCCTCATGCTTCGAGTCCAGGAGGACCCGGGTTCCGGCCCCGGTGCCGTGGGCGGTATCGAGGATCCGGACCCGGTAACCGGTCAGTTCGATCTTCTTCAGTTCGGGGTAGTGGCGGGTGATCGCCTGGCGGAGCGCCTTGTCCAGCGCGTTGACCGGGCCGTTGCCTTCCGCCACCTCCACGTAACGCTCGTCACCGACCTTGATCTTCACGATCGCCTCGGTTTCGACCTTCTCGCCGGCCCGGAGTTCGGTTTGGACCTTGAATGATTCGAACTTGAACAGGGACTTGTACTGGCCGGCTTCGCGGCGGAGCAACAGGTCAAAGGAGGCTTCGGCGGCTTCGTAGTGATAGCCGTCATGTTCCTTCTGCTTCAGCGTTTCAACTGCCTTTCGGGCCGCTTCGTCGTCGAAGTCGAGCCCGATCTCCTCGGCCCGGGCCAGCACGGTCGCCTTGCCGGAAAGCTCCGAGGCGAGCACCTTGCGGGAATTGCCGACCGCTTCCGGGTCCATGTGCTCGAAGGTTCGCGCGTCAGCGGCGATCCCGGCCACATGCATGCCCCCCTTGTGGGCGAAGGCGTTGCGGCCGACATAGGCCTGATCGGGGTCGACCGCCACGTTCAGCAGGTCCGCCACGAAATGGGATACGCCCGAGAGCTGCTTCAGCTTCTCCGGCGGCACCACTTCATACCCCAGCTTCAGCTGAAGCGCCGGCAGGATCGAGATCAGGTTCGAGTTGCCGCAGCGTTCCCCGTAGCCGTTGACCGTGCCCTGCACCTGCCGCGCCCCGGCGCTCACCGCGGCGAGGGCGTTGGCGACTCCGCATTCGAGGTCGTTGTGGCAGTGGATTCCAAGCTCGGCTTCCGGCAGCGCTTCCCTTACGGCCTCGACCGCGGGCCGGATCTGGCTCGGCAGGTTCGCCCCGTTGGTGTCACAGAGCACGAGAACTTCGGCCCCGGCATCCCCGGCGGCCTTCAGGCACTCAAGCGAGTAATCCCGGTCATCTCCCCAGGCGTCGAAGAAGTGCTCCGCGTCGTACATAACCCGCTTGCCTTCACCGCGCAGGTAGGCGATCGACTCGCCGATCATCGCGAGGTTCTCCTCGCGGGAGACCTTCGTGACCTTTTCGAGGTGGAGTGACCAAGTCTTGCCGACCAGGGTCACCACCGGAGCGAAGCTCGCAGCAAGGAGCTGAAGCGCTTCGTCACGGTCGGCCTCCACCCCGCGCCGGCGGGTCATCCCGAAGGCACAGATCGCCGCCTGCTCGAGCGTTTCCCCGGCGAGCAGATCGAAGAGCTCGGCTTCTTTCGGGTTTGAAGCCGGGAAGCCGGCCTCGATGAACTGCACCCCGAGCTGGTCGAGGGCATGGACCACCCGCACCTTTTCCGCAGCGGAAAGGGACATGCCTTGCCCCTGCATGCCGTCGCGGAGAGTCGTGTCGTAGAGCTTCACTGCTGTCATCGGTTACTGCCTTTCAGGAAATCAGGAGGCCCGGAACCTTGATCGGGTCCGGGAGGACTGCACACGGCATCCCGCCGCGCTGCCGCGGGGTCAGCGCCCCGCAGCCCCCGTAATTCGGGTGATCCTGATTTCCCTGATGGCGTGAAGCATCCGTCTCAGACTGTACTGGGTTCGGTCTTCGCCGCCGGTTCGCCGACCAGGTCGAGCCATTCCGAGTATTCGGGCGAGCGGCCGTAGATCGCGTCCTCGTATCCCTGCTGGACCAGCCGGGTGACTTCGCCCGGCTCGCCGAGCGGATGGTCGTCGACCTCGCGGACCGGAACCACTTCGGCGGCGGTGCCGCACATGAAGATCTCGTCGGCCAGGTAGAGCTCCGAGCGGGCGATGTCCCGCTCGATGACCGGGTAGCCCTTGTCCTCGAGGATCTGCATGACCGACTTGCGGCTGATCCCGTCGAGGATCGAAGCGACCTGCGGTGGCGTGTAGACCTTGCCGTCCTTGACCATGAAGATGTTTTCGCCCGAGCCCTCGCAGACCATGCCGCGCTCATCGAGCAGAATCGCCTCTTCGTATCCGGCCTTGGCCGATTCGGTCTTGGCGAGGATCGAGTTCAGGTACTGGCCGGAAGCCTTCGCATGCGGGATCAGACTGGCCGAAGAAACCCGGCGCCAGGAAGAAACCTTGGCCCGGATCCCGTGCTTCTTGCCGTCCTCGCCGAGGTAGGCTCCCCAGGGCCAGACGGCGATGATGACTTCGACCGGAGCCGACTTCGCGTAGAGGCCCATCTCGCCGTAGCCGCGGAAGGCCAGCGGGCGGATGTAGCAGTCACGCAGCCCGTTCTTGCGGATCAGCTCCCGGGTCGCTTCGCCGATCTCCTCCTTGGTGAAAGGAAGGTCGAGGAAGTACATGCGGGCCGAATCCTCGAAGCGCTGGAGGTGCTCCTTGTGGCGGAAAATCGCCGGGCCCTTCTCGCCGTCGTAGCAGCGCACGCCTTCGAAGACTCCGGTTCCGTAGTGGAGCCCGTGGCTCAGTACATGCACCTGCGCCTCGTCCCAGGGGACGAATTTGCCGCTGTGCCAGATGTACTCAGCCTTTTCCACTGCTTCTCCTTCGCGTTGCTTTTCCCGATGATGGTACGCCAGATCCTTCGGGCGCACTCAGATGATTCTAGCCCTGACCCAGCTCGGCCAGGACCGCTGCCGTGACTTCTTCAGTGCCGACGCGGGTTTCCCCCTCGCCACCGTCAAAGATGTCCGGCGTCCTCAGGCCCTTTGCGAGGACCTGGTCGACCGCGTCGTCGATCCGGTCTGCCCCGGCGCCGTCGCCGAGGCCGTAGCGCAGCATCATCGCGGCGGAAAGCATCGTCGCGAGCGGGTTTGCCACCCCCTGGCCGGCGATGTCCGGGGCCGATCCGTGAACCGGTTCAAAGAGCCCCGGCTGGCCTTCGGCCCCGATCGAGGCCGAGGGCAGCATGCCCAGCGAACCGGTCAGCATGGCCGCCTCGTCGCTGAGGATGTCTCCGAAAAGGTTCTCGGTGACGATCACGTCGATCTCGGCCGGAGCGGAAACCAGCTTCATCGCCGCGAAATCGACTAGCAGGTGATCGAGCTCGACATCGGGATATTCCGTGGCGACCTGCTTGACGGTCTCCCGCCAGAGCCTCGAAGTCTCGAGCACGTTCGCCTTGTCAACCGAAAGCACCCGGGGACTGTCCGAGCGCTGGCGGGCAGCCTCGAAGGCGGCCCGGGCGATCCGCTGGATCTCCGGCACCGAGTAGGCGCACTCGTCATAGGCGACGGCACCGTCATCACGGCGGCCGGAATCACCGAAGTAGATGCCGCCGGTGAGCTCCCGGACGACCAGCAGGTCGGTGCCGTCGATCAGCTCCTTCTTCAGCGGGCTGGCATCAATCAGCGCCGGGGAAGGCTTGACCGGCCGCAGGTTCGCGTAGAGGCCGAGCGCCTTGCGAATGCCGAGCAGCCCCTGTTCCGGGCGCGGCGCGGTCGGGTCCTTGGCCACGGCCTCGTCCCACTTCGGGCCCCCGACTGCGCCGAGCAGCACCGCGTCGGATGCCTTGCAGGCTTCGATCACCTCGTCGGTCAGGGCGACCCCGTGCTCGTCGATCGAGGCACCACCGATCAGGTGTTCCTCGTATTCG
>WBZU01001435.1_pt1 | contig 17914 bp, 17 predicted proteins | sample 5204311 | NCBI WGS metagenome assembly WBZU01 (sample SAMN12344359, study PRJNA552823) | activated sludge metagenome | biome: Activated sludge suspended growth; feature: Nitrification reactor; material: Wastewater; isolation source: activated sludge from nitrification reactor of wastewater... | reverse complement strand
CACGACACGGGGCTGGGACGTCACCGTCATGGTGATGCTCGGCTTCATGGTGCTCACCGGCATGTGGAACACCGACGTCCACAACCTCATCCAGGGCGGTTACGACTACCGCGAAACCGTCTCGCCGTGGTTCCGCGGCCTGTTCCTGCTCGACCCGAACGCCTCGCTGATGACGGCGGCGGCCGTCCCGCTGAGCTATCAGCTCCATGCGATCGGCGGCTGGCTGCTGATCGCGATCTGGCCGTTCACCCGCCTCGTGCACGCGTGGAGCGTGCCCGTGACCTACCTGCGCAGGCCCCCAATCGTCTACCGCTCGCGCGCCCCCCGGGACGTGCGCGCAGGCGCCGCCGGCCTCCCCTCCTCCCCCTCAACCGAAAGCAGGGTCCATGTCCAGTCCTGACCGCGGCCACGCCGACAACGGAAACCCACGCGCGCTTACGCTGGCGACCCTGGCGTTCGGCATCTGCTTCTACGCATGGTCGCTGCTCGGCCCGCTCGGACCCGACCTCCAGGACCAGCTCGGCCTGACCGAGACCGAACTCGCACTCACGGTGTCGATCCCGGTCATCCTCGGATCGCTCATGCGCATCCCGCTGGGCCTCCTCACCGACCGATTCGGCGGCCGCGAGGTGTTCACCGGCCTCATGGCGTTCACGATCCTGCCGCTGATCGGCCTCGCACTCTTCAACGACTCCTGGACGGCCGTCCTGATCTTTGGATTCCTGCTCGGCTTCGCCGGAGCCTCGTTCGCCATCGGCATCCCGTTCGTCAATGGCTGGTACCCCCCGAGCCGTCAGGGGTACGCACTCGGCGTCTACGGCGTCGGAATGGGCGGCACCGTCCTGGGCGGGCTGACAGCGCCACGGATCGTCGACGCCACAAGCCTCGCCGTCCCGTTCTGGATCGCCGCCGCCGCCCTGGCCGTGATGGCCGTCGTGTTCTGGAACATGTCCGAAGACGCGCCCGGCGCAGTCAAGGGCCGAACCGGCTCGATGCTCGCCCCGCTCGCCACCTTCAAGGGACGCGGATGCGGACGTGCATGGGCGCTGACCCTCTTCTACTTCCTGGCCTTCGGCGGCTTCGTCGCCATGTTCCTCTACCTGCCCAAACTGCTCCACGGCGTCCACGGCCTCAGCAAGCCCGACGCCGGAGCCCGCGCCGCCGGCTTCGCGCTGCTGGCAGTGATCGCGCGTCCCATCGGCGGCTGGCTGTCGGACAGGATCGGCGCGCGCAACGTCCTGATCGTCTCGTTCGTCGGCACCTTCTCGCTCGCGCTCGTGCTGGCGGGCACCTACAAGCACATGGTTCCGCTCACGATCGCGTGCCTGACGATGGCCGTCTGCCTGGGCCTGGGGACGGGTGCCGTGTTCAAGCTCGTCCCGCAGTGGTACCCGGACCGCGTCGGCGCGGTCACCGGCGTCGTCGGCGCCGCCGGCGGACTCGGCGGATTCTTCCCGCCGCTCGTGATGGCGTTCGTCAAGTCGCAGACCGGCTCCTACGCGCTCGGCTTCATCCTCATGGCGGTGGTCGCGGCGCTCGCGTTCGGCGTGCTGATGACCGTCGGCCGCACCGGTACCCCGGACGTCGCCGCAACGCCAGAGCGGGAACTTGTGCCGAGCTGACGAGCGAGCGGGATGCCTGAATCGCCACTCGTCACTCTTGCCCGCTGGGAAGCAGCCGGAGCGCACTGGCGCTTGCACCGGCTGACGAGTGGTGAAGCAGAGGTGCAGCTGCTGTCGTGCACGGGCGAGCCGGTCGATCGCCTGAGTTCGGCCGAGCCCGAGGTGCTGCAGTACCTCACCGTCCGGCCGAGCTCGGAACACCCGATCAGCGAAAGGGAGATCACATGACCAGGGACCAGTGGATCGAGGCGTTCGCCAAGGAGCTCGGGCTCGAGCCTCCAAGCGAAGAGCAGATCGACGCCATCCTCAAGCTAGCGGCGACGGCCGCGCACGCCTCAGAGCGGACAGCCGCGCCGATCGCAGCATGGCTTGCCGGTTGCAGCGGGCGGACCCTGAGCGAGGCGAACGATCTCGCTGAGCGCGTCACCTAGGCCGAGGTCGCCGACTCCCGTGGGTACGTGGTGATCCGAACCGGCGATCGCCGGTCGAACGAGTCGATCGGCCGCAGGTGAACGACCGTCCAGTCGGGATGGTTGGGGTCCGTCATCTTGACGATCTCCCAGGCGACTTGCCCATCGGCTCCACGCTCCTCTCCAAGCTGTACGAGGAGCTCGTGCTGTGGGTGCTCGTTCCATGCCTTCTCAACCCGGGTGTACTCAGGCGGTTGCCAGTCGTCGGTGAACGGTTCCCTCATCGGCGTCGCGGAGGACGGGCTCCGGTCTGCACCGAGCTGCCGTTTGCGTCGGGCACCTCGCGCCCCAGCCACGAGTGGTAGAAGCCTTCGAGGTCGGGGAGGAACTCGTGGATGACGGGGTAGCCGGGGGCGACGGCCTCGACTTCGAGCTGCCGGGCGCATGAGGGGCAGAGGTATTCGCGCAGCTCCTGCCAGTCGGCGTCGCAGTGGGCCATACGCGGGTAGATCTCCTGGAGCGCCTCGGCGCTGTCGCGCACGCGGATCGCGGCGTGGAGCTTCCAGTTGTGGCGCCAATCGCAGAAGTCGTGTCCGCAGTCGCAGCGCACGATGTGCCCGTCGGTGGTTGCGACGATGTTCAGGCCCTCGCCGAACGGCAGCACGATCGGGTCGGCCCAGGCGGCGCGGGATTGCAGCAGCTCGACCCATTGGTCGAAGCGGTCGGGGTTCTTGTAACCCGACTGGATCTCACGCACCTCGGCACGGGTGAGCTGCTCGTCGTAGAGTGCCTCGAGCGTCGTGGCCTCGAGCGAGCGGCCCACGGCGGGGCTGGTGTCGAGCGGCTGGGAGTCGTCCTGTTCCTCAACGAGTGCGGCAGCGCGCAGGAACGCGTCGGCGGATTGCTCGGGGGTGGTGCGGCCGGGTTCGGCGTGTTCGATGGTGACCGTCGGCGTCGGCACGTCGAACTCGAAGTCCTCCGGGAGATCCCAGAAGCCGCGGAACTCGGCTGCCCAGCGGGGTGAGAGCTTCATCGACTCCGCGTACATGACCTGCGCGTGGGCGGGGATGTCGCGGATCAGGACGCGGTCGCGCTCGAGTGCCCACCAGTCGGCGGTCGGCCCGCCGGTTGCCAGGCGCTCTTCGCGCAGGGCCGCGCGCAGCGTTCGGGTCGCGTCTTCGTCGGCGCTCCCGTCTTCCGCGAGCTCGACGCCGTAGACGCTCGCCGCGAGTCGCGGGACCAGGTGTCCGTGGCGGACGTCGTCGGCGACGGCCTCGGGCACGCGCAGTAGCGGGTCGCCGAGGCCCGAGCCGCCCTTCATGACGGAGAGGTAGAGGTCGCCCTGCGCGATCGGCTCGAGCGTCGTGAAGTTGTCGTGGCCGTACTGGCGCTCGCCCTGGATCTCCATGAGTGCTGGGTGCTCGTAGTCGCCGTCGGCGATGGGGTAGGCGTCACCGCGCAGCGCGCGCTCGCGCAGGTCGTTGTCGCGGATGTTGTGGATGTAGCCGATCCCGCCGGGGTATCCGCCGAAGATTCCGGGCGATGAGAAGACGAGGCCGTTGCCGAGGTTCTGTACCTCCCAGAACGGGGTCTTGTGCACGAGGAACAGCGACTCGTAGGAGGAGCCGCCGCGGTGGCGCCCGGAGCCGGCGGATGACGCCTTGACCTTGCGGGAGAGGTAGAGGAACGGCGAGATCAGCTCCCACATCTCCACGTCGCCGGCGTCGCCTTCGGGGTTGAACATCGCGGCCGCGTAGTCGGTGCCGTCCAGGACGGACTTGGCGCCGAGTCCCTGCGATGCGATCTCGAAGTTCATGATCGCGCTCTGCTGTCCGTATTGGTCGATCCCGCCGCCCTGCAGGACGTTGCCGGAGACGGAGTAGGCGCCGAGGACCTCCTCGATGAAGCCCCTGGCCTGTACCGCGCGTGAGATCGTGCGCGGGAATCCGGTGAACGACGGTTGCAGGAACGCCCACGCGATCCCGGTCGAGCCTGGGGCCTCGCCGAGGTTGGAGATCGTGCCTTCCGGGAAGTTGGTCCTGATCCCGTAGAACGCGCCGTCGTTGACCTTGTCGTTGCAGATCAGCGTCTGCGTGAACTGCACCCAGATCGCGCCCTGCATTCCGCTCGGCGTGCAGTTCATCGAGTGGTAGCCCCACGCCGAGCAGCCGTCGTAGTCGAGTTCGAATGTCCCGTCGCGGGTGATGCGCACCTCGAACGGGGAGTGCATGAGGAAATCGCGCCGCGCGTAGGCCGGCAGGCGCTCCTTGTCGGCGAACGTCACGTCCATGAACGCCGGTGAGCGGTAGCGCCCGGGCACGGTCATCTCGCGGATGCGCGACTTGAACGAGCGGCGTCCCTCCTCGATGACCTCGCGCGTGAACTGCTTGTAGCGATCCAGGCCCTCATCTAGGACGACCCGTTCGACCGCCTCGCGGACGAGGTGGCAGCCGGAGAGCCGTGTCTTCTCGTCGAGCAGGTAGTACATCGGCGCGCGCGTGGCCTGGCTGATGCGCTTCATGTGCCAGGTGGCGAGCTCGTCGTCCTCGCCGATCTTCATGCACGGCAGGTCCAGGCCGTCCTCGAAGCGCGTCACCGGCCCGACCGGGACACCGCCGGGCGTCGTGGCTCCGATGTCGAGGACGTGCGTCACGCCGCCGGCCCAGCCGATCAGCTCGCCGCTGCCGTTCGGGTCGAAGATCGGGACGAACGTCTGGACGTCGGCGTTGTGGACGTCTCCGATGCGCGGGTCGTTGTTGGCGAAGATGTCACCCGGGCGGATGCGCGGGTTGTCCTCGTAGCCGTTGCGCACCATCCACTTGATCGCGTCGGACATCGTGTGGACGTGGACGATGATCCCGGTGGACAGCGCGACCGAGTCGCCTTCGGGCGTGTACAGGGCGAAGCACAGCTCGCCGAGTTCGCGCACGATCGGCGAGGCCGAGATGTTCATCGCCGTCTCGCGGGCGGAGACGAGCCCTCCGCGCAGCCGGCTGAACAGCTTCTCGTAGCCGATCGGGTCGGACTCCATGAGCTCGAGACGCTCGAGGCCCTGGTAGTGCCCGGTCTCGGCGAAGCGCTGATCGGCGGTCTCGAGCATCTGCTTGACGCTCTGGCCGTCCCATCCGATGGGGCGCGGCCCGGGCTCCAGCTCACGCGTGGCGTCGATGATCGGCGGTGGGTTCATGGCCTTACGCCTCCTCGGCGCTCAGGTGGAAGATCAGGTGGCGGTCCAGCGTCGCGGTCCGTCCCGGCGGGATGGCGAAGGTCGTCGCCGAGTGCTCGACGATCGCCGGGCCCGGGATGACGTTGCCCGGCTGCAGCCGCTCGAGCTGGAGGATCTCGGTCGTCGCGACGACATCCGACCAGCGCACGTCGCGGGTCCCCTTGGACGCCGCGGCCGGAGGTGCGGACCCCGCCTCCACGATGTCGGGGAGCGCCGGCTTCTCCACCTCCGCGGTCCCCAGCACGATCGCCTGCGTCACGACGTAGCCGAGCTCCGGCGAGCGTGCGCTGCGTGCGTAGAGCCTGGCGTACGCGCGCTCGAACGCCGCGACCAGATCGTCGAGCTCCTCGCCCGTGGCGATCTCCTCGTGCGGCGACACGATCTCCAGGTCGTTGAGCTGACCGCGGTACTGCATCCGCACGAGATGGGTGAAGCGCACGTCCCCGGCCGCGACGCCGGACTTGGCGAACTCGGACACGACGCGCTCGCGCAGGCCCATCCAGATGCTCGTGAGCCACTGGCCCGCGCCGGCCTTCGCGTCGCCCGCGGCCTCCGGAACGATCGGCATGTCGACGGTCTGCTCGAAGCGGTACTCGAAGTCCGCGCACGCACACCCGTACGCGCTGAAGCCCGCGGCCCAGGCCGGCACGAGCACGTCGCGGTAGGGAACGCCCTCGGTGTAGCCGGCGACGTGCAGTGGCCCGCCGCCGCCGTAGCAGAGGAGCGCGTAGTCGACCGGCGAGTAGCCCTTGCCGAGAATCCGCCCGACCGCCTCGTGGCGCAGCGTCTGCTCGAAGAGATCGATGACGCCCGCGGCGGCGTCGGGGACGCTCAGGCCGAGCGGATCGGCGAGCTGCACGGCGACGGCGTGCTCCGCGCGCTCCACGTCGAGGTCGAGATCGCCGCCGAGGAAGTAGTCGGCGTTCAGCCGTCCGAGCACGAGGTTGAGGTCGGTCACGCTGATCGTCTCCAGGCCGCCCTCCGGCCAGCACATGCCCACCCGTGCGCCGGCGGAGTCGGGGCCGAGCTCCGGCCGGTTCGAGTTCGGGTTCACGCGGACGAACGAGCCCGTTCCGGCGCCGATCGAGTCGATCTTCACGAGCGGGGTGTTGAGGACGAAGCGTGCGATGTCCGGCGTGGCGGTCACCTCGTAGTCCCCGTCGGTGATCAGCGCGATGTCGAATGACGTGCCGCCGATGTCGGTGCATAGGACGTTCGGCAGCTCGAGCCGGTGCGCGAGCGTGCGCCCGCCGACGACGCCGCCGATCGGCCCGGAGACCAGTGTGCGCGCGAGCTCGCGCGCCTCGATCGAGATCGTTCCGCCGTGACCGGCCATCACGCGCAGCTCGAACGTCGCACCGTGATCTCGGGTCCGCTCGTTCACCGCGCGCAGCGTGCCGCGCGACGGCTCGGCAGCGTAGGCCTCGACCACCGTCGAGTTCAGGCGCGGCAGGTCGCGCCGCGACGGGTACAGGTCCGAGCTGACAAAGATCGGCGGCGCATCACCATTCAGCCCACGAGCGGCGATCTCCTCGCGCACGATCTCGGCCGTCCGCTGCTCGTGCATCCCGTTGCGGTAGCTCGACAGCAGGCCGATGACGATGCCGTCCACCTTCGCGTCGAGCAGCGCGCAGGCCGCGTCGCGCGCGTCCTGCTCGCGCAGCGGCAGGACCTCCTCGCCGAACAGGTCGATGCGCCCGCGCACCCCGTACACGAGATCACGCGGCACGAGCGGCTCGTTGTGGTGGTGCGTGGCGACGTGCAGGCGATCGCCGTATGGGTACCCGAGATACGTCTGCACCGCGCGCTCGATCCGCAGCGTGTCCTCGTGCCCGGCGGTCAGGATCGCGCCGACGCGAAGCCCCTGCCGCGAGAGCAGCCGGTTGAGCATCGCCGTCCCCGAGAAGATCCCGCTGGCGACGAGCGGGAACGCCGTGTCGACGTCGGTATCCCACTGCGCAAGCGCGTCGTGGGCGGAGCGCATGAAGCCCTCCGACTCGTCATCCGGTGTCGTCTGCGCCTTTCCGACCACGAACGCCCCGGCCTGATCGACGACGAACGTGTCGGTCATCGTGCCGCCCGCGTCGATCGCCAGCACCCGCGGGACATGGTCTGCGTCGGCGCTCATCTGGCGGTCCTCTCAGCTCGACTTGACACCCTGTCAAGCACACTATCGCAAACATGACGCTGGCGTCATCTTTGTTTCTCGCCGGTCCAGTCCAGCTGCTGGCGTCCCTGGCACGCCGGTCGGGCTCAGAGCGTCACCGTGAGACTCTCATGCCGCGGACTGCCGGTTGTAGTACTCGGCGTTCGCGGCGACGCAGTGCTCCCACTCGGCGGGAACCTGATCCTCGGCGAAGATCGCGTCGACCGGGCAGGCCTCGACGCACGCGTCGCAGTCGATGCACTCCTCCGGGTCGATGAAGAGCATGTCCGCGGCCTGAAAGCCCGGGTCCACGGGGGTCGGATGAATGCAGTCGACGGGGCACACCTCAACACATGACGTGTCCTTGGTGCCGATGCACAGCTCAGTGATCACATACGTCATGCAGGCCCTCCACGTTCCGTGTCGGCAGTTCCCAGATTTTCACATCCGAACTATGAAAACCATGATCCCACATCGTGAGCACCCGGCGGACCTCAGGGCTTGAACACCATCAAAGCCAGGATCCCGACGACGGCCAGCGCGGAGGCGTAGTTGACAAGTCGTGTGAGTGGATCGTTCAGGAGGCGGTTGAGTTCGGCGCTCGGCGGTGCGTGGTCCGCAGCCAGGCGGGTGGCGAGCTGGCGGCCGCGCTTGGGCTGCTGACCTCCGATCCCTCCGAGCACGAGCGCAACGGCAAACAGCACCAGGGCGCCGCCGACCCAGCCCTCATAGCTGAACCGGCCGAGATGCACCAGCCACATGCCGAAGCCCAGCACGATGATCGTCCCAGCCGCGACAAGCACTGCACCGATGCGGGCAAGACCGAGGATCAGCGCGATCTCGGCTGGGTCATCACGGCGGCGCGCCACCTCAAGCGCGCAGCCGGCCAGGACGATCCCGGACACGAACAGCAGGACGCCGACGATGTGGCAGAACAGCGCGATTGTGTAAGACGTCAGCACGCTTTCAGGCAGCCAGAGCGGCGAGGATTCGCGGCTCGACGTCGGGGTTCGCTGCGACAAGCAGCGGCGCGAGTTCCGTGAGTACCTCGCGGAACACCAGCTCGCGCTGCTCGTCGTCGAAGTCGGTGTGCCGTCGCTTCTTCAGGCCGCGCTCGTGAAGGCGAACGGTCCGCTCGGGGGTGATCCCGCGGGCCGCCAGGACGGCTTCAGAGCAACCAAGTGGGCAGCCGTCGATGACAACGACCGGCTGGCCGGACGTCGCTTTGCGCACCAAGGCGCGCACGTCCCCGCCGACGCCGGCGATGCACGACATCTCGGCCAGCCCGAGACGGTCCAGACGGACGGCGATGTAGTTGGCGAGCTGCGCGACATTCGAGCTCCCCGAGCAGGAGTAGACAAGCATCGTCACGCGTTCAGGCCTACGGCGCGCTCGTCGTCGCGCAGCAGGAACGACGAGCCACAGCCGCAGCCGTAGATGATGTTCGGGTTGTCGACGCGGAAGCCCGTCACCCCGGCCTCCGTTCTGAAGTCGATGGTCGCGCCGCGGACGTACGGCACGTGCTCGGCGTCAACGATGACTCGGACGCCGCCGGCCTCGACCACGACATCGCCTTTGCCATCCCGGTCCAGTGACAGCCGGTACTGGTATCCCGAGCAGCCGCCGGCGACGACATCGACGCGCAGACCGGCCGACGCATCGGCAGTACTTTCAGCGGCGAGGGCGGCGCCAACCCTCGCGGCACAGGCGTCGGTCACGGTCAGGGCAACGTCGGACATGGGATTCCTCGGCTTTCACGGAGTGGTTGGCTGGTCAAGCGCGCACGGGGTGTGGCTCGGGAGGGGCTGACACGGCGAGACCCGGCGCGCGTGCGGGAACAGCTGCTCGCGGCTCGTGCAGGACGGCGAGTGCCGTGATCACTGCGGTGAGCAGCGCGAGCGCGCCTGCCTGGTGCGCTACTCCGAGTCCCGTTGGGACGGTCAGCAGCAGTGTCGACACGCCGAGCGCGAACTGGAGCAGAACCATCCCGGGCACGAGCAGCACGGTTCGAAGCACCCGCTGGGGCAGTCCGGAGCGCCAGGCGCGGACCGCGAGCCACAGCGCGAGTGTGAGGGTCATGGTCGCAAGTACCCGGTGGACGAACTGAACGACGCCGGGGTCCTGGAACTCGGCAAGCGCGGGCGTCCCGGTGCCGAGGCTGTTCGGCCACGGCCGGTCGCCCATCAGCGGGAAGCGGTTGTAGATGAACCCGGCGTCCAGGCCGGCGGTGAACGCGCCCCAGGTGGCCGTCACAACCGTCAGCACACCGACCGCTCCTACGAGGCGACGCACACGCGCGCGAGCCTCCCGAGTCGCATCAGTCCGCGCCCCGGCGGGTCGCAGGATGCTGAGTGCCAGCCACAGCATCCAGGCGTAGATGGCGAATGCGGCCAGCAGGTGCAGCGCGAGCCGGTAGTGGCTCACGTCCGGGCGGTCGACGAGCCCGCTGCTCACCATCAGCCAGCCGATAACACCCTGCAGCCCTGCGAGCGCGATGACGCCCGCGATGCGCCACCTCATCGGTCGTGCGATAGCCCCTCGCAGCAGGAACCAGAGGAACGGCGCGATCAGCACGAATCCGATCAGCCGTCCCCACAGGCGATGAACGTACTCGGGGTAGTAGATGTCCTTGAAACCGGCGAGATCCATGCCCGAGTTGATCTGCGCGTACTCCGGGTAGCGGCGATAGTCGTCGAACGCGGCCTGCCACGCGGTCTCGCTCGTCGGCGGCAGCAGTGTCTGCGGATGCCAGCGGACCATCGAGAGTCCCGAGTGCGTGAGCCGCGTGTAGCCGCCGAGCAGCACCATGACGAAGACCATCGCGCAGAGGATCAGCAGCCACCACCCGACCGCACGCGACGTGGTCGCAGGGGCCGCCGGCGCGATCACGTCGTCGCCGGGCCGGAGTAGACCTCGAAGAAGCGCGCCATCATCTCCTGCGGGACGGCGAGATTCGCGTCATGGTCGGTGCGCACGCAGACGAGGCTTGGACCCGCGTGCTCCCGCGCATTGCGCAACGCGGGTTCGAGATCCTCGATGCGGTCGACGTACTCGCCGTGGCAGCCGAGCCCGCGGGCCACGAGGTCCCAGCGAATCTCGCCCTGCGCCGTGCCGAACGTCTCCCCGTACAGCGCGAGCTCGTTGGGTTCCTCCATCGTCCATGAGCCCTCGGCGAAGACGATCGTCGTGAGTGCGAGCTCTTCGCGTGCGGCGGACTGCATCTCCATGACGTTGAAGCCCGCGGCGCCGTCGCCGGTGATGCACACGACCTCACGGTCAGGTGCGCCGAGTTTGGCGCCGATCGCTGATGGGATCCCGGTGCCGAGCATTCCCAGCTCGAGGATCGAGTGGTACGAGCGCGGGCGCGTCGGCGGGAGGACTGAATAGGCCCAGAGCGCGGTGTTGCCGCCGTCGACGGTGTAGACGGCGTCGGAGCCGAAGATGGCGCCGATCGCCCCGATCGCGTGCGCGGGATGGATGCCCGGGCCCGGCCACTCGAGGATCGGGGCGGCCTGTTTGATCCGGGCGTCGGCGTCGAGCGCGCGATAGCGCTCGAGGTCGCCGCCGCCCCGGGCAGGCAGGGCCATCAAGCGCAGGCACGCAGCGATCCCCTCGAGTGCGGGAAGCGCATCGGCGACGATGCCCAGGCTCAGCGGGCGGGTGACGCCGAGGTGCCGCGGATCGACGTCGATCTGGATCAGCTGCTGTCCCGCGGGGTCGCCCCAGTACTGGTCGTAGGGCACGTCGAGATTCCCAATGCGCGAGCCGGCGACGAGCAGGACGTCGGCCTCGCGGCGTACCCGGTCACCTGCGGTACCGAATCCGAACACGTAGTTGGGGTGGTCTGATCGAACGCTCGCGCGGCCCGCCATCGTGGTCAGAACCGGGCAGCCGAGCAGGTCGACGATCTCGAGCAGCGCGTCGTTGGCACCGGCGCGGTCGACGCCGGTTCCGGAGATGACGACCGGACGCTGCGCACCGGCGAGCAGCGTGGCCGCTTCGGCCATCTGCGACTCGCTCGCCTGCGGCCCGATCCCGCGGGCAGCCGTCGGAGAGATCACAGGTGCCGTCTCATCGTCTCCGGTGGCGTAGAGGATCGGTGCGGGCAGCTCCACGTGCACCGGCCCTGGTCGGCCGTTCCACATCTCGCGGAAGGCGAGCCGCAGCACCTCGGGGATCCGGGTCCATTCGAAGATCGGCCCGCCCCATTTGACCGCTGGTCGGAAGAGGTCGAGCTGGTCCTGGCCCTGGAACGTCGAGGGCGGCGAAGGGTAGGCGATGCCGAGACGGTGCTGAGAGGTCAGGACGAGCACGGGCACGCCCTCGTGCAACGCGGTGATCACACCCGGCAGCAGGTTCGCCGACCCGGGCCCGGGATTGCCGAGCACCGCGGCGACCTTCCCGGTGGTCTTGTAGAGGCCCTCGGCCATGTGTACCGCGGCGGCCTCGTGTCGCACAGGGACCAGGCGGACGCCGTGCGCCGCGAGCTGTGCCAGGAGCGGGTCGGACTCCGGTGATGGCAGGCCGAACAGAAACTCGATGCCTTCCGCCTGCAGCGCGCGGGCCAGCAGCTCGCCTCCGGTGATCTCGGTCATCGACTTGACACCCTGTCAAACACCATATTGGGAAACTGACGCGGGCGTCAACTTTGCCTTGGCGCCCTAGGCCGAAGTTCCGGGGCGGTACGCGCAGGTTGGGTCCGACGCCAGGTAATCGCCGGTCATCGCCAGGGCACGGGCGCGGCTGCCGCCGCACACCGCGCGGAACTCGCAGACCCCGCACTTGCCCTTGAGCAAATCGGGGTCGCGCAGCTCGCGGAAGAGCCGCGAGTCGCGGTAGATCTCCACCGGGTCACGCTCACGCACGTTGCCGGCGCTGATCGGCAGGAAGCCCGAAGGCATCACCTCGCCGCGATGTGAGATGAACATGAAGCCGCGGCCGTCGTTGATTCCGCGGACCGGACGGTCCAAGCCGTCGGCGAAGCGATAGCCGGCACCGGGGAGCCGGCCGCCGTGCTGGGATGCGATCCGACGGTACTGCGGCGCCGCCGTTGCCTTGACGTCGAACGGCACCTGCTTGGAGATCTCGTAGAGCCAGGTGAGAACACGTTCGTGCTCGTCTGCCGAGAGGACACCGAGGCCAGCGCCGCGCCCCGTCGGCACGAGGAAGAACACCGACCACTGCACGACCTCCCACGAGGTGAGCAACGGGATCATGTCGGCGAGGCGTTCGACGTTCAGCGCACAGACCGTCGTGTTCACCTGAATGGGCAGGCCTTCGGCACCGGCGTTCTCCATGCCTGCACGGGTGCGATCGAACGAGCCGCGAAAGCCGCGAAAGCGGTCGTGCACTTCCGGGTCTGCCGCGTCGACGCTGAACGCGACGCGACGGATCCCCGCCTCCTTGGCAGCGTGCATTCGGTCGCGCGTGGCGAGCGCCGTCGCGGTCGGCGTCAACGACACCCGCAGGCCCAGCGCGTCAGCGTGCGCGGCGAGCTCGAACACGTCGCGGCGCATCAGCGGGTCCCCGCCGGTGAGGACGAGAATCGGGCTGGTCTCGAACTTTGCGAGCCGGTCGATCAGATCGTGCGCCTCGCCAGTGTCGAGCTCCAGCGGGTCGCGACGCGGCTGAGCGTCCGCGCGGCAGTGCAGGCACGCGTACGCGCAGGCGCGGGTGAGCTCCCAGGCGATCGTGAACGGCGAACGGTCGAGGTCGAGCGGAGCGAGCCACGAATCTCGCTGGGCACGCGCCTGGCGTGCGGGCATTGAAGATGGCATCTACCCACCTCCGCTGGCTGCCGCGACGTAGTCGGCGACCTGCTGAGCCTGCTTCCCTGTGTAGAGCTGCGGGGGCATCGTTCCCGAGCCCGCCCCACCGTTCTTCAGCGCAGAGAGCACGAGCGCAGCGTCGGGCTTCAGGTCGTCGAGGTTCGGCCCGACGGCTCCCTTGGTGCCGGCGCTCTTCAGCGTGTGGCAGCTCCCGCACTTGGCGGCGAAGAGCTGCTTCCCCGGACCGGTCGCGGCGGCCGGTGCGGCGGCCTGGCTGCTTCTTGTCGCTGGCGCGGATGCGTTCTTCTCAGCCTGACGCTTTCCCTCGTCCTTGCCGCCGATCCAGGCGGCGACGATGAGGCCAACCATGACCGCTCCGATCATGGCGCCGAAGAGCCAGGCGCCGGCGCCGCCGGGTACGGCGTCGGGCTTGAGCGGCTCCTCGCCCGGTTCGGGCTGCGTTGGCTGGTCTGTCATGACTGCATCACCCTCCTGTGACCCCTCCGGCAAAGGCTGCGCCCATCGCCACCGAGAGGACGAACACGACCAGCCCGCAGACGCGGCCGAAGCGCACGCATGCCCAGCCGGTGGCCAGGCCGAGCAGGATGATTCCCCAGTGGTAGAGCAGGTGGACCAGGTCGTCGTTCTCAAGGTGGGTGTAGATGCCGGGCGTCATCGCCAGCAGCATCAGCGCGGGCGCCGCGACGACCGTGACGAGCGCCCACCACGGTGCACCTACGGGACGTGGGCGAAGCAGCACCTGGCGTGAGGCCATGCCCAATCCGGCGAGGCCGCCGAGCAGGAACTGCGCGGCGTGATCGAGGTGGTGCCACTGCGGCGCGCGCGTGGCCGCGTCGACCGCGGGCGGCAGCAGCGCTACGAACGCGACGACGATCAGCCCGCCGACGACGGCGAAGCCCGTGTCCGTGTACACCGGCGGGACGAGCGCCCGCGGGGGACCCACGGGCCGCGCGGGCGCCGGCACCTCAGCCGGGCGCGTTCGCCCGGCAGCAACAAGGCCGTACACAGAGGCGATATATACGAGGAACCCCGCAGCGAACACGCCGGCGCCGACCGCGCCGAGCAGGCTGTACCCCTCGGTGCCGGGCGGATGCACCGCGTACCGGCGCGGCACGCCCAGCGCTCCGGACGCGTACCACGCCCCCACCAGCACGACCCCACCAAGCGTCATCAGCGCCGGTGCCGCGATCGACGCGAACGGGCGGGCGGAACGTCCCGCGGCACGCTCCGCAAGGTGCGCCGCGAACGCCATCGCCCAGAAGATCACGCCGAGCATCAGGTAGGTGTGGAAATGCGCCGGCACCCACAGCGTGTTGTGCAGGCGGGCATTCACTGGGATCAGCGAGTCGATCACCGCGCCGACCCCGCCGATCGCCCAGCCCGCGAATCCGATGTAGAGCAGCGTCGAGGCGAGCGTCCAGCGATAGCGCGAGCCCCAGATCAGCATCATCGCCGTGTAGATCGTCACGACCGCGACCGGCACAGCTGCGGCCGACGAGGCACCAAGCGAGACGTACTCGGCCCAGCGCGGCTGGACGAAGTCCATGTACAGGTGGTGCGAGTACGCCGTCGCAACGAACACGAGCGTGGCGAGCCATGCCGCCACGATCGGCTTCGTCGTCTTCCACGGACGACCCGCATACCGCGGAACGAGCACATAGAGCGCGCCGGCCGCCAGGTAGATGATGAGATTCGCAAACGTGTGACCGAAGAAGTACGTCAGGTTCTTCGCCCACAGCGCGTTGATCACGACGTTGCCGTCGATCAGCCGGTCGACGAGCGCGAGCAGCATCGTCGTCCCGACGGCGCTCGCCAGCAGACCCTCGAGCGAGACGACCACGGCCGCGATGATCTGCGGCGGAGGAGCCGTTTCCTCGTGGCCGCGCAGGAACGGGATGCCCAAGGCGCGTGAGAGGCCGCCGTAGCTGTTGGTCGTCGCGGCGAACAGCTCCAGGGAGTACAGGAAGAAGCCTGTTCCGACGAGCACCATGCCCGCCAGGAACGTCGCCGTCGCCCACGGCGGCCACTGCCCCGCCGGATGGAAGGGCAGCGGCGACAGGAACGTCCAGCCAGTCGCAAACCCGCCGACCACGACCGCAACAACGACGAGCCCCGCGCCGCCGACCATCGTCCCGTAACTCCACAGCAGCCGCGAGACCGACAGCTCGAGAACCGGCCGCAGGACGAACCACAGCGCGCCCATCATCACCAGCATCGCCCCGACGAGCATCCCCGCCCCATGCACGGTCATCAGCCGATAGAACCAAGCGTCAGAGATCCCCAGAACGTCCGCTTGGGTCAGCCGCATCGCAAGGCCCGCAAGACCCATGAGCGCGAACAGCAGCAGCCCAGTGCCCGCGAACAGCCACCCCACGCGACGCTCGATCAGCGTCGGTGACGGAGTCAGTTCTGCAGCCCGCGGATGGGCCACCTGGATCACGGCGGCATCCATCTACGTGCCACGCCCCCCGGTGACCTGGAACGTGCGGTACATCCGGTGATGGCCGATGCCACAGAACTCAAGGCACGAGATCAAATAGCTGCCCGGGTCATTGAGCCGCACCTCGAGCTTGTTCGTGTACCCGGGCATCGCCTGCACGATCCCCAGGAGGCCACCCTTCGGCCCGTACAGCCCGAGCGCGTGGTTCACGTCGACCCCGGTCACCGCGAACTGAACCAGCGACCCCGCCGGCACGGACTTCGGCGAGATCGACCAGTAGAACTGCCCGCCACTGACGCGCACGACCTCAACGGGACCGCGAGCCTGCGAGTAAGGCAACAAGAACAACGACACAACCACCCCACTGGTGAGCAGCACCGCAAGGAAGGCGAGCCACCACGGCCGGATGCGGTACCCGACTGTGCGCACCTCCTCAAACGGGACCTCACGCCGCGTGCGCACAGCGACAAGCACGAAGAACGCCGCAACGAGGATGGCGATACAGGCGAAGGCGATCGCTATCGAGATCTGCGGCTGCGTGAACGTCGGCTCGCGCACTGAACCTCCCTGGAACGGGCATCCGCTCCGTCGTTCCGCGCGACGCTATCCCCGGTTATCCGCGACGTGAATCCGGGCGGACTACTACCCCCCGACAGGGTTTTCCCACATGGACCGTTGAAACTCACGCAGCCCGCGGGCGAGCAGTCGCGCCTCGCCGCCACGTGCCTTCTTCGGCCGAACATCAGCACACGACGGCGACGAACGAAGAGCGGCGACAACCCTGGTGAACAGTGAGGGAACCGCCGTGATGATGAAACACGGCGGCCCCCTCACGGCCTGAACCCAATCCTTGGGTTTGGTGATGGGGCAACGAGATCACTGCATGCGGTCCACCGCGGCATCCGTCAGAACCCCCCAGTCGCCATCCGGGTTTTTCACGGTTCGCGTGTGAAAACGCTGGCGTACGGTTGGGGTGTGCGGCCGACCGACATGCTCGCCGCGTTCTTCACGGTGGGGATCGCGTTCATGCTCGCCGGTGCCGCGGCGGCTGTGCTCAACGCCGCCGGCCTGCTCGGCTGGTACGGGCACTGGCTGGTGCTGCATCTCGTCCTGCTGGGCGGCGTCTCGCAGCTGATCCTTGGGGCCGGGCAGTTCTTCTCCACGGCGTTCCTCGCCACCGACCCACCCGGACGGCGCATGGTCAACGCACAGCTGGCCACCTGGAGCGCTGGAGCCATCCTCGTCGCCGTCGGCGTGCCGACGGGCCATTCGGCGCTCACCGATCTGGGCGGCGGCGCCGTGATCGCGGGGCTCTGCCTGTTCGCCACCGCGCTGTGGCAGCTCGAGCGCCGCTCACTTCAGAGCGCGCGCTGGGCGATCCGCTGGTACTACGCCTGCGCGGCAAGCCTCGGGCTCGGCGCCGTGATCGGCATCGCCATGGCCCGCGGCACCGACTGGCCCTACGGCAGCCTGCTCGGTGCCCACCTCACGCTGAACCTCGCGGGCTGGCTCGGAACCGCGATCGTCGGAACGCTGCACACGTTCTACCCGTCCCTGACGCAGACGCTGCTGCGTCGCCCGCGGCTGCAGGGTCCGACCTTCCTCGCGTGGACCGCGGGAGTCGCGGTTCTGGCCTACTCCTATGCCTTCAACGTGGACGGCGGAATCACGCTCGGCTGGGCGGGGCTCACGATCGCCGCGCTACTCCTCCTCGTGAACGTCGGCGGCTGCGCGCGCGCCGCCGGGCGACCGCTCAGCCTCGCGGCGCAGCTCGTCGGCATCGCTCAACCGTTCCTGCTCGCCGGACTCCTCGTAGCGCTCGCCAAGGTCGTCGGCGACGGCCCCTACGCCCCGGTCTACGGCCCGTCGCGCAGCGCGCTCGCGGTGTTGCTGCTCGCCGGCTGGGTCGGCCTGACCGTCGCCGGCTCCCTCCTGCACCTGCTCGGCGTCCTGCACCGCGTCCGCGACTTCACGCGCGCGGTGCCCGCCCCCACACCGACGCCGGACCGCCTCCTCACCGCATGCGCCGCAACCGCCGTCGCCGCCTTCGCGCTCGCCAGCGTCTCGGGCCTGGACGAACTCCGCACCCCTGCGGCGATCGGGGTCGTCGCGGTCGCCGGCGTGATCGCTGTGCGCATCCTCACGCTCGCTGCACGCGCCGCTCGGTCCGGGCGTACGATCGCCCGATGAAGCGCTCCGATCAGCTTGCCCCGCTCTCCCGCCAACATCACGTCGCACTGGAGGTCGCGCTACGCCTGCGGAAGGTCAGCACCACGGACGC
>WBZU01001434.1_pt1 | contig 17921 bp, 10 predicted proteins | sample 5204311 | NCBI WGS metagenome assembly WBZU01 (sample SAMN12344359, study PRJNA552823) | activated sludge metagenome | biome: Activated sludge suspended growth; feature: Nitrification reactor; material: Wastewater; isolation source: activated sludge from nitrification reactor of wastewater... | reverse complement strand
ACGTTCGTCGACGGATACGCAACGACAAACCAATCGAAAACCACGGACGTCCGCGCCATTGCGGCTTGCGTTCGTGACGGGCTCGATGTTGTCGATACTCGCGGCATCAGCTGGATTTTCATGTATACAATCGCCCGATGCGGAGGACGACGCCGAGCTTGGCCTGACAAGTGCGCCGATTACCGCCACGAATCTCGAATTGCGCCGGGTGGGGCATCGTCCCGTTCAAATTCCCGGCTTGAGTGACGGGCCGGCGCGACCGCATGCATATTTCAGCGTCGTGGCATTCGATTCGGGCGAAGTCGTGCCGCTCAACGTTTGGTATCACCCTCAGCTGTTTACATTTCACCCGTCATCGGGAGCGCTCGAATCACGAGCATTCCTTTATCCTCATCAAAACACCGGCAATGAAGACGCCATTCGGTGGCGCATTCGTGCGCACAAGGGAGCGACGGCGGCCGATTCTTTGTTTTTGTGGACCGTCAAGAGTTACGAAGAGGTGACCTCTGAAAATGGCACATTGGGCAAAGATGCCGCGGTTTTATCGAGTCGTCCCGTGGAAAACAGCCCCGGGGTATTACCGCTCGCCGTCTCGCGCACACTCAATATGGGCGCCGATGCTTCCAATCCCAATATCGGTCCGGGTATCGCGGGCCTCGATTACGACCAAACCAACAACCTGGTTTTCCTCAGCATGGATCGTACGGACATTTCCGCGACCCGTGATGTCTTTCAAATCTTGAAGCTCAATACGTCCACGGGGGCGTTCGAAGGACGCGTGCGTGTGCCCAAGCCGGGCACCGCCGCATTGCAGGAATATACGTTCATTCGCGTCGATCCTGCGCATCGTATCGTCATGTTGCAAGCCGATAATTATTGGGAGCCGCAAAAAGACCTGCTTTACTTGGCGCAATATACTCCCACGGGAACGCAGACCGTGGCTACCGTTCAAAACTTCCAACAATTGGGGAACTTTTTCTTGCCCGGACATCAGGGCGACATCAACTACATGCCGACGCAATCGAGCGACGCGGTGTTTGCCGAGCGTGCCGGACGACTTTACGCCATCCTCGGGGGAAATGGGCTTTACCTATTCGACCTCGGGCCCGTCGGCGGCCCGTACACGCTCGCGCCGCCCATTGGAAAAATGCCCTTGGCCTTTCCGCTCGAATACATGAAAATCGTCGACGACAATCTTTTCGTTTCGGCCCACGGAATCGAAGTGTACAGCTTGGGCGCCGTGCTCGATGTCAGGGGGGAACAAACCTTACCCAAACAAGTGTATCGCCTCCCGTACAAGACGTACGATTTCGATATGGCGACGATTGCGGGGGATTTGTATTTGTTTCTCGCCGCCGGTCAATACGGTATCGATTCGTTTCGTTTGACGAACAACGGGACGGGGTTGATGACCGGAACCATGAATGCCGTGCCTCGTGCAGTGCAGCTCAATCGAGGTCCCGGGGCGATTCGACTCGAATCGGGGGATGGATTGCGCTATTTGGGAGCTCCGGCGATGAACGCCAATGGCGATATGGCCTTATGGGGCGTCACCGACAACCAGCGTGAAGTCATCGTGCGCGTGTCGGCCGATCAAAGCGTGCAAATCATTGCGGATACGTCGACCGGTATGTACACGTCATTCAGCCGGCCGAGCATCAACGACGCGGGACAAATTGCATTTCACGCGGCAAAACCCGACGGCGGCGAAGCGATCGTGCTTTATTCAGGGTCGCTCGCTGAAGTCGTGACGCAGGCTGCCGGAACGGGATTTCTCCAAATACCCGAAATTGCCAACAACGGAGACATCGTTTTTGCCAAAGGTCCGCTACCGTCGGGCGCCAAGCAGCTCCAGGTGCGCAAAGCGTCGGGACAAATCATGACGGTATTCACCGAAAACAGCTCGTACGACCTGAGCGGCGGCAGCGATTATGCTTCACTTCAAGGGGATTACGACATCGCCCCGAACGGGTCGGTGGCCTTTGGTCGATTCGCGCGCAGCGGTGGGAACGGGCGTTTGACCTTGTGGAACGGCAGCTCGCTCACGGATATCGCGACGGATGCGCCGCGGATGCATTACGTTCGTTTCAACACCAACGGCTTCGTGACGAGCACGACGTGCAATTCCGATATTCTCCGGCTGCGCCGGACGACCACGACGAGCACGTCGAAATCGCTCGCGGATCGGCGGACGATGTACCAGGGTTACCTATTCGGCAACTTCAATCATGCGGCGTCGATCAGCGCGGGGGACACGGTATTTGCGGCGCCGAAATTCGTGATTCCCACGATGGATCGCAAAAACACGGGACACGTGCTGCATTATTATCGGGAAGCAAGCCCGAATCTGCCCGATATCATTCTGCAAACGACCGCCGTCGTCGACGCGCGGACCGTGCGCAACGTCGATTTCGTGGATGCATTCAACGAGGCGGGAGAAGTCGCCTTCACGACGGAGCTCGAAGGGGCGAACGGGGATTATCGTTTTGCGGTCATCCAATACGGCGGATCGCTGCCGGCCAATTCGTCGCTCGCCGAGTGACTCGAGTTCGCAAAGCGTAGTCGAACCGCAGCGTCATTTCACGGCCGGTGGTCGAGGTTCAATTCGTTCAGAATCCGCCCGGCGATGAGCCGACCACCTTCGATGGACATGTGGTTATCGTCGAAGAACAGGGCTTTATTGGCTTTGACCACATAACAATCATGAGCGTCGCAGAAGTCGTCCGCCGGATCGATCACGACCACCGCCCGGGGCAGTTGTTCAATCAACTCGGCCGAATGCTTGTACGTCGTTTGCCAATCCGAACGACGCAAACCGACGACGTCTTCATGAACGCCCGAGCTCGTTCGATAATCCGTTCGCAGATAATCCTTGATGTGCTTTCCCGGCATGGGCGCCTGGAGAACCAAAAATACCTTCTTGTTCGCCGCAAGAAATGCCTTCGTCAGATCCACGAGGGACTTGACGAACGCGGCATTGTCCAAGTAAAACTCATTTCGGTAACTCAAAACGACGGTCTTGATATGGCTCGAGCCGTTGACGTTTTCGACGACGCGGTTATGCCAATCAAAACACACGGTGGTGCCCCAAAAGTTTCTCATGTCGGCGTCGATGAGGTAATTATGCGGGCAGCCGCTCATCGAATGATGCAGGACGCCTTGATGGTATCGGTCCAGCTCCGACGCCAGGGCATAAGCAATTTCCGGTGCGTGACTGTTGCCCACCACGGCGACCGATGGATTCGGATAAAAATATTCGCAAGGCCCGCTGCTCAAAGACTCGACCGTTTGCGCCAAATGGCACTCGTCACGCTTCGGATTGCTTTGTATCGTGGCCATAATGGCGTCGTAGGACTTGACGATGGCGCGGAATTTCAATCCATTGCCACGATACGTGCCGTACCCGATGAAACCAACCACGATCATCGGCACGACGAGGGAAACGACGGCCGACTTTCCGAGTTTGCCGAGGCGTATTGGCGTTTCAATGAATCGGAAGGTGAGCCAAGCGAGAAGTACCGCGAGAATGACGGCGGCGATGCGGACATGGGCGCTGGGAATTTCGCCTTCGATGATCCTGGCGAACGAGAGCAACGGCCAATGCCACAAGTAAAGTGGAAAGCTGATGAGCCCGAACCAAACCAAGAGTTTGTTGGACAAGACTCTGCGGTTCATCCATGTCCCGGGGCCGGCCAGAATGATGAGCACCGTGCCCAAGACGGGAACGCCGGCCCATTTGCCGGGAAACGCGAGGGTGCTGTTGAAGCGCGCGAATCCATAAGCCAAAAGGGATAGCCCGAGCCACGAAAGAACATGAAAGAACGTTCGACCGGCTGTTTTTGATTGAATGTTTTCGTATGCTTTTTTCCCATAGAGAGTGAAAAAAGCCAACCCACTTCCGCAGAGCAATTCCCAGAATCTCGATTGCGGCAAATAAAATGCGGTCACGGGGGCCTTCTCGACGCCATTGACATTCAACGCAAACGAGATCACCGCGACGACGATGGTGGGCACAAGGAAGCTCGCGCGCAGTTTCCAGGCAAACCACAACAAAAACGGCCAAACGATGTAAAACTGTTCTTCGATTCCCAAGCTCCACAAGTGAAGCAATGGCTTGGTTTCCGCCGCGTTGTCGAAATACCCCGATTCACCCCACAAAACGAAGTTCGATACGAAACCGGCGCCGGCGGCGATGTGTTTTCCGAGCGCCGCATATTCGTCGGCCATCAGGTAAAACCAGCCGCCTGCGTAACTCGCGACGACCACGAGGAGCAACGCCGGGAAAATGCGTTTGACACGACGAGCGTAGAACTCCGAAAAACGAAAGGTCTTCTTATCGAGGTTGTCAAAAATGATCGTCGAGATCAAAAAGCCGGAAATGACAAAGAAAACATCGACACCAATGAAGCCGCCTTTCATGAGGGAAGGGAAGGCGTGAAAAGCGACCACGGACAACACCGCAACAGCTCGCAGACCATCGATGTCCGGCCGATATTTGGGATGTGACGGATGCGGCGATGACGTTGACATTGAACCGGCGCACGATACGACAACGCCCGATGGGCGGCAAGTTTCCGACGTGCATTGCTTCGGGCATTTCCCGACGGTAAATATCCGGGGCGGTTTTCGGTTATCGCCTGATTGTCGAGCCCCGGTCGTCGACCATAGTCTCGGCCATGAAGCGCGTTCTTCTGCTCGCCGTCATGCCGCTCGCTTGTGGAGGCAACGGAAATTCGTCGCCGGACGCTCCTCGGGCTTTCGAGTTGCGGGCCATTGCGCCGAATGAATTGCGTACACCGGCCGATTTTGCGGGTATTGAGGACGTGCGTGCGCGTTCGATGGCCCTGTTCGGCGAAGCCGGCCGAGTCTTTCAACATGCGCGGTGCTTGAATTGCCATCCGAACGGGGATGTGCCTTTTCAAGGAATGCAATTCGAGCTGCATGATCCGCCCGTCGTGCGCGGACCGAACGATCACGGCGTCGTGGGTATGGAATGCACCGGGTGTCATCAGGATCGAAATCAATCACTCGCCTTCGTACCGGGCGCGCCGCATTGGGCTCTGGCGCCGATCGAAATGGCGTGGGTGGGAAAAACCTTACGCGAAATTTGCGAGCAAATGAAAGATCCAAAGCGAAACGGTGGCAAAACGTTGGCGCAAATCGTCGAGCACAATGCCCATGACGAACTCGTCGCGTGGGGGTGGCATCCCGGCCACGGACGTGAGCCTGCGCCGGGAACCCAAGCGCAATTGGGTGAGCTCGTCGCCGCCTGGGTCGAAACGGGCGCCGAATGCCCCACGGAAGGAACCAAGCCATGAGCATCCGTTTTCGAGTCAACGGCGTGGAGCAATCGCTCGATGTCGACCCTGAAATGCCCATTCTGTGGGTTTTACGAGACGTACTTGGCTTGACGGGTACCAAATATGGATGCGGTCAAGCGCTTTGCGGCGCTTGCACCGTGCACCTCAATGGCCAAGTCATTCGATCGTGCGTGACGCCCATACGTCGGGCCGAAGGGCTCGAGCTGACCACCATCGAAGGGCTTTCTCCAAATGGCGATCATCCCGTGCAAGTGGCGTGGATCGATTTGCGCGTACCGCAATGCGGTTATTGTCAAGCGGGGCAGATCATGACCGCCGCCGCGTTGCTCCGCGCCAAACCTCGACCTTCCGACGAAGAAATTGATCAATCCATGGCGGGCAATCTGTGTCGCTGCGGGACGTATTCGCGTATTCGAGCCGCGATTCGCAAAGCCGCCGGTATGCAGCAGGAGGAAGAATCATGAGCGGCCGGATCGTTCTTCTCTCGAGGCGCTCGTTCCTGGTCGGGCTGAACCTGTCGGCGGCCGGATTGGCCGTGGGATGGGATGTTCGGGCCGACGAACCCAGTGGAGCGGCCGGTCCGCACCCGCCGGTTGCTTTTCGTTCGGAGTCGCATGATCGGGATTTTGCGCCCAATCCATTCGTGCATATCGCCCCCGATGGTACCGTGACGATCGTTTGTCATCGATCCGAAATGGGCCAAGGTGTTCGAAGTTCGATCCCGGTGCTCATTGCCGACGAACTGGGTGCCGACGTTGCGCGTATGGTCGTGAAGCAGGCCGATGGCGACGTGAAGTTTGGCGATCAAAACACCGATGGTTCTGCCAGCATTCGCAAGTTTTACGATACCTATCGGCAAGTCGGCGCCGTTGCCCGAATGATACTCGTGGCGGCGGCGGCAAAACAATGGAAAGTAAAACCGGATTCGCTCATCACGAAAAACAACCGAATCATCCAGCCGACGACCGGTCGGACGCTCGATTTTGGTGAAGTCTCCGAAATCGCGGCCAAGCTCCCGCTGCCCAAGCCGAATGATGTAAAACTGCGTCCGGATTCGGAGCTCGAGCATTTGCGTAATCCGTCGCTTCCGGTGCTCGACGCTCCGGCGATCGTCAAAGGGTCGCCTCTTTACGTCACCGATATGAAGCTCCCGAACATGCTCATTGCGGTGATCGCGCGACCGCCCGTTCCCGGGGGAAAAGTGGCGCATTACGATGCAAAGGCGGCGCTCGCCATTGCTGGCGTCAAACGCGTCATCGAAATGCCCGCGGCGCCGAATCGCCCTTATGGAATGAAGCCGTGGGGAGGTCTCGCCATTCTCGCGGAAAATACTTGGGCGGCCATGCGTGGACGAGCCGCTCTCGAGATTCGTTGGGATTCGGGCGAAAACGCGAATAACTCGTCGGCGGCCCTGCGCGAGCAACTTTTGGTTTCGGCGCATGCTCCGGGGACGACACGCCGTAATGTCGGGGATGTCAATGCGGCATTCGCTCGAGCTGCGCGTACGGTGGAAGCGGACTATTACGTTCCGCACTTGGCGCATTTGGCGATGGAGCCCTTGGCAGCGCTGGCCCGCGTCGCCGATGGACGTTGTGAAATATGGGCGCCGACGCAGCATCCTCAAGCTTGCCAAGCCCAAGCCGCACAGACGCTCGAAATGGCGCCGGAGAACGTCACGGTGCACGTCATGCTTCTCGGAGGAGCATTCGGGCGAAAATCCAAGGCCGACTTCACCAATGAAGCTGCATATTTGGCTCGAGCAACGGGCGTTCCCGTGCGTGTGCAATGGACGCGCGAAGATGATGTTCGGCACGATTATTACAATACCGTGGCGCTTCTCCATTTGAAGGCTGGATTCGACGAACGGGGCAAACTGCTCGCTTGGCTGCATCGTTCGGCATTTCCGCCCATTGATTGGACATTCAAAGGAAAGGAGCTTGCGGACAACAATGACCTTCAGCAAGGCGTGCTCGATTTCGCCGTGAATGCTCCGAATGTACGGGCCGAAGCTTGTTCGGCGAAAGGACAGGTGCGCATCGGCTGGTATCGATCGGTGTACAATATTTTCCAGGCGTTTGCGATTGGTTCGTTCATGGATGAAATCGCGTCGGCCCGAGGAATGGATCCGCGCGACAATTGGCTCGATGTGATTGGACCTGCGCGCAAAATGAGCCTCGAGGATCTGGGCGTCGACGAGCTGGTCAATTATGGCGAATCGCTGGAACGGCATCCGGTCGATGCGGGGCGTTTGCGAGGCGTGATTGAAAGGGTCACGGCGGCTTCGCGATTCAGCTCGCAAAGAAAAGCGGGCCGAGCGTTGGGATTGGCGGCGCATCGAAGTTTCGTGGCGTATACGGCGGTCGTCGTATCGGTCGTTCCGGACGAACGAAACAAGATCCGCGTCGACGAAGCTTGGATTTCCATGGATTCGGGCCTGGTCGTCAATCAGGAACGTGTTCGAGCACAAATGGCCGGAGCGGTCATCATGGGCATCAGCAATGCTTTATTCGGCGGCATTACCATTAAAAATGGTGCGACCGAGCAATCGAATTTCCACGATATGCGTATCGTCCGCATGAACGAAGCGCCGCGGCATGTTCACGTCGACTTGGTTCCCAGTCGTGAAGCCCCGTGCGGCGTGGGTGAACCCGGGGTTCCTCCTGTTGCGCCCGCGGTGGCCAATGCCGTCTTTGCTTTGACCGGGCGTCGAATTCGTGAATTGCCGCTCGTACGGGCGTTGTGACGTTTGTGATAAAGAGCAAATCCATTCGCTTCAGCCGGGCGGGCACGATTGTCTTGGTTTGTGCAGGCGGCTGCTCGCCGGACGCTCAGAATTCTCTGTATCCACGCATCGAAGCGTTGTTCGACATAGCCGAGCCGAGGATCTTGGCCGTCGTGAAGCGGATCGAAGATGAACACGGAGCTTCGGCGACGGCGTTTTATCCGGTGGAAACGGGCGTCGTGTCGCCCGATATCGGGCGTTGGTCCTTGCGACCCGTCGAAGATTGGCGAAGTGGGTTTTTCCCGGGCGTGCTTTGGGAACTCGAAGGTCATTCGGGCAATGCTCGCCTGCATGACGCCGCCATTGCGTGGACCGAGGGGCTGGCGATCTTGCAGGACAATCCGATCGATCACGATCTTGGATTTCGTTTCGTATCGAGTTTCGGTGTGGGATTTGCGTTGCAAGACGAGTCGCATTCGGTTTGGCGAGACCATGCCCAAGACGTCATGGCGCACGCGGCATTGGCGCTCGATCAGCTCTTTGATGTGGGAAATGTGCCGGTCGGCGCCTTGCGGGCATTTCCCCTGGCCAATGATTACCTGGCTCCTTATCCGGTGTACATCGACAGCATGATGAACATCGAGTTATTGTTTTTCGCTTGGAATCAAGCCGGACGACCGACATCCGGGCCGCTGGGGCGGTTTTATGATCATGCGGTGAAGCACGCGCAGACCGTATTGGATGAGCATCTGCGCTCCGACGGCAGCACGTACCACATCGTGCAATATGCGGAGACAGGGCCGATGGCGGGCTTCGTGTACAAAAAGATAAGCGATCAAGGGTTTGCCGCCGAATCGACGTGGTCGCGTGGTCAAGCGTGGGCCATTCATGGGTTTACCACGACGCACCATTACACGAAAGACGTCGATGCGATCCAGGCGACGCGGTTTCTCGATGCGGCCAGACGAGCGGCCGATTATTTCATCAATCACTTGCCGCATCACGACGTGAAAGATCCGTACAATCATGTCGTGGGGGATTTCGTGCCGCCGACGGATTTCGATGCGGCGTTGGGTGAACCCGCGGGGCCGTGGAATGATGCCAATGGTGACGACGTGTTGGGCGATCGACGCGCGGGGACGCATGCATTTACGCCGCGGGATACGTCGGCCGCCGCCGTTGCGGCCGCGGGACTGTTGAAATTGGGCGCCATCGTCGAGGACTCCGCATTACGCGATCGTTATCTCGGGGCGGCGGAAGATATCCTCGAATGCTTGTTGACGTTTCGCGATGCGGATGGGGCATTGGCGTATTTGGCGCTGGAGCGTTCGGGCGAAGCGATTCTGGCGCGTGGCGCGACAGCTTTTGGCAGCCCGCAAAGGTCGCTCGTGTATGGGGATCGGTATTTCCTCGAGGCTGCGAGGCTTTGCTTGGAATTGCCGCGCCGTTCCGGTGAAGTGCGCCGATGTGGGAAATGACAACCTACCGCCGTGTCGGCTTTTTCGTGGCCTTTTTCGTGGCCTTTTTCGTAGCCTTTTTCGCAGTGGTCTTCTTCGGCGTTTTTCTTTCGGGAATGACAAAATCCTCGCCCGAACCTTTGGGCCACGAACGGCACCGAATCTCTTTCGCCCCGACGAACACCCACGTGGCTGCTTTCAGCGCATGCTGTTTCGTCAAGAGCGGCACGAGCGTCGAATCCTGCGAATATTTTTCCAATTGCGTTTCGGCGTCGGCGAAGGCTTTTTCAATTTCGCTTTCCGTCGCGCCCGCGCGAAGGTACTTCAATTCCAGCATCCACGAATACTTGGCCGTGGTGTTGTCATACCGCGGCACCCAAAACAAATCGCAGAAACCTTGGGCGACTTCTTTTTCGCTCAATACCTGGAAGAGCCCCGACAGCACCGCGCTGGTGATCAGGATCATCTTCAACGATTTTTCATTGAAGTTGCGCAAGTCTTTGAGGCCCAGGATTTTGATGACGTGTTCGTGAAGCGCTTCCAAGTACGGACGCGTCGCTCCATCACGACCCATGGCTGCTTGCGTCGCGATCAGGACCGACAAACCTATTTCTACGCCCGTCGATTCCTTCAGCAACGAGCTGAAGTGTTCCCATTGCAATTCGCGTATGACCTGGTTGGGCACTTCGAATTGCACCAGGTTTCCCAGCTTGGGTTGGGGACTCAGCGTCACCATACCCGTGTAAAACAAGAGCGAAATGAATTGTTCGCGCAATGGGGGCGGGGGCACTCGACCGAATGTTTCCAGCAACAGCCCAACGACATGGCCTTCCGTGAGCACCTGGTTGAGCACCTCGCGCCGTTCTTCGGCCGGTTGACCCGTCGCTTGAAACAACCCGTAAAGCTTTTTGTAATCGGTGCGCGCGTTCGGATCGAGCATGACGCTGGGGTACGCGCGTTTTCTTTGCATTTGCGCGAAAAAATAGAGCACCATGTCGGAATTGAAGATACGCTCCTCAGCCTCGGGACTGAATCGGTATCCGTCGAAATATCGCTCCAACGTCCGCATCAATTCGGCGCGACGAGCAATGCGTTCATCTTTCGCCAAGTCGGGCTCGGAGAGCAAAAGTTCGTCCAAACCGCGTTCGACATCGGCGTGCGTAAAACCCGCCAAGGCATGATATTGCGGAAGGGTCGTGATGTTCGTCGAGATGTTGAAGCCCGTGTACAAATCATCGAGCAACATGGGGGATACGCCGGTGATGAAAAGACGCGACATACCGCCGGTCTCGCCGGCCGCCTTGAGCGCCGAATAGAATTCTCGCACGAATCCCGTGTGATCCGTAACGGATTCATACACGTCGCGACTTCCCGCCGAGATCAAGCCATTGGCAAATGTATCGTATTCGTCGATCAGGACGTACAAACGTTGCTTGATCGTTCGGGCTGCGCTGACCATCTCGAAAAGAATGTCGACCGGAAATGACAAACTTCCCACCCGCTCGTACAATTGCGTGAACACGCTGCCGTGCGCGAAATAACGCGGCAATAAGGCCTTGACGGCCTCCCGCATTGCAATCACGAACCCGTGCTGGACTGCCGCCTCCGTCGTTCCTCGCACGCTGCCCAGATTCAAATGCAATACGACGTGCGCGTTTTTCTCGGCCGTAGGATGCTCGTGCACCCACAACCCCGAAAAAAGTTCGTCGAACTCGTTGGCGCGGCTCACGTCGTAATAATGCGCCAGCATGCTGACCAACGATGACTTGCCCATCCGCCGCGGACGAAGGAAGACAACATTGGCCAAGTCGAACCGCTCGAGCTGTGCAAGGTACGGCGTCTTGTCGACGTAAAACGCTCCCGACCGTCGAATGGCAGAAAAATCAGCGATGCCGTAGGGAATCTTCATGACGCACGTGTCCTCGCGACGGCACCTCTACCACCGCTGGCAAGGCGTGTAAAGAAAATTGTGCCGGGTTTCTCCCGAAAAGGTGTACCAGTTCGACGAACGTTTTCGCACGGAAGGTTCGTCGGAGTGATATGGTGTGCGGGGAAGGCGACGGCAATGCGATGAATGCGGGCGATGGGTTGAGAGGCGATTGTATAGGGCGTTAAAGTCGCCCCTCTCTTTCGGCGGCGGTGATAAGAGCGAACTCATTGCACGCGAATGTACGTTCCGTCCTGCGCGATGTGAAATGCATCCGGCGGATTGCTGTACCCCAGCACCTTCGCTTCAATCGTCGTGTCGTCGATTCTCTTGAAAAGAATCGTCCTGTCGCTCGAGCCGCCTCTTCCGCTGGTGTCCGGTAGGCTTAATACGTAGGTTCCCACTTGCGGCGCCGGATCTCCCCAACGAATCTCTGCATCGTTCGTAGTACAAGTCGTTCCGCTGTTTTCACCCCAAGCGGCTGTACCATTCAAAGCCAACACTTGCGGGTCCGTCGTTGTGCTAAATACCCACCGGCCTGCATCTCCAGCGGAAGACGGATCGGCGTAGAGGAAGAATTCAACCGTTCGGAATTGTTTGGTGCTCGAGCGCAACATCCACCCGGTTCCGGAAATCGACGTCCGACCATCGGATACGTTTGTCCAGGCGTGATCAATGATCAGCGCTCCCGTGTCGGGGGCGTGTTCTTTGGCTTTCAGGGTCATCGCGTGTGTCCCCTGAAGGGTGATTCCATGAAGCGCGCATGAGCCATTCGCTCCATATTCCACCGTAACCGTCGCGCCCGACACCGCGACGGACGCGCAAGGCAGCTCCGTTTCGATGGTGGTTTTTATGGCCAAGGCCGCTTCTTCGTGCGTGACGACGTCTCCGAGTCCCGACGCCAACTCGGTTGTTACCGCAATCAATTGCACAGAGCGTGTATAGTCGACTGTGGGTTCGAAGTCGATCAGACCAAAATCGGCGTCATCGCTGCAACCGGACAAGGTTACCGTCGAGATTGCCAAGGCAATGACCATGGATCGCTTGAATTGCTCCGCAGGCAGGCGTAGTGACGCGTCGAGCGCCAGATCTTTGGGCGTGTTCATACTTTGTACGCTCTATCAGATATTCTTGGCGGGATCAACCGGCTGGGCCATTGGCGAGAAGTATAGAGGTCTCGTGGTGGCGAGGGGCGTTGAGCGTCCACCGGTCCGGGCAAAGCCGGCAAATCGTCGTGAATGCAGGCGATTCACTTTGGTGGAATCAGCAAAGGTGGGAAACGATCAATCAGGGCGGGCGCGCGAATGGATCATCAGCCGTTGGCCGTCTCCACCGGCGCCTCATTCTTCTCCTCCGGCGAACTCACCGCGGGCCGAAAGAATGCCTCCGCTTCCGTCTTATCGCCGAGCAACGCCACGAGTTTCCCGTGCGTCTCGAGGCGCAGTTTGTCCCATTCCTGCTTGCTCCGCGTCACGTGCGACCGCTCCAGCGTCAATGCAATCTCCGCCGCGTCCGCTTGCGACTTCGCCAAGGCCAGCGCCGCTTGCGCGTCCGTCAGGCTCGAATCGTACGCCGTCCGCACCGGATGCGTCGCTTCGAGCCCTTTCAATTCCGCCAGAATACGCGTCACTTCCGTCGTTTCCGCATCGGTGCCCAATTTCGTCGTTTGACTCGGGCTGAGTTTTGGAAACAATCGCTCGTACACATCACGATCGGTGGCTCGGGCAACGCCGCCCATTTTGATAATCAATCGATCGCGCCCTTTGTCCCGTTTGGCCACCAATGCGGTCGTCATCACCGCCGTCGATTGCGCTTGTTCCAAGGCCCCTCGACGCACTTCCACATCATTCATCGCACTTTCAATCGGCCCCGCGAGCGCCGGAATACCAGGACGCTCATCCGTGGTGAGTTGCGCGAGCAAATAGACAAAATCCCATTTGAACATGCCCAAACTACCGTCAATTCCCAAGAGTCTCATGGTCTTGTCCTTCCCGTTCGACGTTGTCGCCTCCATGCGTGTCGCTTCCATTCGCGTCGAACAGTTCCTCCGTTGCCGGATCACACGCCGACATTCATGACGACTGCGACAAAATTTTGCGCTCTCGGCATCCCGGAAGGCGGAGGAAGCTCAGGCGCAATGAGTGTGAGCGATCCCGGAAGGCGGAGGAAGCTCAGGCGCAATGAGAGTGAGCGATCCCCGAAGGCGGAGGAAGCTCGGGCGCAATGAGCGTAAGCGATCCTGGGAGGCGGAGGAAGCTCAGGCGCAATGAGCGTAAGCGATCCTGGGAGGCGGAGGAAGCTCAGGCGCAATGAGAGTGAGCGATCCCGGAAGGCGGAGGAAGCTCGGGCGCAATGAGAGTGAGCGAGCCCGGGCGGCGCAGGAAGCTCAGGCGCGACGCGCGTAGACGATAACTTCATCGGCAAGCCTCCCATCATGCACGATATCGGCTCGGAACCGCATCGTCCAGCGTCGTGGGGCGAGGTGCCATTGAAGGGCCGAGCCGGGCAGGGATGACGTTATCCCCCACGCGTCGATTTGCCTGTTCTGCGCGAGCCCTTTCGAGGTATCCTCCAGCGCGACAAACCTCCGCGAGCACCTCCATGGCCAAACCCGAATTCGTTCCCTCTCGTGTGCACATCATTCTCGCGCGAAAGGCCCCGGTCGCGATTGCAATTCGCCGAGGTCCTTCCAAACGCGTTTGCACCGTCGGCTGGGACCGGACAAACGATACATTCCAGGTCGGTCAATGGATCAAAGGTCGCATCTATGAGCGACGTTGCGATCTTTCTCCGAACGGGCGCCATTTCATTTACTTCGCCATGAACGGCAAATGGAATACCAAGGTCAAAGGCTCGTGGACCGCCGTCTCCATCGCGCCGTACTTGAAAGCCGTGGGATTGTGGGCCAATGGCAGCGGTTGGAATGGTGGCGGATTGTTCACGTCGGACAAACAGTTTTGGCTGAATGCATTTCCTTTTGGGCACCAGGAACTACGTAAACCCAAAGGCTTGGAGCAGGACGCGTTTCCTTTTCACGAAAGTTACGGCGGCGAATGTCCGGGCGTCTATTACGTGCGCCTGCAGCGCGACGGCTGGCAGCTCATGCGGCAGGAAAAACAAGGCGTGGATCATCCGACGATATTCGAGAAACAAGTGGCGGTACGCTGGATCCTGGAGAAAACCGCGCACGAGACGACGTCGCATACCGCCGGCAAAGGGTGCTACTACGATACGCATCGATTGAAGACGCTCGATGGCTCGACGGTGATCGATTTGCCCGATTGGGAATGGGCGGATATCGATGGGACGCGATTGGTGTGGGTCTCGGGCGGCGTTCTACACGCCGGACGCCTCGAAGCCGTAGGATTGACGAATACAAAAATGCTTTTCGACTTCAATGCGCTCCAATTCGAGGCCCTCAAAGCTCCGTATTGATGCCCGGCGATACCTCCGATCAGATGTGCCTGTACCTGGCAAAATTTCGGAACAAATGCATGATCCGTTCTTACGATGGTTTGCAAAGCGCATCTGGTCGCGCGTCAAGTCCTACAAGCTCAGCGGCATGATGACGTACACGCCCGTTGATTTATTTGCTCGCACCCGAAATCGTCAGCCGTTCGGGACGATAATGCAACGGACGGATAAGCGTCCATGGATGCATTTCCGCTTCACGCCGACAAACGTTTGTCGGGGTGAAGCTCGTGCCGGATCACCCCACGCGCGAGCCGCGACTACGTTACAGCCAACGCATCATCGACGAGCTTGACCCAAGCTTCTTTGCCATCGAAGACAATGGCATATTCATACACGGGGTCGGCGCCGGCCGCGGCGACTTCGGTTGCATCCTTGCGCTTGCGTACTTGCGTGGCTGCGTCTTTCAAGGTCGCGTCGACGGATTTTCGTTTGTCGGGGACCTTGAACTCCAAGACGACGCCGGGTTTGCCGGGGGTCTTGGGGATCATGAGCATATCGGCGCGGCCGAAGCCGGATTCGCGATTGGACCGAATATCGTATTGTTTCTCCAAGTGCAGCAGAAGGCCCAATATCAGGCCGTGGTAAAGCTTTTCGGGTTTGTCTCCTCCGGCATCGAAATAGGACATCGCCTTGAGGAGGATGTGTTCGAGCGTTTCTTGCACGGTCCCGGGATCGCCCTCGAGGAGCGCTCGAACGAGGCCGTCGGTGTAGGCGAATTGCGGATCGGACCTTTCAAGCCAAAGTTTGAACATCGAGCGATAAACAATACTCACTTCGATGTTGGGAATGGCGAGCCGGCCACTGTATTCACCGACTTCGAGTTTTAGGTCGACGAGTTTCAAGTATCCGGAAAACAACAAAAAATTCCAGAAGGCTTCGGGGCGCAGTTCGATGTCGCGCAGGACGATGTTGGAATCGATGGGGACTTCGATGGTTTCGCCGCGCAAGAGCGCTTCGGATTGCTCGGACAGACCCAAGCCTCGTTTGAGCGCGAGGGTTTCAATGAGTTCGTTGGAGGCCGTATTCACCCAGTAGGGTTTGAGCAACCCTTCACGAATGTAATAAAGAATCGACCAAGGATTGTAAATGACGTTGCCCCCGAAGAGGTATCCATTGTACCAGGAACGAACTTCTTGCAATCGTTCGGGCTCGATGATGGAGGCGACTTCTTCTTCGGTAAAACCAAAGGAGGTTGAATAGCGCGTATCCATGATCGAATGGACCATGATATGATTCAACCCGGAAAACATATTTTCGCGCGAGACACGCAAGATGCCCGTCATGACGGCTTTGAAAAGAGACGAATTGTCTTTGAGCGCGGCTGAAAAGAAGTTGCGAAAAAAGCCGACCACGTCATCGAAAAAGCCGTTCGCGTAGCCGGATTGCACGGGCGTGTCGTATTCGTCGATGAGAATCACGACGCGTTCGCCGTGGTGTTCGTGGAGCGCTTGCGAAAGCCATTTGAACGCATAGTGGAGTTCGACTTCGTCGGCTTCGCCGCTGAGAACCCGTTGGAAACGCTTTGCTTGCGTCGGGTCGAGTTTGCCTTCATCGAGCAGATAACGATGCTCCGCGAACGCACTGACGAGCTGCTCACGAATCCCCGTCATGGCCGCCGCAAACGATCGCACCTTGACATCTTTGAACGTGACAAAGAGGACGGGATACTTTTGAAAATGGCGCATGGCTTGCGCATCGCGCGTGACGTCGAGTCCCGCGAAAAGATGAGAAAGATCGCGGTTCGATTTGCGGAAGAAGTAATTCAACATGGACAAGGCGAGCGTCTTGCCAAACCTGCGGGGGCGCGGAAAAAGGAGCACCAAGGCCGGATCCGCCAAAACTTCCCGGATGAAGTTTGACTTGTCGATGTAACCAAGGTTGGCCTCGCGAAGGATGAGAAAGTCGGAGTGACCAATGGCCGGGACGAACTTGTTCATGGAGAACCTCGACGAGCTGCGACTGTTGCGCACGCCGTGCATGATGTCAACCGAACGTTGCACGGTTGCGCGATTTATCGGTCGGCACCGCGGATGTTCGGCCAAGGTTTGGCATGACCGTATGGTGGTACGACGTACGGCCGCCGTGATTCGTCGTTCTCCGCAATGATGGGTTCTTCGGGCTCCATGGGATAAGTCCGGCCGGCAGCTGGGGCAGACAATCCCACAACGGTTGCTGCCGTGGCTTAGGCTGCACTCAAACAAACACGACGAATTCCGTGGCACGATTCGGCCATGTCGTGCTACGAGCGCGTCATGCACTCGAATCCACGATTCCGCTTGGTTACTTTTCAGGCGCTTGCGATAGCGGTGACGTTTGCTTCCGAAACGCACGCTCACGAGCCGCGCGTGGTAAAACCTGTGGCGAAAACGCCCGACGCGAACGCAGCCGTTTCGGAGGACTCCGTTGCGCTTTCGGGCGAGGGGCGGCCAAGTGCCGACACGAAGCAGAACGAAACCATTGAAGTGACGGTGCGGGCTGAAAAAACGGGCACGGAGGCGGCATCGCGAACGGTGGTGGGGCGGCGCGAGCTCGAGTTGCGGCCTCGATTGCGACCGGGCGATGTTTTGGAAGCGGTGCCCGGGCTTTTCGCTGTGCAACATGCGGGCGGAGGTAAAGCCAATCAATACTTTTTGCGCGGTTTCGATGCGGACCATGGAACGGACGTCGCATTTTTCGTCGATGGGATCCCGGTGAACAACGTCAGCCACGGGCACGGTCAGGGTTATACCGATTTTCATTTCCTCATTCCCGAGCTCGTCGTCGCGCTCGAAGGCTACAAAGGCCCGTATTACGCCCATTTGGGGGATTTCGCGACCGCGGGGGCCGTGAACCTGAGCTTGGCCGAGAAATTCGACGAGAGTTACGCGCAGGGGCAAATCGGGCAATTCGGCATTTTCCGGGGGCTCGTGATTGAATCGCCGGACTTGGGCGACCATTGGCGAGCGGTCATGGCCGCGGAGTATTATCAAGACAATGGTCCGTTCCTCAATGCCCAGAAATTAGGGCGGCTCAATTTGTTT
>WBZU01001431.1_pt1 | contig 17940 bp, 14 predicted proteins | sample 5204311 | NCBI WGS metagenome assembly WBZU01 (sample SAMN12344359, study PRJNA552823) | activated sludge metagenome | biome: Activated sludge suspended growth; feature: Nitrification reactor; material: Wastewater; isolation source: activated sludge from nitrification reactor of wastewater... | reverse complement strand
AACTGGACGTCGGTGACGTAGACATCGTCCGGCTCGGTGCGGAGCGCCGTCAGGCCCGGCAGCGCGAACTCTGCGCCGGCCGGAATGGCGCCGGCGGCCATCGCCGGAGCCGGGAAGTCGATCGCGCTTCGCAGGCGCTCGACCTCTGCGTGCTGCGCGCGGCGCCGGCGCGCCGCTGAGACGCTGGCGCTGCCAGCGACCGCGGCCAGCCCGAGACGCAGCGCGCGTGCTCCTTGGTGGCGGCGCAGCAGGCCTGCGGTGATCGCGCCGGCCGCGCCCGCGGCCGCTCCTGCGGCAAGCGAGGTTCCGGCTCGAGCGTCTGGCCGTGAGGCGGCCGCGGCGCCACAGCCCAGGCCGATGATGCCGAGCAGCCCGGCTCCGCTGCCCCGGGTGAGCACCGGGGAGCAGCCGAGGACGCCGGCGCCCAGCAGGCCGGTGACGAGCGACGCGCGCAGGACGTGCTTGTCGAAGCTCCGCACCGTGGCGACGGTGACATCGACCACCGGCCCCGGCGTCGCGTCGATCAGTGTCCGACCGGCACCGCTGACCGGTGAGCGCGCGCCGGGGAGCGCCGCAGCGGCGAACTCGCCGGCAGCGAGCTGCGCCAGCCCGGCGAGGACACCGTCAGCCAGCGACGACTGCGCGCGCCTCACGGGAGCACCCCGTGAAGCGCGACACCCAGGACGCTCTCCCGTGCACGCTCGATGCCCCAGTGATGCCCGGTGCGCAGATGGATGTACGTCCAGCCGACGAGGTTGAACAGGACGGTGGCGGTCTCCTGAACGTCGACCTCGCGCAGCGTTCCATCCTGGATCCCGTCGCGCAGGAGTCGCTCGAACGGCTCAGAGAACACCGAGCGCGTCAGCGCCTCCGCGCCCTCCTCGTGGAAGACCTCGTCGGTGCGAGACCGCAGCGCGAGCAGCAACTCCATGTTCTCCTCGGCCTGCGAGCAGAGCGCGGAGAGGCCGAGCTGCAGGCGCTCAGCAGCGCTCCCCGGAGCCGTCAGCGCGGGCCACAGCGCCTCGCGGTAGCGCTGCAGCGCCACGTCGGTCAGGCCATCGAGGATCGCATCCTTGGTGACGCCGCGACGGTGCAGCGTGACCCGTGAGACGCCCGCCTCCTCGGCGAGCCGCTCAGCCGTCGCACCGTGGTAGCCGTAACGGGCGAAGACACGCCGGCCGGCATCAAGGAACTCGGACGTACCGCTCTCAAGCATGGACGGTAGCGTATCGGATCTGCTACACCTATGTAACTCTCCTGCATCAGCCGCGTACGACGGGACCGAAAGGGCCACCCATGACCGCACACCTTGCCGACCCACTCGGAACACCGCGCGAGATCGAACTCTCGGCCGGGCCGATTCGCTATCGCGAACGAGGGACCGGACCCACCGTGGTGTTCCTGCACGGGATCGTCGCCAACAGCGTCCTCTGGCGCAGGGTCGTTCCCCAGCTCGCGGACCGATTCCGGTGCATCACACCCGACTGGCCGCTCGGATCTCATGAGCTCGGACTCCGGGCCGGCACCGACATGTCGCTTCCCGGGCTCGCAGGGATCGTCGAGGAGTTCTTCGACACGCTGGACCTCACGGACGTCACCCTGGTCGCCAACGACACCGGCGGCGCGGTCGCGCAATGGGTGGCCGTCCACGACCCCGAGCGCCTCGGTCGCCTCGTCCTCACCCCCTGCGACGCGTTCGAGAACTTCCTGCCCCTCCCGCTACGCCACCTCCAGGTGGCAGGCAGGACGCCGGCGGGCCTTCGCCTCGTCGGCCAGAGCCTGCGATTCCGGTTCATCCAGCGGCTGCCCATCGCCTTCGGACTGCTCACCGTCCGCCCGATCGACCCCGACGCCATGGCCGCCTACACGACGCCCCTGCGGACGAACCCTGCGGTCCGCGCCGACTTCGCTCAGCTCGTGCGCGCCGTCTCATCCCGCTACACCAAGGAAGCGGCACGACGTCTCCCCGGGTTCAACAAGCCGACACTCGTGGTCTGGTCCCTCGACGACCGGATCTTCCCCTTGCGACACGGCCATGCGCTCGCCGGTCTGATGCCCCGGGCCACGCTCACCGTCGTCGACGACAGCGGTGCGTTCATCCCCGAAGACCGTCCGGTGGAGCTCGCCCGGCGCATCGGCGAGTTCCTGGACCAGTCGGCTGAGGCGATCGGCGCCGGGCGGGGTCGACGCGCCTCGACATCCTGAGGGACGGGAAAGCCGCCCCTCAGCGATGGCGAGACCCGGACTCGAACCGGGGACACCACGATTTTCAGGCGTCGCCGTTTGCGCCGCGATCGTCAGTGTTCATGGGGCTTTCGCCGGACCGTCGAGGGCCGGCATGTCCAGGGATAGCGGTTCAGCCAACTGGGTTCTGGGCGTGGGAGCCGCTTCACGCCCTAAACGCAGGCAGCGTCTGCAGGTGTCACGCCGAGCCTTGCCTGGCGGCTTCGCGGCATCTCGAACGCGGTGGTCGCCGTCGATCGCCGGTCGGAGGAGCGGCTGCGCTTAGCATCCCTGGGGTGCTCCCGGGCTTGGACGTCGCCGCGATCCGCCACTACTGCGAGCAGCGCGTCCCGCCGGAGGCGCTGGACGAGGTGCGCATCGAGGCCGATGTCGCCGACCGCGCGGTGACCGTCGTGGAGTGCCGTGCGCCGTGGCGGGAGGACTACGGCCCGGAATGGACCAGGCGCGGCATCGCGCGCCTTCGGTACACGGCGAAGGGCAGGACTTGGACGCTCTACTGGAGCGACCGCAACCACCGCTGGCACAAGTACGACCTGATCGCGCCGTCAGGCGATGTGCTTGTGTTGCTGGACGAGCTCGACCGCGATCCGACCGGCATCTTCTGGGGCTGAGCCGTTCGGAAGGTCATGACGGCGCGTGGTACTTCGTGCCGCGTCGCTCTCCGCTCCTTCGCAGTCGTCCTGCGGTGACGAGCCGGTCGAGGATCGCGAGCGCTTCGGCGCGCTCGAGGCCCGTGGCGGCGCGGACATCTCGGTTGCTGATGGGTGCCTCGGCCGCTAGTCGCGCGACGACGTCGTCGAGTTCCTCGGCGCTCAGTCTGAGCCCGGCCGGGGGCTTCAGCGTGCCGGCGAGCCGATAGCTGGCTCCGCCGCGCTGTCCACGCTGCTCGAGCAGGTGCTCGTCACGCAGTCGCTTGAGCGTCTCTCGAGCCCCCGCTGAGTCAACGCCCGGACCCAGGATCTCCCGGACGCGCGCGTTGGTGAGGACTTCTCCGCGCGCAGCGTGCACAAGGACGAGGCGGTCCGGACCGGTCAGGGTGCCGCGCTGTTCGAGTTCCCGCAGCCAGGCGCGCTCGGCCGGCGAGACGACGCTGCGGATCGGGAGCTCGACCAGCACTTCGTGGCCGTTGTCGTGGAATCGCGGCGGGTCGAGCATCTCCTCGGCCATCGCGTCCTGCATGAGATCGACTCCTCGACCGGCGTCCTCGGCGAGGCCGAGCTGGCGGAGGATCCGGATGGTGGTCAGGTTGCGGGCGGCGTTGGCTTCGCGGATGTTCTCGACGGTAACCGGCTCGGGCAGCCCTCCTGGTGAACGGACCGTCAGCAGCGATGGGCGCAGTTCGATCCGCACGGCGGCGCCCGTGGCTTCGTAGCTGCGGTGCGCGAGCGCGTTGGCGACGACCTCGCGTAGGACGATCTCGGGGAGTCGCGGCAACTCGTAGCGCCGGACTCCGAGCACGACCAGTTCGGAGCCCAGCTCGTCGGTCAGGCGGGCGACCGTTTCGCGAAGGACGTGGTGAATCGGGCCGTGGATCTCCTCGCGGCGGTCGTAGTCGATCGTCGTGTCGTCGGGGTAGCGGAGGATCTCGACGTAGGCCTTGCCGAGTTCCTGGTCGGGGTCGCGCAGGAGGTAGAGCGCTCCGGCGACGGTGAGCCGCTCGTCGGAGAGCAGTCCGGCGCCCCGCAGCCGGCTCGCTGTCGCACGATCCCATCCGAGCGCCTTGGCGATCTCGCCTCGCAGCCGCGGATCGATCGCCTCGCGCGCGGCGCTCACCGCCGTGGTCTCGAACCTGGAGGCGGTGCGCTCATTCACGAACCGGACGAGCTCGGCCCCGAAGAGGGCATCGTCACGGGTTCCTCGACGAACTCGAGGCACCCCGCTCGAGGTCTGGGCGAACCCTTCGCGTCGGCGCGAGACCGACAAGACCGTGACGGGACGGCCCTCGACGTCGATCTGATGAAGGCTGTAGCGGCCTACATCGCGCGCGTCCTGCAGCGCTCGGTGGATGTCGTCTGCAGTTCCGGCGTCGAGCGCTCTCCCGCGGATCTCGCCGTCGTCAGCGACACCGATGAGGACAACGCCTCCATCCGCGTTCGAGAACGCCACTGCGGTGTTCTGTAGCTGAACGCCGGACGCGCCGGTCTTGAACTCGACGTACTGCCCCTCACCGGGGTACGCCGAACGGAACTCCGCGACGGACATCGCGAGCTGTGCAGGCGCGTTGCCCTCGGGATGTAGCGGGGGATATGCCAAAGTTGTTCCGCTGGGAATCGCTGGTGAACAAGTTTGGCATATGTGTCGGCGGGAGCCGAGCGGCGAGCGACGTGGCCTGCCGTACGGGTCGGTCGCCCTCGTCTCCTGACGTCGGCCGAGCACATGACACCGTCGCGACCAGCGCCGGGAAGCGGAAGCTCGTTCGTGCCTGCGTCGTTCGAACGAACGCAAGCGACCACGATTCCCGCCCGTGGTGCGATCGGTTCGATCGCCGCTCCACGATCCGGAGGAACCGCCACGACGGGGTGCCTTGAGGATGCGAGGCCGCACGGCGCCCCGCCCTCCGCACCCGTTTGGGGCGTGACCCGACAGTCACGCCCCGATCAGCCGCTCGGAGCCTCTTGCGAGGTGCCGCCGAAGTGACCGATTTGCAGACACTTCCAGATGGCGAGACCCGGACTCGAACCGGGGACACGACGATCTTCAGGCGGCGGCGTTCGCGCCGCGATCGTCAGTGTTCATGGGGCTCTTGCCTGGTCGCGGCGGGCGGGCACGTCCAGGGATAGCGGTTCCTGCACCTGGGTTTGGGGCGTGAGAGGCACGTCACGCCCGAAACGCCGGCAGCGCTTCTGTTACGCCGAGCCGACGCCTCAGCGGCGGGCGACGCCGTTCGGCGCGCGCGTGCGCTCCGTCCGTTGGGGGAGTGTGAGCCGGGCTGGGTTTGACGGAGACCTCGAAGCGGGTCGGGCGGGGTCTGGTCGCCGCCGGGGGCCCGTGGCAGACTGGTGCGTCATGGCGGGGGTGGCCGCGGGTCCTGTGGTGGAGTGGCTTCGACGGCGTACGCCGACCGGCGCGCGGCTGGCCGTCGTGGCGGTGGCGGTCGTCGGGCTGTTCGTGGCCGATCCGGTGCCCGCCGGGTCCTCCCCGCTGCGGGTGAGCTGTGCGCCGGGCACGGTGCCGGTGCTCGTCGCCGGGGGCTCTCGCGTGGTGCGGGTGCGGCGCGACGCGCGGGGTCGGGCGCGCTGTGCTCCGGCGAAGGTCACCTCGCTCCCGGCGCCCGGGCCCGCGGGCGGCGCGCAGCTCGGTCGCGTTGCCGACAGCCTCGCGACGGCGCTGCGGATCGATCCGGCGGTCCGTGCCCGGCTGGAGCGCCGTCTCGGACGCCGGCGCGTGGCGCGGCTGCTCGACGTGGGGCTGAGCTCGTGGCGGTCGCGAGTGGCTGTCGCGGCGGCGGCTCGGACGGCTGGGAGGCGTGGTCGCGCGGCCGGCCGTCAGACCGAGACGTTCTCCAAGGATGGCGTCAGCGTGACGCTCGGCTTCGGGCTTGACGAGGTCAGCGCGGGCGGGAAGCTCGGGTACACCGCCGGGGCGACGGTCGACGGCTCGATCTCCCGTGAGGGGCTCGAGAAGCTCGGCGGCGACACCGCCAAGGGACTGCCGAAGGAGCTCCGCGGTGCGAAGCTCAGCGTCGACCTGCGCTTCGAGGATCTTCCGTCGGCGTGCCCGGACGGTGCCGGAGTGGTGGCGGGCACGCTGCGGGCGTCCGGATTGATCCGCGTCACGGTGACGACGACCGGCGGCGATTCGAGCGTGACCGCGGAGGCCGAGGTCGAGGCGTCCTACCGCGGGAAGGTCGGCGACGACGCCCGCTGGAAGACGATCGACGACGTCGACGTCCGGACGCGCTTCTCGCTCGGCGCGACCGGGCGCGGCACGGAGACCTGGCGTGCGCGCCGGACGGGGAGCGGCTTCGGCCGCGAGGCGATCACCGACGCCAAGGACGGGGCGGCCACCAGGCAGGCGATCGAGCGCGACGCCGGCCAACTCGCCCCCGGCCGCGGCGGCATCTGGGGCCCGCAGGGCGGCATCAACTGGTCGCGTGGGGCGAGCCTCTGGGACCTGCGCAGCGTTGCGAACGTGAAGGGCCTGATCGCGACCTCGGTGGCGAACTACCTGCTCACGCTCGCCGCGGTCGAGTACGTGCGCAAGGCGACCCTGCCGCGCCTGGAGAAGCACTGGTACGACGACGAGGCCTGCCTCAAACTCGACGCGGCCGCCGCCGACCGCACCATCTCCCCGGGCGGGACGACGACGATCACCGCACGTGACGCGCGCGCCGCCGACGGCACGCCGGTGCCGGCGTCGCTCAGCGCGTCCGGTGAGGCGTCCGTGGCGCCCGACCAGGCGGCACTGCCCGCCGCCGGCTCAGCGGCGTTCACCCTCACCGCGCCCGCCGCGCGGCCGGTGAAGGCCGCCTGGAAGGTCGTCGCGCTGAGCCGCGCGGGCAAGCGCACGGTGACCGGGACGCTGATGGACCGCAGCCGCTACCGGGTGACGCTCGCGCTCGCGGGGACGGCGACGCTCGCCACCCACGACGCGAGCGCCGATCTCGCCGGCGTCCTCCTCGCCGAGCCGCAAGATGGGACGCCGCAGCGCTGGACGGCGTCCGGGCCGGTCAGCTGGTCGAACATCGTCTTCACCCCGAAGATCCCGTGCACCTACGGCGATCCGGTGGCGGGCGGGGTGTGGACCGTGACGATCACCGACGTGCCGCCCGAGCAGATCCAGCTCACCTGGACGGTCGACGAGGCCACGCGCGTGAACGCCAGCGCGTTCTGCCCGCCGAGCGCGGTCATCCCCGACCAGGTCGGCCCGCGCCCGATCGCCGTCGCCCCGACGACGTTCACCCTCCCCGCGGCCGGCGGCACCCGCCAGCTGACCGGCACCTACGCCGGCGGCGAGGGCTCGTTCTCCAGCGACGGCACGTTGAAGGTCGAGCCCGAGACGGGCTGAGCGGCACCCGAGGGTCCTAGAGCGCACGGACGTGGTGGCATGTCGCTGATCCGACGGTGAACGTCGTCATGTCATGGGGCCGATCGTCGGTCGGTTCCGACTCCCGGGATGCACCCGAGACATGCCCAAGTTGTTCCGTCGGGAACAGCGGCCGCTCAGGCTCGCCAGGTGCGTCGGCAGGCGGTCGACGCCCGAGGGCGATGACACGTGGCTCGCCGTGCGGGTCAGACATCCTCCTCAGCTGACGTCAGCCGAGCGCGTGACGCCGCTGGTGTCAGAACCGGAAGGCGAAGCTCGTTCCTTCCAGCATCGTTCGATCGCGAGCGACCACGATTCTGACTCGTGGTCTCTTGTGTTCGAGTCCAGCGCCTGATTCAGCGGCGCATCACGCGCCCAAATCAGCCGATTTGCAGGCACTTCAATGGCGAGACCCGGACTCGAACCGGGGACACCACGATTTTCAGTCGTCGGCGTTCGCGCCGCGATCGCCAGTGTTCATGGGGTTTTCGCCGGCGGCCCGGGGCCCGGCATGTCCGTGGATAGCGGTTGATGCACCTGGGTTCGGGGCGTGAGAGGCACTTCACGCCCTAAACGCTCGACTGCTCAGTTGAGTACGCAAGCTCGGCGTCACGGTCGCGGACGCGCACGTAAACGGGTCGTTCGGTTTCGAGGCACGGCAGGCAGAACGAACCCAAGGACGAACTCTGGGTCGAATGCCCGGGCGAGCTTCTGGATCGTCTCAGCGTCGGTCGGTGCGGGTAGCTCTCGAGGCGTGAGACCTTCGGGACGTTCGTGCCCAGGAGCACTGTGCCCGCCGCCGTTCGGCGCACGCCTTGCACCGGTCGTGAAGAGAGGAACTGTCAACTGGGGTTGGTCGGGTCGACGAATAGCGAATCGGTCACTACAGTCGCCTCGTGCGGTCCTCAGCCGCCAAGGGTTGTGCGCTGGCGGTCTTCATCGTCCTGGTGATTGTCGTGCCCGCGGCTGCGGCGCCCGTGACGATCGACTTCGAGTCCGGTGCCGCGGTGGGTGATCCAGTCACAAACCAGTACGGCCCGCCGGGCTTTCTCGCTGGGCCGACATTCACCGCGCCGGTGAATGCCGGGTTCAACGCTGGGTGTGCGCAGCCGCATCTCACTGCGTCGAGACCGGCGTTCTCCGGCAGCTACACCCTCGAGCTCGATGGCTGCGCGAACGGGGAGTTCTATCCGACGGGTGCGTTTCTCAAGCTGGGGTACACGGCGAAGTCGCTGGACTTCCAGATCGCCGAGACCGGCACGCTCGTCGCTCCGGACGAGGTGATCATCACCGCCTTCCGCGCGGACAAGTCGATCGTCGTTCAGCAATCGTCGTTCCTGCCCCCACAGACTCAGCCGACCTACAAGCAGATCTCCGTCAACTCAAGTGCGTACGACATCGCGTTCGTGGTGATCGAGCGCGGGACGCAGACCGGGAACCCGGCGTCGCTGACCGGGGTATCGCCGTCGATCGGGCAGAGCCTGCTGCTCCTGGACGACCTGACGTACGACCCCCCGGCGGCTCCGCCGGAGAGCAGCTTCCTGCTCGCGGCGACGCCGAGTTCGCTGCGGCTCGCCGAGGGTGCCGAGGCCGACGTCACGATTCCGGTCACCTGGGTCAACAACCCGGACCCCTCGACGAGCCCGGTGTCGTTCGAGGTGGCTGCCCCACCGGGCGTCACAGCGTCGGTGTCGCCGAACCCGAGCACGGCCGGGACGGCGACCCTGCACCTGAAGGCTGACAAGAATGCGCCGACCGGGGACGTCACGGTCACGGTCGATGGGTTCGTCGACCAGGGCACACCGGCGGAGAAGCACGCGTCGACCGCGCTCGCTCTCACGGTCGCGGCGCCTTACGGGCTCAATGCGCTCGCGCCGGTTTCGCTGACGGCGTGCTCGCCGACGCAGGTGTTCGTCCGGGTGTTCACCGAGCCGGGCTTCAGCGACCCGCTGACGGTGCGCGTCTCCGGCCCCACGTACCTCAACGTCACGCCGATCGGCGACGCGCCGGGGGTCGGGTCTGCGACGATCACTGCGAGTCCGCAGAACGGCGAGCTCATCGTCCCGGTGGCGGTGGACGCCGATCGCTCATCTGCGTCGTTCGGTCCGGCGAAGCTCGTGGTCACGGCCCAGGCCACGGGGTACGCGCAGGTCAAGACGGAGGGCGCCTTGACGTTGCAGCGTGCGGGGATCGCGAGCGTGCGCGCTGCCGGGACAGGTCTCCCGGTCGGCGTGGCGCGCGGACCGATGTTCCGCAGGCCGGGCACGCTGCTTGATCTGGGCGGCGCGGGGTTCTGTCCCGGGAGTCGGCTGCGCTTCGGGACCAACGGATCGCAGGGCGCGCCACGCTCGATCGCCCCGGACGGGCGCTCGATGCGCGTGGAGGTGCCGCGCGGCGCACTGAGCGGCCCGATCACCCTGATCAGGACGGACGACCCGCTCACCCGCGAGAAGGCGGCCGAGGCGGCGGTCTCGCCGGCCCTCCCAGTCCTGGACTACCGCTCGGCGTATGGGTTCGCCTTTCCGAACAAGCGGTTCGAGGAGAACTTCACGCTCAGGCAGTTCGACAACACGTTCGGTTCGAGCATCTTCGTTCAGATCGACCCCTGCGCGGTCGCGACGCTCGGAGTCGTCTCCTGTCCGATCCCGACCGGGATCCCGGACCCGTTCGCGCTCACCGTCATCGCCGCGCTCGCCGACAAGGGGCGCAGCGGTCTTTGCTACGGCAACTCGCATCTCAACGCCGACATCGTCAACGGAGCCCCGATCGGCGGGTTCGACCCGCCGGGCGCGCAGCGGACGATCGATCTCACCGGCCCGGCCGGCCCCGCGCCGGCGCTGCTCACCCGCATCGGAGAACGGCACCTGCAGCAGTTCGACGCCAAGATGATCGCCGCGGCCGCTGCCGATGCGCTCAGCGGTCGTGACCCGGCGACAAGCGCCAAGATCATCCACGAGCGTGCCGTCCAGCAGCTCACCGACGGCGGCTCGTCACTCGGGGGGCGGCCGGCGATCGTGAGCATCCGCCATGGCGGCTCCGGGCACGCGCTGCTCGTCTACGACGTCGAGGAGCTGGAGGGCGGCAAGTTCGCGCTGATCGTCGACGACCCGAACATCCCGTTCGACGCCGCGGAGTCCACGAGCGCCAGCCAGCACGCCGACAACATGACCCTGAGCAGGATCACCGTCGACCCGGCGAGCAACCGCTGGACCTATCCAGGGCTCGCGGACAGCGAGAACAAGACGCTCCCCTGGTCGGGGGAGATCGACCTCAAGTCGATCAACGTGCTGCCGGCGGCGGCCGTCTACAACCAGCGTCCGGTCCTTCCGAACCTGTTCCAGGCGCTCTCGGCGGTGGTGCTCGCGTCCGATGGAAGTCGCCTCGACCAGGTGACTGACGGCAGGGGGCGGCGGCTCATCGGCGCCGACGGGTTCGTCCCCAGTGGCACGGCTGGGATCCCGCAGGCCGCGCTCGTCGGACCGACCGACGTCGCTGATGGCCCCAATCCCATCGGCGTTCTGCCCGTCGGCGGGGTCTACGACGTCGCGGGGACGCGCGCCGGCGGGACGGGTCGGCTGGCCTTGCTCGGGCGGTCCGTCAGCGCAACGGCGGTGCTCGGCGGCGCAGCGGCGAGCGCCGGAGCGTCGCCGGCGACCGATCGCCTCCGCGTCGCTGCGCGCGCGCGGCTGCTCCGTCTGACGCCAGGCGCATCGGGACCCACAGCGATGACGCTCGCAACCAAGGGCCGTGGCGGCGAGCGGGTCGTCGGCGTCGAAACCACCGGCCACAAGGGGGCCGGCGACACCGTGCAGCTCCTGGGCTCCGGCGACGTCGCGCTGACCCACGGCGGCCCGCCGTCACCGGCGAACGTCACGCTGTCGTCGGTCGACGGTTCGGGTCTGCCGGTGACCGCCCGCCTGCGCTTGGGCCGGATGGCGCCCGGCGAGCGCGCACGGATCCTCGTGCCCGACTGGAAGCGACTCGCCGGCCGCGTCTTCGAGATCCAGCAGCGCCGCGGCAGGGCGACGCGACGTGTACGGATCCGGGCGCTCGCCGCACCACGCGTTCTGCGCCTCGCGGCCGTTCGCGCCCGCACGGCCAGAGGACGGATCAGCGTGCGCGCGAATCTGCGGCGCGTGGGCCGGTCCCGCTGGGCATCGGCCGGCGCCTCGCTCGTGGTGGTACACCGCCGGAAGGTCGTCGCGCGTGAGCGTACGACGGCCACCACCGAGGAGCTGCGCACCGGCCGCGCAAGCCTCGCCCTGACGACGCGAAAGCTTGCGCGCGGCCGTTACCGGATCGCGGTCGTGGTCACCGCCTCGTCAGCCGGTCGCGATGCCCTCGCGCGATCAAACGCGGTGACGACACGGCGGACGCTGACGATTCGGTGAGCGTGCATGCAGGCACGGAGCGGCTGGACGCCATGCGGATCGCGCGATGTCAGCCAGTTGCTCGTAGTTGAGCGCCCCGTTCGTGTGTACTCGAGCCACGCACCGCGCTCCCGCCCAGGACAAGTGGCGGGCGCTCGCTAGGCGCGCTCCGTGCTCCTGGCAGGCCGGGCCGAGCTGGATCTCGGGGATGCGGGGTTGACGGGTTCCTCGATCGAGGTGGTCACGTGGACCAGCGACACCCACGGTCGCGACTCGTGGTGTCTTGCGTTCGAGTACAGCGCCCGATTCAGCAGCGCATCACGAGTTCGAAACGGCCGATTTCCAGGTACTTCGATGGCGAGACCCGGACTCGAACCGGGCGGGGTCCTGTCCACCGCATCTGCTGCGTCCCCTGCGTCCCAATCGTCCCGGCTCAGGGATCCGTCGTGCAGAGTCGACGCCGTGGTTGGTACCACCGCTGGTACTCACGGCCGCTCGAGTGCTCGCCCGCCTCGCCCAGGCCCACGACGGTTGAGGGTGGGTTGAGGTGGGTTCTCTGTGGGTTCGCGAGGGGTAAGAGCCGTCGCGTTGGTTCCTGTTGCCAGCTCGGATCCATCGGCCCGAGCCTCCTGTCCGCGTGGCTGAGTCCGTCCCGCATCACCCACGACGCCGGTCGGAGCGGCGCGCTCACGGTCGCTGCAACACGAAGATCGCCCGCTCGTGCGTCTCGGCGAAGAAGCGCTCGTAGGCGGGCCACAGTGCGATCAGGTCCGGCCAGTACCGCGCGGCCTCCTGCCCGCCGGCTTCCCGGGCGACTCGTTCCTCGGCCGCACCCCCGATCCGCACGGTGACCGTCGGGTTCGCGCGCACGTTCAACGGCCACGGATTCGGGCGCTCGGAAGGTGGCCGGACGTTGCAGACGACCAGATCGTCGCCGTCACGCAGGTAGATGAGCGGGGTCGTCCGCGAACGCCCGGATCGGCGACCGGTCGCCGTGAGCAGCAGGACGGGCAGCCTGCCGGTCAGCGAGACGCGGCCACCGGTCGCCAGGAGCAGCCATCGCTGCACCGGCGAGACGACGTGGGCGATCGTCCAGGTCCCCGCCCGCGTCGCCCCGAAGCTGCGCGTCGGTGACACGCGACGGTCGCGCGTGTCCGCCTCGTCCCCACGCGCGCTCTCGGTGGTGATGCGGAAGACGGGATGCCGCGCGGCGATCGCCTCGAACTCGCCGAGCTCGGCCCGGTGGTCGAGCGGGAAGTGCGCACGCGCCGCGGGCGCGACAGCCAGGTATCGCCGCAGGATCGGGGCACGGTCGGCGGGCGCGACCTCCTGCAGGAGGACGTTCTCGCGGCGACCGTGACGAAGCACCGCCTGCCCGCCCGCCGCGCGGACGTTCGCCACCCAGTTGGCGCCCTCTCCGAGCATCGCCACCAGGTAGCGCTCGCCGTCGAGATCGGCGATGACCACCGGCAGCGTGATGCGTCGCCCGCTCCTACGACCCGAGACCTCCAGTGCGGCCAGTCGCGTCGGCCAGATGCCGGCCGCGTGCACCGCCGCCTGGGCGCGGTTGAGCACCCGTGCCACCCCGCCCGGGCGTCCCCCCGCGTAGAGACGGCGGCGCGTGGCCGGCGACAGGCAGCTCATGCGAGCACTGTCCAGGACGCCCGGCGCGGTGTCATCCGCAGCATCCACGGGCCGTGTCTCCGTGCTCCTGCCGGTGGCGGCGCGACCGGGAGCGTTCAGCTCGTGGACGCGCGACGCAGGTCAGCACGCCACCGGATGGCGCCTGCCCGCGGGCGTCGCCCGGGGCATCCGGTTGCCATGCTGGCGGTGTGAGAGCCGCACCGTCCCCAGCGAACGTCACGATCCCGTCGCGGCGGGGCGAGCTGCGCGGCTATGTTGCCCATCCGGAAGGCGACGGCCCGTGGCCGGGGGTGGTGGTGATCTTCGACGTCGGCGGTCTCAGCCGCGACACGGTGCGCCAGTGCGACTGGCTGGCATCCGAGGGCTTCCGGGCGGTTGCTCCCGACCTGTACCGGGGACGGCCGATCGCCCGCTGCCTGGTGCCGGTCATGCGTGATGCCATCAGAGGCGGGGGCGCGGTCTTCGACGACATCGCTGACACCCGAGAATGGCTGGAGGCCTCGCCGCACAGCAACGGGCGCACCGGGGTGATCGGCTTCTGCATGGGAGGCGGCTTCGCGCTCCTGTTGGCCCCCGGTCACGGCTTCGCCGCGTCCGCGCCGAACTACGGGGCCGTACCGAAGCACCCCGAGACGGCGCTGGCCGGAGCGTGCCCGATCGTGGCGAGCTACGGCGGGCGCGACCGGACGCTGCGGCATGCCGCGCGACGCCTCGACGAGGTGCTGGACGACCTCGGTGTCGTGCACGATGTCAAGGAGTACCCGGCCGCGGGTCACGGGTTCATGAACGACCACGAAGGCGCCGGGGACCGGATCCCCCTGCTCTTCGCCGTGATGGGCCGATGGGCCAGGAACGGGTTCCACGAGCCGTCGGCCCGCGACGCTCGACGCCGGATCGTCGCGTTCTTCGAGCGGCAGCTGGGAGCGTGACGCCGTGGAGATGACGACGGCCGGTCAGGGCCCGCGGGTCGCGGCGGGGTGAACCGTGACCGCTCCGAGGTCGAGGTTGCGCGATGAGCTGGTGGGCGGCCCGAAGCGGGAACTGCACAACGCCGGGGTGGTATCCGCCGTGCTCGCCGACCCCTCGCGGGTGGGCGAGCTGTTCGACTGTGTGCTCGACCCCGACGAGTACGTGCGCATGCGCGCGGCTGACGCGCTGGAGAAGGTGTGCCGCCGGGACCCCGGGATCGTGGCCCCGCTCACCGGGCGTGTCCTCTCCGAGCTGGCGGTCAGCGACCAGCCGTCGGTGCAGTGGCACGTCGCCCAGATCCTCGGGCGAGTCCCCCTCGAGGGCTCGCAGCGGCGGCGCGCCGTGCAGGTGGTGCGCCGCTATCTGGTGACGAGCGGCGACTGGATCGTGCTCAGCCACAGCATGGACACGCTCGCCGGGTTCGCCGAACACGACGCGCGGCTGCGCCGGGCGATCGATCCGAGGCTCACCGAACTCGTCGACGACCCCCGCAAAGCGGTCGCCGCACGGGCCCGCCGGATCCGGGAACGTCTCGGGCTCTCCGGCGCTCCGTCGTCGCCGTAGCCGTCACGGATCGGCCGGCGACGTGCGTTCCGTAGTGTCGCACGCATGCCGCCCAACGATCAGCGGTGCGCTCGCGGCGCTCGCCTCGCAGCAGCGCTGGGTGCGGCGTCGCTTTTCGGCGCGATGCTGTGGTGGCGACGGCATCCGTCGGCGTGTCCGTACTCCCAGCGCTTCTGGCTCGAGCCGCCGCACCCGCTGATCACCCGCGCGCGGCTGCGCGAGATCCTCGCGCCGGAGCCCGGTGAGCGGATCCTCGAGATCGGCCCCGGCACCGGGTACTACACGCTGCCGCTCGCACGCTGGATCGGCCCCGGCGGGCAGCTCGACGTCCTCGACCTGCAGCAGGCGATGCTCGACACCACGATGCGCCGCGCCCGCGAGAGCGGCCTGAAGAACATCACCCCGACCTGCGCGGACGCCCAGCGTCTGCCCTACCCCGACGCGACGTTCGACGCCGTCGTTCTCGTCACGACCCTCGGGGAGATCCCCGACCAGGACGCCGCGTGGGGCGAGATCGCCCGAGTGCTCAAGCCCGCCGGTCGCGCGATCAACGGCGAGCTCTTCGGTGATCCGCACTGGGTCAGCCCCGCGACCGCCGAAGGACGTGCCGGCGCTGCAGGCCTCGGCAGACACCGGCGACTCGGCCCGAAAGGCGGGTACTTCGGCCGCCACGAACGAACCTGATGGGGTGCCTCACGACCGCGTCGGGGCCGTGGTGTCCCCGACCCGAGGGGGAGCGGCGGGCGGGAGTCCTGCGCGGGCCTGGCGATGCGGCGCCGCCAGGCGTACCATCGGCGGATGGGGATGGGGGTGCGCATCGCAGCGCTCGCCGCGGGAGCGCTGCTCTTCGTGGCGTTGCTGCCCGCCGCCGCGCCCGCCGCGGTGCGCCTGGGGCCCGACATCAGCAAGCCGCTGCCGTCGGGCGGCTTCCATCTCGGGGCGATCGGCTGTCAGAAGGAGCCCTTCTCGCCGTGTTACTACCTGAACCTGCGCTCGACCAACCCGGACGCGCTCGCAGCGGCGCCCGCGGACGGCGTGATCGTTCGCTGGCGCTTTCGCGCCGGCTGCTGCACGGACCCGCAGACGCTGACGCGCACGATGAAGCTCGCGACGTTCGATCTCGGCGCGAACGACGGCCTCGGCGGTTACGGGTACGTCGTCCTCGACCAGACCGGCGCGGGCTTCGACCTGCCGCCCGGTAACCAGGTGCTCGCCGACGCACCCGTCGAGCTGCCCGCGCGCCTCCCGATCAAGGCCGGCCAGCGGGTGGGGATCATCGCTGACGACCCGATCGCCTTCACCGTGAACGACGAGACGCCCGGCGTGACGTCGACCTCGATCGCCCACACCTCGCTCTACCTGGGCCAGGCCTACGGGATCGTCTTCGGCGCGGCCGTGCAGATCAGCGCCGACGTCGAGCCCGACGCCGACCGCGACGGCTACGGCGACGAGACACAGGACTGCCAGCCCGCCGATCCCACGCTGCACGAGAGCGCCTCGTGCGCTCCGCCGCCGGCGCCGGGGCCGCCGCCGCCGCTGATCGTCGCCGTGCCGTGCGCGTCACCGTGCCCGAGCGGTGGTCCCAGCGCCGGGGCCGTCTTCCCGCGGCCGGTCGGCGGGGGCGTCCCGCCCTCCACGGACGGGATCCACTTCTACATCCCGCTCTCCTGCCCGCCGGCCGCGACGCAGCCCTGCGGCGGCTTCCTGGTGATCGAGCCCGCGGGCGGCAAGAAGGCCTCGGCGAGCGCGAAGCGCGCGGTGCTCGGCCGGGTGAGGTACTCCGTGAAGCCCGGGACGACCGTCAAGGTGCGCTTTGCACTGAACCGGGCCGGGCGCGCGCTGCTCGCCCGCAGGGGTACGCTGCGAGTGACGGTCCGCATCCAGCCGCAGGGCGCGGCGCAGGCGACGCTCACGCGCACCCTGAAGGTCAAGCGCCCGCGGGCGCGCTGAGCGCCCGGCGGGTCATCCGCAGCGCCGCCGTCAGCGGGCAGCCACATGCCCACGAGAGCGCGCGGTGCGCGGGCCTGCGTTTCGCCCTGAGCCGGCGTGCCGGTGCCTGAGTTCGGTGCTGAGGGTGCTGACGGTCTTGCCGATGCCCCTGGGTTTGGGGCTGAGAACTCCACCGGCCCGCCCTCTTCATAGAGACGACAAGCAGGCACGCGGAGGACTTCTCGGTTCCGGCGAGGCGACGGTGCCGGCCAAGGGCCGCGGCCTCAAGGGGCCCTGCACGCGGACCGTCAAGGCGGGAGCTCTGTCGCTCAAGGCGCGCCTCGGCACCAACACCGTCAGGTTCGCCGGCCGTCTCCGCGGCACGCGGACCCTGCGGCCCGGCCGCTACACCGTCACCTTCACCGCCACCAACGCGGGCGGCCTGAGGTCGCGCCCCGCGAGCCTGCGATTCACGATCGTCCGCTGACCGACGTGCGGACGGGTGCGGCGCCGCCCGGCTACTGCCGGGGTCGAACCCGCGAACCCGATGGCGAGACCCGGGCTCAGGGATCCCGAGGCGAGCCAGGAGGCCAGCAGGCGAGCTGTGTCGAGGGGTGTGCGTTGGCAGGGTTGTCCCGCTCATGCAGCCGATATGCAGGCCTCGTCGGACGGGCCCCACTCCTGCTTTGCATGGAAAGCGAGAGCGGAACAGGTCATGCTCGATGGATGGCGTCCGATCCCATCTACGGCACCGTGGAGGATCACGGGCGAGCGATGCTGGAGTCGGCTCGCCAGACCATTGCCAACCATGAATGGCCGTCGCGGATCGTTTGGGGCACGCCGCGACTGGAAGGCAACCTGCTCGTCGTTCCGGTCGTCATCCGCGACGTGCCCGAAGCGATGATCTTTGAGCTTCAGCCGCCCACTGGTCCACAGCTGGACGACCGTGAGATCTACGTGTCGATGTTGGAAGTCGAAGCCTTGTGATGCCCGCGACGCCCGATCTGCAGATGACAGCTGGACCTCGCCCGGGCGAACGACGAAGGCCCCGCGTGAACGGGGCCTTCGGGCAAGTGGCGAGACCCGGACTCGAACCGGGGACACCACGATTTTCAGGCGGCGGCGTTTGGGCCGCGGTGGCCAGTGTTCATGGGGCTTGCGGTCGGCGGCCGAGGGCCGGAATGTCCAGGGATAG
>WBZU01001429.1_pt1 | contig 17944 bp, 14 predicted proteins | sample 5204311 | NCBI WGS metagenome assembly WBZU01 (sample SAMN12344359, study PRJNA552823) | activated sludge metagenome | biome: Activated sludge suspended growth; feature: Nitrification reactor; material: Wastewater; isolation source: activated sludge from nitrification reactor of wastewater... | reverse complement strand
TCGTCCGCGTTGAAGTCTCAGGGACCTTCGACGAGCTTCACGGTGCCCATTTTGACGTCGTCGTCGAGCGACGATTTCCCATCGGCATCGCCATCGACGACCCCGTAAAAAATCGTCAATGCTCCCGAGCCCGCGGCGGGAGCCGTCCACGAATACGTCCATGTCGTCGTATTGGGGCGCGGAATGTAAAAGACTCCGTGGCAATCGCCATACAAATACGTCGTTCCCGTCGCCGGGTTTTGCGCGGGATACGATGGCGGACACGCGGCGCTCGAAACGACCGGCGTCGTATCCGACTCGAAAATGCCTTTCACCTTGCCGGCTTGGTCTTCCACCGTAATGGCCATCCCGTTCAGGTTGTTGTTGCCCTGATTGAGTCCTCGGTGTTCGCCCGTCATCGCGACCGTAATGGAATACTTTTGCCCCGGTTTGTAGGACATGGATCCATTCACATTGCCCCACGCGGGCGTCGGTGTAATGGTCGCGCCGATCATGCCCGCGCCTTTGATGTGGCAATGCGCGCACGTGATGCCACGATCCGTCGCGCTGCCCATTCCATAAAGACCGCCCGCTCCGGCTCGACCGCCGTTCGCCTGCGTTCCATCGGCCCGATCGTGCCACGACTTTCCAAATGGAAACGCCGACGCAACGGCCGCGGGGACCACGATACATGCTGCAATGATCGTAACTACGGCTTTCTTTTTCATCGGTTCCTCCTCAATTCGTCGTATTGCACGCCATGCCCAACTTTTGCCCGGACAACCACGCCTTCAGCGTTTGATGGTCGGCATCGCCCGATTTGAACATTTTAATGCCCGCATGAGCTTTTCCGCCCACGATGGGCTGACTGATCAATTCGGATGTGTCTTCCTGTCCCGCCGCGATCGGATTGCCGTTGGCGTCCAAGCCAAACCCGCGCGCGGAATCGAAATTGAGCTGCCATTCCGTGGCCGTGTGCCCCACCGTCCAGCAAACGCATTCAATCGCGCCTTCGCAATTCTCGGACGGCACCATCGTGCCCGCTTTATTGCATCCCGGCTCGATCAATATTTCGCCCGCATGCCGATGTCGCCCGCGCGCATAAAGGCGTAATGCGCGACCCGTCTCCGTGCCGTGGCATGCCAGCTGCGCGCAACCGCGATTGAAAATCGGCTCCACATTGCACTTGTAATAATCCAAGTCCAATGCCGGCAATGTCGCCGTTTCCGTGGGTTTGCTATTCGCCGTTCCGCAATTGTTCAAATCCGTGCACGTTCGTGTGCCGTTGTTGTCCTGGCCATTGGTTTGCCAAGGCGAACACAACCACGCTTCGACACACCCGGACGAACCTCCCGCACCCGAACTGCTCGAACCGTTTCCGCCGCCCGATCCGCTGCTGCTGCTGGAAACGTCCCCCGAACTGCTCGAGCTCGACCCGCCCGTACCGCACAAACCACTCGAGCATGGCCCTGTGGAACCCGTTGTTGTTTCATCCGGTCCGCACGACGCAATGCCTGCGACGCCCATCACACAGAAGAGCGCAACCGACCATAAGAATCCCCGTTTCATTCACACCTCCGGGCAAACCCATAGTGAATGGGCTCCCCAAAAGCATCATCTTATGAAACGCGAAACTCGGGCAAGTTTACGGCGCAAATTCCCAATGGGTGCACAACTTCGTTTACGTTGCGCCGGCGGCTCGTTTGGCCCGGCGCTTTCCACCAATCGCCATCACCAAACCCAAAGCGCAGGCGAATGCTCCGCCCCCTGTCGGTGTGCGTCGGCCCATGGGGCTTTCGGCAAAAGCGACTTCGGCGACAAACACGTCGTCATGCAGTGGGTCGGTCAGGGTTTTTCCCGCCCCGACATCGGCGCCATTGCCATCGACCGCGGCGACGTGAAACGTTACTTTGCCTGCCCCGGCTGCGGGTGCCGTCCAGGAAAACTTCCATTGAGTCACATTCGGTTTGGTTCCGGCGGTGACGATGGTCGCCGGGTATCCCTGATAAAAGTCTTCGGCGGCAAAACCACCCATGGAACCGGATTGAAATCCTTTGCTGTCGACAGCTTCGACGACCACCGCATTGTAATTCGACAAGGGCGAGTTTTTCCCGAATTGTTCATCGAGCATCGTGGCCGTAAACGAATACACTTCGCCCGGCGTGTACGTGAAGTTCTGAAACAACGACGGCGGATCCACCTCCAAGCGCACTTTGGCTTTGCCCGGTGGATCCAAATGGCACATCGTGCAATCCCATCCGCGTTCCAACGGGGCGCCCGCATAAAAAATGCCTCCGCCTCCGCCCGCGCCCGGGGGTTTGTCGAATGTGGACCCCGAATGATACGCCAATGCGGCTCGCGGAGCGCACACGACCAACGGTAGGGCGATCAAGAATCGCTTCCAGGCTCGATGCATGCCGGGTCCTCCTTTTCGCCGTTCACCCACTTTTCGAGGGTCTTGTAATCGGGATCTTCACGATTGAGAAATACGTTGCCTTTTTTGAAGCGCGTCGCGCCGCCATGGTAATACCCGCCTTCGGAAGATTCGAGCGGCTTGAGCAGTAATTGGCTGCTTTTAGGCGAGGCGGCGTCGACGATCGCGCGAGTTGCGTTGTAATTGAACGCCCGCTCTTGGGGGCTCAGCTGCGCATTTCTTTGTTCTTCGGTAAACCCGAAGCGGAGGCGATTGCGCGAAAAAATATGATAATATCGGGCCACATCGCCGTGACAAGCCAGAGCGCCACAACTTTTCGTCAAAATGGGTTGGACACGGCAACGAAAATACGCTTCATCGAGCTTGTCCGAATAAGGCGCCTCGTCGGTCAGTCCGGTTTGGCAAGCCGTCAGGACGAGGGCCAAAGCGAAAACGATGCGCTTCATAAGGTCGCTCCGATGGCCAATTCGGCAATGACGCCGAAGCGATTGGTGAGGCGCGGGAAGTCGAAAAAGTGAAATGCGAATCCCGTGGCTTTGGCTTCGGCACGAAGCTCTTCAAAAGGTCCGACGCTCTTGCCGAAACCGACTCGCAGGCCGCCGAAACCATCGACGAACGTCGCCAATTCGCGGTCCGACGTCATGTAACGTCGCGGCCGGTCATACACGGGCTGGTAAAATTCGACCTTGGATTGAGCATAACCCCGAACGAAAAAGCCCAGATCGAAATCGCCGAGTCCCAAGACGAACTCGGTGCCCGCCGTAATGGATTTGATACCCCAATCGTCCAGATATCCTCGTACATGCGATTTGATCGCCGAATCTTTGCCCACCGCGTGATTCCACCGTGCGGCGAGGGCGTGGCGCGATCGCGTCTCCGGGGGAGTTTCCGGAGCGGTGACATAAATGCCGGGCACATTGATGTTCATATCGCTGATGCGGACGAACCGATACGGGCTGGCTTGATATCCGCTCAGGTAAATGAAGGCATAATCGAAATTCAAAAGGTCGCGCTTCGTGGCGACGACGCCGAGGGTCAAGCTGCCACTGCCTTGCAAAAGAGATCGGTGAAAGTTGACGTCGGCCGATCGCCCCACGTCATTGGCGGTAAAACTCCCTCCGATTCCGAGCGTAATGGTGTGGGCACGAAAGTCATTGGAAAATGATCCCGAAATCGAATGCGAGCTCCAATCATGCTCGGTGGAATATACGTACGTCAAACCGGCATTACGCGTACCGTCGTGATACGCCACCGAACCCAGACCTTCGTGACGTAATTCGTCAAATGCGCCGGTCGCGGCGGAAACGACGTCCACGGATGCGCTGGTCACGACGTCGGCAATGTATCGCCCTCGAAAGGTAAAACGTTCCAATGGCGTGAGGCTCGCACCGACCGCCGTGGTGCTGATGAAAGTATGGTCGGTGTCTTGATAAACGCTCGAACGAACGTCCGCGGTCGCGCCCACGTCCCCGAATGCGCGAGCCGAGACAAACAAGACGATGGCTGATATCGAGATAATCGGTTTTGTACGGCGATTCAATTGCATCCGCAACCTCCGCCCACGGATCCATAGCCGCCACTTGCGCCTTCGCGATATTCAAAGACATGCTGTTCGAGCGCCGAGGCTTGCGGGTCGGGGTCCATCTGCATTTTCTTTTTGGCCAGGGTGCCTCGTTCCCAAGGTTGCACGGTGGCGCACCCGGACGCGAAGCCCAAGAGAATCAAAATGAAGGCGGAGCGAAAGAAGGCGCCGAGCATGATTCATTCAGGTAATCAAAGAGATTTACGGCTGTCAAGAAAATTGCACCGATCGACGGCGCCGTTCGGTCCATTCGATGACGCACGGTGACCCGCGCCTGGAGTTTCACTGCGAAGGCCCGAAACTCATTCGGACGGGATACGCGGACGGCTCTTCTTGGGCGGCGGCTTGTACGATGCATGCGGACCGAAGCCGAATCCCAATCCATAACAAGCCCAGACGCGACCCTCCCCCATGAATTGCAAATTCAATTCGGGTTGCACCGTGACCAATTCGCCAAATCGGAGCTGCAAACCGCCTCCGGCGAAGGGATAGACCATCATGCCTGGAAGATTGGACACGGCCGGTCCGCCTTGAATCACGAGCGTCATGCTCTCGCCTGCATTAAAACCCAAAATGACCGGCAATGAAGCGACAGCAAATGGCGCGATAAACAAACCACCGACGCCAATCGTGCCGAACACGGATGGATCGATGGCCAAATCGAAATACTCTGTTCGGATGGGATTATACTTCAAGTCCACTTTGAGCGAGCCGGATGCGGAGATACCAAGATCGAGTCTATCGGTCAGGCCAATACGCGCGATATAAACCATCGCGGGAGGAATGAGATCGACACCAAGGTCTTCTTTGCTTTTGGGGTCGAAGTCCATATTGAGCGCGACGATATGTTGTTTTGAGCCCGGGGGCGTCGTCCGTGGAGTCGCATAAAGATTCGAATTGCAGCCTGCAACAACGAATGCGCAGAGTACCACCCCGAGAGTCGAATGTGTCATGCGGCAATGAATTGCATGAAGCGTACCGATGCAGGATCGGAGGGCAATGATCGATTTCGTCTCGTGACGAACACCGGACCATGCATAGGATGCGCCCATTTGCGCAAAGCTTGCAGGCTCATGGCGCGTCATCGGCGCTCCCGCCCATTCGTAAAGCTGCCCGTGTGGCGAATCCACACTGATTCAGGGCACGATCGTCACCTTCGTTCCGACGGGCACGATTGAATACAACTTCGCCACGTCGTCATTCGATAAGCCGATGCAACCATCGGTCGGTCCCCAAACTTGACCCAGCCCCGTTACCGATGAAAGGCGAATCCAAGCGCGAGCCAATGCGGCAAGCTTGGGTTTCGTACCGTGAATGCCGATCCCTCCGCCGGGTTTGTCAATCCCAAGCTTTCGTGTGCGCGCGAGATCCTCGGCATTGGGATAAGAAACGCCAAGAAAACGATAAAACCGATCGCTTTCGACTTTGCTCGAAATGTGATATACACCTTCCGGGGTGCGTTCATCGCCTTCGCGTTCTTTTTGACCGACGGGATTGGCGCCGAAGGTCGCGGCAAACGTCAGCGTCTTTTTTCCGCCGCACAACAAATCGAGCGCCGCGTCTTTTTTGCGGATGACGATTTCCGGTTTTTCGCACGCGGCGGGTTTCGCTTCACTCATGGGCGGGGCGAAAAGCAATCCGCCGGCGACGATTGCGAACGCAAAGGCGGCAAGCAACGTGGTTTTGGCGCGAGGACGAGCGGCGAGACGCATGGGTGCACGTTACAACGCTTCGGTGCGGCGGGCAATTCCGCAGAGGAAAAAGTGGCGGGGACCTCGTGAATCGTCGACCAATCGTCCATTTCGTTTCGTCAGACAGAATCCTTGCGGGCGGCGACCGCATTGCGGACCTCCGCGCCATCGGTGTCGCTATCGCGTTGCGTCCATCTCTTCCGCAGAGGCAATGCAATCGATACGGTGAGCAAACAAAGGACCGCATAGATCGCGCCGGGAATCGGGGCCGCTCCGCCCAGCTGTTGACCCAGCACCGCCGCCATTCCGGCGTTTTTCATGCCGACGTCGACCGTAATGGTTCGTTGTACCGATGGCGGCCAATCAAGCACATGGCCGACCCCATGGGCACCCGCATAACCGACCATGTTCAGCGCCAAGAGAATCAAGGTCAGGTTCGGGCCGAGTTTGGCGATATGCGCGCCGTTTTTGACGACAACGATGAAGATAATGAAGGTAATGCTCGCGCCGGCCACGAATGTCGCCGCTCGTTTCCACCACGGAGGGAATCGATCCCCAAATTTCTTGCGTATCGCGACGCCGACGGTCACCGGAATGGCCACGAGGTACAAGGCCTTGAATGCAATTTCATACACCTTGGCGTTGTTTTGCACGCCAAACAGTGGTTGCAGCACGAGCAGTATGACCAACGGTGACAAGATCGTCGCCACCGTCGTCAACGACACTGCAAGCGCCACTTCGCCCTCCAACAAAACCGTCATGACGTTCGACGCCATTGCCGTCGGCATGCAGCCAAGCAGGAGCAAACCTTGTTGGAGCGTGGGATCGTTATCGACGAATCGCGAAAGCAGCCAAGCGATCAAGGGCATGAGGATGAATTGCCCGGCGAGCCCCACGGCCACGTAGGCGGGTTTTCGCTTCAGATCCCGCAATTCCGTCGTCGTGACCAACGTCCCGGTGAAGAACATCGTGACCGCAAATGCCGGATCCTGGGCCGGCATGACCCACGACGCGCGAGGGCCCAAGAGAAATCCCGCGACACTGGCAATGACGATTGCGAACAAGACGATCATTTCAATGCCTCCCGGTAAATGAGCGGTACGACGCCGAACGTCGCCCGGTGCACTTCGGATTCCAATTCGAGATGAGAGACGAAGGTTGGTTTTTCGAGCAAAACCGTTGCCGCCCGTCGTGCCAGCTCGGATGGGTTCGATGTTCTAAAGACGTTGCTATCGAATGACGGGATTTCTGCGAAGTGAACGTGGCTGCGTAACGTGCGATGTGCGCCGGCCTTTCCGTACGTTGCGGCGGCGCTGAAGGCATGTTCTTTATCGCGACTTCCCCACGACGCGTGTCCCACGCGGAGGCAGAACCCGACCGCGACGACCTGTGTGGCATATTTGCCGTGCGCCGCTTGAAAATATTCTTCGCGTCCTTCCGGGGTCAAACAATAGGGCGTTTCATTTTCGCGCGCCAATGCGCTTCTGCCCACGGGTGATTTGATGAGGCGTTTTTCTCGTATTCCGTCCGGCGGAAGGTCCAGAAAGCCCACGAACCCGAATAACGGAACCGGACAATCGAACGCCAGGCTCAATGTTTCGAGCAGATGTTGCAGTTTGGCCGGGGACTTCATCTGAATTCGGAAAAACAGCTTGGGATCGGAATGCCAACCCACGCAAAACGGCGTCCAAGCCGAAGCGGCCATATCCACGGCTACGGTCGTCGACGGTTTGGCTCGGGCAAACTTTCCCCCGGCGACGAACAGTTCACCCAAGTCCCCGTAAGCATGGTGCGCATCCGTCTCGGTGCTTCCTGCTCCAATGCCGTAACGCAATGAATTGGAAGGGCCGAATTGCACCAGCTGCGATGGTTGTACACTCGAGGAGAGGACCGAGGCGACGGAGCCTGTGACTTGCACGCGATCGCAGTCGATGGGTTGCGAGCAATGGAATACTTCGACCGTTCGAATCTCGGAATTCGTACCGGCCGCCGTTTTGGGCGCTGTCGATGCCACCGACGCCGTGTCTTCCGCTGCCGGGCGTAGGTCTTGTCGCAGCGGCTGATCGGTCAAGGCATTCAGTATCGCTTCGGTGCCGTCCGGAAGCCCTCCGGACAGGTGATAACCTCCTTCGAGCGAGACGATGATGCCCCGCGTGGCGAGCTTTTTGAATTTGCGAACGGTATCGTAGAAACAATGGGGATGCAGTTTCAAGTTCGAGAATGGATCACGCGCGTCGCCATCCAACCCTCCGGCAATCATCACGATATCCGGTTGGAATCGTTCGGCGGCGGGCAAGATGTATGTGTTCAGCAAGGTCAAGAATTCCGCCGCGCTTCCTTCATTGGCTGCGAGCGGCAAATTCAGGGTGGTTCCCAATCCGGCCGGATCGACCTGCCGGCTGCTCGAATCTACTTTGGCCCGACCAACCTGGTACACGAAACCTTGTCCCGGATGCACTCCCTCTTCATGAATCGACGCGTAAAACACGTTCGGATCGTCGTAAAACGATTCCTGCACGTGCCGCCCGTGGTGGGCATCCATATCAAAAACAAAGATACGGTTGTGGCGTGGCGAGTTTCGCCGTATCCACAAAACAGCCACCGCAAGATTATCGAAAATGCAGATCTTGTTGCCGGCAAGATGTCCCGGTGGCCTGCTCGGGCAAAATACGGCCGAGAATTTCCCGTCCAATACGAGCTTCGCGGCGCGAATGAGCGCACCTGCCGACCGTCGCGCCGCTTCCCACGAACCGGGGCGTATTTCCAGCGCTCGCAACAGATGCGTCGGATGGTATTCACTCGGCGTCGACGAACCAATGGCCTCGATGCTCTTCAGATACAATCGATCATGCAGCGGGCCGCCATCGCATCGTGGTGCACAAAGTTCTTCCGGAGAAGCCAATTCCGCGCCTCGATACGCGAACAGCTTTGGATTGTCTCGACGTACCTTGTCCAAGGCCGCGAGAACCGCATAGATTCGTTCTTTGCATTCGGGGTGGTCCCGCAACGAGCCCGAAAAATACTCCGGTGCAAAGACCACCGCGACGTCGCTCTCCACCGCTGGTTCGTCCCGTAAATCCATTCCGGGGATCGTGTCCGACGGCCAAATGAGATCATGGAGCAGGACGTGCAACAATTCTTTCTTGGTGACCGTCCAAGGCCAGGTCAAGTCGGGGTACGTCGTCTCCGTTGCATGTATATCGTCGACGGTTTGTTTGAGTTTGTCGAGGCAATCCTCGATGGCGTGTCGGAGATCGAGGATTTGCCTGTTCGTGGAATGTGGCGAAAGTGCGCCCAGCTCCGACGTCCAAATGCGTTTGATGTTCACGAAGGCCAAGAGGCACGAGATCATGCTCGGGCCATACACGTCCTCGAGCATATACGTGCTCGTGTGTGTCGCGGGGGGGCGATGAACCGCGGCGTGGAGGTAAATTTGATTTTCGAGCAACATCGCCCGTTCGATGGTTGACAACGCATCATTGGGGATTTGATTGATTCGCGCGGAGAGCACGGCGTTGAATTCGTTGAATACCTCGTCCGCGTGCATCTCGTCGGAGACGTTGACCGGTTTTTTCTTTTGCCGGAGAAGTTCGACCATCGCTTCGGCGGCGGAACGGCGCACCCAGAACTGCGGCTCGTGATCGGAGATGAATAGTTCTTTGATTTGGTCCACGACCCGTCGGCGCATTCCGAAGGCCGGCAAGACGCTCAGGGCCAACGTGCGTTTGGTGAAAATCCGCTTTGGTTCACACCAATTTTGGATGAACGGCCAGATATCGTCCTGCATGGCCTGACACATGATTTCGAGGGTCGCGCTGAGGACGAAACGGATCGTGAAGTCTTTGCGCTCCGGCAATGGGTCGATGACGCGCTCGAAAATTCGCCGTAATTCACTCATTCGTGCCGGGCGCGTGGGTTCGGATCCAAGAGCGCCGTTGCCGAGCTGGGGCGGGGGCAATCCGAGCAAATTTTGCAGGCGCTCCGATTGCCGGCGCGATTCGGAGACGTGCGAAAAAACCGCGACGGACGATTGCGCCGTCGAAGGCGCCTGGGTAATGGCCAATTCGGCGATGGTCGTGCAGGCCGCTTCCTGTAAATCGGGATGGCTCTGCGCCATCCACTCCAATAAGACGACATAGTCGTCGCTCCATAATTCTCGATTCAATACGGCATGGCGCAAAATCTCGACGACTTGCAGGTAACCCCGAGCATGCAGCTGTTGCATCCACAAAACCTCGCCCGGTATGGTTCGTTCATCGAATGAGCGTTGTTTTGCCAGCCATGTGCCGCATAAATATTCGCGCAAAACGTCGAATGAAAACTTGTAATCATCGGCGTTGCGGCGCAACACGCCCTCGCTGACCAAACATTCGAGCAATTTCCGGCCCGTCGTCAATGATTGCGCGAGCTGCGGGGGAGCGTGTTCACGCGCGTATGAAGTCAATAATCGGAGCGCTTCGTGATCCGGTATCCACGTTCGACCCCCTTTGAACTTCTCCCACGCCAACGCCGCCATGACATATTCGACAAACTGCCGCGTCGCCCGATCCGCCGAATCACCCGGCATCGGGGTGAGTTTCTTGGCAATCTTGTCCGCGACGTCGGCTGCGAATTGGCATAAGACATCGTTTGAATTGGCGTGCGAAAACCTGCCCAGGTGTCGACCTTCGTTGGCTTTGCAGAAAAAAAACAAATACAACGGGTGTCGAAGCACCTCCCGCGCTTCGAGAATCGGCGTCCCCGTAACTCGGTAATACATCCTGTACTTTTCCCAAACGCGCTCGAATTCACTGTCCGTGAACGTGCCAAGCCCCTGGTGCGTCGAGTCCGCGACAAACCCACTGCCGTAGTAGCCGTCACGCCCCACGGGTATGAAGAGACGATTGCGAATTTCGTCGTCGTAAGTAACCGTCTTGAAACCGTGATCCTCGGAATCCCAAAATTCGACCCGACACGACAAGACAAACTTGATCCCGATGCCGGAAAGGCGATGGAGAAGGGCTTTGAGCGAACGTCGGCCGTCATCGCTGGAATCGTGGAATTCGTTGATCGCATCCAGCATGATCACCAAGGGTTTGGGTGGAGGGAAAAGCTCGTTTAAGGATTCCCAAAAATTCCTGCATTCATGCTCGTGCGTTACGTTCGTCGAGACGCCGAGTTCATTCCAGACCGGCGCATACAGCGAAACGGCGGCTCGTTCAATCAAGTTATGGCAAATGTGAGCCGAATTTGCGGGAACCTGGGCAGAGCTCGGAGCCGCCTGCAAATCGGCTCCTTTGAGGAAAATGACCGGTTTTTCCGCTTTGAGTGAATTGTACGCCGAAGTGGCCATCACGGCGGTTTTTCCAGCGCCCGCCACATCGACGATGATAAAAATATCCTTATCGCCGGTCTCGAGAAAATCACGCAGATGCAGATCGATGTCTCGCGGCACATAGAGTTTGTCGAGGTGACGATTGGTGCGAATGCGTCGAATCGGTGCCTCGGTGACTTTGTCGAGCAATCGAATACGAGCCTCGAGCAAGGAGTTCGTTGCCGGTGCCAACGCAAGCGGGGCATTCGGCGCCACGGGGGGAAGCGAGCTCGTTCTTTCCGGCGGTATGGAGCTTGTCCGTTCCGACGGGGCATTCGGCGCCACGGGCGGCAGCGAGCTCGTTCTTGCGGGCGGTATGGAGCTCGGCCGTCCCGCGCCTGTTCTCGGCGCCAATCCCCGGTTCTGGTGGATGAAGATGCTGCGTACCGAAGCAGGCAAGGCATCGAGAATATCGTGCGGAGTTGCGCGACGTTGAATTCTCTTGAGTTGCTCGCAAAGAACCTTGAAGGTTCGGCCGCCATTTCCCGGTTTCCCGGTCCACCCATGACGTTGAAAAATTCCCAGGATCAGCCGCTGTTTCACGAGTTGGTCGGCGTCTTCGAGATTGACCAAGGCTTTCAGGTCCGCCAGCGCGTGGTTCAGGATCGTCACGAGTTGATTGTCGTCGTCGTCATTTTGACCGAGCTCGCCATTCAATGCTGCTTCCACATGGGTTTGCTCGATGATTCGAGATGTTCCGGCCTGACTGACCGCGCGCAACACCGCTCCTTCCAATTGTCGAATATTGCCGGGCCAATTGAATTGTTGAAATACGGCGATGGCGGCGGCGGTCGTCGTCGAGATTGGGGTTGCGAGCAAAAAGTGGCGCACCAAGAGGGGAATATCGTCTTTGCGCTCCCGGAGCGGCTTCATCTGCAACTGGAACACGTTCAATCGGTAATACAAATCCTCGCGAAATTCGTGTCGCTCGACCATCTTTTTCAAATCGCGGTGCGTGGCGGCGATGACTCGAATGTTCACGGGTATGTCGCGCGTGCCGCCGAGGCGCCTGACGCTGTGGTTCTGCAATACTCCCAGCAGTTTTTTTTGCAGGTCGAGGGATAAATCGCCGATTTCATCGATGAAGATGGTGCCCCCATCGGCTTCTTCAAAGACTCCGGCACGAGACTTATTCGCACCTGTAAATGCTCCCTTGTTGACCCCGAAAAGGTCACTCTCGATGAGTGATGGAGTGGCGCCCGCACAGTCGAAAACGACAAACCGTCCGGCCGATCGCGTGCCGGCTTCGTGAATCACGCGGGCGAGCATGCTCTTGCCCGTGCCCGTTTCTCCGGTGATGAGCACGGTGCCAGGCTTGTTTGCCAGTTGCGGAATGTCCGGCGAAGTGCATACGATGTCGTGCTTTTTCGTGGCGATCTTTGCCGCACGGCGAATTGCCATGAGCAACGCGGCGCGCGACGCCACGAGTTTTTTCGCGTCGAAATGCACATAATCGGTGACGTGGTTTTCGTTGAACAACGCGACGAGCTGTTCGTCCGCAATCGGCTCGGTTGACACCGCAACAGGTCGTCGCAAATCTTCGCGGATACTCGGGTAAGGTTTGTCCTGCTCAAACCTCGTGACGAGCACGGTTTGTCGTGTGTCATGGTTTGCCTCGGCAAACGGCACCACGCGAATCGATGGGTCGACATCGCGAAGCAGCGCTTCGAGTTTGTCATTCCCGGGCACGACCGTAACCGGTATTTCGCGCGTTTCGCCCATCGTCCCCAACCTCCCGAGACAAACGTCACACGAACGTACGACCACAAGCGTGTTCGTCGTGACGAGCATCCTATTCGTGTCAATGACTCGGGCCAACAAAGTTTTGATTGACGCCTCGCGTTGCGCGGAAGCACCGCATTCAATGGGTTCGTCAAGGTAATATATTTCCAAAATTGCTGAACTCGCGGCGGGCAATCCAAACCCTCGAGCCATGACAATTTTTCGTAGCCGTGTTGCGAATTTTGAAGCCAACGGAATTCGAATGGATTCGGTTCAAATTCGAATTCGAATTCGTGTTCTCCAACTACGCGAAATGAATGATTGTTTGCGGTGGTACGAGTTTCGCATTGGTTTTTCTCCGGCGAAGCACTGGTGCGGCGCATTTTTGACAGTTTTCGAAAACGTACGCGGGTAGTAACGTTCGTTACCAGGCTTTGGTGTTTTCCTTTTTTGTGGCGGCTTCTTAGCCACGACGAACAAGGAGTCGGAAGGGAAGAGCGCTCGGCGAGCCGTCGGCGGGTGATGCTGTTCCCGGCCAAACCGAATGACGACGTGAGCCACTTGGTCGACCTACCGCAGCGAGGCAGAGAGGGGTTGGCGCGCATGGTTGAGCAAAACGATTACGCGAGTTGTGACGAATGCGGGTGGTTTTACTCGGTGGAATCGAGTTGGTCGAAGCAAACCCCGGTTTGCGGGGAATGCGACGCACGTCTCATTTCCGGGATTAAACCGCTGCCGCCGAAGAAGTATCTTCCTTATTTGTTCCAGACGCAGCCGTGCGATGGCGGCGCGACCGCGGTCGTGTACGAAGGGACAAACCTCAACACGCGTCAACCCGTCATGGGCAAACGGTTTTCCGCGAACACGATCTCCGCGGTTGGGCCGGACGAACTTGTCGCGCAAGCCGAAGCGAGCGCCGACTTCGGAGTCTCCGGGGTTGTCTCGACGTACGACATCCGGGAATCGGAACGAGAAGTGGTTCTTGTTCTTCCCAAGATTCAAGGTCGACAGCTCGGCAACATCAGACTGAATCCTGATTTCAAGTGCGAAGAGGCGCTCGATTTGATCCTCCCCGTGCTCCAGATCTTGGCGGCGCTGCATCGACTGGGCGTCTTGCACAATGACGTCAAACCCAGCAATGCCATCGTCGGGCGGCAAGGAACGACGCTCATCGATCTGTGTTCGACCGGGCGCGTGTACGCGTGTCCGCGGGTCTACAGTTTGACGCCGGGGTTTGCCTCTCCGCAACTCGCGCTGCGCCAATGGGACGAGCTCTGTCCGTCGAGCGATGTGTATTCGGTTGGGAAAATGTTTCTCGCCTTGGTTCTCGGTCCCTTGGTGATCAAGACGATTCGCCCGCCGCAGTTCTCCGGTCAAAGCGAAGCTGAGTACTTGGACGAACTCACGAAGGAACGTGCGGAGCAGCTCGAGGCCCTCGAGCGCGCGGGAGCTGACGAAGACGTGTGTTCGATGATCGAGGAGTGGACGGAGCTCGAACCGTCGCTTCGTCCGCCGACGGCACTGGAAGCGCAGGCCCGTGCGGCGGCCGTGAGGGTCCGCTTGGCGTGTTTGCGATCGGGTGGCTACGCCAAAGGAGTGGGGCGGTCATGACAAACCAAGCCGGCGTGTGTCGGGGCAACGACTGTCCCAATTTCCGCGACGAACCCAAGCAGTGTGCGCTGCTGGTCGGCAATGGTTTGTCGGGCCTGCTGAACCCCGCGACGCCTTGTCGTGAGGGTTTGCTGCGGCATATCAGGCGACTTGCGGAGTCGGTCGTTCGGCGGTCGCCTGGTCATTGGCCCGTTTCTGCGGACGATCTCGTCCAAGAGACGCTCTCGAAGATGCTGAATTACGGGCCATGGCTGGGATCGCCGGAGGCGTTTGTCTACGGCTACATCCCGAAGGTGCTGCAAACCCATTCGTTGCGTCAAAGCACGGGGCAGCGCAAGGAAGCACGGCGATGCGGCACGTGCGCGTTCGGCGCGAAAAAGCAGAAGTACGGCGCGACCGAAGTTCATTGCCTGCATCCGCACGCTCGTACGTCGGGAAAAACGGTCGCGTTTCGTCTCCCCGTCCTTCCGTCGTGCGTTGGTTCGACCGGTAAAACTCGTTCGGGACGCCACGGGTGCTCGACCGTGGTGTATGCAAAACGTCAAGGGAGCATTTGCGGTACGTGTGCGAATGACAATTGCGGACATCGAAAGGCAGGGGCGAAGATGGTGCATTGGGACCCGACTCCGGACGCGCTGGGCTGCGACTTCCATACGTTTCCGGCGACGGACGCCGAGGTCAATTCGTCGAGGATGTATACGTTCGAGGCGGGTCCAAGTTCGGCGCGGGACGTCGATGTCGTCGAACTGCTCGACGAAGCGCAGGACTTTGTGCGTGAGCGCTGCGCGCATTGCAAAACGATCGGCGAGATCGCACAAGTTTTACGCGGGCTGATGCGACAAACCGGAATCGCTTGCGAGGAGGAAACGGTCGAGAAGCTGGCGGAGACGCTTTTCCGTTTGCTTGAAATCGTACGCAAGCAGGAAATTACGTTGTCGGAAAAATGAGGTCAACATGCGTTGGTTGGTCGAAACGATCCAGGAGGCGGGACGATGACCATAGACACGGATGAGAGCCGACTTCTCGATGCGCTGAGAAACGAATTGCTTGCCCGCGACCTCGATGAGCCGCACGTCGGACAGCTCGTCGGCTTATTCGAGGCTGCGGGGATTGTCGGAAAGCACGCGCCCGCCTTGCAGCGTGCGCTCCGTTTGTCCGCGGAGTTCGGCGTCGGATTGATTGAAGTGCGGTACGCGCTCGATCCCGTGGTGTTGCACGTGCGTCCGCATGCCGATCGCGCGAAGGTGATCGACCAATCCTATATTCGCCTGGTGCTCGAGAAACTGCAACCGGTGCAGGGTGATCCCGCCGATGTTCACCAGGATTTGAACGATTTCTGTTCATACGTCGAATCGCGGGGAATTCATCGCCGGGTCGCGTTGCCGCTGACGCGTTTGGTGGTCCTCGTATTTCGTTTGTCCAAGGAGGCGCCTCTTTTGCAAGCGCAAATGAATCTCGGTGTGGAATTCGGCAATGGTCTGATGCGATTGCTGAAAATTTTCGACGTCAAACTGGCTGCGTCCGAGCTCGAAGGACGCTGGAAGAAGCAAGCAGGCAACTGACCCTCGAGAGGGATTGTCGGAGGTAGGTAAATGGACGAAAAACTCGCAGTTTTTCTGGGAAAACTGGCTAAAGCGCATGAGAAAGGGTTGCTGGAAAAAGCGGCAAGAGATGCCCAAAACTCGGACGAACACCCTGATGAACGCCAAATACGGGCGTATTTCAACAAAAAGTTGAAGGGTGACGCCGAGAAAAAAATATTGGCCCATTTGGTTTTATGCGACGCATGCCACCGGCGAGCCATGCATGCGCAATCATTGCCTGACGATCGCCGTCGGCGTTTCGTCGAAGTTGCATCATGGCCGGTCATTGCGGCCAAACGACGACCGATATCGACTTTCTCTGCGATTATGGCGTCGGCATTGAGTGTGCTGATTATCCTCTTGGGGATAGGTATTTTTCGCAGCGGTTGGCGGGATACTCAGACGGCGCCTTTGCCCGAGTCCGTCGCGAACGAGCACCCTCCGACGAACTCGGCGGGGACTGTTACCATTATCGAGTTTCCGGCAATGACTCAAACGAATCGCAGCAATTCGGATGTACCATTGCTGCCGGATAGTGTGGCGGGTAAATCGGAGGATCCTCCGATCGGACCGCCCGCCAAATCGACATCGAAAACGAAACCGCCTGGAATACCTCCGCGGTTTTGTAAGACGTACCCAAGTGATCCCCGTTGTTTTCCTGTAGGTGGCCGTTGAAATTCGAAGGAGGCTCGCGACATGTTACCTTGGAAACTGAACCGCAGAGCATTTCTCGTGATGGGTCAAACTCTGTTTTGGACGGCATTGGCGGCGCCTGAAATTGCGCATGGTGCAATGATTTCCCCCGTGGAAAGTTCACCATTTGCGCCGCCGAATCCGAATTTGCATGTCGTGCTTCTGCACGGACTCGATCCGGCGTGTGCGCGCGGTGCGGAGTGGCTTCGTCCGACGCTCGAACAATTCGCCGGTATTGATCCCACCCATTTCACCGAGCGTAAAGTCGAATCGGAGCAAGATCTGGTGGCGGTTTTTGCGCCGAACTCCAATCGAGGCTCGTCGTTGTGGTTGAGTCTCGGCAAAAGCGACAATATCCTGGTCATCGTCGATACGCACGGCGTCGTTCATGGTCGAGGGCGCGAAAAACCCGGCGATATTTATTGGGGCAAACCTACGGGTAACGGTTATGTAACGACGCCCGAGGATTTTGCCCGGCTCATTCAGGAGTTTCGCAAGAACATCAAGCACCGCGGCTCGATTGCGTTTTTATTGACGGGTTGTAATGGTGCGGAAACCGCCACGCGAATGCGTTTGGCCGGTACGTGGGAAGATGCGGTGTGGATCACGGCGGCAAACGTCGGAGAAACGACATGGATCGGCAGTGGGCAGTTTCTCGCGTCCACGCTTCTGCAACAAGCGAACTTCGACAAACTGCAGGACGATTGGAAGAACCGTCGCGTATTGGAGTGGTTTGACAAACACACGACCCCGGACTTCTCCATCAGCTGGGAACTCGCCTTGTTTTGCTTGGTTGTCGCCGGAATCAAGAAAAGGAGCATCGATCAAACGTTGACGTTGGAGCAAGTCAAACACCAAATGCAGGATCTGGAAGCCGAACGCTTGCGAATTCAGGCCAACGTCTTGAAAACTCCCAATGCGCCGAAGCACCACCAGACGATTCAGGAAACGTCACAGTTCAACCATAGTCGGTTTGTTGTGACGTACCCGGCCGTCAGCATGCATGTACGCAAAGTGCCGACGACCGGGATCGAACCGCGCGTGCACGCCAAGTGGGTCGATAAGATCATGGGGTTCTTGAAAGAAGAACAAGCTTTGCGACCTTGGTTGTTGATTGCCAATGCGGGTGCATCGGCGCATATCGAATGTTCCATTGAACAACAACCCGACGGTCAGATTCTCGTCGCGTGGAAGGGGAATACCAAATATGAAGTCAATGAGTCCGTGCAGGGCGGAGCCGGCGTTCCGGAGGTATTCGAGCAAGAGATTCGGAAGGGATTGCGCTCTGTGTTGGAC
>WBZU01001427.1_pt1 | contig 17968 bp, 8 predicted proteins | sample 5204311 | NCBI WGS metagenome assembly WBZU01 (sample SAMN12344359, study PRJNA552823) | activated sludge metagenome | biome: Activated sludge suspended growth; feature: Nitrification reactor; material: Wastewater; isolation source: activated sludge from nitrification reactor of wastewater treatment... | reverse complement strand
GGTGCGGAGAAGGTCAATCCTGCCACGTCGAGAGGCAGTCCATCGAGCTTCGGATTAAGTCACTGCAAATGGTTCTTCCGCAAGACCGTGGACCAGCCCAAGGACGGGAAGCGTGTTGCCGAAGTTTTGCCGGAGGAGGGTTCCGACCCTGCCTCTGCGACGTCGGGTTATGGCTCTGGTTCGGGCGCGCCGCAACAAGACGGCGACGCAGTCGCTACAGCGCCCCTCGTGCGACATGTGATTCAAGTGAAGCCCGGCAAGTTGAAGTCGGATCCTCCGAAAGACTGTGTCGTTATGCCTGCAATGCCCGTTCATCCAAACGTGGCGCTTGCGTTGATCGACATCGATCGCCAGGCCAAAGAAACTGCCGCCGCGCTGGCACCCCTGAACTCCGACGGAGACAGCGTGAACTCGCTGCCCGGAATGGTGCAGACTTATACCACTCAGGTTTGCGTCTATCTGGCGCGGACGAGCCAGGAGGAATTGATCATCCGGGCAGATTCGATCATCAGCACCTTGGAAGCCGTCGCTGATTTCCTCGTGGCCACGGCAAAGACCTGCCCCGACATGGTGCGCGCCTTCGATTTGCACTCGTCCAGCTTCGATCGCTTTAAAGACAATCTCATCAACGCATTCTTCGACACCATCGGCCTGAGGAAACTGATGGTGCCGATTCAAAAGATGTTCGGTGCCGCCTGGCAGGCACGCAGCGCTGCGCTGGGTGCGATGGGTGGCAGCCGACTGGCCCAGCCGCTCATCGATCCATCCAACGTGGGCAGATGGGCCGGAGAAACGATGGAAAAGGCGCTCAAGCGAGGAGGCGATTTCACTCAGTGGAGCTATTCCCAGCTCGCGCGCGGCAGCCTGTGGCTGAACGCGCGTGTCCCCCTGGCACGTGCGAGCCATACCGTGACCGAGGCATGTGAGGCTGCGGCGCGACGGATCGCTGACCTCACGGTGAAAGCCACCGAATCACGCCAGGCGTTCGTCCAGGCGCGCAATGCGATGACATCCCTGGCAGAATCCGTGCGCAGCGCGTCCTCAGACGTTCGTCGGCTTCGGGACAAGCTAGTCAAGCTTCAAACCCGCGCTGCCGAAGACGGTGTGGTCAATCTGGCTGCCATCGAGCGTGAGATCGACACCGTGGCTGACGAACTGACCAGCAAGATTGCCACGCTCGCAGGGCACCTTGACGAAGCTCCCCGGACTAATAGTGCGATGATGGATGCGATGGCCAGCTTCGTGGATCACGAGTGTGCCAAGCGTGCCGAAGAATTTGGCCACGGGGTTCTCGACAACGCAAACAAGACTCTCAGCCAGCAACTGCGAGTGGTGGAAGAGGCGCTTGACGGAAGGACTTTGGATGAGAAGGCGCTGCACGCCCTGGAAGCCAACTGCAAGAATCTCGATACGCTCGGTGTCGGTGCCAAACAGGTGGAGGAGCGAATGGCGCAGATTGTCGACAAGATGGAGCACAATCTTCGCGGTCCGACTCAAAATCAGATCGACCAATTGCAGCGATCGATGACTGCGGCGATTGATGGTGCCACAAGCGCAGTCGAGCCTCTCGAAGCTCTGGGAACGGTGACACGACCGTCCCTGCAGACGGCACTCAACATCAAAGAACGCATCGGCCAGGCAGCCTCCCAGAGTAGGAGCGCACTCGAGGCCAACCTGGATCGCGTCGAAGGCGTGTTCGCCGTTCAATCGCAGAGCAACCTGCGCCGATCCATCAACCTGATCGATGGAACACTCGCCTCCGTGTTTGAGATTTTCAAAGACGGATGCAAGGGCGATGGCATCAAGCATCACGAAAGCTTGAACTCTTTCCTTCAGAGCGCGCAAGATCCGGCGAATGCGCCCCCGGCCGTCGATGACTCGCAATGGTATGCACCCATCGTGACCTTCTGGCAGAGCATCCCTCAGTATCTGGGGGCCGCCTTGAAAACAATCGGAGAAATGCCCGGCTGGTTGGAAAACTACTTCCAGAAGAAAAAAATCGAGAGCGAATCCTGGGGCTTTCTCGCATGGTTCGCCTTCAATGTCTGCAAGGCCTGTGTGGATGCAGGGCTGTGGGTTTGCCGGAATGTGATCGGCACGATCGTAAACATCGTGGTCTTTGTGGTTCAGTCCATCTGCAAGACCATCTACTACCTTCTGGGCAAGTATGCGGACCTGCTCATTTACCTTTGCACCTTTCCGGACTGTATTCCTAAAATCCTGAGCGGCAGCCGGCTCACCTCACCGGCCCACGACCGTGCGGACTCCGTCCTCACTAGACTGGGTCTCCGCGACGCAAAGCTGTTTGGCTTCAAGTTCGACCAGGAACTTTATATTGTGAACGAGCTCAAGGCACAGGCCGCAGCGGCCGGTAGCGGCGAGATCAGTGCCGCATCCGCCGCGATCATTGACTTGAAACGCTACAAGGATCCCGGCTACGCCCACTACTACCCAGGCCTGAGAAAGGCGGGCTACCGCATTTACCTCGGTCTCTGTGCACAGGCGATGGCACCCGCGCACCTTCGGCGCACCACGGCGGCACCGACTGACCTTCAATACATTCATCGCGGCCAGGCAGCTGGTGTGGCGCTGCGCCAGGAAATCGACCGCTATGCCGATGCCTTTGCCGACGTGAAGGCTGACGACCAGCAATTCGGAACTTCGATCGCGACCGCATACTACAAGGCGGACTTTCGCAATGGCGTGCTGGTGGACGTGAATTGGAAGCTGGTGGACACGATGCTCGATTGGATGGCTTGGACTTTCGCGTGGACCTGCCGGTGCATCGTATTGTTTGCGGCCCTGATTTGCGGACTTCCGTTCGCCGCTGCCGCTGCGGCGCTCGAAGCTGGGGACATAAGCGACATGATCTTTGGTTTCCTCAAAGTGCTCGTCACCCTGCTCGGCGTATATCCGCGGGTGCTGGTTTTCCCGCTGGATTTGGCCCGCACGCACGCGCTAACCTATGACATGGCGTTTGGGCCCGACGACCGCTTCAAAGCGGATTCGCTCAAAGAAATCGTCGATCTGTAGTTCGCGTTACCCGACCGCTCTATGCAAAGTGGCACTCCATTCACCGCTGACCCGGCATCGCAAGAATTCCTTGCCTCGCTCCAACAACTGGCTCCGCCGCCAAACGCGCTGAGCGGCAGTTCCTCGCCGCCCCCAGATATTTGGGAGGCAGCCCACACGGAGGCATCCGCGATGCAGGTTGCGTGGGAAACTACCAGGGAGAAGGCGCTTGAATACTTCGAGCTCGATTCGGAAGTGCATTCAGGAGCAGATGTCGAATGGGGGCACATCGGACATCACGTGATGGAGGAGGCTGCAGAGCACGTCGCCGAGCACGCGGCCCACCACGCGAAAGAACATGTCGCGGACAAGTCCCACTCCGCCCCGCCGCCGCTGCCGAAGAAACAAGTCCAATGGCACTACACCACCGATGACGAAACCACGCTTGGTCCCGTTCCCGAAGCGGAACTCCTGAAGCTGCTGCGAGATGGCGCCGTTCCCATGTCCGCACTCGTTTGGAACAAAGACCTTACGGACTGGATGCCCGCTTCCGAGACGCCTCTCGCTGCGAAACTCGAAGCTGCGCCGCCGCCTCTGCCGAAAACGCGTAAACGTGCGCCATCCGTCTGTGGTGCCTGCGGCCGTGCGGTCACTGCGGATGACAAGTTTTGTCCCGACTGTGGCAAACCCCTGAACCCCTGACCTGATCGCGTTCCATGTTTTGTCCGAAGTGCGGCACCGATATGCGTGATGCGGCAAAGTTTTGCCCGTCGTGTGGCACGCCGAACAAGCGCCTGAACGTGCCGCCAGGGGCTGCACCACGCGGCAGTGTGCCACCGCCACTGCCCAGGAAGGCACCCGCTTCACCGCCGCCCGTGCCTCCAGGGGAAGCTGTGCCGGCGGCATCGCGAACTGAGCGTGGGCTGCCGCCTGCGCCTCCACCGGTGCCGCCGCCTCCGACCACGAGTGCGCACGAAGAAGAAGAACTCGTGCTGCCGCCGCCGCCAAAGGGCATGACATTCAACTTCCGCAAGAACACGCAGGGCTGCGTGGAGCGCGTGCCCGATCCGCGGGGCACAAGCGCAGCGACGACCGTTGTGAGCAGAACCGCGACTGCCGCCTCCGCCGGCGCGCATACCTTTGACCTGAGCATGGAAGACTGTGTGCTGCCACCGCCGGGCGCGGTGTGGGGCTTTCGCGAGCAAACGTCGGCATGGGCAGATAAGATCGCTGGCGGCCTCAGTTCATCCGGTGGCAGCGCGCCGCCGCAGCTCATGGATGGCCTGCGCCGCATGGTGCGCGGCGCGCTGATGCACAAGGACGTGTATCGCGAAGCTGCCGCGACCGGATCGCTCACGCAGCACGCGGTTTGGGTGGCGGTCGGCCTGATCGTGATCTCCAACATCGGCCTGCGAATCGGCAGTCTGCTCGGCTACGATTCGATGCGCATCATCAAATCTATGCTCATCCAGGCCGTCGGCTGGGCGGGCGCGGTGTATGCTGTGCACTGGATCGCCCGCACGCAGCAGCAGCTGAATGTGCCGCCGCTCGCCTGGTTCCGCGCGATGGCCTTTGCGCAGTCGGCGCTGGTGCTTTCGATTGTGCCGGTGATTGGTCCGTTCAGCGGGCTGTGGGTTCTGGCATGCATGCTTGCGGCGTTGCAGGATGTCTCGGGCAAGGATTTCAAAGCCGCGATCTTGTTGATGGTCACCGCCGGCATCGCCAGTGCGATCATTGCCTCGGTGCTTGGATCGCTGCTTTTTTGACCGGCGAACAAGTGGTGTTCGACCTGGATTGGCCAGCTCCCGTGCTTCGAGGCATCAAGCCACTCACGGCGCTCATTGAAGGGCAGGGCGGCCTGTCGCCGATGTGTGTGTGAAGGTCGTCCTGCATCAATCCGATGCGCTCGCGATTCTCATCGACGTGGCGCATGCGTGCGACTGGCAAAAGGTAGTGGAGGCAGATGCTTTGCCAGCTGGCGCGTCCGCGTAGCGTCGTGGTGCATGGCCACAGGCACAGCATCACAACACACCCGCTTCCTGGCGCTCATCATCCTGATGCTGGCGGCCTGCGCTCACCCTACGAGCATCCTGCCGCCATCGCGAGACGCAGCGCCAGCGGCAACTGCGGGCACCGGGTCGCAGATCGAAACCATCACGCTTGATGCCGCGAACGTGACGGGCGGCGTCTCCAATGCCTGGGGCGGGCACCAGACCCGCATCGTGCACACACGCGACGGGGTGTATTCGGCCTACATCACCACGACGTTCGATCCTGAAACGTGCGAGTGGCGGCTGGCCCGGCGCAAGGGCGATGGCTCGTGGCCGGTCATCGCCACCGGGCCATGTCACCCCGAGCCCGTCAATTTGCTGGCGTCCCCCGATGGCACCTTGCATGTCGTCACGTGGCTGAAGGGCGGTCTGATCGTGCACAGCGGGTGTCCGAACGGCGAAACCATTGTGATGAACGCGAGCACGATCGCCATTCCTGAGGGCCAGTGGTCATATGGCGCCGCGGGCGCGGATTCGAGTGGCAGCCTGTGCATCGTAGCCAGCGAGGGCGGCTGGGATGCGCACGGGCGGCTGCTTATCGTTCACCGCGCGCCCGGCGTCGCGGAGTGGACCGCTCGCACCGTCGAAACACCCTTTCGCCACTGCTATGCCTACGTGCATCCGCGCGGCGATGGCGGGCTCGTGGTTTCGGCTACACGCGACACCACCTGGAGGTCGCTCGGTCAGGAGCCATCGCCGGATGACAAGCTTGGCTACGCATTCAACGCCTTTGCCGTGTGGCACACGCCAGACATCTCAATGCAGCCATTGGCTGTGTTGTGTCGTGATGAAGCAAGGCCGGCTCCCGGTTACATTTACCCTGCCTTGAATCCGCAGATGGATTCTTTTGTGGACAGCGCCGGACGCTTGCATCTGCTCTATTTCAAAGAGTGCGCGGACACTGGCGGTCTCATGGAATATCGGCACCGCATCATCGGCACGGACGGAAGCATCGTGCATGACGGATTGCTGCCCTCCGCAGCCGGTCGTTTTAACCGCTTCTTCGAGGACAGCCGGGGGCGCTTCTGGCTGCTGAGCAGCAATGGGTTGCTGTTCCCGATGACGGAGAGTGGCACCCGGTCAGGCGAACCGGTCAAACTCGACCTAGGCACGCATCACGCCGTCTATTCGGGCATGAGTATCGCCTGCCTGCGCACCGGCGGCGCTTCACCAGCGGGCATGCTGGATATCGCTTTTCCAGGCGACACGCCGGGTTCGTGGCTTTACCTGGAGGCACGGCTGCCACCGCCTTAATCTGCAATCGAGGCGAGGAAAGTCGGTCATTCTTTGTGCGTAACACCCACATGCCCCCACGCATCATCCTCGCTGCGATCGCGCTTTCTTCCGCGCTGAACGCCGCAGATCCTATTTCTTTTTCGCGGCAGATCCGGCCCATCTTGTCGGAGAACTGCTTCACATGCCACGGTCCGGATGAGAAGCGCCGCGAGGCCAAACTGCGACTGGACGACGAGACCGTGGCCAAGGCCACCCGCGAAGACGTTACTGCGATCGTGCCGGGCCATCCCGAGCGAAGCGAGATCATCAAACGCATCGAGTCCACAGACGCCGACGAGGTCATGCCACCGCCGAAGACCCACAAAACGGTGCCGCCCGAACAGCTCGCTCTGCTGAAACAGTGGATCAAAGAAGGCGCGCACTGGGGCAGACACTGGAGCTATGAAACGGTCTCCCGTCCGCAAGTGCCGAAGATGCCTGGAGCTGCCGATGCGAATCCGATCGATGCGTTTCTGGCCAGGAGGCTCGCTCAGGAGCATCTCGACTTCGCACCACCAGCAGACGCTGCGACGCTGACCCGCCGACTCGCCCTCGACCTCACGGGTCTTCCGCCGACATCGGAGGAAGTCGAACAATTCACAGCAGGCAACCGACCTGCGGCATCCAGCATCATCCAGCACTTCCTCGACAAGCCCGCGTTTGGCGAACACTGGGCGCGCTTGTGGCTCGATCTGGCGCGGTATGCGGACAGCTCCGGCTATCCCAGCGATCAGCCGCGTGAGATTTGGGCGTATCGGGACTGGGTCATCCGCGCGCTGAATGCGAACATGCCGTTCGATCAGTTCACGATCGAGCAAATCGCCGGCGACCTTTTGCCCAATCCAACCGAGGACCAGCTGGTGGCCACGGCTTTCCATCGCAATACGATGACTCAGAACGAAGGCGGCACGAGCGATGAAGAGTTCCGCAATGCAGCGATCATCGATCGCGTGAACACCACGATGGCCGTGTGGATGGGCACCAGCATGGCCTGCGCGCAGTGCCACAGCCACAAATACGATCCCATCACGAACGAAGAATACTTCCGCTTCTTCGCCATCCTGAACCAGAGCGCTGACGCCGACCGCAAAGACGAGTCGCCTCTTTATGAATTCTATCCACCGCCGGTCAAAGCTTCGATCGACACCTGGGGGCAGGAGCTGGCGGCCATCGAATCGAGACTCGCGCATCCGAACGCACGCATGAAGGCAGGTCTGGAGCAATGGAGCGCGGACCATGCCGGCGGCATTGCCTGGCAGCAGCCCAAGCCGGGCAAAGCATCCCGCCAAAGCAAGCTTCCTGCGCTCATCCGCGATGACGCGACAATCATCGCGGCAAAAGCCGCCGACAAAGACTCGCAAACGATCGAACTGCCTGTCGCCGGCGGTGACATCACAGCGGTGCGCATCGAGACCTTCCCGTCGCCCGATCACGGCAACTTCGTGATCACCGATGTGAAAGCGATGCTCGTGCCGCCGGCGGCAGCGCCCGCCCGCACCGCCCGCTTCGTGCGCGTGGAACTGCCGGGAGCAAAGAAGTTTCTGCACCTCGCGGAGGTCCAGGTTTTCAGCAATGGCGTGAACGTGGCGCTCAAAGGCAAGGCGACGCAAAGCAGTCAGTATGCGTCCGCCACGGCGAAGCTGGCGATCGATGGAAACACCGATGGTATCTACAAGAACAACTCGGTCGCACACACGAGCGAACAGGCAAACCCGTGGTGGGAAGTCGATCTAGGCAGCGAGCAAGTCATCGAACGCATCGTTGTTTGGAATCGCACGGATGGCAATGTCGGCGGGCGCCTTGAGGGATTCGTCGTCAGCACACTCGACAGCCAGCGCAGCCCGACCTGGAAGGGCGATCCACAAGCCGCGCCAAAGCGCGACAAGGCGTTTGCTCCTGGCGGTCCGGCATCGGTGGTGTTCGCGCAGGCGTTCGCTGACTACGAGCAGAGCGGATTCACGGCTGCATCGTTGCTCGCGAGCGATGCCAGGCAGAAGAAGGGCTGGGCAGTAGGTGGAGCGACGGACAAGCCGCATACGCTCACCTTGCTGGCAGCAGCGCCTGTAAAAGCGGCTGCTGGTTCGGTGTTGCGTGTAACTCTGGCGCAGAACTCCGAGTTCGCCCGCCATGTGCTGGGCAGCTTCCGCGTGAGTTACACCACGGACCCGCGCGCCAGTGAGGCAGCCGGCCTGCCGCCGGTCGTGCTCGCCGCGCTGAATACGCCGCCGTCGCAGCGCACTGCGGAACAGAACAAGGCGCTGACCGACCACTACGTGCGGACGGTGTCGCCGCAGACTGCACCTGATCGCAAGCGCATCCTGGTATTGAAGAAGGAAATCGCCGCCGCGCGTCCGAACTCAGTGCCCATCATGAAGGAACTCACCGGCGATCAGCGACGCGTCACCAAAGTGCAGTTGCGCGGCAACTGGCAGGCGCTCGGCGGCGCCGTGACCGAAGGCACCCCGGCCGCGCTGCATCCTCTGCCAGCAGATACCGCGCCGAACCGTTTGGCGCTGGCCAAGTGGCTCGTGGACCGGCAGAATCCGCTGACCGCACGCGTGATCATGAACCGCCTGTGGGAGCAGCTTTTCGGTGTCGGCATCGTGCGCACCAGCGAAGAGTTCGGCTCGCAGGGCGAATTGCCTGTGCATCCAGAGTTGCTCGACTGGCTCGCGGCCGAATTCATGGACAGCGGCTGGGACATGAAACACATGATCGCGCTGATGGCGGGCAGCCGTGCGTATCAGCAGAACTCCCGGGTGACGAAAGAGCTGGAAGAACTTGATCCCGACAATCGGCTGCTGGCGCGCGGCCCACGCTTTCGCCCGACAGGCGAACTGCTGCGCGATCAAAGCCTGGCCGTGAGCGGACTGCTGAGCGCGAAGATGTTCGGTCCGCCAGTGCGTCCCGAAGCTCCATCGTTGGGGCTCAGCACTGCATTTGGTCGCGGCAACGACTGGACCACCAGCGAGGGCGAGGACAAGCATCGGCGCAGTGTTTACACCGAGGTGCGACGCAATTCTCCCTATGCCAGCTTCGTCACGTTCGATGCGCCAAACCGCGAAGTGTGCACGCTGCGCCGCAGTCGCACGAACACTCCATTGCAGGCATTTGTAACCTTGAACGATCCGGTGTTCGTCGAGTGCGCCCAGGCGATGGCCCGCCGCACGGTGAGCGAAGGCGGCGGCAGCGATGACTCCCGTCTGCAGTGGCTGGTGCAGACCTGCATGTGCCGCGCCGCGACTTCGGCGGAAGTTGATCGCCTCGGCCGTTTGCTGGCTGAATCACGCACCACATTCAAGGCTGATGCAGACCGCGCCACGAAGCTGGCGACGCTGCCGCTCGGACCTCTCGCAGCCGGACAAGATGCAGCCGAAATCGCTGCCTGGACTACTGTGGCGAACGTGGTCATGAACCTTGACGAGTTTGTGATGCGGAGGTGATGCACATTATGAAAGGCGTCGGCCTTGTTGCCTTTCTGCTCGTGCAAGCATGCGCTGTCCTCGCGGCGGGTGATGATCCTCCGCAACTGCCGCCGGATGCTCAGATGAGCTGGCTGGAGAATGATGTCATCAAGCTGGGCATCGACCTGCATCGCGGTGGAAGCATCGTCTATCTCGCGCCCAAGGGTGGCGGCAATTTGATCAACAACTACGATCTTGGCAGACAAGTGCAGCTCTCGTTCTACGCAGGTCCTGTGCCGTTCAGTGCCGGGGGCCAGCAGCCTGCGGAGCATTGGAAGCATCTTGGATGGAATCCGATTCAGGCGGGCGATGACTTTAAGAATCCGTCGAAGATCATCAGGCATGAAAACGATGGGCGCATGCTGCACGTTGTTTGCCGCCCCATGCAGTGGCCGCTGAACAACGTGCCCGGTGACTGCACGTTTGAATCATGGCTCGAACTCGACGGCATCACCGTGAAAGCGCGCGCACGGCTGAATAACGCCCGCACCGATCAAACGCAGTATCCAGCGCGCTTGCAGGAATTGCCTGCGCTGTATGCCAACGGTGCCTGCTCCCGTGTGATCAGCTACACCGGCGGGCATCCTTTTACCAATGAAGCCGTGGCGATCATTCCGCGGGCTGCCGGGCCACACCCCTGGTCGTTTTGGACCGGCACCGAATGCTGGTCCGCGCTGCTGGATGAAAACGGTCGGGGCATCGGCCTCATCACGCCTGGCCGCGTGCATTTCACCGGGGGCTTCGCTGGAAAGCCTTCGAATGCCGGCACGCTTGGCAATAGCACTGGCTATCTCGCCGGACAGGCACTCGAGATTCTGGATCACAACATTGCCTTCGAGTTTCGATACGAGCTGGTTGCCGGCACGCTGCAGCAGATTCGCGCGCGAGCGGCATCCGCGCGCTTGATGACGTTGCCGGGCTGGAACTTTGCGGCGGACCGGCAAGGCTGGCATTATGCAAACGCGACGGATGCCGGTTGGCCGATCTCCGGAAACCTGCATGTGGAGCTGGATCGAAATGATCCTCAACTCATTAGTCCGATGACTTTCTGGCGCGCAGAGGATGCGCCGATCTTGATCATTGAATGCGCCCTGCGTTCCAAACAGCACAACGCTACCATCATGTGGCAGAAGCTCGAGGAATCCGCCTTCGGCAAAGAGTCGTCGGTCAGTTTCAGCGTCGAAGGCGATGGTGAGTTTCACGAACACCGCATCAAGCTGTCCGACTGCCCAGACTACCGCGCTGCGATGACCCGGTTGCGCTTCGATCCCGTCGGCGGCGGTGGCGCAGGGGACTGGATCAAGATCAAATCCATCCGGCTCGCTTCAGCCGCGCACTAAGGCAGTGCTTTGATCAGCACAGCACCGCTTAAGATGGGAGACGTTGAGTTGCCCGGCAGCTGCACCAATCGGAATGCTCCGTGCGCCTGGTTTCTGCCTGGCAAGAACACACCCTGATAGCTCACGGTGCGCAGCAGAGCCCCATCCGTGAGCTTCAATGATCCGGTGAAGCAGCCGCTGGTGCCAGTGATGCTCATCGTGTCGAGGCAGGGATTCGTTGCCACGCCGTCGAATACGGCCTTGTGCGATGATGTGAGCCAGAATGTCTGATCAGGAACGTTCGCCACTGCTGCGCTGCCGATACCACCAAAGGTGAATTCGATCCTGGCATTGCCGGACGCATCGGCGTTGCCGAGAAATGTCGTGCCGGACGCGGGTGCCGCGAATTTTAGCCCATCGACCGTGAGCGTCGTCAGCGGAAAACCAGCCGCGTAGGTGCGGTCTGTGCTGCTGGCCTTGCCAGTCTTCAACCAATCCAGTCCCCCGGTTAAAGCGCCTGCGGCGAATGAGGGCATGCCCTGGATGCTGCCCTTGTTGCCGTGCAAAACCTGCCTCCAAGCGACGCAGCCATCTTCGAGCACGATCGCCGACGACGTCAGCACCGAGCCTTCTGGCAAGCTGCCCGAAATAGTCACCGTGCCTGTGCTGCCGACGATCAGGCGTGCCCAGCCCGATCCTTGCGGCTGGCTCAGATTGCCAGGAGCCGTCGGATCGATCGCAGCATAATACGTCCCCGCATGCGCGGAGGGCGTGCTGCGCAACACATGCCTGGCGGAGAGCGACGCGCCGAATGCCGTGCCACTGATTGTGGCATCTGTCTCGTGCAGGACAATGGACAGCGCGGGTGAACTGATTGTGACCGTGGGATCGCTTCCCGAAACAAACAGTGCACGGCCCGTTAGCGAATACGTGACGGTGCCCGACCACAGTTTGCCCGTCACTACGCCGCTGGGGGCGACCGTCAGGCTGATCTGTCCGCCGAGATCACTGTTGGCCGGCACCCGGTCGACGATGCCCGCATACGACCCAGGGATCGATGACGGCAGCGAATCGATGTTCAGCGTGTAATCGGTCACAGCACCGGAACCGGCTGCATTCTTCGCATAGACATGCACCGAAAAGCTTCCGCCGACATTCGGAGTGCCGCTGACGAGGCCTGTTATCGTGTTGTAGCTCAAACCCGACGGAAGGCCGGTGACGACGTAGCTGGTCGTAGGCTCATCCGCGCCAAGCTGCCACGCGAACGCACGGCTTACACTCCACGCGGGAGGCGCGGCGGCGGTGATCGTGGGCTTGCTCAGCACGTGAAGATGATACGGCCCCATCACCTGCGTGGTGCCGAAAGCGGAGACGACGCATTCGTAATCGCCGATGTCTGCGAGCGTGAGGGCTTTGATCGAAAGCTTTCCGGTGTTCGCACCGACGATGTGTGTGCTGTTCTGCAAGGGCACGCCATCCTTTGTCCACACGAATCCCGCACCGGTCCCGGCGTAGCTGAGCGTAAACGTCGAAGTGCCGTTCGGTGCGAGGTTGTTCGTGTAGGTCACCTTGTCGAGCACGATGAGGTTCGCGCTGTTCGAGGCGAGCTTGCCGCCGGTCAAAACATTGTAGCTGCCCGCGCTCGCGAGCGCGGCTTTGAACCCATAACGTGATGACACGGCGCGCGAGATGTTCGATGTGCCTTTGCGCCATTGATAGCTCGTGGGCGGCAGGCCAGAGGTTTCGACACCGAACTCGACGAGGTCGCCCACGCGCACGAGCTGGCTGCTCGGTTGCGACGAGTAAGCCCAGGGCACGAGAGGCATCACCCGCACATCTTCGAACACGGCTTCGCCCGCATAGCCGGGCGTGTCGGAATTAGTAAAGCGCGCCGCGAAGCCAAGATACGCCGTGGTGGGCAACGGCGATACGGTGAGGCTGCCAGCGGGTCCCCAGTTCATGCCATCGCTGGAGAAGCGTGTCTTCAAAAGCGTGCCACTGCGTTCCACCAGAATCCACTGACCGACGCCTGGACTTCCCAGATCACCATGCGCAGCGCCGGTGGCGAGACTGCCGCGCACGGAGATCGAGAACGATGCATCGCTGTCGCTCACCGGCACACCATTGAGCGACTGCTGCCGGCTGACGAGCTTCGCCATGATTGCGCCGGAGGTGATGGGTTGTCCGGCAAAGAAGGCCGTCTGCTCCGGCACAGCGCCCGGTGGCGTGGGCGCAGTGGCATGTGAGATGCGAAACGACGGTCCCAGCGTCGTGGCGGAACCCGTGGCTCCGCCGGCTCCAGCAATCACCGCTGTCACCCACGGTGCGGCTACGGGCTGCGGCGTCGCGGGCGTGAGGTTGTTGATCCACTGCTCCACAAGTGTCACCGCCGAATCGTCAACGAGATGCTTTGCGATCGGCGGCATGGCATACGAGTCGGATGCGGTGGCCAGTCGTTTGTGCAGCACGCTCTTCGCCACATCCTGTGGCGTGATGATGCGTGAGCCGGGTGCGCCCAAATCATTCAACACCGCACCATCAATGATGCCCGCATTCGCCAGCGGTGTCTCGATGCGGGCGTCCCACGATGCTCGGTTCACCCCGCCTGGGCGGTGGCAGTGCGCGCAGTTCGAATCGAGATACGAGCGCACACGTGTTTCCAACGAAGCGCCGCTGTCGTCGATGGCGGCAAACTTCGTGAGCGTGGGCAGCGTGGCTTCGTCGATGCTCGGCGTGAAATAACCGGCGTGATTCCAGGCGCGCAGTTGATTGTCGGTGATGCCGGTCTCGGTGAAGAGATGATCGCGATGGTTCTGCGGTGTGCTCAGGCCGAGCACGCCTTTGCTCGCTTGCGTGTGGCATTGGAAACACGCGCTGCGACCGGGATAGGTCCACGTTTGCATGCGCGTGCCCGTCGCACCGGTGATGGCGATGTTCTCGTCTTGAGTGTCGCTGACAAGATCGGCGTCGCTGTTGTCAGCACGCCACTTGTAGGAGCCTCCATAGACAAAGCCCTGGTTGTCGCGCACGAGGATGCGGGTCTCCAACCGGCGCTTCGTGTTGTTGGTTTCATCGGTGACCAAATCGAAGTGCTTCACGAACACGCTGCCGGTCGGGAAGCTCCACTCGCCGGTGGGCGAGTAGCCGATGCGTTGGCCGCTCGGCACCGCGAACCAGCGTTGCTTCAGTGCCGCATCACTCCACAGAGGTGTGTTCACATCGTAGGCGATGAAGCCGGTGCTCGTGGCGAGCGTGCCGAGGTCGCTGAAGATATTCGTCGCCGAGAGCGTGGCTGGCATCGTGTTCGGATTGCCGCCGGTGCGCGAGAGTTTCAACACCGTGCCGCCGGTGTAGCTCATGCGCGTGATGAGCAATTCGCCATCGGCATCGACACCGAAGTGCGAGATGCCGACGTAGTTGTCACCGGCATTCGGTCCGGGGCCGTTCGGCACTTTCGCGATGGCGATCTTCGATGCGGGGGTCGTCGATTCATCGAGATACCAGATCATCCCGTTCATGTTGTCGCCGAAGATGTATTTGCCTTTCAGTTCGGGGAACTCATTGCCGTGATACACGAGGCCACCGATCACGGCGCTGCCGTCAGCGTGGGTGTAGTCGAGCACCGGCTGCTTGTCCTGGCCGATGAAGGGCGCGGTCATGCTGCCAACGAGACCTTCGAACTTCGGCCACTGGTAATTAGGCAAAACATCGCCGGGCTCGACGACATTGATCTCTTCGCGTGAGGCATCGCCGACATCGGAATGAAACATGCGGCCCGTCGCGGCATCGTAAGTCAGCCGATGCGGACTGCGCACGCCGAGCGCGAAGTATTCCTCCAAGACACCGCTTTGACCCACAAGCGGGTTGTCATTTGGGATCATGTAGTTCGCGGTGTAGCTGCCGGTATCGTCGGCGGGCCCAGGCAATGGCTGGCGCGGGATCGCGTGGCTGATGCTGCCGCCGCGATTGTCCACATCGATGCGGAAGATGCCGGAGAGGAGGCCGCCATCGAGCTTCTGTGCGTTGGTGGTCACGAAGTCTTCGCCGACGATGAAGTAGAGAAAGCCGTTGTCGGGGTGGAAGAACATGCCGCTGCCGTGATGCCAGACGGTCTGGCATTTCTGATGGATGAGCACGGTTTCATTTGTGAGCTGGCCGCTGCCATCGACGGTGAAGCGTGACAGCCGGTTCCAGCAGCGCGTGAACAGCGGCACGCGCGCGGTGCTGCTGCCCTTCACCGTGCCCGCGGGAACCCAGACATAGTAGATGAACACGTATTTGTTCGTCGCGTAGTTCGGGTGGAACACGAGGTTTAACATGCCGCAGTCGTCCCAGCCCTGCGTGTTCGCGCTGAGATCGAGAATCAGCGTTTTGTTCGCCCCAGTGGCTTTATCAAAGCGATACACGCGGCCCTCCCGCTCCCACACGATCATGCTCTGCGTGCCCGGCTCCTGCACGATGCCGAGCGGATTTTGAAACGTGAGCGAGGGCCACACCGGAACAGTGCTCCATGTGCCGGTGATGGTGCTGGCGTTCGGTGGCAGAGCGCCGTTGTTGAAGGCGGTGAAGCTCGGGCGCGTGTTCAGGCCATAAAACTGTGCGCTCGCCGGGAGAACGACGGCAAGCAGCAAGCAAAGGATGACGGCGACGCGTGGGGGCATGGCGCAGTGTGTGAGACTACGCCAGATAGCAAACGTTGCCAAAACGAAGCTGATCCCATTATTTGGCCAGCCGAACTTCGACATTGCGCACCGTGACCTTTGATCCCGATGGCATGCGATAACCACTGAGCCCAGCCAGTCCCGAATGCTGCTCCGCGCCGATGTCCTTGCGTTCATCATCGGCCAGCGAGTCCAGCGAGCGCTCGCCGCGTGTCCCGAGCACCCAGGCTTGGATGTCGTTGCTGGCAAATACCTCCGCTACCGCTGCCCAGGATTTGCTCTCCCACCGCACCTTGGCTGGTGCCAGCAGGTGCTTCTGCGCCCAGGCAAGCCGCAGTGCCAGGTAGTCCTTTTCCAGGGCCGCACCCGGCTTCTTCGAGATCGGCGCGGCCCCTGGTTGTGCGGCGACAGCGACGGCAAACCACGACAGGCGCAAGAAGGAGTTCATAGCTCGATAAGGCCGGATGCCGCTACGTTTCACGCCCTGCACGCAAGCTTTCTGAGCGCGACCTGGAAAAAGGGGGGCATGAAAAAAGCCTTGCGCATTTCCCGGTTTTCTCCCACAGTTCACACGGCTGCCAGTTACTCTGCCAGCCCGCTGACGCAGCGAAAGGCTTGTCCAGCCTGGTTTCCTGACGCGGTTCTCCGGATTGAGAACGCTCCTCTCCCGAAGCCCATCTGGCACAATCTCACCCAGGCTCGTAGAGCCATGCGTCCGGTCGTTTCTTTTTAGACTTCAAACTCGGATAACCCTGGCAGGGACGCTTATCGTGCGACGCCAGAAGTTCCCCTGAAGCACTCTCCCCTTCGATTTTTCCATCACTCATGGCAGGACACAACAAGTGGTCCAAGGTCAAGCACATCAAAGGCGCCGCGGACGCCAAGCGTGGCCGCATCTTCAGCAAGCTTTCCAAAGAAATCTCACTGGCGGCGCGCGGCGGTGGCAATCCCGAGATGAATGCGCGTCTTCGCTCGGCCATCCTGGCCGCGCGTGCGCAAAACATGCCAAATGACACGATCGAACGCGCCGTGAAGAAAGGCACCGGCGAACTCGGTGGCGCGGCGATCGAGGAGATTTTGTATGAAGGCTACGGCCCGGGAGGCGTGGCCATGATGGTCGAAGTGGCCACGGACAATCGCAACCGGTCCGCCCAGGACATGCGCACGCTTTTCACCAAGAACAATGGCACCTTCGCCGATGCTGGCAGCGTGGCTTACCTCTTCAGCCGTCGCGGCGAGATCCGTCTGGACAAGGCGGCTCTGACGGAAGATCAGGCCACGGAACTCGCGCTCGATTCCGGCGCGGACGATGTGATTCCGGAGGACGATGACTGGATCCTCTACACGAGTTTTGAGAAGCTCTTCCCTGTGGCCACCGCACTCCGGGAAAGAAACGCCACCCCGAAGGAGCAGAAATTGATCTACCTGCCCGCCACCACCATTACCATCGAAGATCCAGCCACCGCGCAGCAGCTCATCCGCCTCGTTGAGGCGCTCGATGACTACGACGACACGCAGAACGTGTTCGCCAACTTTGAACTGAGTGATGCCGCCGCCGAGGCGCTCGCCTGACAACCCAACCATTCCATTTTCATGACTGAGGACACACTACTGGAAGCTCCCGCTGCCGAGACAGGCACGGCCACCAATGCTGACGCCCCCGCGCCCAAGAAGCGTGCGACCAAGAAAGCTGCCAAGGCGGCCAAAACGGAAGCGGACAACGACGCGCCTGCGACAACAAAGAAACGCGCTTCGAAGAAAGCAATTATCGATGCGACGGATGATGCGCCTCCGGCAAAGAAGCGCGCGAGCCGCAAGACCGCCTCAGCTCCCGAAGAATCTGCTCCTGCCGAGATGCCAGTGACTGAGGCGCCCGCCGTCGTCGAGCCTGAGCCTGCGTCACAGCCGGAGCCAGCCGCTGTGGAACCGGCAGCGGTGCCTGAGATTTCAGAGCCGATTGCTTCGGAACCACCATCAGCGGAGGGCGCTCCATCTCCTGGAACCGCCGAAGCCGGCCAGCCGCAGCGCAAGCTGCGCTGGTGGGAGAAGCGAAAGCTCGACCGCAAAGCTCGCCAGGCAGCGCGTGCCGCTGCAGGTGGCGGAACACCCGGCACTGCACCCGCCGCAACCTTCAACCAGAGCGGGCCGAAGAATGAATTCCTGGTGCAAAACGATGACGCCGACTT
>WBZU01001425.1_pt1 | contig 17989 bp, 19 predicted proteins | sample 5204311 | NCBI WGS metagenome assembly WBZU01 (sample SAMN12344359, study PRJNA552823) | activated sludge metagenome | biome: Activated sludge suspended growth; feature: Nitrification reactor; material: Wastewater; isolation source: activated sludge from nitrification reactor of wastewater... | reverse complement strand
CGTGTCCTAGGGTCGAGTTCAGTGTCAAGGTGAGGTCGCCGCTTCTTGCGGTGGTTGGATCCTGATCACCTGGTGTCTGGCTCGTAGAGTCGGTGCCGCCTTCGGGTTGGCGTCCATGAGTTTTGTCGGCATCAGGTGTGAAGGACCGGCCGGCGTGACTTGATAGGAGCGTGGCACCGCCCCCACTGAGATGTGTCCGCCGACCGGCCCAACCGTCACCTCACAGTGAATGGAGGCAACCACCATGGTTGTTGTTGGAGCCGATGTACACAAGCGCACGCATACGTTCGTCGCCGTCGATGAGGTCGGCCGCAAGCTGGCCGAGAAGACCGTGGCGGCGACCTGTGCTGGGCATGCGGAGGCGGTGATGTGGGTCCGGGAGCGTTTTGGGGGGCAGGTGGTGTGGGCTATCGAGGATTGCCGGCATCTGTCTGCGCGTCTGGAGCGCGATCTGCTGACTGCCGGGCAGCAGGTGGTGCGGGTGCCCCCGAAGTTGATGGCTCAGACCCGGGCCTCGGCACGTACCAGGGGCAAATCCGATCCGATTGATGCTCTGGCGGTGGCCCGGGCCTATCTGCGAGAGCCGGACCTCCCGGTCGCGTCTCACGATGAGGTGTCGCGGGAGCTCAAGCTGCTCGTGGATCGTCGGGAAGTCCTTGTCGCCCAACGTACTGCGACGATCAACCGGCTGCTGTGGCGAGTCCATGAATTGGATCCAACCCGCGCTCCCAAGGCCCGTTCGATGGACCTGGCCAAGCATCAGGGCACCCTAGCGGACTGGCTGGCTACCCAGTCGGGCCTAGTGGCCGAACTGGCTCGCGACGAGCTAGCCGACATCATCCGGCTCACCGAGGCCATCAAGGCGTTGGGGACACGCATCGGTGAACGCGTGCGCGAGGCCGCCCCGGCGCTGCTGGCGATGCCCGGCTGTGGGGAGCTGACCGCGGCCAAGCTCGTCGGCGAGTCCGCCGGCATCACCCGGTTCAAAAGCGAAGCGGCCTTCGCCCGCCACGCGGGGGTGGCGCCGATCCCGGTGTGGTCTGGCAACACCGCCGGGCGGGTCCGGATGACACGCTCGGGCAACCGCCAACTCAACGCCGCCCTGCACCGCATCGCGGTCACCCAGATCCGCATGGATGGCAGCCTCGGGCAGACCTACTACCGTCACCGACTCGCTGAAGGCGACTCCACCCGCGAGGCCCTGCGCTGCCTCAAACGTCGCCTAACCCGAGTCGTGTTCGGCCGCCTCCACACCGACCACCAAAACCACCAAAACGCTTGCCAACCGGCAGCGGCTTGACATAGGAGAAACTCATGGCCGGGCATCTGGTGGACCGACATCCCACTGTGTCGCCGCAACGGCTGATCGCCCAACTCGTTCCACCGCCCACTTTCGCCGACGTCAGCTTCGAGAGCTACCGTCCCGATCCCGCCGAACCCAGCCAGTCCGCGGCCGTGCGGTCATGCCTGGACTTCTGCGAGGATGCGGTGCGCCGCCGGGCCGGCCGGAAGAAGCTTTTCGGCAAGCGTGAGCAGCTGCCCGGGGTGGGTCTGTACCTCGACGGCGGATTCGGAGTCGGCAAAACCCATCTGCTGGCCTCGTCGTACTGGCGGCTGCCCGACTCCGCCGAGCACCCCCGGGCGTTCGCCACCTTCGGTGAGCTGACGCAGCTGGCCGGGGTATTCGGGTTCGTGGAGTGCATCGACCTGCTCGGCGACTACACCGTGGTCTGTATCGACGAATTCGAACTCGACGACCCGGGCAACACCACGCTGATCTCCCGAATGCTTTCCCAACTCGTCGAGCGTGGGGTGTCGGTGGCCGCGACCTCGAACACCCTGCCCGAGCAACTCGGTGAGGGCCGCTTCGCGGCCCAGGACTTCTTGCGTGAAATCAACACGCTGGCAAGCATTTTCACTACCGTGCGCATCGAAGGCCCGGACTACCGTCACCGCGGGTTGCCGCCCGCACCGCAACCGCTGTCCGACGACGAGGTCCGCGCCCGTGCCGGGGAAACACCCAACGCCACACTCGACGACTTCGACGCCTTGTGCGCGCACCTGGCCACCATGCACCCGTCGCGCTACCTGACCCTGATCGAGGGGGTCTCGGCGGTGTACATCACCGGGGTGCATCCCCTCGAGGACCAGAACGTGGCGTTGCGCGTGGTGTCGCTGACCGACCGCCTGTATGACGCCGGCATCCCGGTGGTGGCCTCCGGCGCGAAACTGGACAGCATCTTCTCCGCCGAGATGCTCGACGGCGGATACCGAAAGAAGTACCTGCGGGCCACGTCGCGGCTCTTGGCACTGGCGAGGCAGGGCCTCACGGGACAGGGCGCACCATGACGAAGTCGTCCTCGTAGGAGTCGCCCAGCAGGAACCGCCGTGTGCCGGTGATCGCGAACCCGTGCTTATGGTAAAAGCGTTGTGCGCGTTCGTTGTTCCGGTTGACGCCCAGCCACAGCGCGGCGGAGTCGGCGTCGGCGGCCCAAGCGATCGCCGACTGCATCAGCTGTTCGGACGCGCCGGTGCTGTGATGGCCGGGCAGGACGTACATCTTGGATAGCTCGACCGCGGGCCGCTGCGGCACTGACGCGGCGACATCGGCGTCGTCGCCGACTCCGCGAATCAGCATGGTGTAGCCGATGATTCGGCCCTCCTCGGTGGCTACCAGCACCGCACGCTCCGCATCGGCCAGGTACTCGGTGAACCTCGACGGCGACAGGATCGCCTCGATCGCGGCGGCGATGTCGGCGGGATCGGCCGAGGGCGGGCAGGCCAGCGGGAACGTTGCGGCGGCAACGGTGGCCAACTCCCCGGCGTCCTCGCCGTCGGCGCGGCGCACTGTGATGGACATCGCGATCATGCTGGCACATCCGGCGGTGCGCCTCCGCGAAGCGTTGCCGCAGTCTCCCTAGCATCGGAAAGGTGAGGATGACACCCCGCTGGGCTTGGGCGCTCCTGGCCGCGGCGGTGGGCGGCGGGCTGCTGATCGTCCCGGCGGGACCGGCCCCGGACCTGCAGACGTGCCCGCCCGGCCAGCACGAGGACACCCAGACCCCGGGATTCCAGTGCGTCGCGGGCTGGTGCCCGGCCGGCATGCTCCTCGACGGCGTGACGCACTCCTGCGTCGCCGCCCCCGGCGTTCCGCCACCGCCGCTGCCGAACGGGTGACGCGGGCCCGGCGATTGACGCCGGCCCTCCCGGGTACCCCCGTGCGGTGACGCTGGGGGACAAGCCATGCCGCCGACGGTGACCCGCGACATCGCCGCAGCGAGCGGCAGGTGTGGGATGGGCGGGCTCTTCGCGAACGGAGGCACCGACCCGCCCAATGTGGTGGTGTTTGCCCATCCTCTGCACCGGCCTTCCCGGCGTTTCATACACTCTGCCCATGGCAGGCCTGCATAGATCCCAAGAGCGACTCGACCTCAGCAAGATCGAGAACCGCGCTCCGTCGGTGCCGAAGTTGTTCCGCGACCGCATCGCGGCCACGCCGAACACCGAGGCGTTCCGGTATCCCAAGGAAGGGGCCTGGGCCAGCGTCACGTGGCGCCAGCTCAGCGACCAGGTGGATCTCCTCGCCGCGGGCCTGATCGCGCTGGGCATCAACCCCGAGGACCGGGTGGCCCTGGCGTCGGGCACACGCTACGACTGGGTGGTCGCCGACTTCGCCATCCTCGCCGCCGGCGCGGCCACCACCACGGTGTACCCGACCACCAATGCCGAGGACGTGGCCTACATCGTCGCCAACTCCGGCAGCCGGCTCGTCATCGCCGAGGACAACACCCAGGTCGACAAGCTTCGCGAATATCGCGACGACGTTCCCGCCGTGGAGAAGATCATCGTGATCGACGGCGAAGGTGACGGCGACTGGGTCATCTCCATGGACGAGCTCGAAGCGCGCGGCCGCGAACTGCTGGTGGAATCCCCCGATGCGGTCGACGAGCGGATCGACGCCATCACCCCCCAACGACTGGCCACCCTCATCTACACCTCGGGCACCACCGGCAAGCCCAAGGGTGTCCGGCTGGAGCACGGGTCGTGGACCTACACCGCCGCCGCCATGGACTCCCTCGGTGTGCTCACCGACAAGGACCTCAACTACCTGTGGCTGCCGCTGTCACACGCCTTCGGCAAGGTGATGCTGGCGCTGCCGCTGCAAGTCGGGTTCCCCACCGTCGTCGACGGCCGGGTGGACAAGATCGTCGAGAACCTCGCGATCATCAAGCCGACGATCATGGGCGCCGTGCCGCGCATCTTCGAGAAGGTGCACGGCCGGATCAACGACATGATGGCCAAGGAAGGCGGGGTCAAGAAGACCCTCTTCGATTGGGCCATCGGAGTCGGCCTCCAGGTGTCGCGCGCCAAGCAGGCCGGCGAGCGGGTGTCGCCACTGCTGGCCGGGCAGTACAAGCTGGCCGACAAGCTGGTGCTCTCGACCGTGCGAGAGCGCTTCGGCGGACGGTTGCGGTTCTTCATCTCCGGTTCGGCGGCCCTGGACCGGGAGATCGCGCAATGGTTCGACGCCATCGGCATCCCGGTGCTGGAGGGCTACGGCCTGACCGAGACCTCGGCGGCGTCCTCGCTGAACCGGCCGATCGCCTATCGATTCGGCACCGTCGGCTGGACCCTGCCGCAGACCGAGGTCAAGATCGCCGAGGACGGCGAGATCCTGCTTCGCGGCCCCGGCGTCATGAACGGCTACCACGACATGCCCGAGGCCACCGCCGAGACGATCGAGCCCGACGGCTGGTTCCACACCGGTGACATCGGCGAACTCGATGCCGAGGGCTTCCTGCGGATCACCGACCGCAAGAAGGACATGTTCAAAACCTCGCAGGGCAAATACGTTGCGCCGTCGGCGATTTCAGCGCAGTTCAAGGGCATCTGCCCGTTCGCCAGCGAGATCATCGTCTACGGCGAGAGCAAGCCGTACTGCGTGGCGCTGGTCAGCCTCGACGCCGACGGCCTCAAGGACTGGGCGGCCTCCAACGGTCTGGCCGACAAGTCCTTCGGAGAGATCGCGCGCGACCCCAAGACCAAGGAAGCCGTGTCGGGCTACGTCGAGGAGCTCAACAAGCACCTCAACCGCTGGGAGCAGGTCAAGAAGTTCTCGATCATCGACCGCGAGCTGACGGTGGAGGCCGGTGATCTGACGCCGAGTCTCAAGCTCAAGCGCAAGGTGGTCGTGGACAACTTCCACGACAAGATCGACGACCTCTACACCGGCTAGGAGACGCCGCGCTGGGCGCGTTTGCGCACCTGCGCCGGATACCATGAGGTGAACGCCGCCGCGGCGATCAGCGCCGCGTAACTGGCTGTGTGGCAAGCCCATTCGGGCCACCAGTGCTTCATCAGCACCCACGCCAGCGCGGTGTTGACGGTGAACGTTGCCGCCCACACCGCGGTCAGCAGCACATTGACCCTGATGAACAATGGGTCGTGCCATTTGGCGGGATCGGTGTGCTCACGCGCGTACTCCAGGGTGAACGGTCGTCCAACCGCCAACGTGCCCCAGGACCCCAGCGCCAACGCGCCGTTGGCCAGTACACCGAGGTGGCGGACGGTCCACATGTTGTGGAAGCCGATGACGGCGACGGTGGCCGCCGTGAAGAACATCAGCCCGACCCACATGATGATGCCGCGGTGCAGTTTCAGCACAGCCATCACCACGCTCAGCGCAAGCGCAACCACCAGAGCGATCTCGACGCGGGCCAGCGAGCCCCGCGCGATGACCAGAAACGCCACCCATGGTGCGAACGACAGCAGCAGCTTGACGAACGACACGCTCGTTTCCCTCCGACGGGACGTAGCGTATCGCCGCAACCGGCGGACCGCCGGGGGGTAGCGGCGTAGCGTTTCGCGGCAGGGGTGAGACAGATGACGGGTGAGAGCGGCCATCTCCCGGCGAGGCGGGCCCAGGTCGAACAGTGGGATCCGGCGCTCACCCGGCACGTCGTCGATCTGCTGCGGCCGGTGGTCAAGGTGTATCACCGCTCGGAGGTGCGCGGGCTCGACCGTATTCCGCCCGGGCGCTGCCTGCTGGTGGGCAACCACTCCGGTGGCCTGACCACACCGGACTTCGCGATCTTCGCCGTCGACTACTACGAGCGGTTCGGTTACGAGCGGCCGCTGTACGTGCTTGCCCACGACTCCTTGTTCCACGGTCCGGCCGCAGCGATGCTGCCGCACCTGGGCGTCATCCGGGCCAGTCCGGAGAACGCCGCGGCGGCCCTCGGCTCCGACACCGCTGTGCTGGTCTATCCCGGCGGTGACATGGAGGTCTACCGGCCGACCGTCGTGGAGAACGTCATCGACTTCGCCGGGCACACCGGCTACGTGGACACCGCGGTCGCCGCCGGCGCTCCCATCGTCCCGATGGTGTCGATCGGCGGGCAGGAGACGCAGTTCTATCTCAGCCGTGGCTTGTGGCTGGCGCGGGCGCTCAGACTCGACAAGCTGGAACGCCGGCTGTTGCGCACCGACATCCTGCCGGTCTCGTTCGGGTTCCCCTTCGGCCTCAGTGTGCTCATCCCGGTGAACATGCCGCTGCCGTCGAAGATCGTTTGCGAGGTGCTCGACCCGATCGACGTGGTCGGGCAGTGGGGGCCGGACCCGGACGCCGAGAAGGTCGACGGTCGGATCCGCCGCTTGATGCAGGCGACGCTGGACCGGCTGGCCCGACGGCGCCGGCTGCCGATCATCGGCTGAGCCGCTCGACAGGCCAGGACATCTACTGGAACATGACGATGTGGGGCGACGACACCGTGCTGCTGATGCACACGACGTTGGTGTGAGGAAGGAGGCGGATGGTGAGGGTGCGTGATCGCGCACTGCCCGCTGCGGTGCTGATCGCGGCCGGCCTGCTGACCGCGCCGACGGCCCACGCGGACGTACTCCCACCTGAAGTGGGTGCGCCCTGTGCTGCCGACCTGGATGGCGCCATGACGCTGCTGCCCGATGGAACCACCTATGCCGCATGCCAACAGGCCGGACTCGGACATTCCTGGGTCGCGGCTCCGATCCCGTTCCCGCCCAACGACGTCTGGTTCAGCTACGGTCCCGCGATCACGCTGCACGGCCAGGGAATGCGCAATCCCAACCTGTCCTCGGGCTCGTGGACGGCGACGCCACAGCATCCCGAGACCACCTGCCAGGTCTCCCAGACCACCGTCGTGGAAGCGGGAGTGCTTGCCACGCCGGAGATTACGCAGGGAGAGCAGGGCAAGCCGCTGACGGTGCTGATGCAGCCGAGGTTGTTCTACGCCGACCTGTCGGGCGATTGCCTGTGGGCCAAGGACTAAGAGCCGCACCGGAAAGCCTGAAAGGGTCGACCCGCCGAGCACGGGGGGATGGCGCGGCGGGCCGACGCCCCATTGTGCGGCAAGGGAAGCATCGTGGAGGCTGTTTCGGCTGCACATTTCTCGACAGCCGTTTCCTGAACGGGAATTGGGTCTATCCGGCCAGGTTGGATGCTGGGTCTGAGCGGACTGTAGGTCCATAGCCGTCCGTCAAGAAGCAGCATCTGGGGACCCGTTTGACGTTGCCCGGGCGGCGTTGACCGCAGACTCAGGAGGATTCGCTCGAAGTACGTGGGCAACCCGCGCCCGAGGTGGTTGATTTGGTTTCGCAAGAAACCGTTTCGGGACGGGGTAAGTCTACTTAACATCGGCGTATGACCAGGTTCACCCGTCGCGGCGGAGCTGCCGCGGCAGCCGCTCTGCCGTCATTGGTACTTGCCGCGCTTGCCGCAGCACCGGCCAGCCAGGCCGATGACGGTTGCGGTGCCGCGATGTACTTCAACGCGACGACCCAGCAGTGCGAGTACTACCCAGCCGTTGGTCCGGGGCCTGTGGGGCCCGGCCCCGTCGGTCCGGGCCCGGTGGGGCCCGGCCCCGTCGGTCCGGGCCCGGTGGGTCCGGGACCGCTGGGGCCAGGACCGCTCGGCCCCCGCTAGGTCAGGACAAATCAGGCGCGACCGAGTGCGGTCAGGGCGACGCCGAGCAGGCTCCGGGCGAGGACCGCGGCGGTGTCGGCGAGGCTTGCATGAACGAGGTGCTGGGGAATCCCGGTCACTGAAAGGCGTTCCGCCACAAAGTTTCCCGTGGATCGCGCGTCCGGACACGCAGTCAACCAAAGTCATGGTCAGCGGGGGAGTACGGCGATTTCGGGTGGGTCGGCGTCAACACACGTCTTCGTCGGCTTCGGCGGTGATGTCTTCGTCGTCGTAGCCTTCGTCTTCGGCGTCATCCCACGGGTTGGTCATGCAGCTCAGTCACAAAAAGGCAGGCACGGTGTGGGGCTTGCAGGCCGCTGCCGCTGCTAGACCAGCAGCCAGTGCCGCCGTAACCAAGAACCGTCGCATGAACTGACGCGCCAGAATCAACGGATGCCCCCTCGGTCATCCGGCACTCTAATTGTCGTCAACTTCAAAAAATTGGGTCAGGCGGAATGCCGGTCCCACGGCCGGACTCAGAAGTTGTGGCAGTTGTTCACAGCCCGGCCGATCGGGCCGTTGGAGGAGTCCATGATGTCGTTACTGACGCCCGCCCACTGGCCGTAGCCGAGGGTCTGCTCCAACGTCGTCACCTGCTGCTGACGCTGGCCCGGGGGCGCGGCCAGGACCACCGCAAGCCCGAGCCGCAACTCCTGCTCCAGCTTCGGATCCGAACTGATCCGGCCCCAGATCAGCGGGTCGTTCTGCTGGATCGACGACATGACCTGCTGGTCGGTGCAGGTGGTCATGTTGAGGTCATCGGCAGAGGCCGGGGCCGCTACCCCGATGGCCAGGCAGGCCAGGCCCGCCGCCGCGCCGAACTTCGAAAGGCCGCGAACACGCGTCATCATTCCAGTCATGGCTGGCATCTTACGGATGCCGGGAGGCCGCTTGAGCGGAACCATTCAAGCTGACTGAACAGGGCTCAGCGCCGTGCCTCAATTCGCCGAGTTCCCACGGCCGTCACGATCTGTCCCCCACGCGACTTCACGACCGTTGCGACTTCACGACCGTTGCGACTTCACGACCATTGCCTCATCCTCGGCATCCTCGGCCGGGCCAAACTGTGCGAGGTTCGTTACGGCACCACTCCCCTCAGCGCGGCTTATGACGCTGCGGCGCCGGGGTGTTCCGCGGACCCCAGTTGAGAAGGCCGCGCGAAAACTCACGGAGTCTACTGGGGGAGGCATAAAGTCAAGGTCAGGCTGATGGCTTACGTTAAATGGCCCTTTCCAGAAAAGGGGGAAATGTCGATGTTCCGCCCGGCCGGCCTTTCCACGGGCCGACACAGACGATGGATGCAAACGGTTCAGGCTTCGGTTTTGGGCGTAGGGCTTCTCATCGGCGGTTGCGCGGTGGCTCCCGCGTTGGCGTCCGCTGACAACTCCAAGTCGCCATCCGGCGATCAACGCGATGGCAGCACAAAGGATGCGCAACGCCGAACCGGAGGATGGAAGATACCCGACTCCAAGCCACTGCGAGAGTTCAGCCCGCGCGGCCCGTTAGACCCTATCCAGATCGCTCAGGTACAAGTGCTGATGCAGAATTACAAGTCCATGGTGCAGATGTGGTCATCGTTGGTCAAACAAATCGGCGACCTCGATAGGACGATCACATCACGATAAGGCGATCACCATTCGCCGGAGTTCGCTGACCCATTAGATCGGTCCTCACTGTCGAAATGATTGGGCGGGCCGTGTTGTGGCTGCCCAGGTTTCCTACCGATAACGCGGATGCCCCCGACTCGTTTGAGCGGGGGCATCGTTGTGCGTGGTGTCTAGCTTGCACTGTGGGCTTTACCGAGTTGCATGTTGAGCTTGATCAGCCAGGGCTGCGGCTTCGAAGTCTCCGTTCCGCAGTCGACTCCGGGATCGGCGACATCGACCTGCGTGCCGCCTGAGGCGTCGTAGGTATAGGTGTCAGTCCCCCCGTAATCCTTGTTGTCGAGGGGGCAGTGGAAACCGTCGGCCGCGTGGCGTGTGAAAGTCCACTTGCCACCGACCAGTTTGGCTTGGGCTTCGTGCACGATTGCGGAGTGGATTGTCTGGGTGCACTCGCCTGACTGCGAGCATGTCGTCTCGACATGCCATGTGTCCTCACCGTCGATGCCGTGGTAGTGGTAAGTCGCGTTCATGTCCAATTCGGGGGGGACGCTGGCGGACGCCTGGGGCACTCCGGCTACAGCCAGGGTGATGAGGGCCGCGGTGGAGGCTGCGACGGGGGTGAGGTTCTTGATCGCCATGATGGTCAGTCCCTTCGTGCTCGCGGCTCCCGGTGAACCACTTGATGTCGATGACACTAGGAACGCCGGATAGTGCCTGTCGTGCTTGTGCGCACTACCCGCACAGAGGGCATTGAACTTGTTATGCGCATTCTGCTCAGGACGGCAAACGGCCTGCCACCTTGAATTAGTGGCGGGCCACTGCGGGACGCTCCGAGATTAGAACGGGGGGACATCTCCGAGGATGACTTCGGCCTGAAGCGCCCAACCTTCGATTGCAGTAGCGGCGTCAAGCAGTAGCGCCGCGAGTGCGCGGGCCTGGGCCGCCGTGAGTCCGCGGTCGGGATGGTCTAAGGAGATGTGTGGTGGCTCGATGGTGGAGCCGTCATCGATGCTGCCGTCGCCGAGCTGTGCTGCTGTGGTGGTGACGGTGAAGTCATCGCGGCCGGGGATGCCGCGCCGCGGCCCGCAGACGATGCGGTAGTTCTCGGGCTGCCAGGTGTCGGCGATGGTGCCGGCTGGCGGGGTGATGGGGTGGGTTGTGGTCATGTTGCTAGCTACCTATCTCTTTGTAGGTTTGCTAGTTCTGCGTCTGACTAGTTCACATGGAGTTCATGCGTCCCGGTTTCGGGCTGAAAAACCGTCTTTGACCTGCGGTGATGCTGGTGCGCGATACTGGGATTGAACCAGTGACCTCTTCCGTGTCAGGGAAGCGCTCTCCCGCTGAGCTAATCGCGCCGGGAGCACATCGGAGGTGGAGACGGGAATCGAACCCGTGTGCACGGCTTTGCAGGCCGTTGCCTCACCACTCGGCCACTCCACCGTTGGGGTCTGATGCCACTTCACCCTCGAGCGGATGACGGGATTCGAACCCGCGACCCTCACCTTGGCAAGGTGATGCGCTACCAACTGCGCTACATCCGCAAAGCCCCGGACAACCTCTCGCCCGTTGCGGAAACCGACAATAGTGCACGGAGCGTGAAGGCCACAAATTGGTAGGTCAGCCGTGCGTTCAGCGGAAATTCGCCGCGTGCTAGTCTTCGTGCTCGGCACTGCGATACCGCAGTTTCCATCTCCCGGTCCCGTGGCTCAGTGGGAGAGCGTCCGCTTCACACGCGGAAGGTCGCTGGTTCGATCCCAGCCGGGACCACCAGGTCAGAGGGCCAACCAGGCCCACAGCCAACACATCCCCCGGACAGCCCGGTTCATGCACCCCAGTCCGCACCCACCAGCGTGATGCCCCCGTCCACGACCAGGAGTCGGCCGGTGATCCAGGCGGCCTCGGCCGAAAGCAGGAAGGCGACTGCGTTGGCGATGTCGGCCGGATCGCCCAGCCGCTTGAGCGGGTAGGTCGCGGCGACGGATTCCTCCCGGCCGGCATAAAGCGGTTCGGCGAACTGGGTCTTGACCACCGCGGGTGCTACCGCGTTCACCCGGATGGCGGGGCCGAGTTCGACGGCGAGTTGCTCGGTGAGATAGGTCAGCATCGCTTTGGTGGCACCGTAGAAGCCGATCTGCGAGGCCGGGCGCACGGCCGCCACCGACGACACGTTGACGACCGCACCGCCGTGGTCGCCCATCCACCCACGGTATGCGTGCTGGATCCAGGACAGGGCCGCGATGCAGTTGGTCTCGACGGTCTTGCGCGCATCCGCCGCGTCCAGGCCGATCAACGGCCCGTGCGCATAGTTCGAGCCCGTGTTGTTGACCAACAGATCCAGGCTGCCGAACGTGTCCAGGACGACCCGGACCGCCTCGGCCTGGTGCTCCGTGTCGTCGGCCGAACCGGCGACACCGACCGCGCATCGCGGACCACCCAGTTCCGCTACGGCCTCATCGAGGGTCTCGGGGTTGCGGGCGGTGATCACCACCCGCGCCCCATCGTCTACCAGTCGTCTGGCGATTCCGAGGCCGATGCCGCGGCTGGCGCCGGTGACGACAGCGGTCTTTCCGGTGAAGCGCTTGGACATGTGATGCTCCTCAGGACGCGACGCCGTCAGCGCGGTGCTTCGCCGAGGCTGGGGATCAGTAACCGGGATGGATAGGAACCGCCGGTGTGGACGCGGGCGCGCCCGTGACCGATGGTGTCCCATCGGCGGGTCTCACCGCCCTCGAATTGGCCTCGTAATGACCAGGATTGAAGGATGAGCCGCAACGTCTCACCGGCGTGGAAAGTCGTCCCGGAGGGCATGATGGCGATCTGCGCCTCGACGATCTGTCCGGGGCTCAGCGGGCTGCCGGGGCCGCGGGCCAGGACCGGCCGCCACGGTGTGGACCGGGCCGGGTCGAGGGCGCGCCGGGAGGCGCGAAGCCAGCCACGGGCGACCGGCCCGTTGGCGTTGCCTCCCGATGCGCTGAAGAAGTACACCTCGTTGCCGTGACGATCCAGCTTGGTGACGCCGACGAAGACGTCGGCGTCGTCGGCGTTCTCGGCTTCGAGGAACACCGTCAATGCCATGTGGCCGACGACATCGGTTGTGCGCGTGAAGGTGTAATCGAACAGGGCCCGGTTCGCCGGATCAGCGGTGTCGGCGGCGGCGAAGACCGCGCTGTGCTCGTCGCTCGACGCGATCGTCGTCAGCGTGGAAGTTCCGGCGTCGAGGTACAGGTCTGTGTAGGTCGTGTTCTCGACGGGCCAGGACCGCGCTTCGATCACCTTGTGGGAGAACCGGTCCGAGTTGATTTCCAGCCGCACCCGGGGCACGCCGTCCATCGCCGCGGCGTGGTCTTTGAGGAATCGGTCAAGGAACCGCTTCTGCAGCGCGGTTTCGTTGGGTCCGTAGTAGGCGCCCCACTTCTGCCGTCGGTGGCTGTAGAGCCACTTGTGTTCACTGTGAATGCGGGTGAAGGCGTCGAAGGTGTCCCAGGTGTGCAACTCCTGATCGGAGAAACTGGCGCAGACGAGCGAGGGCACGCCGATCGAGGACGTGTCGAATCGCCAGTCCTTGATGTAGGGCTCGGGCCCGTCGCTGTCGGGATTGACGTTGGGTCCCTGCCAGACGTTTTGCATCCATTCGTTGAACGCCGTCTCGGGGATCCCGCCGTAACCTCCGCCCGGCCCGGATTCGTTGATGCCCTCCCAGGCGATGATCGCCTTCAGCGCCGGAGGCGCCGGATCCTTGGCGGCGATCCACTGCGTGGCGCACAGGGCGGAGACCCCGCTCATGCCGATACTTCCCGTGCACCAGGGCTGTTCGGCGATCCATGCCATCGTGTCGTTCCAACGCGCTTCGGGCCCGGGAGTGGCTGCTGGATTGGACTGGGACTTGCCCCAGCCGGGCAGGTCGACGATGACGACTGCGTAGCCGTTGGGCACCCAGAAGCCGGGATCGGGTGCCTCGAACGGGGTGCGGTCGCTGAAACGCAGCTCGCCGACGTAGAAACCGCCCCCGCCCGGGACCGAGCCGGCCGGGGCGTCCCGGAAATTGTCGGTCTGGTCGAACCGGTCCTTGCCGTACGGGGTGGCGGTCGTGATCGCAGGGACGGCCGGGCCGGACGACGGCCGGTACACCGTTGCCGCCAGGTGGATTCCGTCGCGCATCGGGATGCGGACGTCTTCGATGAGCACGTCCTCGCCGAGCGGGTAGGTGCGGACCTCGAAGGGATGCGCATCGAGGTAGTCGGCTTCCCCTTCCGGGGGAAGGGCCGGTCGTCTCATCACCGGTTCAGCTGCCGACATCGGCCCGGCCGGTTGATCAGGTTTTCGTCGGCCAACGCCAGCCCTGCGCTCATGGGGACGAACAGTAGACCCGCCAACCTGCGAAGTGAGGGAGTTCGTCTGATCCCGCGGACTCTGAGGCGCCCGAACGCCCTACGCGTCGCCGGAGTGGTCAGTCCGCCTCCAACCGCGCCCGGATGGCCGCCAGCCGCCGGCTCAGATCAGCCTCGCTGATGACCCCGCGGGCCAAAAGCGAATGTGCCAGGGCGACAAGCTGATTCTCCGGGTAGGGGAGGTCGGAGTATCGGGTGGCCGACAGCTCGTCCTCTTCGTCGCGGCGCTCCTTGAAGGTCAGCGGCAGGTCGGCTTCCGGGGCGCACGACCTGTCGAGTGCGTCGCACAGACCGTCGAGGCTGGTCTTCCACGGCGGCAATGGGTTCTCCACTCCGTATTTCGCCGTCATCACCGGCCAGGTGTGGTTGCGCTCCACGATCTCGTTGAGAACGGCGAAATCCTCGGCGGCCACCTGTCCGGGAGTGGGGGCGTTCACTCCTGCACCGGACGCACGGCGCGTCGCACCAGGGAAGTGACGTTGGTGGTGACACCCGGCTGGGGCACGGCGACACCGATGAGGCTGTCGCGGGTGATGATCTCGGCGAGTTGGTCCTCGGTCCAGCCGTCGGTGCCCTCCGGGCGCATCGGCATCACCATGAAGCGATGCTTCTGGTTGGAGTCCTCCACCCGAACCTCGACGCCGTCGGGAAGTTCCAGGCCGAATTCGGAGAGCACCTGGCGTGGCCAGCGCACGATGCGCCGGCGGTAGTTCGGGGTCCGGTACCACTCCGGGGAGTTGCCCAGGATCGGGCGGGGGTAGCAGGAGCACAGCGCACACACGATGACGTTGTGCACCTCGGGGGTGTTCTCCAGGACCTTGAAGGCGGTGAAGTCGCTAGGCGTGCCGAAGCCGGTCGGGTCCAGCCAGTCTACACCGACGGCCTTGGAGGCCGCGACGGCGTCCTCGAGCACGAGCTCTTTGAACTCCGGATCGAGCCAGGCTTTGGCAACCAGGCGGGCAGCGGGGGTGGGGCCGATCTGTTCGGCGTACTCAGTGAACTGCCGGTGTTCGGCCGCGGTGAACAGGCCCTTTTCGATACACAGCTCACGCAAAGCGATTTCAAGGACCTCGAAGTCGGTGATCTCGTCGACCATCGGTTTGACGGTGCGGATGTGGTCGCCGTCGATGCTGTGGTCGTGTCCGTGGTCATCAGACATGTTGTCTTGCAATTCCTTTCAAGATTCGGAAGGGCGGCGATGCTTACGCGCCGGGGATCAGACGGCGTCCAGCCAGCGCTCGGGGATCTCGGTTTGCAGGGTGTCGTTCTTCGGGCCGGTGTAGACGTCCCACAACTCGGACTGGTTGAACCGCACGATGTACATCCACTCGGGTTTGGCGTCCTCGCGGTCCCAGGTCTCGTCCTCCGGGGCCGGGGTCTCGTAGGCGGCCTCGGCGATGACGCCCTCGGCGCCGCGGCAGTACTCCGGGGTGCGGGTGTAGAACATCGCCGGCAACTCCTTGACCCGGACCCGATCACCCTTCCTGAACTTCGCGGGGCCGGCCTGGCCGGCGAAGCAGTCCGGGTCACCCTTGCCCATCGCCTCTTCGATGTGCTTGTTGCGCTTGACCTTTGACGGGTCGCCCTGGAACTTCGGCGCCGCCTCGGGATACTTGCCGTTCAGCGAGCCCGGGTAGCGGGCCCGGACCTCGGCCAGCCGGTCGGTCAGCTCACCCCAGGAGATGTACTTCTTCTCGAGCAGCACCTTTCCCACCGACCACAACCAGCGGCTGTAATACGGTAGGCCGAGGTAGATCGCACGCCCCACGTCCACGTTGGCGATCCGGCGGCGCTCCTCGGAGACCCAGATGCCCTTCCAGCCCAGCACCTCGCAGAGCACGTAGGTCATCAACTCCCACTGCTCTTCTTCCTTGTTCTCGTACAGGTGCGGGAAGTCGAGCTCGCCGCCCACGTCGTGGGTGGTCTTCATGTAGGCCAGCCAGTGATCGTGGGTGATGTCGTCCGCCAGCGGCCACTCGGGCAGCTCCGGGAAAATCGTCTTCAATCGTGAGACCAGCGCCAACCGTGCGGCGCGTTCCCCAGCAGTACTCATCGGGACCTCTCTGGATCAGGCCGGGGTGGTGGCGGTTACCGGCGCTCGCACGCACGGGCGCGGACCAACCCGTTCAATTCGGGCAGCGCGTCCTCCGACGCGATGGAGGGCAGGGTCGTTCGCCACACCTGCGCCAAACGCTCGAACGGGTCGTCGTCGAACGCGTCGGCCAGAAGGCGGCAGCCGACCAGTGCGGCGAACAGCGTGTAGGCCGCCTCGCGGGGATTGATGTCGGTGCGTGCGTGCCCTTCGCGCACGGCCCGCTTGATGGATGAGGCGAATACCGTCTCGGTGTCTCCGAAGCTGCCGGTGCCGGAGTGGCTGGCTTGCCGGGTGGCCTGACGAAGCTGGTAGCCGACCCGCACGACCGGGTTGTTCTCCGTCACTGCGATGAAACGGAACGTCGCGGCGATGAGCCGATGCATATGCGGCGCTTCGGATTCCCAAATCGGCGCCATTTCCGCCGCGATCCCCCGGTTGGCCTCTTCGATGATGGCCGTCGCGAGTGTGGATTTGGTGGGGAAGTAGTAGTAACAGGTTCCCCCGGTGGTGCGGGCGCGCTCCACGACATCGGTCATGTCGGTGTCTGCATAGCCGAACTCGCCGAACAGCTGAACTGCGGCGTCGATGATTCCCTGGCGGGTCGCCTCGGCCCGTGCTTGTCGTGGCGCCATTGGCGGGATTTTAGCCGACGGGGGGTCGGTGATCCCTGGAACTGATCGGTCCCAGGGACCTGTCGGAACCTCACCGGCCGTTCCGGCACCCCGCAGGACGTCGCCAATGCGTTCCTCTGGCTGGCATCCCGCGCGGGCAGCCGGGTCAGCGGTCAGACCTTCCAGGTCGCCGGCGGCGGCGCCCGAGTCGAACTTCTGCCGAACTGAACGCGTTGAGGGCGCCTGTGAGAAAGCTGGAAGCCACACCAGCGCGCCGGCGTTAATCTGCTGCAACGCAACGCCGTCCGGGCGTTCGCCGCTATGCCGTCTGGGAAACAACCGCAGGTGACAACGTCGACCCCCGCGCAGCTGGCAGATTCCTGTGCCGGGATTGCCAACACGCTGTGAACGACGGTGCTGTCAGCTTCCTGTGTGGCCGATTCCGATGCTCTGTGAATAGCGTTGCAGGGCAGTGTCATTGGTGCTTCCGGGATGTTGGCGCGGCTAGGTTTTCAACTATGCGAAACACTATGCGCGTCTCGATTTCAACGGCCGCGGCCGCACTCGCTGTCATGGGCGGCTTGGCGCTCGGCGCAGGCCCGATCGCGTCGGCCGCAGCTGTGAGCCCGCCCAAGCCCATGAACATCAACGCGAGTGGCGGGGACAAGACCACCGTCGACTCCGACGGCACCCAGGGTGACTTCACCAATGCGGTCCAGGGAAAGATCGACAGCGACGGTGATCAGGATGCTTTCGACCTGACCAAGTCCGAAGAGGCGGCGCCGCAGGAGAAGGCCCCGAACAAGATGTCGAAGTAGTTGCGACTCGGCCCAGCCCGCGCCCGAAGAATTGCCCGGTTCCGGAGCCGGTCTGCGATAATTCGACTTATCGCCTAACCAGGGGCGGGAAAGTGTGGGGTTGAGCCATGTTGTCATCTCGTCTGGCGCGGCGTGTTGCCGTGGTCGCCGGTGCCGCCGCAATCGTGGGTATGGGTTCACTGACGGCGTGCAGTAGCACCAAGGAGAAGCCCGCCGAGACCAAGGCGCCGTCGTCGGAGAGCAGCGCGCCGGCCGCGCCATCGCCGACGGAGAAGCAGTCGGTCGGTTCGTTCACTCCCTCGGTGAAGGCCCCGCCGGCTCCGACAGCGCTGCCGGGCAACGTCATCACCGGCGGCAACTAGATGTACCGGGACACGACGTTGGTAGCGGGCGTGTTGGCTTGATGTGAGGAGAACCCCCGGGTGGGGTGTGGCTTGTCTAGGTCCCACCACCGTCCGGAGGTTCTCGTGTCCC
>WBZU01001422.1_pt1 | contig 18008 bp, 10 predicted proteins | sample 5204311 | NCBI WGS metagenome assembly WBZU01 (sample SAMN12344359, study PRJNA552823) | activated sludge metagenome | biome: Activated sludge suspended growth; feature: Nitrification reactor; material: Wastewater; isolation source: activated sludge from nitrification reactor of wastewater... | reverse complement strand
CCGCCGCATTCGCCGCCGCCGAAGCTGCCGCCGGTCTCGTACGGCGCACTGCGGCTTCAATCGCGCTGGCTGCTTTCCCCGCTGACCCGGTCGTCGATCAGCAGGAAGTCCTGCATGCGTAACGGGCGCTCCCAGCCCGACTGCTCCGGCGGCAGATAGTTGGGCACGACCCACAGCCGATCGTAGCTGTTCTGCAGCCGCGCCAGCCAGGCGGCCTGCTCGGTGTTCAGTTCGCTTGCGGCAAAATGCCCGTAGACGGGCAATGAGCCGCGGTAGTCATTGGCGAACGCCTGCGTTGCATCCGGGCGCAGCAGGAGCACGGCGTCGCCTTGGCGTTCGTCGCGGCCGATCCGCTCGGCAAGCGTGCGCACCACGGGGTCTTCGAGCGCGCCGTCGTAGTAGGTCAACAGCGCCACGGTGATGAGCGTCAGAGCGACCGCATAAAGCCAGTTGCGCAGTCGATCCTCGCGGTCGTCCTGGCGCGTGCTGCGTACCTGCTGAACAAGCAGCAACAGGCCGACCGCGACACCGGCCAGCGACATGCCGAGGGCCACCCAGTCGACCATTGCCGGCCACGGGTCGCCACGCCACCAGGCGAGGTGAATCGTGTCGGGACGAATGGCCTGCCACTGCAAGACGAGCGGCGAGTATTGCAGTTCCGTGAAGGTGATGTCGGCAAAGAGCGGCGTCACCATAGCCGCCAGCCGATCCTGCGCAAGGCCATAGGGGACCAGGAGACCGAGCCACTGTACGAGCAGCGACCAGAGCGCCAGCACGCTGCCAAACGCCACGCCAAACCAGCTCAGCACGCGCTCGCTCATCAATGCCTGCCAGCCCGGACCGGCCAGCAGGCTGAGAAACGGCAGCATGGGGACGACGAAGCGCGGTCCCCAGCTATAGCCGCCGTGCCACATGTACCATTTGGCATAGACGGCAAAGTAGACCACGATCAACGCCAGTGTAAGCAGCAAGATGCGCCGTTGATGCTGCCAGAACCAGACCGCCCCAGGGATGGCCAGCAGCAGGATCGGGTTGTACCAGATGATGCCGCGCGCCGGCCCCAGCGTCAGCCCGAAGAGGCCGAAGAGCCAATCCGCGCTGAAGGTTTCGGTCTCCACATAGCCCGTATCCCAGATGCTGCCAAAGCGCGCCCAGTTCCACCACAGCGAGATCAGGCCCGCCGCCATCACCGGGATGGCAAAGGTCACCACGGGCCGCCACCAACGCCAGAAGGCACGGCGCAGGCGGGTGGAGAAGTCCTCGCCCAGTTGGGTGAACGTCGGCCTCAGGACGAGCAGCAAGCCCACAGCATAGATGGGCAGCGTCATCAAATTGATGGTGCGTGTGAGATAGGCGATCGCCCAGGCCAGCCCGGCGCCAAAGAGATAGAGCTTGCGCCCCGACTGGCTGTAGGCGACCAGGCCATAGGCGGCTGCAAAGAGCGCCCAGCCGCACACGGGATCGCTGAAATAGCTCTGGGTGTAGGGCCAGGCCATGGTAAGCAAGCCAAAGATGAGCGCCGTCATCATAGCGAGCGAGCGTGACCAGCCCAGCCGCCGCCCGGTGCGAAAGATCAGCGCACCTGTCCAGGCTGTCAGCAGCGGATTGAGCAGCATGGCCGCATGGACCAGCCCCACCGACGGCCAGATTTTCGCCAGCCAGACCAGCGGCACCGCCAGCAGCACCATCCCCAGCCCCTTGCGCGAGTAGAGGTTGCCGTCCGGCCCGAAATTGCCCTGCTGGTTGCCCATCCACAGGAGTTGATTGCTATCGAACTCGCCGTAGCGAACGTAACTCTCGGTAGTGGCAAAGGTGGAGAGCCCGTCACTGCTGTCAATGCGCCCTGTGAAGGTGAGCATGTAGCAGGCGAGCAGGAAACCAAAGATCAGGAAAGCTGTGCTGCGATCTTTGGGGCTGATATCACGAGAAGTGCTCTGCATAGTCATTGATGCTAGCGGACATCCACGGGCAAGGTCAAATGGTCGGCCACCGCGCCGCCGGGTAGGGAGACCGGAAGGCGCCCCTGGCTGTCGTAAAGGCCGACAATCAATTCGTAGAGGCCGGGCGCCACGTCGGCCGGAATCTCCAGCAGATAGGGGTCGCGCACGATCACGCCAGGCTGCCAGGTGTCGGTCGGCGCCAGGCCGTTGACCGGCAGGTTGTCCTGCTGTGCCACGACGCGGCCGGCGGGATCGAGCAACTGGGTGAAGACGGTGTAGCTGGCGCCGACCGGCTGGTCGCTCTGCCAGTAGAGCACAAGCGGCAGCGCAGCCCCGCGCCGCGCCGCGCCTGGCAGCGCATTGCGGAGATGGATCGCCCCCTCGTTCGTACCGGCATCTTGCCCGCCACGCGGGGCGAATTCCGCGATCGATGTATCGTTGGGCAGGGTCAGCACGCGCACAGCTTTACAGTCGCCAAGCTGCTGCTCGTCGACAAAGGTGACATCGGGGCTGCCCGCAAGCTGCGTGGCGGCCGGCGACCACTGCCCGGCCGGCGCCGTGCTGCGTTCGACCCACCAGAACTCCCCCGCACGGGCCAGTTGCGCCAGCTTGTCGGCCTTGACGACATCCGGTGATTGGTCATCGGGGTCGTAGCCATCCACCACCATCAGTTCGTAGTCGGAACGCAGCCACGGATAGAGTTCGCTCCACAGCGCCGTGTCCTCCATCGCAATGATGTGTGTGAGCCCGCCCGCCTCGGCCGTCCATTCCGCGATGGCAGCCCGGCAGGGGTGCTCGGCGAGCCGGCGAACCTGGTAGGCATGCGCCGCTACCGGCGCGCCGATGACAACGCCCGTCACGATGGCGACCATCACCACGCCGGCGAGGCGGGCCGCGCCAAGCTGCATGCGCTGTCCGGCGCCGCTCGCCGGCCAGATCTGCCCCAGCCAATCGACAGCGATCAACAGCAGCAGCGCGGTCCGCGCCAGCACGGTTCCCACCATAATCCAACGCTCGTCGGGCAGCAGGATCAAGTAGACGCTGCTCTCCAGGAAATTGAGTGCCGTCAGCGCGACGGCCAGCAGTACGCCGTGCATGTCAGGGCGCAGCAGCACGAGAAACGCCAGAATCCACACGACAAACTGCGGGCTCCAGCCCTTGCTATACAGAAAGAGCCAGATGACGCTGACCGCTGTGAAGGCAATGGGTGTGCGCACGCGCTCCCAGTCGTAACGCCGGGTGTAGAGCCAGAGATAAAGCAGCACAAAGGCCAGCGTGATCAATCCCCACGGCAGGTGCGATGTCCACTGCCCGCCCGCTGCCAGCCCTTCCAGGTTGCGCATATCCACGGGAACGAGACCAAAGCCATAGAAGCCGTCGAGCAGTGCCCACAGGCTCTGCCACGGCGGGCGCAAGCCGTTGACCGTAAAGCTGCTGAGCGCCAGGCGCGGGTTGAAGTGCGCCAGCGGCAGGCCGACGCCGACGACGACCGCCGCAAAGATGCCGGCGTAGGCAAGGGGCTTGAGCAGGTTGCGCGGCGAATGGGGCTTGAACCACTCATGCCTTGCCGCGTCCCAACTCAGCCGGCAGCCGAACCAGCGCACGGCAACCGGCACCAGGATGATGGGCGTCAACTTGACCAGAAAGCCGAGCGCGGCCGCCACGGCGCTGCCAATCCACCGCCCGCGCCGCCGGCTCAAGAGCAGATCAAGCCCTAGCAACAGGAAGAAGAGCGGCATGGCTTCGAACCAGCCGAGCAGCGTGTAGACGGGTGCAAAGAGCAGGGCATAAAGTAGCGCCGCTCTGAGTGCCTGCGATCCCAGCTCGCCTGGACTGTGAGCGCTTCCGGCATCGGCTGGGCCAATGCCATCGCCGGCGAGCTTACCGGCCAGCCGGTAGATGAGCACCAGGTTGCCGATCTCGAAGAGCAGCAACTCCAGCCCGAAGAGCACATGAAAGAAAAGTCGCGGCTCAACCCAGGGTGGGATGCGGCTGGACAACTCAAAGACCGGCAGCATCAGGGCCGGGAAGAGTGGCGGGTACGCGGTCCAGAGGTCTACGAAGGTCGTGTACCCCATGGGGATCGTGAGCCCCCACGCGTAGTAGAACTCGTAATCGGAATTGTCGGCAATGAAACCGCCCGGACGGAAGAGCAGGATCGCAAAGAGACGGAAGCTGGCGAAGAGCACCAGCAACACGAGAAACCAATACTGTCTGCGATAGAAATTGCGCAAGCGAGCCACGACCGTCTCCGCCATCATGCGTCCGCGCTTCCGGCCGGCGGCGTCAAGCCAGTCGCGTCGGTGCGGACGCGCTGGAGCAATTCGCCAAAGCCGGCCCCGAAGGTTATCAGCCCCGTAAAGGCGAGGAAGCTCCAGTAGGTGATAAAGCGAATCAGCAGCACGGCAGCCCCCACATTGAAGAGGACACCGGGCAGCAGGGCAAAGATCCCGGCATAGGCCGCATCGATCTGGCCGACCCCGCCCGGCGTGAGCGGCACCGCGGCCAGCACGTCGACTGTCAGCGCGACAAACGCGGCGATGCTGAAGGGCATGGTCGCGCCGAGCGCCAGAATCACGAACCACACGACAAGTGCATCACACAGCCAGATGTACAGGCTCTCGCCGGCGACAAGCACGCCCGCGCCAGGCTGCTTGATCAATACACGCAGGCTGGTGGTCAATTGTTCCGCAAAGCCGATGAGCGCCTGCCAGACGCGATGGCCGGACCAGCGCCGCATCCACGCCAGCAGCGGCGGCGCCACCAGCAGCCCCGCGCCGAAAATCAGCAGCAGTCCAACGCCCACGGCATAGCTACCCAGCAGCCAGCCCGGCGCCTGCTCCCGCAGCACGGCAAAGCCGAAGAACGCGCCCAGCGCCACGATCGCCAGGATGTCGAGCGCCCGCTCCAGCACGATAGAGCCGAGGCTGGCCGCCACCGGCACCGGCGCGTGATGGCGCCCGTCCAGGCGCAGCACGCCGATCCGCATGAAGTCGCCGGCGCGGGCGGGGAGCAACGCGCTGACAAACCAGCCGGCCAGCAGCAGCCCCGTGGTGTACAGATAGCCGAGGCGGTAACCGATCATCGCCAGCAAGCGTTGCCAGCGATGGCCGCGCACGGCAAAGCTCGAATAGTGCACGGCGAAGGCCAGCGCCAGCCAGCGGCCATCCGCGCCGCGCACGGCATCGAGCGCATCCTGGCCGCCGTAGAGCACGACGAGCAGCACGCACGTGACCAGCCCGAGTCCGAGCAACAGCAGGACGCGGCGCCAGGAAAATGCGGGCGACGGCGCAATGCTGCCGGCAGGTGAAGGAGCGGAATTCATTCAATCCATTTTGCGAGGGAACGAACGATTCGCCAAATCAAGCGGTCACAGAACAGGGAGTTCATGCGACGACTGGTTACACAAAGTGACGTAAGGCGGGAGTTTGCGGGGTCAGCGGTGGGTCGTCAGTGGTCCTGCTACTGTATCACAGTAGAACATTGCCCTTTCGCAGCGCACGTTGCCCCATTGTGGCTGCCGACCGGCTCGGCAGTCACAACGGTCAGGCCCCCGCCTAGCAGCAACTGCTCCGCCCGCCGGCGGGTCGCGGCGCCAGTTGCCGGATCACCGATCACTGCCGTGAGCAATTGCTTCGCCTGCGCCAAGTCATTCTCTGCGCACGCCACTTCAGCCAGACCGGTGCGCGCCTCCTGCGCCTTTGCCGCGTCGATGCGTTTGGCCGCTAGTGCCTCGTCAAAGTGCTGGCGCGCTTGCAGCCAATCCTGTTCGGCGCAGGCGAGATGGCCCAGTTCAAGCAGAGTGGCGGCCACGTGGCTGGTGTGGGTGCTGGACGCTTTCGTGCAGGCACTCAGGGCCGCCTCCAGCCGGCTTCGCGCCGCAGGAAGATGCCCCGACAGGCGTTCGATGCGCGCCAGCGCCACCAGGCTGCGGATATGCAGCGGATGCTTGCCGGTCTCCAACGCTACCGCCAGGCTGCGCCGGCAGAGCTCGCCAGCCAGCGTGTATTGGCCGGTGTCGATCGCGATCGCGCCGAGCGTCAACTCGATGTGGGCGGCGAGGATCTGGTCTCCGAACTGCTGACTGAGTGCCAGCCCGCGTTGCGCCACAGACCGCGCCTGTTCATAGTCGCCAGCCAGTTGCCGGAGCACAGCGATATCGCACAAGCTGAGCGCCTGAAATCGTCGTTCGCCCATTTCGTCGCTCAATCGGTTGGCAGACTCGCTGTGCGTGGCTGCGGCCGCGTAGTCACCCAATAGCCGCGCCGTGAGACCCATCATACCGAGCATATGCATCTGCCAAAAGCGGTTGCCGATCTCGACGCGCCATGGCCAGAAGACAAGGTCGCAATTTTCCAAGTACGCAAGCATCTTGTGCGCCCTAGCGTGTGCACCAGCAAAGTCGCCACAATTGAGCGTCAGCACGGTCTCAGCCCAGCGCCAATAGAAGTCCTGTTCCTGCCATCGGGCATCGTGCTCAGCAACAGCCAACAGTGCCTGCATTTCGTCGAGACAATCTTGGGCGCGCGTCAGCCAGCCTAGATGCAGGTAGAGCGACTGTTGAATGTAGAGTAGGTTGGTCAGCAGCAGCGCGGCGGCTTGGTGCTGGGAACTGTCGCCCTGTGCTCGCTGTCTACGCAAGCGCAGGGCGGCCACAGCGCCTTCAAAAAAGGGCAGCATTGCGCCAAACCAGCCAGTCATTTCGGCAACAAAGTAGAGACCATTCATCATCTGTCTGGTCGCGCTGAGGTCACCATGATCGACAGCCAAACGCCAGGCAGCCTCGAGGTTGCCAAAGTCGGCACTTAAGACGGTCATTGAGTCGCTCTTCCAGTTGAGCAAATGCTCCTCGGCACTGGTCATGCCGGCAAAGTAAAGACAGTGGCGGCGCTTCACCTCCGCGACAGCTTCGCCAGTCGCGGATTCGTGCTCCTGGTCGAGTCGTTCGGCGCAGTATTGGCGCATCAACTCGTGCAGCGTAAAGCGCCGCTCTTGCACGCGCAGCCACGATTTGTCCACCAGACTTTCCAGGTCGCCGGGCGTGGCGCCGGTGACTGCGGCGGCCGCGGCCAATGTGCAGCCGCCGCGAAAGACGGCCAACTGGCGCAATAGGTTCTGTTCATGGGCGTCGAGCAGGCGCCAGGAGTGGTCGAAGATGGTCTGCATGCTGCGGTGGCGCGCTGGCACATCGCGGAGGTTCGTGGTGAAGAGCTCCAGCCGGCCGCGCACTGCGGCTGCGATTTCGGTCAGCGACAAGCTGCGCACCCAGGCTGCTGCCAACTCGATGGCCAGGGGCATCCCTTCCAGCAGGCGGCAGATCGCGGCGATCTGCGCCAGGTCGGCGGGCGTGGGTCGGAAGCCCGGCTCAAGCCGCCACATCCGCTGCAAAAAGAGCCGAATGCTGGGAAAGTCGGCCAGGTCGTCTTGCCCAACGTCGGTAATTGCAGCGCTAGGTATGCTGACTACGGCGGCGGCAGGCGGCGTGGCCAGCCCACCGAGGGGCAGCAGCCACTCCTCCGCCAGGTGCAGCCGGGCACGGGAAGTGACGAGGAGCTTGAGTCCGGGCGCATCATGGAGCAGGGGCAGCAGGAGTTCGGCGCCCGCCAGCAGATGCTCGAAGTTGTCCAACAGCAGTAATGCCTGGCGTGTCTTCAGATGGGCCAGAAGCCGTGCCGTCGCCACTTCTTGGCCGGCAGGCGACAACGACAGCGCGCGCAGGATGGCGCTCACGATCTCGTCTGGCGTGTTCACCGGCGCCAGGTCGACAAACCAAACGCCGTCGGCGAAGCGCTCGCTCTCCTTGCGCGCGGCTTCGACAGCCAACAGTGTCTTCCCCATGCCGCCCGGTCCTACCACAGTAATCAAGCGGCAGCCGGGGTCGGCCAGCAGCACAGCCATCTGTTCGAGCTCGGCTGTACGACCCAGGAAGACGGACGGACGCGACGGCAGCTTCACGGTGCCTGGGCGGGCTATGGGTGCGACCGGCAGCGGTGCCTTGTGCTCCTGCCCGGCTGAGTTTGCCATGATTGGCTCGCCGCGGCGGATGCGATCGGCCAGCGCCTGAGTGGCCGGCTGGGGTTCTACGCCCAGTTCTTTCGCCAGCATCCGGCGGCAGACTTCGTAATGATGAAGTGCTGCCGCGGACTGGCCGGCCATGGCCAGATGCCAGATGACCTGCTGATGCACCTCCTCGTTCCACGGCTCCAGCGGCAGTTGCTGGAGGGTCCAATCGGCTGCCTGGGCATAATCGCCCCGGCCGACGCACTCATCGGCCAGGCGGGTCAGCGCCTGCCTGGCCAGATGATTCACCTGCTCGGCCATCACCACCACCCATTCCTCAAATTGGGGGCTCCCAGGCAGTGCAAAGCCCGCAAGAAAGGGACCCTGGCACAGGGCCACCGCCGCCTGGCATGCAGCCGGCGGTGCAGACGCAATATTGTGCAGGTTGGCTGTGAACTCGACCAGGTCAACGCGCGTATCGCTGGCCAGGTTGAACTGCAATGTGGCTTGCGTGATGAGCAGAAAGGGTGGCTGCGCGCTGGCGTCGGCGATGGCCTTGCGCAGATTGGCCAGCGCATGGCGCAGGTTGGCCAGCGCAACACCGGGCGGACGTTCCGGCCACAGCAGCTCGGCCAACACCTCGCGTGGATGAGCGCGACCGCTCTCGGCAGCCAGAAAGGCGAGCAATCCCCGCGCCTTGGCCGACTCGAATCCGGTCACCGGTTTGTCGTCCAGGGTCACCTGGAGCGACCCGAGGAGAGAAATGGAGAGATGTGCCATTGGGGGCACCGTGCACCAGCTACGGCAGCTTCCCAGTGGTCTGCACCAGACCACCGTGGAGAAGAAGCCGCCAAGTAGGTTACATGGCCATTATATGCCGAACGCAGCTCATAGAGCAACCTTCCCAAATGATTCCTCCACGCGCTTTCCACGCGCTTTCGACGCGCCTGGCTGCTAGGCTAGTCAATATGAGGAACAACGACCATGGCTGATGAGCGACGTTATCTGGCTTATATGGTGAGGCTGTGGGCCGTGCATCACAACGGCGACCTGCTCTGGCGGGCGTCGGCTGAGAACGCACACACGGGCGAGCGCCGCGCCTTCGCCGACCTGGTGGGGCTGTGCGAGTTCCTGCAGACAGTAGTGGATCAGGAGCCACCCGCGTCCGGCCAACTGGAGGGTGGTGGTACGGCAAGCGCAGAGGCGAGTTGAAGTGGCATTTTGGGATTACGAAGGACTATCAGCAAAGGAGATGAAGATGTTGTACAGAAAATGGTTCACCGTGTTGAGTTTGTTCGTGATCGCCGCGCTGCTGCTCGGCGCGTGCCAGCCAGTTCAGCCGGTTGGCTCAGGCCAACCGGCGCGTGACGCACCAGCGACTGTGATCACCGCATTCCACGATGCGCAGAACGCCGGTGACATTGATGGCCTCATGGCGTTGGTCGCTGACGGCGCCATCTTCCGCAGCGCGCCGGGTACAGGCGCTACACTCGACACGCCGGAAAGCATACGCGCCTTCTGGCAGAGCCAGATTGACGCCAAAACCATCGGCGAAATTGTCAGCAGTGAGACGTCTGGCGACACTGTGCGCTTTGAAGTGAAGCTTTCACACGACGGTGTCCAGTTCGCCACCGACTATGTTGCGGCAAAAGTGCAGGACGGCAAGATCACGACGTGGGATTTTGATCCGGGCAATGTCGATATTCCACGGCGCGGACTCGCCCAGGTGAATGACATCACGATGTACTATGAACTGCACGGCGAAGGTGAGCCACTGCTGCTATTGCATGGTGGAACCGCAAGCGGAGCAGAAACATGGGCATACCACATTCCCAGACTGGCCGAATCCTATCAGGTCATCGTGCCGGATGCACGCGCCCACGGACGGACCACCGATTCAGAGCAACCGCTCAGCTATGCACTCATGGCGGATGACTACATCAAGCTGCTTGACAAGCTCGGCATCCAACAGGCGAACGTCGTCGGGTGGAGCGACGGCGCCATCGTTGGCCTATACATGCTGCAGCAGCACCCGGAACGCGTCCGCGCCTTTGCGGGCATGGAGCCTAATTTCACGGTGGAAGGTACGAACCCTGGTTTCTTGGAGTGGGCAACAAACGTCTCGCCAGAGACCTATCCCGCGCCTGCCGCTGACCTTTATTATCGGAACATCGCCCCCGATCCAGACCACTTCCCGGAATTCTTGCAGAAAATGGGTGTTATGTGGTCTACCCAGCCCACCTTCACCAAAGACGATTTCGCCGCGAACCAAGTGCCCATCCTGCTACTTAGTGGGGAGTTGTCGGATGTAGTGCAGCCGGCGCATCTCGCTGAGTGGGCTGCTGCCATTCCAAACACCACGCTGAAGTCGGTACCGGGTTACGGGCATGGGTTCCCGGCAGAGAATCCTGACGAGTTCCTTGACATCGTGGGCGCGTTCCTGCGCGAACAGGGTAGTGGGTCGCAGTTGTCCACGCTCGACGGCGCCACCGTCGCTAAGATCGAGGCGCTGGTGGAGGAGACCATGGCCAGCGGCCAAGTGCCAGGCGTGGCCGTGGGCATCGTCAAGGATGGCGAGCTTGTCTATGCCAAAGGCTTTGGCGTCACGGAACTGGGCAGCGACCAGCCGGTGACACCAGACACGGTCTTCCATATGGGATCGGTTGCCAAAACGCCCACGGCTGTGGCCATCATGCAGTTGGTCGCAGAGGGCAAGATCGACCTGGATGCCCCGCTCACTGAGTATTTACCCTACTTCACTTTGGCAGATCCCGACCTGGGTGAAGTCACCATCCGCCGCTTGCTATCGCACACAGCAGGCATGCCTGATCCCATCGATTGGCTGGCAGAGTATCAGGATGAGAACTTGCCGAACGACGAGGCTGCCCTGGATAACTACGTCCGTAGCCTCGGTGACCAATCCCTGACCTACCAGCCAGGCGAGGACTGGTCCTACAGCGGCACCGGTTTCGATATCCTGGGCGATGTAGTCGCCCAAGTGTCCGGCCAGACCTTCGAGGATTATCTCCAGGCCAACGTGCTGACGCCCTTGGGCATGGAGAATTCCTCGTACCTGCTGAGCGATCTGGACCCGGCACAGTTGGCAATGCCGCACCTGCTCGATGAGAACGGGAACGCCAAGACGATCGACTTCTACCCGTACACCCGGGCCCATGCGCCGTCCGGGGCGTTCTATTCCAGCATAAATGACATGGCCCGCTTTGCAATCGCCAACATGAACCAGGGAGAACTGGATGGTGTGCGGGTGCTGCCGGCTTCTGCCTATGAGGAAATGTGGACGCCCCAGGCTGCCAGCACATGGGCCGAGTCGTTTGGGCCGCAGGTCACGAACTATGGTCTGGGGTGGTGGGTAGGTGAGTTCCAGGGTCATCCTCTCATCGGTAACTATGGCACCGAATACGGGTTTCAGTCACACCTGGGGCTCTTCCCGAACGAAGGCATGGCCGTGATTGCATTGGTTAATCTCTTCGACCCTGAGGCGGGCTCATTTTATGCGTATGACATTGGTAACGGGATCGCGGAATTGTTGTTGAACGCTGAATAGGCATCTGCCAGGATAGGGATGCTGCTGGAGGGCATCGAGGCACACAAACGGTGCTTGACGTCTGCGTTGCAGCGCAGCCCGGGGCGGATTCTCAGCCGGGCTGCACTGCATGGCGGCAAGCGCGTTGCAGATGTTCGTCTTCTGTAGATCGAAAGGATGAATCCAGATGTTGTACAGAAAATGGTTCACGGTGTTGAGTCTGTTCGTGATCGCCGCGCTGCTGCTCAGCGCGTGCCAGCCGATCACGCGGCCGTCACAAGTCCAACGCACCCCGGTCTCCGCGCCGGAAGTCTTTGTCCAAGGCGTACCTGTTCGGCTGGCCGTCGGTCTGGCCATCGGCCCCGACGATAACCTGTACGTCAGCACCCAGTGGATTCGTCACGTGCTGGTGCTCGATCCCGATACAGGCGAGATCATCAAGCAATACGGGCCCGAAGACGGTGTCGACATTCCGGCGGACCTGGCTTTCGGCCCGGACGGTTCGCTCTACGTGGGGATGTATCCGGGCTTCGAAGGGGATGCCATCATGCGCATGACGCCTGACGGCACCGTGACAGGCATGCCGCTGCCACCCGTCATCTGGCCGGTCATGACCACCGAGGACGGACGGGTCTTTGCCGGACTGCTCATCGAGAACGATATGATCGTAGAGCTTGATCCCGACCTTCAGACACCGCCGCGCCAACTGGTGAGCAATGGCGTTTTCATTCACCTGCGCGAGGGGCCGGATGGGATGATCTACGCGATCAAATGGTTCGATGGCGAGATCGTGCGCTTTGACCCCGACGCCCCGGAGACCGTGGAGACGGTCGCGACTGGACTCACGTTACCGTTCAACCTGGCCTTTGATTCACAGGGCCAACTCGACATTATTATGGGCGTCGATGATGCCACCGATGCCGTGGCCCGTCTTGATCTGACAACAGGCGAGGCTGAAATCCTGGCCACATCACATAGCCTGCTCTATGGCCTTGCCATCGACAGCAAGGACCGCATCTTCGTTTCGAGCGTCGACGACGGCGCGATCTACGAAGTGCTGCCGGATGGTGACTTCCGCACCGTGAGTCCCGGCGGCATGACGCTGCCAAGTGACGTCGAGGTGATTGCACGACCCGACGGTGAGTCACTTTTCCTGGCCGACTGGGGTGCCTGGCAGGAATATGACACGGCCACTGGAGAATTGCGCAGCAGCCGTCATGGCACCTGGTGGCCCGGCACGCTGACAAATCCTGATACCATCGCTCCATTTGGCGACAACTTGTTATTGGCATCTAGTGAGAACCAGCAGATTCAAATCTGGGATCCCGTGCAGCAAAAGGAAGTTCTGCTGATCAGCTACCCCGGCGCGGACAATGCAATCGGATTCGCCGATCAAATCGTGGCGACCAGCTTTGAGAGCAAGGATGTCCTGAGCATTGACCCGGTAAACCCCGAGCAGCGCACCGTGTTGGCAGCAGATCTCGCCTATCCGCTCGGACTGGCGGCCGATGCCGGCAATCTGTATATCGGCGACTTCCTGGCGGGCCAGATTCTTCAGGTCGCGGCTGATGGTGTATTACTGGACTCACCCAAGCTCATTGCCGAGGGACTGCAAGGGCCGGAAGGCCTGGCATTGACCGGCGATGGCCGGCTGCTGGTGGTCGAATCAGGCGCTAATCGGCTCTCGATTGTCGATCTGGCCAGCGGTCAGATCAGCACCCTGATCCCGGAACTCGGCATCTTGAACGACGTGCCCCGTTCGCGGCCACAACATTACTTCTTCAACGGCGTGGATGTCAGCCCGTCAGGGATGATCTATGTGACGGCAGACGAACCAAACGTGATCTACCGGATTCAGTTGCCACTCAAGTAGATTGACTGCGGCGGGATGCCTGATGGCATCCCGCCGCAGCAACAGTTCTATGACACACAATGTCGTTTCTCGGCTAACCACGACCGCAAGGAGAATCAATCGTGTTACGCATAAGCCGTCTCATGATCGTGCCGGTGCTGGTCGTGCTGATCCTCAGCGCGTGCCAGCAACTTCAACCGGGGCCTGCTGTACCGCAGGCGGCCACTTCGCCAACGGAGGCGACACAGCCGGAGCGGCCAAGTCGACTTCTATTGATCGGCGATTATTTTGTGCAGGAGAATCTTGGCATTGACGCGCACCTCAAGGCAATGGCTATCACAGCGAGTCCAACCATAAGTCTTGAAACCGCCGTATTGGCAAGTACATTCGACCAGCGGAGCTACACGCTCAAACTGACGTGGGACGCTGGCGAAGCGCTGTCGCGCATCCGTCAAGATGAGCTGGATGTGGTTGTACTCTACGAGGATTTGGCCCCCATGACCGATCAGCAGGAGTTCAAGGAGAGCGTAGGTAAGTTCGAAAATGAGATCCGCAATTCGGGCGCAGAAACCGTTCTGTTCATGCCATGGGAATACGATCTCAAACTCAAGAAAGTCACCATTGAGGAAATCGCCCGTGTCTACAGCGACCTGGCCGGCGAACTGGGTGTCAAGGTCGCCCCTGTCGGCCTGGCGTGGCAGCGCGCACGGCAGGAGAGCCCAACGCCAGACTTGTATACCTTCGACCGGATGAGGCCTAGCATCTACGGCACCTACCTGGCTGCATGTGTGCTCTATGCAACCATTCTTGGCGAGGATCCAACCGGCCTGCCCTACCGCCCTGCCGAGCTGTTCCCGGACGCAGCCCCGATCGTCAAGGACGTGATTCGGCGATGGCCCAAGATCACCGACGACGAAGCCGCGTTCTTGCAGCGCATCGCCTGGGAGACCGTACAGGAGTATCAGGCGCAGCAGTAACGCACCCCCGACGCGGCCTCAGCGAGCGCGGCCAGCCGTCACTCCCCAGCGCTGCAACAATGTCTCCGCGCTGGCGAGTGGCGGCGGTCGCGAGATCGCCGATTACTGCTCGCCCCGCCATTTGCGCGCTCCAGCGAACTGCCCGACCATCCGATCGAGTCGTACCAGCGCCATCAGTGTGCAGAGATGGAGTCCATGTTGGCCGGTCCCACACGCCACTGCCAGACTGCGCTGGATGTACTTCTCTGCCACTGCAAAATCACCAACCATAGAATTAGCCGACATTGATGGGATAGTGGTTGGTATTGAGCGGGTCGAGTTTGGGTGTATATCGCACAGCGTAACACACACACACACACGGAGTATACAGGCCCGATGAGCCCCAAGGCGCAGCCCTGTTCGCTTAGGAGATGGTCAACTCAGCCCGAAACAGGCGCATCGACCGTCCGTACAGCATGAACGTGTCCGCATAGCCAAAGCCGTGCTGTGCATAGAAACGCTGCGCGCCGTCGTTTGCGGCGTCCACCGTCACCTCCAGCGCCGCGATCCCGCGCCGCCGGCACTCGTCCTTCAGCGCCGCCACCAGCAACGCGCCAATACCGTGGCTGCGCGCGGCCGGCTCGACCATGATCGACAGCAACTCGGCCGGGGGCGGGCCATTGCCCGACGTGCGGTGCATGAGCGGATAGACGGCCGTCTGTGCAGCGCGGCGGATGAGCGCCGGGTGCCGCACAAACCGGCGCGCCAGCGGCGGCAAGAACGCGCCGAGCCGGCGCGTCCCCAGCTCGGCGAAGAGCGCGCCGACGCTCGTCGTGGCGCTGACAAACCCAATGAGCGATGCCGGCCGGGTCGGGTCCACGACGGCAAAGCCGAACGCGTGGTCGGAGGCAGGCAGCGTCCGGTAAAGTACGGTCAGCACGTCGGAGCCAAGGCTGGTCAAAAAAGTGCCCGGCTGCCCCAAGATGTGCAGCCGGGCCGCGTCCGCCGCATGGGCGGGCAGGAGCGCCGTCAGCGCAGCGTGCCCGCTTGCCATGCCGTCCAGTCGATCATGCATATTCGGGCCAGCGCTTGAAGCGCTCCCACGCCTTCTTTTCCAGTTCCTCACGGTGGTCGGGGTGAGCGATATCGATGAGCGCCCGCGCTCGCTGGCGCAGGTTCTTGCCGTAGAGATAGGCGATGCCATACTCCGTGACCACATAGTGTACATGGGCGCGCGTTGTGACGACGCCGGTGCCCAGGCGCAGGTGCGGCGTGATGCGCGAGATGCCCTTGCCGGTCGCCGACGGCAGCGCGATGATCGGCTTGCCGCCTTCGGAGAGAGCGGCGCCGCGCACGAAATCCATCTGCCCGCCGACGCCCGAATACTGGCGCGTGCCCATGGAGTCGGCGCCCACCTGGCCGGTCAGGTCGACCTCGATGGCGCTGTTGATGGCGGTCACCTTGGGGTTGCGCCGGATGACGGCGGTGTCGTTGACGTAGGCGACGTCGAGCAGCACGACAGCCGGGTTGTCGTCGATGTAGTCGTACATGCGCCGCGTACCCATGGCAAAGGAACTAACCACCTTGCCGGGGTGAATGCGCTTCTTCTCGTTGTTGACGATGCCGCGCTCGATGAGGTCGATGGCGCCGTCGGAGAACATCTCGGTGTGGATGCCCAGGTCGCGGTGGTTGCGCAGCGCGGCCAGCACGGCGTTGGGAATGGCGCCGATGCCCATCTGCAACGTGGCGCCGTCCTCGACCAGCTCGGCCACGTAGCGACCGATCGCGGTCTCGACAGGCCCCGGCTCACCCGGCGCCGTCTCGTGCAGCGGGTCGTCGACGACGACGGCGCTGTCGATATTGCTGATGTGAATCAGCCCGTCGCCGTGCGTGCGCGGCATGTTCGGGTTGATCTGGGCGATGACATGGCGGGCGACCTGCACGGCGGCGCGCGCGACATCGACCGAGACGCCCAGCGAGCAGAAGCCGTGCCGGTCGGGCGGGGAGACCTGGACCAACGCCACATCCAGCGGCATGATGCCCTTGCGGAAGAGACCCGGCACCTCGCTCAAGAAGACAGGAATGTAGTCGGCGGCGCCCTCGTTGACGGATTCACGCATGTTTGCCCCTACAAAGAGGCAATTGGTGTGAAAATTGTCGGTATACTGCGGCGCAGCGTAGGGCGCCGGCCCCTCGGTGTGCAGGTGGACAACCTCGACGTCGCGCAGTTCGGATGCCCGCGCGGTCATGGCCAGGATCAGTTGGACCGGGGTGGCTGCTGCCCCATGCACAAAGACCCTGTCGCTGGATTTGATGACTTTGACTGCTTCTTCAGCGCTGGTAATTCTCATAGCTGTTCTCGATTTCGTTTTGAATAATCTCGGTTCCTGGCCGAACTCATTGTCAGCCCCTCTTTGACGTTTCTCACAAGCACTTGTCCGGCCAGGGGCAGCCGGGTCATGCCGCGCTCAGCGCATCGCTGACGATCTGCTGGGCCTCCGCCTGGATGCGCTGGAGATGCTCGGCGCTGACAAAACTCTCGGCGTAGATTTTGTAGACATCCTCAGTGCCGGACGGGCGCGCAGCAAACCAGCCGTTCGCAGCCGCCACCTTGAGGCCGCCGATGGGCGCCTGGTTGAAGGGCGCCTTGGTGAGCCGCGCCTCGATCGGCTCGCCGGCCAGCGTCTGCGCCTTGACCTTCTCGGGCGACAGGTTGGCGAGAATGGCCTTCTGCTCGCGATTGGCCGGCGCGTCGATGCGCTCGTAGTAGGAGCGGCCGAAGCGCTCCTCCAACTGCCGGTAATGCTCGCCCGGATCCTTGCCGGTCACGGCCGTAATTTCAGCCGCAAGCAGGCCCATGATGATGCCGTCCTTGTCGGTCGTCCACACCGTGCCGCGGCGGCGCAGGAACGAGGCGCCCGCGCTCTCCTCGCCGCCAAAGCCGAACGATCCATCCAGCAGCCCATCGACAAAGAACTTGAAGCCGACCGGCACCTCGGCCAGCGGGCGGCCCAGTTCGGCGGCGACGCGGTCGATCATGGAGCTGGAAACCAGCGTCTTGCCGACGGCCGCATCCTTGCGCCAGCCGGGACGGTGCTGGAAGAGGTAGCTGATCGCCACGGCCAGGTAATGGTTCGGATTCAGCAGGCCGGACGAAGGCGTCACGATGCCATGCCGGTCGACATCCGGGTCGTTGCCAAAAGCGATGTCGAAGCGATCGCTGAGCTCGATGAGGCGGGCCATCGCATAGGGCGACGAGCAGTCCATGCGGATCTTGCCGTCATGATCCACGCTCATGAAGCCAAACGCCGGGTCGAGCGCGTCGTTGACGACTTCCAGATTCAAGCCATAGGTCTCGGCGATGGGCGCCCAGAACGCCACGCTGGCGCCGCCCATAGGATCCACGCCGATGCGCAGCCCGGCGCCGGCGATGGCGTCCATGTCCAGCACATCCTTGAGGTCGTCGACGTAGTCGCGCACGAAGTCATATTCATGCGTGCTGGCGGCCGTCTTGGCTTCACCCCACGTCAGGCGCTTGACCTCGCGCAGGCCACCGCGCAGCAACTCGTTGGCACGGCTTTCGATCCACTTGGTGATGCTGGTGTCGGCGGGACCGCCGCTGGGCGGGTTGTACTTGAAGCCGCCGTCGTCGGGCGGGTTGTGCGACGGTGTGATGACGATGCCGTCGGCCATGTGCGCGTGCCGGTTGCGGTTGT
>WBZU01001421.1_pt1 | contig 18019 bp, 15 predicted proteins | sample 5204311 | NCBI WGS metagenome assembly WBZU01 (sample SAMN12344359, study PRJNA552823) | activated sludge metagenome | biome: Activated sludge suspended growth; feature: Nitrification reactor; material: Wastewater; isolation source: activated sludge from nitrification reactor of wastewater... | reverse complement strand
TCACGGTTACGAAATCGGCAAAGACATCGACTTTCCTTTTGCGCTCATTCGGCGCGAAGGCACCAAACGGCTCGTGTGGAGCGACAGCAAGAAAAAGTTTGTCGCGGATGGTGAAGTCGCGTGGCGTTCGGCCGTTGCTTTGACCGGAAAACAAAAGATCGTCGGCGGCGTATTGCATTATGAAATGAAAGACGGCGGTTGGGTCGACGATCGGCACGCCGGACGCGTCGATCCGGCCAAGAAAATGCCGGCTTGGGGCAAGAACGGCGAAAAGTGGATCGATATCAACATCACCAAGCAGGTATTGGTCGCTTACGAGGGAACCAAAGCCGTCTACGCGACGCTCGTCGCCAGCGGCGAGAGCGGATTGGATGATCCGGAGACGTCCAAGGCGACCAAACGCGGCATTTTCCGAATTCATACGAAATACATCAGCATGACGATGGACTCGGATGTCGTCGGCGAGGAATTCGAATTACGCGACGTGCCTTATGTGCAATATTTCGAGGACGGTTATGCGCTGCATGGCGCGTATTGGCACGATAAATTCGGCCGTCCGAAGAGTCACGGATGCGTCAATTTGTCGCCGGAAGATGCGCGTCGCCTGTTTTTCTGGACCGAACCACAAGTGCCTTATGGCTGGCACGGGGCCGCGCGGTCATTGACGGGTACGGTGGTGTTCATTCATCCGTGAATCGACCCCGCGTCGTCTCAGGTCGCCAGCGCGCTTTCAATCGATATTTTGCCCGTCAGCATCTTGTGCACCGGGCATTTGTTGGCAATCTCGAGGAGCCGTTTACGCTGCTCTTCCGTAAGGTCACCCTCGAGCGTGATCGATCGCGTCAATCGATAACCGTCGTCTTCTTTGTGAATCGACAAATCGACATTGACACTTTTGAGCGGCAGGGATTTTCGATCCGCATACATGCGGATGGTCATCGACGTGCAGGCGCCGAGCCCTGCGAGAACATGTTCAAAAGGCGCCGGTCCCGCGTCATCGCCGCCCAGTTCCGTGGGTTCGTCCGCGACGCCTCGATGCGGTCCCACGAGCACCACTTGCTGAAACTTTCCTTCACCACTTCGAACAGTAACATCACGCATAGGCCGTGTATGGCACTCTTTCGGCTGAAAATCCAAGAGATTATGGCCGGCGGCGTTCGTCGCCCTTTACACCGCCCATTCGTTGTCCCAAGATGCGCGCATGTCGCCCCCCGGCCCCTACGGATATGCGCTCGCTCATACGGAAGCAGCGCGACGCATCGCCCACGAGCTCGAGAAACGCGCCAATGCCAATCTCCACGGCGCCGAACATTTGCCGCGTTCCGGAGGCGCATTGCTCGTCGGCAATCATGCGTATCTGGGCGTCGATTCTTGGATCCTCAGCGCGTTATTGATTTCGCAATGCCAAGTCGTCCCTCGTTTCCTGGGTGATCGCAATTTATGGCGAATTCCGCTCGTCAATCGATTCTTGACGACGTTCGGGGCCATCGCCGGTCAACCCGACAATGCCGTCGAATTGCTCGAAGCCGGCCACGTGGTCATCGTCTACCCCGGCGGCATTGACGATTCGTTCAAATTGTCGCATCAGGCGTACACATTGCAATGGCACAATCGTGCCGGGTTTGCCCGCGTCGCGATGCGCGCCAAAGTGCCCATCATTCCCGTCGCGGCGACCGGCATTGACGAATTGTATCAAATCGAAGCCCGCGAGTCATTCTTCGGCCGCTCGTTCGCCGGTTCGTCCCGGTACGATGTGCCCATTCCAAGCTCCATCAAACCTCGACGCGTGCCGCTGGATTATCACCTGCTCCCGCCCATCGACACGAGCGGCGATCCGGCGAATGCCACCGACGTCGAACGCGTACGCAAAGCCACTGAAGAATCCATGCGCAGCGTCCTCGATCCTTATCGCGAGAAACTGGAACTGCAGACGCGTTGAGTTTCACTTGTAAAACTTCAATACGTTCTCGGCCCAGCGCGTCGGGTCTTCCAGCATCGGGTAATGCCCAAGCTCGTCGAGCCACGTCAAATGCACGCGGGGAATGGTATCCGCCAAGGCTTCGGCGATCGCCGGAACAGCCACCGGATCGCGACGTCCCCAAAGAACGTGCGCGGGAATATCGAGTTTCGCCAGGGCGCCGATCCATCGCTCCTTGAAACGCGTACGTTCATCGAGGTACGACGAAATGGCGGGTAAGACGAGTTTTCCGTCGGCGTGCACCAACAAGGCCCACGCGGCATCGATCTCGTCTTTGGAAACGGCATCGGGCGTGCCGAAGATCTTTCGAAGTTGAGCCTGAAAAACGACTTTCGACGACAACCTGGCAAACACCGGTCCCAGCGTCTTATTTCGCAATGCAATTTGCGACGGCGTCAAATGCGCCAATTCAATAAAGACGCTGCCGTTGGCCAGCGTTACCGATTGCAAGTCGATAGGGCAAGAGCCTCGTTCACGCCGCGCGAGCACCTCCGTCGCGACGCTCGTTCCATAATCATGAGCCAACAAATGCGCTTTGTGGATCCCCAATCCACGCCAAATCTCCATCGCGACTTCGGCTTGCTCGAACAACGAATACGAATAATCGCGTGGTTTTTCGGAAAGTCCGAAGCCCGGATGATCGTGAATCACGACGCGAAACCGCTTCGTGAAATGCGGCATCACGCGATGAAAATCAAACGATGACGTGGGAAAACCATGCAAAATAACCAGCGTTTCCTCATTCGGGCCGCCGCTGTCGAATACGAAGACGTCCCGGCCGAAAATGCGTTTTTTCGTTCCTCGAGACTGCCAGTCCGATACTTGCGCGGGTAAAGACGACATGACGCCCGAGATTACTCGTTCGGCATTACATGTCCACCGTTCAGGTCAATCGTCGGCATGAAAACGCTTCGCACCATCGATTGCCACGAGCGCCGAGACGAATCGCGCCGTTATGGTCCCGATCGTAACGCCAAACCGTTTGTCGGAATCGCCCACCACACCGAGTGACGAGCCTGCGGACGCGGTGCTTGACGGATAAGGCGCCGCTCGCGCGCCGGGCTGCTAGCATCCGCCCGCCATGCTGGGCAGCCCTGCCGAAGTTTATCGACTCACCAAGAAAAAACACGACCAGCTCTGGAACACGTATGTCATGCGGCCGTTGGCCGCGGTGTTTGTCGCGACAATTCATCGCACGCCGGTCACGCCCAATCAGATCACCCTCTTCAGCTTTTTCGTCGCCGTCGTCAGTTCGGCGCTCTTCGCGCTGCTGCCCACCTACGAAGGCAGCCTCATCGCCGTCCTCGTTCTGGAAATCGCGTACCTCTTCGACTGCGCCGACGGCATGCTCGCGCGGTACAAAAAGCTCGCGTCACCCACGGGACACTTGTTCGATTTCTTCGTCGACGAACAAAAAGCCGTCCTCCTCGTCGCCGTCATCGGCATTCATCTTCATCGCCGCGGAGGATTCGGTTGTGACGGAACACTCTGGCCTGCAGGTTCCACCGCTTTCCTCATCGCCGGATCCCTCGGCGCCGTCATCATCGCCGCGTCGATTGGCTTGACAAACTTTGTCCGTCGCCCTGAAATTTCCGGTGAATCGACGAAGGCGGAAGCGCATTACGAGACCCACGAACAACCTCGCGCCACATCCATCGGCGCGCTCGTGATGACCTTTCTCCGCTTTCTCAATCACTACCCGAGCCACGTATGGATCTTCGCGTTGGCCGGACGCCTGGATGTCTTCTTCTGGATGTACGTGACGTTGAACTTTTTGTACTTGGGGCGCGGATGGCTCGGCCTGCTTGTGCGATTCGGCAAGCCCTGAGAAGGGTACGTTCCAGACAAACCTTCGCGTCATCCGAGCGGATCTTCGACGTTGCTCGAACCGCTCGTACGGGCTACCTCAAACGACGCATGAAGCTCTTGTTCGCCCGCGGCATTTTCATCCTTCCGCCGATCATGTCGGCGCTTATTTTCACCGCGTGTTCGAATACGAAATCACGCACGCACGGCGCAGAAGAATCCGTTTCGTCGACATCGAGTTCCCTACCTGTCGTCACGGCTTCGCCTTCGTCGGTGGAAGGCAAAGACGCTCCGACCTGTGGTCGTGAAGTGCAGGTGCACGGGCGCGGTTACGACGAAAAAGCGCGGGCATGTTTGTGGGACGCGTACCAGGCGGGAAAAGCCGCAAGCGTTGCGCTGACACGGCATACGATCGAAGGAGATCCGATCACGTTGACGTTGCGTGTGCACTCGGGTTCCTCGATCGAGCTCGTCGAAAACAATCAGGATCGCTTTGGTCCACGAGGCGTTCGCACCTCGACTTGTTCGACGCTCGAACAGCGTGTCGCCGATGACGGACGCAGAGGATTCATCTTGCGCGGATGTCGCGGAAGTGTTGAAACGTTCGAGATTCCTTGACGACTTACGTCCTGCTCACGAGCTGCTCGGACGCGGTGCGAGACAGAAGAAAAGGTAGGTTGAAGGCATGCGACTAGCGGTTATCGGAACGGGCTACGTTGGACTCGTCGCGGGAGCCGGATTCTCCGACTTCGGCAATGATGTTGCTTGTGTCGACGTCGACGCGGACAAGATCGCGCGCCTTTTGCGCGGCGAGGTTCCGATCTACGAACCCGGCCTCGACACACTCATCGCCAAGAACGTCAAGGCCGGTCGTTTGTCATTCTCAACCGACGTCGTGAGCGCCATTCGCGCGGCGGAAGTCGTCCTCATCGCCGTCGGTACACCGCCCGCACCGGATGGTTCCGCGGACCTGTCGGCCGTGTACGCCGTCGCCGAAACGATCGGCAAGAACATGAACGGCTTCAAGGTCGTCGCGACGAAGAGCACGGTGCCCGTAGGTACGGCCGACAAGATCGAAGAGATCATGCGCCGTCACACGAATGAGGAATTCGCCGTCGCTTCGAACCCCGAATTTCTCAAAGAAGGCGATGCGATCAACGACTTCATGAAACCCGATCGCGTCGTGATCGGATCGAACCATCCCCGTGGACTGGAAGTGTTGCGTCATCTTTACGATCCGTTTGTTCGGACAAACGATCGCATTCATTCGATGAGCGCACGGAGCGCCGAGCTCACGAAGTACGCATCGAACGCGATGCTCGCGACGCGGATCTCGTTCATGAACGACCTCGCGGTTCTGGCGGAAAAAGTCGGCGCAGACATCGATCTCGTGCGCAAAGCCGTCGGAGCCGACGTGCGCATCGGTCCGAAGTTCTTGTTCCCCGGCCCGGGTTACGGCGGTTCGTGTTTTCCCAAGGACGTTGCGGCTCTCGTGCAGACGGCGCGTGCCTACGGACACGACCTCGAGATCGTGCTGGCCGTCGAGCGGGTGAACCAGCGCCAGAAGCATCTGCTGGGCTCGAAGATCCTGCGGCACTTCGATGAGAAACTTGCAGGTCGAACGATTGCCTTGTGGGGTTTGGCCTTCAAACCGGAGACGGACGATATTCGCGAGTCACCGGCGATCACGTTGATCGAGGATCTGCTTGCCGCCGGAGCGAACGTGAAAGGCCATGATCCTCAGGCGATGCCGAACATCCGCGGCATCTTCGGAGATCGCATCACCTATTGCGACACGATGTACGACGCGGCGAGCGGCGCCGATGCTCTCGCGGTCGTGACGGAGTGGCACGAATATCGCCGGCCGGACTTCCAGCGCATCAAGGGCTTGATGAAGAACCCCGCCGTGTTTGACGGGCGAAACGTGTGGGATCCGTCGGAGCTTCGCGGGTTTGGATTTTGGTACTCGGGGATCGGGCGAAGCTGACGCGATTGAGACCGCACGCGGTGATTTGAACGCGGCGGCATCCCGTGAGCGATTAGGTGTCACTCCGAACCTGGGGGGTATGGGGGGCGAAGCGAGCGTCGCCGTCTGGCCGAAGGCCAGCCGGCGGTCAGCGAGCGTAGCCCCCCATCGAGAACAAAACTCTTCGCGGAGCGCGCTTGTTAGCGCGCGAAGCGAACGTTCAAATCAACGCGTGCGGTCTCGGGACACCCGACGCTTCAGCCTGTTTTACTTTCCACCGCCGAAGCTCGGGCCGCCGATGAACACGCCGCCGCCACCGCCGCCGCCGCATCCATCGCAATCGCTGAGGATGATGATCACGATGAGAATGATGATCGCGATGACGATGATCGTTCCGCATCCGCTGCCATCACCGCTGCCTCCCGATCCACCGCTCGGAGCCTTCACGCCGAACGCCGTGGCGATTTCATTGGGGGTCAAACGTTCGCAGAACGAGTAGTTCACTTCCTTCGCGTTCTGCTCGACGCTGACTTTGCCGCCGGATCCTTCGTATTCGGTGGCCTGAACGGACTCGCCGATCTCGACCTTCCAATAGAACTCGCCGATGACGTATTCGGTCTCGGCTTTGACGCTCTGCTTCCAGTTGTAATAGTTCGATTTGTAGAGCGCGCTGCCGCCGGAAACGGCGACTTCCCCCGGAGGAATCGGCGTAACGAGCCACCACACGCCGTCTTCTTCCATGAGCCACAAGTAACCGACACGCGGGCCTGCATAGATCAGGTACTCGCGCCATCGGTAACGCTCGCCTTCGACGGTGCAGCCGCGAATCGTAAAGCCGATGCAGATGACGCGGTTGTTGCGCAACGTGCCTTCGGTGCCGAGCGGAATGTACGGCTCGATGGGCGGTTTGGGCGCGGGACCAAGGGCTTTGAGGGCACCTTGGTTGAGGTCGCTGGCCATACCGCAGTAACGACAAACCACACGTTCTGTTTGTCCGGGCGTAACAAGCGGAAGATTGCCGCCGCAATTGGGGCACGCAACGCTCGTGACTTTCGCTTCGGCTGCTTGCATGGGAGCGCCGGAATCGAGCGTCATGATGGCCGGATCGATCTGACGACCCAGGTAGAGCTTTTGCGGGATGTTTCGACCGTCGCCGTAATCGAGCGTTCCGAACGCACCGTTTGGCCCGGCGATATCGACATACCCCGTGGGCAAACCCGGTTGCGCGACCGCGGGTAACTCGCCTTCACCGGCGACGACGCGACGTTGACCAATCTCCGCTACCGTCCAAACGCCGTACTCGCCAAGCTGAAGCTGCTGCCCTGCGCGAAGAGATCCAATCGGGGGCAAACCCGAAGGCGGGATCGGAAATTCCGACGTCGAATACCAACGCCCTTGAGCGCTCGCGACCCAACACCACTTGCCGGTGTTCGGGAAAGCGATGAAAAACTCCTGCCACGGAGCTCCAGGCGCACTCGCCCGATCGAGTTGAACTCGACCATCGACGACGAAGGGCTCGGAGCCGTTCCATCGGCCCGTTGCGCCCAGCGTCAACGGCGAAGGAATATCGACGAGGTCGGCCATTCGGCCGACGGCTACGAGGTTGCGATCAGTGCGGGCGACGACGAAGTTGCAGCTTCGGCAAACTTGCGCTGCGGCCCCCGCAAAACGAAAGGTGATCGGAGCCCCGCACGACGGACACGCCGCTTGGCGGTCGAACGCGTTAGTCACAGTGGCGAATGTTAGCCCGGAATCGCGACGTGCGGCGCCTCGATTCACCAAAAGCATGATCGAAAGGTCGGCCACGCAGAAAAGCGCTCCCGATGCATGACGCTCACCCGCCGCGCCCAGCCAGTGCTACGTAGGCGCCGAATGCCGCTGCCGAAGCGCCTCATCCAGCCCGCGCTCCTGGGCATCGTGACCGTGATCGCCACCTCGGGGCTCATCTACGAGCTCGTGACAGGAACGCTCGCGAGCTACGTGCTCGGCGATTCGGTGACCCAGTTCTCCTTGGTGATCGGTCTGTACCTCTTCGCCATGGGCATCGGTTCGTACTTGTCCAAATTCCTCGATGACAAGTTACTCGAACGGTTCGTCGAAATAGAACTTTGCCTGGCCCTCGCGGGGGGTTTGTCCGCACCGCTGCTCTTCAAGGTGTACACGGCGTCCGCGGCATTTCGTTTCGCGCTGTACGGCATCGTCACGTTGATCGGAACGCTCGTGGGCCTCGAGATCCCGCTGCTGATCCGGCTGCTCCAATTTTCGTTGGACCTCAAAGAACTCGTCGCGCGCGTGCTGACGCTCGATTACATCGGCGCGCTCATCGCGAGCTTGCTCTTTCCGATGCTGCTCTTGCCGCGACTCGGCGTGCATCAAACGAGTTTGCTCTTCGGGATCCTCAACGCCGTCGTCGCATTGCTCGCGACGTTTCTGTTCCCGCTCGATCGCTCCATCGCGTTTCGTTTGCGCGTGCAGTGTCTGGTCATCACGACGGCGCTCACCTTCGGCTTTGGTTACGTCACCCGTTTCGTCGATCGCTCCGAAACCGTCTACTTCGGCGCGCCGATCATCTACACCGCGCAGTCGCCGTATCAGCGCATCGTGGTCACGCGTTCGCCGCGCACGACGCGTCTGTTTCTTAATGGAAACCTTCAGTTCTCGTCAGACGACGAAGCGCGTTACCACGAAGTGCTCGTTCACCCGGCCATCGCGGCGCTCGGTCATGATCCGCGAACCGTGCTCGTGCTCGGTGGAGGCGACGGTCTCGCCGTTCGTGAACTGTTGAAGTACGAAGCGATCGAACGCATTCAGCTCGTCGACCTCGATTCGGCGATGACCGATGCGTTCCGCACGTTGCCCGTCGCGCGGGAGCTAAACGGCGGCGCGTTCGATGATCCGCGCGTGCACGTGCGCAACGACGACGCGTACAAGTATCTCGAGGAGTCGAAAGAGTCGTTCGAGCTCATCGTGGTCGACTTCCCCGATCCGTCGAACTACGCCGTGGGCAAACTCTACACGGATGCGTTTTACCATCTGCTCCGCGAGCGTTTGTCTTTCCGTGGAGTCGGCGTCGTGCAGTCGACATCGCCGCAATACGCCCGCGAGTCGTTCTGGTGCATCACGCAGACCCTGGAGAGCGCCGGCTTTCATACGGCGCCTTTGCATGTGTACGTTCCGAGCTTCGGCGACTGGGGGTTTGTCCTGATCGGCGGCGAGAGTCTCGCGGCGCCGGGAACGTTGCGCATTGATCCAACCAAGTTGCGGTGGCTCGATTCGGCGGGTTTGCCCGAGCTGTTCCGGTTCCCTCGCGACACGGGGCGGATTCCTACGGTCACGAACCGATTGAACGATCAGAAACTCGTCGCGATCTACGCCCGTGAATGGGGCGTGTTCACTCGCTGATGGAACGGCGGGCGTTTCTCACGGCACTCGCGACGGGTTGGGCCGTCGACGCGGTGATGCCCGAACGTAAAACCGTTGGTGGTCAAATCATCGGTGCGTCGCACAAGATCGGACATCTGCTTCGCGACGGTGGCGCAAAGAAGACCGACGACTCGCCGGATGTCGCGGACGTCGTCGTCGTGGGCGGCGGCATTGCCGGTCTTGCCGCAGCGTGGCGCCTCAGTCCGGCGGGACTCGACGTGCGCGTGCTCGAGCTCGAATCGTTCGTCGGTGGAACGAGCACGTGGGGAGACGACGGCGTCGCGCCGTATCCGTGGGGAGCGCACTATCTGGCCGCGCCAAACCCTGAAGCTCGTGCGGCTCTGCGCCTCCTCGAGCAAATGGGCGTGGTGAAAGGCTGGGATGCGGCGAATCGCCCGCAATTCGATGCGCGCCTTTTGTGTCACGCCCCGCAAGAGCGTCTGTTTTACCGCGGTGCATGGCATCCGGGCTTGGTTCCTCCCGACGCACTCGACGACAAAGATCGCGACGACATGGATCGCTTTCAAGATCTGGAACACGAGCTCACGACGAAGGTTGGTCGAGACGGACGCCCGGCGTTTCAGATCCCACTCGCGTTGTCTTCACGCGATCCAGACTTGCTGGCGCTCGATCGAATCGACATGCGGACCTACTTGGAGCGCGAAGGATTCACGTCGCCGTTTCTTCGATGGTACGTGCGTTACGCGTGCCTCGATGACTTCGGCGCCGAGCCTGAAGAAGTGTCGGCATGGGCGGCGCTTCATTACTTTGCCGGTCGCAAGCTCAAGACACCCGAGCTGGAAGGCAGCCATTTTCTCGTGTGGCCCGAAGGCAACGGGAAACTTGCGCGAGCGCTTCTCGAGCGAGCGAATGCGTCGATCCGACTCGATGCGCTCGTGACGGCGCTCGATGTTCTTCCGGACAATCATGTCGACGTGCACTGGATGGACGTGCGCGAAGGTACGGCGCGACGAACGCGCGCTCGAGCGGTGGTTCTTGCGGCGCCGGCGTTCATCTCGAAGAGGCTTTTGCCGAAGGCGGCGGAGCGTTTGCCTGTACGAACCAGTTCACCGTGGGTCGTGGCGAACATGCATGTAACGCGCCCGATTGATCCGAACATGGCGTGGGACTCGGTGTTGTACGACGCGGCGGGGCTTGGTTACGTCGACGCGCGCCATCAGCTCACGCAGTTGTCGGACCAAACCGTGCTGACGTACTACCGAGCGTATGGAGGCCCGGATGTGGTGGAAGCGCGCAAGTCGCTGGTGAAGGCGCCGTGGGCGCGCCTTGCGGACGACGTTTTACGGGACTTGCATGCGGCGCATCCGTATTTACGCGAGGAAATCGAGCGTCTCGACGTGTGCGTGTGGGGTCACGCGATGCCTCGTCCCCGACCGGGCTTTCTGACCGATCGTCCTTTCGAACCTTTGGTACGTCTTGACGAACGCATCGTCTGGGCGCATGCGGATCAGCCGGGAATGGCGTTGTTTGAGGAGTCGCAAGCATCCGGGGTGCGTGCGGCGGAGACGTTGGCGTCGTTGTTGGGTGTGGATTTGGGCGCGACGTGGCTCTGAGGCGATTGTTTTTCTAACTACAGCAACGTCGTAAACCGGCTGGATCGCAGGCCATTTTGGTGGGTTGGGTGGCAACCATCGGAAGCTGTCGGGGAAAGTTTTCGGAACTGTTCAGCAAAGTTGCCCGCGACGGCTGCACCTCGTCTACTGTTCGGCCATGCGAACCCGGTTCGCCGGGATGACCGATGTTGGCCTGATGCGTGAGCACAACGAGGACAACCTCCTCGTGATGCCCGATTACCATGTCGTTGCAGTTGCGGACGGGATGGGTGGGCATCGATCAGGTGACGTAGCAAGCCGACTGGCAGTCTCCACCCTTTCAGATTTCTTCGCGGTAACCGTCGGGCGTGATGGCACGTGGCCCTTTGCTGCCGATCCGAACCTGACGGAAGAAGAGAACTACATCGTGACGGGGCTTCGGCTCGCGAACCGTCGCATCTTCGATCGCTCGCTCAAAACCATGGCCGACTTCGGCATGGGAACGACGATCGTCACGGCCATGTTCGACAAGACGGCTACGCGCGTGACCATCGGTCACGTCGGCGACAGTCGCTGTTATCGCATTCGAGGTGAGACGATCACGCAACTGACGCGCGATCACTCGCTCGTCAGCGATGCGCAGTACATGGCGCCGTGGATGACGGAAGAAGAAATTCGCCGCCTTCCACCCAACGTGATCACACGTGCGCTCGGCATCCGCGAAGACGTCGTCGTCGACCGAACGACCGAATACACCGACATGGGAGACATTTATCTTTTGTGTTCGGACGGTTTGTCGGGGCTCGTCAAGGATCCCGAGATCCGCGACATCGTCCTCAACGCCGCGTCCCTCGACGATGCCTGCCGTCTGCTCATCGATCGCGCCAACTTCCACGGCGGCTCCGACAACATCACCGTTGTCCTCGCCCGGGTCGAAGAAGACGACGAGAGCGACCTGGACCAGCCGTAACAGTTCTTTTGCCCTCCAACGAAAAACGGCGACGTGGTTCACGTCGCCGTTTTCGTTTTGAACACCAAGCAATCGTTACAGAACGAAATGATCGCCGAGCTTGAGCACCTCGAGGTTCACGCCTTCGAGCCTGGCGCACTCCTTCTCGACCTCAGCCTGAAACACCGGCTTGATGTGATAAAGCAGCGTCGGCAGATCCTGCGGTGAACCCAACTTGAGCAGGTCCGCGCGCAGCGTTTGCGGCGTGTGATGCCCACTGACCGTAGCCAGTCGCTGTTCGCGATTGGGAAAACTCACCTCCATCAACAACCCGCGCAGGTTGGGTTCTTTGTTCAAAACCTCCCACAAGCGATCCGTTGGTCCGGTATCACCGCTGTAGGCAATCGTTCCGGTCTTCGTTTCCACCATGAGCGCCGCGGATTCGATCGTGTGGGCGACGAGCACCGCGCGCACGGAGCAACCGGCGATCTGCATGGGTTTTTCCGGCTCGAGCTCCACGAAACGAATCGTCGGAAACTGCGGCGTCGGAATGACCGAAAAATCCGGCCAAAGTTCGTTGTTGAAGAAATGTTGCTTCAAGACGCGAATCGTCTCGCGCGTGGCCGCAACAAGCAGCGGAGGACAGCCCGCTTGGCAACGATTGTCCGCGAGCGTGGCGAGATCACGAATGTGATCCAAGTGCGCATGACTCACGAGGCACGCCTCGAGCTTCAGCTGCTCGGGAATTTCCAAACCACTCGTGAGTGCCCCGGCGTCGATCGCCAGCCGTTCGTCAAGGATGAACGAGCTCGTTCGATGCCGAGGTGTTTCACCGCCGTGACAACCAATGACGCGTAAGTCCACGTCGTCAGCCTTCCCCGCCGACTTTTTGCGGCATCTCGAGAAACTCGACAAAATCCTGAAGTCGACCCACGTCAGCGACCACGATGCCATCATGGCTCTCCGTGGCCAAGCGCAACCTGCGCAGCCGCGCCATCACTTCAGCGGCAACCGCGGAATCAACCCCGACATCGCGAGCAAGTTCTTCCGAAGTCGTACGAATTCGAATCCCACCGTCCGTTTGCTCTCCAAAAGCATCGGCATGTCGCGCCAAAGCCAACATGATCCGCGCCTTCGGATCGCGATGCATGAGCAACTCGATCAACGAATCGGCCGAGTCGATCCGCTTGGCGAGCTTCTTGATGAGACGCATCGCGATCTCACCGCTGCGCGTGACCATCGTTTCGAGCGTTTTGGCTTCGATCACCAAACATCGCGCATCATCGATGACCGTCGCCGTTGCGACCCGAGGTTTGTCATTCAAAATCGCGAGTTCGCCCAGGAACTCACCGGGACCGAGGATGGCGATGACACGATCGGCACCGGCAACGTTTTTCGTGATGCGCACGGCGCCGCTTTGAATGACGTACATGTGATCGCCAGGATCTCCCTCGCGAAACAAGACGTCCCCGGCCGAAAATTCGCGACCAAACCGGGCAAAGAGGGGATCCGACATGAAGACGAGTCTACTTCCATGCGCGCCGCGTGGCCAAAAAGCGAACGCATTCCTGCTTCGGGATCGGACAATAAAAAACCCTCCGACACTCGAGATGTCGGAGGGCTTTCGATGACTGCTCTTTGATGGGTCCCAAGCCCCGAGCGCCAAAGGCAACTCGAAGCTCGGCTTGTTCGGCTGCGAAATTGACGTGGGCCGGATCAGCCCATGTCGAAGTCACCCATTCCGCCCATGCCACCCATGCCGCCCATGCCGCCCATGCCGCCCATGCCACCCATGCCGCCGCCACCCTTCGGCGCAGCTTCTTCCTTCTTGGGCTTCTCGGCGATCATCGCTTCCGTCGTGAGCATCAACGACGCAACGCTTGCCGCGTTGGTCAACGCATGATGCACGACCTTGGCCGGGTCGATCACGCCCGCGGCAAACAGGTCTTCGTACGTGTCCGTCGCCGCGTTGTAACCAAAGGTTCCTTCGCCCGAACGAACCTTCTCGACAACGACCGTACCGTCGACGCCCGCGTTGATCGCGATGTTGCGCAGCGGCGCTTCACACGCCTTGCGCACGATACGCACACCCACGTCGCGTTCGTCGCCGAACTTGAGGTTGTCGAGGGCCTTCGATGCGCGGAGCAAAGCCACGCCGCCACCGACGACGATGCCTTCTTCAACCGCCGCTCGCGTTGCATGAAGAGCGTCTTCGACACGCGCCTTCTTCTCTTTCATCTCCACTTCGGTCGCCGCACCCACGCGCACGACGGCCACGCCGCCGGCGAGTTTGGCAAGACGCTCCTGGAGTTTTTCCCGGTCGTAGTCGCTCGACGTATCCGCGATTTGCTTGCGGATCGCTTCCACGCGTCCCTTGATCGCCGTCTTGTCGCCCGCGCCGTCGACGATGACGCAGTTGTCCTTGTCGATCTCGACCCGACGCGCCGTACCCAAATCCCGAATCGTCGCGCTGTCGATCTTCTGACCAAGGTCCTCCATGAACGGCGTCGCGCCCGTCAGGATCGCGATGTCCTTGAGCATCTCCTTGCGACGATCACCAAAGCCCGGCGCCTTGACCGCCGCAACCTTGAGCGCTCCACGCAAACGGTTGACCACGAGCGTCGCCAAAGCTTCGCCTTCGATGTCTTCCGCAATCAGGAGGATCTCGCGACCTTGCTTCACGACCTGCTCGAGCAGCGGAAGCAGATCGGCCATCGCCGAGATCTTCTTCTCGTTCACGAGGATGAGCGGATCGTTGAGGACCGTCTTCATCTTCTCGGGGTCCGTCACGAAGTACGGCGAGAGGTAACCGCGATCGAACTGCATACCTTCGACGGCTTCGAGCTCCGTCGTCATGCGCTTGTTCTCTTCGACCGTGATGACGCCTTCCTTGCCGACCTTCTCCATCGCGTCGGCGAGGATGTTGCCGATGCTCGAATCACCGTTGGCACTGATCGTCGCGACCTGCGCGATTTGCGCCTTGTCCTTGGTGGGAACGGCTTGCTTGCGAATGTCGGCGAGAAGCGTCTCGACCGCCGCGTCGATGCCGCGCTTGATGTCCATCGGGTTGTGTCCCGCTTCGACCAACCGCAGACCTTCGCCGTAGATCGATTGGGCCAAAACCGTCGCCGTCGTGGTGCCGTCACCCGCTTTGTCGCTCGTCTTCGAAGCGACTTCGCGAGCCATCTGCGCGCCCATGTTTTCCAGCTTCGAGTGAAGCTCGATTTCTTTCGCCACGGTCACGCCGTCTTTCGTGACGACGGGCGATCCCCAGCTCTTCTCGATGACGACATTGCGGCCCTTCGGACCGAGCGTGACTTTGACAGCGTCGGCGAGCGCGTTGACGCCGCGAAGAACGGCGGCGCGAGCGCTTCGGCTGTAAACAATTTGCTTTGCGGACATGGTCTTCTCACCTCTGGCGGCGACGAACGCCGCACGTGAAATCTTTCGATACCGTAATGTTTGTCCTACGAAACGCTCGACAAACGGTCCGTCGGACCCCATGGAGCATCTCGTCAGGATTTACTCGACAAACGATTCACCGGACGAACCATCGATCCTGAACTGCGACCCGAAGGTGTTCAGCCAGGCTCGAGGGTTCGTCGAAGTTGATTCAGCTTGCGGATTGGGCAGCTTCGGTCACAGCGAGCAGATCGTCTTCGCGCAGAAGAACAAAGCCTTCGCCGTCGATTTTCACTTCGTTGCCCGCGTATTTTCCGAACAAGACGACATCGCCGACTGCAACGTCGAGCGGACGGAGCTTGCCGTCCTTGAGAAGCTTGCCGTTGCCCACGGCGACCACACGCCCTTCGATGGGCTTTTCTTTTGCTGAGTCGGGAATGATGATCCCGCCCTTGGTTCGGTTTTCACCTTCGAGACGCTTGACCACGATGCGGTCGTGTAGCGGCCTGATCTTCATGATGGCTTCCTCGTCGTCGTCTTCGATGTAAGGAGCGCGAACCCCGTGCGCTCCGATTGGCCACCGGGGGCGTCGAGTACCAAGACTTTTGGCACTCTCCTACCCTGGTGGCTAAAACTGGCCGGGAAAATAGATCCCTCCTTTCCATCGTCAAGAGCGGCGCTCAAATTTCCTTCAGACGCTCAAAAAAGGGCTCAGGTACCCAAAGGTGGTCGGCTCCTTCGGTCCCCACCCCGGTTTGAAAAAGTGATTGGCACCTTCGAGCAAGCGTAAAGAAATTCTTGACAGGGCCGTTCGTTCCGCTAATTTCCGCGCCCCGTGAGACGCGGAGGTCCGTCCTCCTCGACTTCACGACCGATCCTTTGGGGGATCGTCTAATGGCAGGACGACGGTTTCTGGCACCGTCTATCAAGGTTCGAATCCTTGTCCCCCAGCTCGTCGTCGGTTAACTTCCGACGAACGTTTTGAAAACTGGTCCCATCGTCTAGCGGTTAGGACGCCGGCCTCTCACGTCGGTAACGCGGGTTCAATTCCCGCTGGGATCGCCAATCACCTCCCCCCTCCGTGGCGCTTCGAGTTTCCTCAGGCGCCACGAATCATTTTGTCCTCTTGTCCTCGCGATCGAAGTCGAGACTTCGGACCTTGCCCTTCATCACCACGTTTGAAACAAGCGTTCCATGAAGGCGCTCGTCTGCTCCGATCGCGGTGTTTCTCTCGACGAACTTCCCACGCCCGAGCCGGCTCTCGGTGAAGCCGTAGTCGCCGTACGAGCCGCCGGGATTTGCAACACCGACCTCGAGCTCGCTCGCGGCTACATGCACTTCCGCGGCGTTTTGGGACATGAGGTCTTCGGCCGAGTCGTCGAAATGCGTCCCCAGGACGAACCTTTCGGCCGCCCACTCGCGGCCCACGACTTGGCCGGGCGTCGCGTCGTCATGGAAATCAATTGCGCTTGCGGCCGTTGCCTCACGTGTCGCCATGGAGGTCGAAACCATTGCCCGACGCGCACGGTGCTCGGCATTCTCGGTCGTGACGGGGGTTTGGCCGAGTACGTCCGGATTCCCATGGAAAACCTGCATATCGTCCCGGACTCCATTCCCGACGAATACGCCGTTTTCATCGAACCTCTCGCAGCGGCATTACACGCCTTCGACGAAGCGCCATTACGCCCCGGCGATCGGGTTTGTCTCTTGGGCGACGGAAAACTCGGCTTGCTCATCGGCCTCGCCCTGGCCGCTCGACGCGGAGACCTTGGCCACGCCGTCGCGGTGGGTCATCACCGGACAAACCTCGACATTCTGGCCGCCGCGGGCTTGGATGTTCAATTGGAAAATAGTTTTTCCACAAATAACTACGATGTCGTCATTGAAGCGACGGGACGTCCCGCAGGTTTGGCCCGAGCAACGCAGCTGGTCCGTCCACGAGGCACGATCATTTTGAAAAGCACGTATGCCGGCGAAGCCAACGTCGACTTGGCGCCGATCGTCATCAACGAAATCAAATTGATCGGTTCGCGATGCGGAGATTTCGGCCGCGCCATTGATGTTCTGAGCAAAGGTGTGCTGAATCCTTCGCCGTTGATCTCCGCGCGTTATCCATTGGCCGACGCTGAGAAAGCGTTTGCATACGCGGCGACACCGGGCGTGATGAAAGTATTGATCACACCTTGAGCCATCAACCCGCCACCAAAATCACGCGCGTCACTTCCGGAGGAGCGCCCACGCGTGCGGGTGGTCCGGCCGTGCCAAACCCACGATTGACGTAAAGCTGAGATCCATCGCGTTCGTACCGTCCTTCGACGTAGCCGAACGGCAAGACGAGTTCTCCCGGACGAATCGGGCCGATGTTGATTTGTCCGCCATGCGTATGGCCGCTCAATTGCAGAGCCACTTTGCCCGCTGCTTGCGGGAAAAACACGGGATTGTGACACAATAGAATCCGCGGTAAATCCGCAGGAACAGCGGAAATCGCTTTGTCCAGATCCGGACCTTGATTCGCCCCCATTCGTTTGGCCCAGATATCCTCGACGCCGAGCATCGCGATACCGGCTTTTTCATCGCCGATGACGAATCCATCGTTTCGCAAAACGCGGGCTCCCGCCGATTGGGCGGCTTCCATGATGACGTCGACGCCGGCATACCAATCATGATTTCCCGGAATGACGACCACGCCGTCCCGCGCCAACGGCGAAATACGGCGCAACATACGCCCGAGCAATTCGGCGTATCGAGGGTCGCTGTCGATCAAGTCCCCCGTCAGCACGATACGATCCGGTTTTGCCCGACGTACCAATTCCTCCGCGGCTCGGATCTCCGGTTCGCCTGCGTAAATGCCAAAGTGTATGTCCGAAATCTGCACCAAGGTATACCCGTCGAGTCGCTTCGACATACCCGGGATACGCATCGGCACGTCAATCGTTTGGTAA
>WBZU01000509.1_pt1 | contig 18030 bp, 14 predicted proteins | sample 5204311 | NCBI WGS metagenome assembly WBZU01 (sample SAMN12344359, study PRJNA552823) | activated sludge metagenome | biome: Activated sludge suspended growth; feature: Nitrification reactor; material: Wastewater; isolation source: activated sludge from nitrification reactor of wastewater... | reverse complement strand
GCACCTCGGCGAGCCGTGTTTTCAACGGTGCCTGGCCGGAAGGGAAGGCTGTGGCTACGGAAGCGACTTTGACGGTTGATCCTGCTACGTGCCTCTTTGCGTGTTTGACCATCGCGGGATACACACACACGGCGGCGGTCGGCGGCACATCACCTTTGTCGTGCGGACACAACGCCTTCTGGCACAGGGATGCTACCTTTCCTGGCGTGTCCTTCCCTTCCAGGGTGGTCAGGTCGATCATGCTGGCCGCGAGCCTGAGGCCCCAAACCTTGCTCTGCTTCTTGATGCTGCGAGTGGTGTATTTGGCCACGCGCTCTTCGATTCCGACAGCGTCGACAGTTCCGATTTCGTTGAGCAGTCTTTTGAGAGGTGAGTGGCCGGACATGGCGCCGATCATTTCACCACGGCACAGTTCTGACAATGCCAAAGTCAGGCGCGGGCCCGCCATCTATTTGAGCGCCTTCTCGATCGCGGCAATCAGCGCCGGATCGGCTGGCTCGACGTCCGAATCGAACCTGCTGATCACGCCGCCATCCTTGCCGATGAGGAACTTGGTGAAATTCCACCCGACGTCGCCAGCTTTGGCAATGAGTTCCTTGTAGAGTGGATGCGGCGTGCTGCCTTTGATGGACACCTTGTCAAACAGAGGAAACGACACGCCGTAGTTCACTTTGCAGAACTGCTGGATCTCGCCGTTCGTTCCAGGTTCCTGGCCGCCAAAATCGTTGCAAGGAAAGCCGAGCACCACGACTCCGCGTTCCTTGTATTTCTTCCACAGCGCCTCCAGTCCTTCGTATTGCGGCGTGTAGCCGCACTGGCTCGCCACATTGACGATGAGCAGCACTTTGCCGTCATAGGCCTTCAGACTGGTGTCCTCGTTCAGTATGGTTTTCAGCGGTATGTCCTGGATGGGTGATCCGGCGATGGCGGTCATGACGAAGGCTGCGAGCAAAGTGGTGGTGATACGGCGCATAGGTGGTTTGCAGAACGCACCGTGCCTGAGGATGCTTTCGCGATCAGCAGCCACGCAGCATCGAAAAGTTTTCCGCCGCGTGACAAAGCAGGCTGGCCGACTTGCTTCAGCCGGGCATGACTTTCGATCTCTCGCTCGTTCTCATCATCATCTCCGGCACATTCGGATTGATGGTGTGGGAAAAGTTTTTCCCGGATGTGGTGGCCATGCTGGCATTCAGCGCCTTGCTCATCTCGGGCATTCTGACGCCGTCAGAGACGTTTCGCGTGTTTGGCAACGACGCCGCCATCGCTGTCGCGTGCATGTTCATACTCAGCGCGGCGCTGGAACGAACGGGCGTGATCGAAGTGATTGCGCTCCGATTGAATCGAATCGTCGGCTTATCGGACTGGTCGGTGCTTCTGCTCATGCTGCCGATCGTGGTCGTGCTCTCGGCCTTTGTGAACAACACGCCCGTCGTGGTGGTATTCATGCCGGTGATGATTTCACTGGCGGCATCAAGCCGTCGTAGCTTCTCATTCCGCTGTCCTTCGCTTCGATCTTCGGCGGGCTGTGCACGCTCATCGGGACATCGACCAATATCCTCATCAGCTCGGTGGCGGAACAGCACGGACAGCCGCCGCTGGGGATGTTCGAGCTTGGCAAAATCGGCTGGCCGGTCACCGGCTTTGGTCTGGCGTATTTGCTGATCATTGGCCGCAGGCTGTTGCCCGGCAGGGACACGCTGGCGTCGATTCTTCAGTCCACGGCTTCGCGTCAATACCTCACGGAGGTGCTGGTGGTCGATGGTTCGCCGTTGATCGGTTCCTTGCTGGTGGACACGCCGCTGGCCAGCCAGCGTGGGGTGCAGTTGCTGGAAGTCATACGTGGCGTGGATTTGGTAACCATGCCGCTGAATCAGATCACTCTTCAACGTGGCGACCGGGTGCGCATGACGACCGAGCGCGCGGCTGTGCTGGAGATGGAGCAAATCGAAGGCGTGGAACTTTTCTCCAAAGCTGCGCTGGGCATCCAGCTCGTGGGCGAGCAGAAAGCGGCGGTCGCGGAATGCGTCATCGCGCCGAGGTCTGCCTTGATCGGTCACAGCATACGCCAGGCGAACTTTCGCCGGCGGTATGGAGTGCTGGTGCTAGCCGTGCATCGGCAGGGGGTGAACTTGCGCGCGGACTTTGCAAACGTGCCCTTGCACTACGGGGACACTCTGCTGGTGGAAGGCTCGGAGCAGGCGGTGAACGAACTTCGTGGGAACCGTGACTTTCTTTTGCTTCTGGACGTGGCTGAAACGCCCAAGCGCAGGCGAAAGCAAGCAGTGGCCACCGGGGCGATCGCGCTGGTGGTGCTGCTGGCCACACTGGGCGTCATGCCCATCGCCGCGCTCGCGGTGATGGCCGCCGTCGCTGTGGTAGTCACCGGATGCCTCGACGCGGAGGAGGCATACGAATCAATCGACTGGCGCACGATCTTCCTCATCTTCGGCATGCTGGCGCTGGGCATGGCGCTGGCCAAGGCGAAGGGTGCGGAGCTGGCGGCGCACGCCCTGATCGGCAGCCTCGGTGGCATGGGGCCCGCATGGGTGCTGGCGGCGATCGTCGTGGCGTCCTCCTTGCTGACGAATTTTCTCTCCAACAATGCGGTGGCCGTGTTGCTCGCACCGGTGGCCCTGGATGCGGCGGTGGAGATGCAGGTGAACCCGCGGCCCTTCCTGGTGGCCGTGGCTGTCGGAGCTTCCGCATGTTTTGCGACACCGATCGGCTACCAGACCAACACCCTGGTTTATGGGGCCGGCGGCTATCGTTTTGCTGACTTCCTCAAAGTCGGGCTGCCGTTGAACGCCTGCATCTGTGTGCTCGCAGCGTGGCTGATTCCCAAGTTTTGGCCGTTCGTGGGCTGACTCAGTCTGGTGGTGGTCTTCACACTTTCTTAACAGGGGTAGGGCCGCGTTTGCTGGTGCTCGCACGCATTCTCGCGAGTATACGGCGAGATGAACAATCAGTCCGATCAAGCCGGTCTGCACAGACTTTCCGTCACCACGCTGGCCATTGCAGCGCTCGGTGTGGTGTTTGGCGATATTGGCACCAGCCCCATCTACACGCTCAGGGAATGTTTTGGTCCGCACAGCCCGCATCACATCGCCGTCACACAGGAACATGTGCTGGGTGTTCTGTCACTGATCCTGTGGGCGCTGATCTTGCTGGTATGCATCAAGTATCTGGTGTTCGTGCTCCGCGCGGACAACAAAGGCGAGGGTGGCGTGCTGTCGCTGATGGCGCTCGCGGCGCACGGCATGCCGGCCGCATCGCGTCGCCGCGCCGCCGTGATCTTGCTCGGTCTGTCAGGCGCGGCGCTGCTGTTCGGTGACGGCATCATCACACCTGCCATCTCGGTTTTGAGCGCGGTGGAGGGCCTGCGGGATGGCGGGCTAATGGGCACCGCTCCTGCCGATGCAGATGGCGCCGCGATTTGGGAGCAGCACACACAGTGGTTCATCATTGGCATCACGGTCATCATTTTGATCGTGCTCTTTTCCGTGCAGTTCCTGGGCACGCAGCGGGTGGGCAAATTCTTCGGGCCGGTCACCGGGCTGTGGTTTGTCAGTCTCGCTGCACTGGGGATTACCCACCTGATGGCGGAGCCGCGTGTGCTCGCTGCATTCAATCCCTTGCACGCATGGAACTACCTGACCCATGGAGGGCACGCGGCGTTTGTCATACTCGGTTCCGTGTTCCTGGCGGTGACGGGTGGCGAGGCTTTGTATGCGGACATGGGACACTTCGGTCGCAGCCCGATCCGGCGCGCTTGGTTTGCGCTGGTGCTGCCCGCGCTGGCGCTCAACTACCTGGGGCAGGGCGCGCTGCTGCTCAAGGATCCCGAGGCCGCACACGCACCCTTCTTCCAGATGGCTCCCCAGTGGGCCACGCTGCCTCTCGTGCTGCTGGCCACCGCGGCGACGGTGATCGCCTCGCAGGCGTTGATCACCGGCACCTACTCGCTCACGCTCAGCGCCGTGCAGCTCGGGTATCTTCCGCGCATCAACATTCGCCACACCTCCGAGCATGCTCGCGGCCAGATCTACATCCCTGCGGTGAACTGGGCGCTCATGATCGCCTGCCTCGGTCTCGTGCTCGCGTTTCGCACGTCATCAAATCTCGCCGCAGCATACGGCGTGGCGGTCACCATGACGATGCTGATCACCACCGTGCTGTTCTACTATACCGCGCGGCACTTGTGGCGCTGGCCAGTGATCAACGCGCTGGTGCTCTGCGTCGTGTTCGGTCTGATCGAGATCGCGTTTCTCTGCGCGAACCTCCTGAAATTCTTCGACGGCGGCTGGTTCCCGCTCGCGATGGGAGCGATTCTTTTCTTGGTCATGACCACCTGGGCCACGGGGCGCAGGCTGGTGCGTGCGCGCATGGACGCCTCTGCTCTCTCCCAGGAGACGCTGGTGGAAAGCCTGCGCGCCGGGCCGCCGATCTCGGTGCCTGGCACTGCCATTTTCATGTCGAGCACCAGCGGCCGTGCACCGGTCGCCCTTTTGCACAGCCTCAAGCACTACGGTGCCATTCACAAACGTGTCATCTTCATGACGCTGGTGGTCGGGGACGATGCGTGGGTGCCGCCCGGCAAAAGGCTGGTGGTGGAGCCCCTCGGTGACGGCTTCTGGCGGATCACGGCGCTCTACGGCTTCATGCAGCAGCCCAATGTGCCCCGCCTGCTCAGGCAGTGCGCCGGTTACGGCCTCGAAGTGTCCGCCGAGAAAGCCACCTTCTTTCTCGGGCGCGAGATCATCGTGCCCAGCGCACGTCCTGGCATGGCGCGGTGGCGGGAGCACTTGTTCTCGCTTTGCAGCAGCCTCGCCCAGCAGCCTGCACGCTACTTTCAGATCCCGGCCGGCCGGGTGATCGAACTTGGCCAGCAAGTGGAAATCTGATCGCTTCCTCGCCCATGTCGGACCAGTCACCAGCCCTCAAATCTCCGCCAACGCCCGTGCACGTCGTCGCGCAGTATAGCTGGGGTTTTACGCTGATTTTCGTGCTCGCATCCTTTTGCTGGATGCTGCTGCCCTACACGGACCATCACCTCGCGGCGCTTGTGTTCTTGATGGCAATCGTGCTCGCCGGCATGCGCTGGCAGCGCGGACCAGTGTTGATGATGGCAACCATGAGCGCGCTCGTGTGGAACTTCTTGTTCATCCCGCCACGGTTCACGCTGCACATCGAAAAGCCGCAGGACGCTGTCATGTTCGGGCTGTTCTTCCTCATCGCCCTCAGCATGGGGCATCTCACCACGAGCCTGCACGAACGGGAGGAAGCATTGGAACAGCAGCACCAGGAAAGGGAGCGACTGCTCGAAGAGATGCACCGTGCGGAATTGCTTGCCGAATCAGAGCGGCTGCACCGCACTTTGCTGGACAGTGTGTCGCACGAACTGAAAACGCCGATCGCCGTGATCCGCACCGCGCTGGATGAACTTGGGACCGGCAATCCCTTTGCCGCCGAAATTGAGACTGCCACGAACAGACTGCAGCGACTGGTGGAGAGCTTCCTGGAAATCACCCGCGTCGAATCCGATGCGCTAAAGCCACGCCCTGACTGGTGTGATGTCAGTGATGTGATCCACGCCGCCACCACCACATTGCAGCGGGAGCTGAGTTCTCGCCCCGTGTGCGTCCGTGGCGTGGACGAGCTTCCGCTGGTGATGCTCGACAGCCGGATCCTCACCCAGGCCCTCGGCAATGTGCTGCATAACGCCACTCTTTACTCCCCGGCGGGCACGCCCATCGACCTCACCGCTGAGATCGCGGATGGCCGTCTGCGTATCACCGTTCGCGATCGCGGCCCTGGCCTGCCGCCCGGCAGCGAAGACCGCGTGTTCGACAAATTCTATCGCATTCCGCATGCGCCCGCCGGAGGCACGGGCCTCGGGCTGGCCATTGTTCGCGGCCTGATGCGTGCCATGAACGGCGACATCGAAGCATGCAATCATCCGGACGGCGGCGCGGCATTCACACTGCACTTGCCGGTTCGCACACGTCAGACCTGACCAATGAGCAAAGCCCTCATCATCGACGATGAAATCCAGATGCGCCGGCTGTTGCGCATGGTCCTGGAAGCCCGCGGCTACGACGTTTGTGAAGCGGGTGAAGGTCAGGCCGGCCTGCAGGAGACAGCGATCCAGCGTCCGGATGTGGTGTTGCTTGACCTTGGCCTGCCCGGCATGTCGGGAATCGAAGTGCTGCAGCGCCTGCGCGAATGGAGCGACGTGCCCGTGCTGGTGCTCAGCGTTCGCGACCAGGAAAACACCAAGATCGAAGCCCTCGAAAGCGGAGCAGATGATTACGTGACAAAGCCCTTCGGCACGGGCGAGCTCATCGCCAGGCTCACCGTGATTCAGCGCCGGCGCTACACCCGGCAGAGTCCGCAGCTTTCAGTAGGACCGTTGACCGTGGATCTGCTCCATCATGAAGCCAGCACGGCCGCCGGCACGCTCAAACTCACCCCGATCGAATTCACCCTCCTCGCCACCCTCGCGGAGCATCAGGGCCGCATTGTGACCCAAAGCCAGATCATTCGAAAAGTCTGGGCCGGCCAGGCATCCGATGCGAGCGAAGGACTGCGTGTCCACATCAATCACCTCCGGAAGAAGCTGGTGGATGTGGCCGTGAGCATCGTCAATGAGCCAGGCATAGGATACCGACTGGAGAGCGCCGACGAGTCATCCAGGTGACAACCTGTTGCCCCGGTGTTTGAGTTCAGGCTGGCCAGCGGTGCACTCTGGAAGTGGTAGAAGCTGGCGCACCCGTCAGGATTCGAACCTGAAACCTTCTGATCCGTAGTCAGATGCTCTAATCCGTTGAGCTACGGGTGCGTTTCTCGCTCGCGGTGGCCGCGAGTCAGGGTCGGCAGAGTAGGACAGGACGTTGGTTTGTCAATTTGTCGCGAAGGATTTTCTCCCCGATGTCCGCTGCCTGGCTTTGTGGCCGGTATTCGGTGCGTCCAGACGTTTGTGCCGGAGGTAAAGCGGCAGCATATTCGTCCGCAGGATCGGGGCTTGTGATTCGTTGACTGCGGGTCACCTCCTCGCACTCTGAACACGCCATGAACTTCCATCACTTCGCCGCCGTCCTCTTCGTTTCTGCCTCACTGGCTGCTGCCGACAAACCGGAGGGCGGCATTGTGTTGTTCGATGGAAAGTCTTTGGGAGACTGGGAAAAGGTCGATGTGGGCGGCAGCGGTGATGTGAGGGTGGAAGATGGCGAGATGATCATCGGCCAGGGCGAAGGTGTGAGCGGCTGCGTTTACAAGAAGGCCAAGGACCTGCCGCTGCAGAACTACGAGCTGTCGCTGGATGCCATGCGCGTGGCGGGTGGTGACTTCTTCTGCGGGCTGACTTTCCCAGTGGGTGATTTGAAGACTTGCGCCACGCTCATCGTGGGCGGATGGGGCGGGGGACTCACCGGCATCAGCAGCATCGATGGCATGGATGCCAGCGAGAACAACACCGGCACTTCCCAACGATATGAGGACAGCAAGTGGTATCACATCAGGCTGCGTGTCACGCCGAAAGACATCCACGTGTGGATCGATGACAAGGAGGTGGTCAACACGGATCTGGAAGGTCACAAGCTCGGCCTGCGCGCGGGTCCGATCGAGAGCTATGTGCCGCTTTCGCTTACGACCTATCAGACGACGGCGGCGATCAAGAACGTCAAGATCGTGAAGGTGAAGTGAGCCCAATGCTTGGCCTATGATTCACTGGTTGCCATGAGCGTAGCGGCCAATCTCCACGACATTCAGAACAGGATCGCAGCTGCCGTGCAGCGCGCGGGCCGCCGGGCGGATGACGTCGAATTGCTGGCGGTGTCGAAGACATTTCCGATCGAGACACTGCAAGATGCGATCGACGCGGGGCAAACACTGTTCGGAGAGAACAAGGTGCAGGAGCTTCTGGCAAAACAGCCCGCCCTGTCATCGAAGCTCCGCTGGCATCTGATCGGGCATTTGCAGTCCAACAAGGTGCGCAAAGTGCTGCCAGTCGTGGAGGCGATCCATAGCGTGGACTCCCTGGATCTAGCGCGGGACATCAACCGCATCGCGGCAGAACTGGGTTTGTTTCCGAAGGTCTATCTGGAGGTCAATCTGGCGGCGGAATCCACCAAGCACGGCTTCATGCCTGAGACTCTGCGGAGCGAGCTGGAGGCTCTTTACATGCTCGACAGGCTTTACGTGCAGGGGCTGATGTGCATTCCGCCGTTTGACCCCAATGCTGAGCGCACCCGGCCGTTCTTTGTGACGTTGCGAAACTTGCGTGATGAGCTGGAGAAGCTCGGCGGAGCTCCGCTGCCCAAGCTGAGCATGGGCATGAGCCACGATTTTGAAGTCGCCATCGAGGAAGGCTCAACCATCGTGCGTGTGGGCACTGCGATCTTTGGCGCCCGCTAGCCGGTCAGCAGAAATCTTGCAGAGCGCGAAGCTTCACATGCGCAGCGCCTCGATCTAACAAATCAGCCGCGAGGGCGGCACCCACCTGCAGGTCGGGCGCGATTCCGGTGATGACAAAACCTGCCGCGGCATTCAGCATGGCGATGTCCCGTTTGGCGCCGCGGATGCGGCCCGCGAGGATGCCTTCGAGAACGTCGGCGTTCTCGGCGGCCTCACCGCCGGCCAAATCCGCTACGGTGGCGTGCGTTGCCGGAGTCCAGCGCACGGTTTGTAATTTGAGCGCGCCGTTCGTCAGTTCCATCACGGTGTTCTCGCCCAGGGTGCTGAGTTCATCCATGCCGCGGCCATCGTTGGTGCGGCCATGCACGACCCAGGCGGCTTTGCGTCCCAGGCGCAGCAAGATTTGTCCGAAGGCTTCGATCAGCGCCGCATCGAACACGCCGATGAGCTGGTGATCGGGCCGCGCAGGATTCAGCAGCGGTCCGAGGATGTTGAAAATGCTGCGCCGCCCTTCTTTGGCCAGCAGCGCTCGCGCATCTTTCACGGCGGCGAACGCGGGATGATACTTTGGTGCGAAGATGAAACCCGCGCCAATCTGTCGGACGCATTGCGCGAGCCGTTCGGGTGCCAGATCGATCTTCACTCCGAGCGCTTCGAGAACATCGGCACCTCCGGATTTGCTGGTGATGCCGCGATTGCCATGCTTCACCACGCACACGCCGCCAGCGGCGAGAATGAACATGGCGGTCGTGGACACGTTGAACAAATTGAGCTTGTCGCCGCCCGTGCCCACCACATCGAGCATCGGTCCGGGCAGCGTGCTGCGATCGATCTTCGGATCGACCGCCAGCTTCAGGAACTCCTCCACAAAAAGGGCGATCTCCTCCGGCGTCTCGCCTTTGTCGTTCAGTGCTTTAAGGAACGCTGCCTTCACCTCCGGTGTCGGGCTTGGATCGACGAGGAATGCCGTCGCCTCCGCTACTTGCGCTGCGGAGAGATGCTTGCCACTGGCGAGATGAGATGCGAGAACCTGCATGGCTCCGATAGTGTTCGGCGGCGTGCGCCGAGGCAAGTGTGCATTCGATCCTGCCCGGGATGCTGCCGTCCTCTGTCGTATTCCGTCGTATCCCCTGTTCCATGCTTCCCTGGCTTCAATCCGATCGCTTTCCTCTCTACCTCGCGCCGATGGCGGGCGTGACGGACGTGATCTTCCGCGGTCTGTGCAAGGAACTGGGGGCCGACGTCATGGTCACGGAGTTTGTCAGTGCCGAGGGCATCCTGAAGGCTGACGAGCGCACCCGGCGCTACACGGAATTTGAAGACTTCCATCGCCCCGTGGGCGTGCAGCTCTTCGGCGCGGATGGTCGGCGCATGGGTGAGGCGGCGCGCAAAATCATCGCGTGGAAGCAGCCGGATTTCATCGACATCAATTTCGGCTGCCCAGTGAACAAGGTGATCTCAAAGAATGGCGGCTCATCCCTGCTGCGTGACTGTCCTATGCTCGCGGATGTGGCGCGCGGAGTGGCGGAGGCGGTGAGAGATTTGAATGTGCCCGTGACGGCGAAGATGCGCATCGGCTGGGATGCAAAATCGATCAATGCACCGGATGTGGTCCGCCTTCTGGAAGATGCTGGCATGGCGGCGATCGCCATCCACGGTCGCACGCGCGCGCAAGGGTATTCCGGGCAGGCGGATTGGGATGTGATTGCCAGGTGCGCGGAGATCGCAAGCGTGCCCATCATCGGTAACGGCGACATCCAATGCGGCGCTGATGTCGAACGCATCCGCCGCACGACGAAGGTTCGCGGTGTGATGATCGGGCGCGCTGCGATGGTGAACCCGTGGATATTCCAGGAGGCAAAACACTTCCTGCAATCCGGCGTTCAACCAGCCCCGGCCACCACCGAGCAGCGATTCGATTTCATGCGCAGGCATGTGCGTCTGGCGGTGGAGTCAGGCCGCTACGGACCTGAGCAGCATGCCATGCGCGCAATGCGCTCGCGGCTGATGAACTATACGAAATCTGTGAGCGGCGGAAAGTGGCTGCGCATGAAGTTCAGCACCGTGGGCACGGTGGCCGAGTTCGAACAGGCGCTGGCGGACTACGATGTCCACGGCCGCCACGAGCGGGCGCACCCGGCTGGCGAATGTGATGCCCAGAGCACAAACCTCATGACGGCGTGACAAGCCTCGCGCTGGCGCTCCGTATGGCAGTGCCGCCATGATGAAACGCCGCCACTTTCTCCAGACGTCCGCCGCCGCGCTCGCCACCACCTCGTGTTCGACCATCGCGCCAGGAAAGCCTGATGCGCTGATCATCGACACCCACCAGCATCTCTGGGACCGCCGGGTGCTGAGTCTCCCGTGGCTCGATTCCTCGCCTGATGTCCTTCGTCACGATTATCTCACGGCTGACTATCTGGCGGCGTATCAAGGACTGAATGTGAAGGCTATCTACATGGAGGTGGATGTGGCGCCGGGCGATCATGTCAAAGAGGCGGACGGCATTGTGAAACAGTGTCGCTCTGGTGATACGCCTACCATCGCTGCCACGATTGGCGGACGTCCGGCGTCACCTGACTTCGAGAGCTACCTCAAACGCTACGCAGGCGATGGCATCGTCAAAGGCTTGCGCCAGGTGCTGCATGGCGAGTCCACACCCGCAGGCTTCTGTTTGCAAAGCGAGTTCGTGCGTGGCGTGCGCACGCTCGGCCGGCACGGACTCAATTTCGAGATCACCATCCGCCCGACGGAACTGCAAGATGCCGCCAGGCTGGTGAAGCAGTGCCCGGACACGCGCTTCGTTCTCGATCACTGCGGCAATGGCGATCCCAAGGCGTTCAATCCCAGGCTCGCTCCCAACGAGCCGCGGAAGTGCAAGGCCGACGAGTGGAAACGCGGCATTGATGCGATCGCAGCATGCCCGGGCGTAATGTGCAAAATCAGCGGCATTGTCGCATTCGTGCCGCCAGGGCAATGGCATGCGGAAGATCTCGCGCCCGTGGTGGATCACTGTCTCGATGCCTTCGGACCGGAGCGTGTGCTTTTCGGCGGGGACTGGCCGGTGTGCCTGCTGGGCAGCCCTGTTCGTGGCTGGATCGATGCCTTGCGACAGATCGTTTCATCCCGCCCGGAGCATGAACAACGAAAGCTGTGGTCGGCTAACGCGATCAAATTCTACCAGCTGCAGATATAGCGATCAGTCCAGCCTCTGGCGGTAACGCTGCACGCCGATGATCAGTGCCGTCGCGCTAGACAAGAGGCGAAGCATGTGTCTGCCAGCGCCCCATCTTGGGGTGGACCCTTCGCAGGGGCGTGCGCGCGAGCCGGTGACATGCTGTGTTCTGGCAAATCTCTGCATTGTTTGGAGCGTCCAGAACGTAACTGCCTACCGGACTGACCTCTTCGTCAAACATCCCACCCACCGCTCTTATGAATCGTCGTTCCTTCATCAACACCGCCTCCGTTGCCGTCGCGAGTTCGCTTGCTGGCGTGCGTTCGGTTCATGCTGAAATCGCGCTGCCGGCGCTGCCGTATGCTCCCGCCGCGCTGGAGCCGCATATCGATGCCGAAACCATGAGCATCCATCACGACAAGCATCACGCGGCCTATATTGCAAAGCTGACGGATGCATTGAATGCCATTGGCAAAGCAGATGCCGATCCGCTCGCTTTAATCAAAGACATTGCGTCGTTGCCAGCGGACCAGCAGAATGCCGTGCGCAACAATGGCGGCGGTCACGTGAACCACAGCTGGTTCTGGCAATGGATGGCCCCGGCGGGCAGCGGTCCCGCCGGCCCAGATGGCAAGCTTGCCGCCTCGATTCAGAGCACGTTCGGCAGTGTCGGTGACTTCCAGAAGTTGTTCGGTGAAGCCGCGACGAAACGTTTTGGCTCCGGCTGGGCGTGGCTCATCGTGCAGAACGGGAAACTTAAAATCACATCGACGCCGAACCAGGACAACCCGCTCATGAAAGGCGTGGTGCCAGATGCCGAACTCGGCACCCCGGTGCTCGGCATTGATGTGTGGGAGCACGCCTACTATCTGAAGTATCGCAACAAGCGTCCCGACTACATCGCCGCGTGGTGGAAGGTGGTGAACTGGTCCAAGGTGAACGCCGACGCCGCTGCGCTGTTGTAGTCTCGCGCCCACTGTTTTGCGAAGCCGGAGACTCCGCGTGGGGTCTCCGGCTTTGTTTTGACCTGGTAAACTGATGCCGGCTGGCGCTCCCGGCTAGAATCTCCACACAATGCCCGCATGAATCGAGGCATCCGGACTGGTGGCCGTGATGCCTGCGCCAGCTCCGATTTTCAAAGTCAAGGCGTGATTGAATGTGCGATGGAGCGCGATCAAAACTTCGTGTGAACCTCGTCCGTCGAAGTCGCCGATCGCTTCTAGGCTGGCGGCCAGATCGTGATTGAAGGCGTGACGAAAGCCAATGCCGTAGCCCCACACGGGTGTTCCGTCCGCCGGAGTAAAGTTGATGACATTGGCAAGCAGCTTGTCGTGGTCACCCAGGGTCATGTCGATGATCAACCGTGCGTGGAGTCCCTCCTCGCCGTGCCGGTGGATGCCGAGGAACGGCTGTTCGATCGGTGCCAGGTTCACCGCCGGCCCAATAGTTGTTGGGCTTGTGGTGCCCTCCCGTGGTCCGCTGCTGATCGGATGATCGTGGATCGTGCCCGAACCGGTGCCGGGTGCATCGGGTCCACCGCCGCCAACTGTTCCTCCGCCCGTGAGATGTGCCGCTGGGCGGCGTCTGGAGTCGTTGGGCCTTTGTGCTTTTGCGGGCGTCGGGCCTGGGATGGGCGGCGGGCTGGGCGACTTGCTGCGCGCCTGCGACTTCAATGTCGCGTTTCGGCGCGTTGCACCGGTCGAAGAAGTTGTCTTTGGCCGGGCTGGGGAGGAGGTGCGGGCTGCATTATCAGGCAGCTCATACCCCGCGTAAAAGCTCACCTTCAGCCAGGGCACGCGATCGGATTTGAAGATGGGAATGTTCAGATAAGGCGTGGTGCTCAGGTAGTGCCAGCCGTTGCCTTCATCCATAATGCTCGCTGTGGTGCCAATGGCGAGCCAGGGTGTGAAGCCGAGATGAAGTCCAGGCTCGGTGCTCCACTCTTCCGCGCCATCAAAGGTGGACCACTCACTGTTATCGAAGAGCATCATCGATCCCGGCTTCGGCAACGTGCCATCCTGCAGCACCATGAAATCAAGGCCGTGATGCGCGTGGGCGGTGATGGACAGGAGCGCAGCGAGGAAGAAAGTAGCCGTCATCGCTCCGCGTGACGAGCGAGGGGCTCTGCTAGGGCGAAAAAGCGTCGAGTGATTTGAGAAGTTCATGATCAGGCGGTGCGCAATGCTCGTCACGCGAAGCGATGACGGCTACTTGAAATGCGCGGCACGGCATTGCTGCCGTGCCGCGCAAGGGTTGACGGTTTAAGGGACGAGGGAGCCCTTTCCAAACAGCACGCTGACGCTGTTTTTCGGGGCGGTAGCGGATGTGGACTGCGGGATCAGGCAGGTGCCATAGCCTTTCTGACCGGTGCCATCGTCAACGATCATGCCGTTGAACTTCACGGTGCCGTTGCTCGTGAAGGAGCCGTTGAAGCTGCCGGTCGTGCTTGCCACGAATCTCCCGGTCGCTGTGCCCGGTGTCGCCGTCAGCGAGATGCCGACGGTCATGCCGGTCGCAGCCTTCGGACTGCCGGCGGCGATGGTCACGTTCGTGCTGATCCGGGCAGGGGTGCTGTCGATCCTGAGATTCGTGTTGTTCGTTCCCACTGAGGCATCGAGCGCGATGCCGCTGGTGGGGACGACATACTTGCGACCGACGGTGACGAGATTCAGCTCGGGGAATCCGGCCTTATAGACGCGATCCGCACCAGTGGTGGTGCCGCCTTTGAACCAGTTTACTTCGCTGTCATCGAGCGCGTTGCTGTTGGCTTCATCAATGTGCAGCACCGCGATGACGGAGCCGAGGTTCGAGTAGAGCACTTTGAAGATGCCGAGGTTGCCCATCACTTCGAGCGGCGCGCTGAAGGTCACTTTCGTTTCGTCAGCGAGCGTGATCACGCCCGTGGTCGCGCCAGAGGGGACAACGGTGAAAGCTCCATAGCCGTAGCCTTGCGGCTTGGTGACGTCGCCTTGGTCGGCCGTGTCGAGTTTCAACGCAAGCGTGTAGTTTCCGCTGAACGCTGTGAGCGTGGTGGCGGCTGTGCGTGCGGTGAACGGCAGTGACCACGGACCATCGACGACCGTGCCAATGGCAAGTCCGAGGGCACCATCGACGGCGAAGGACACGACGAGTGGTCCCTGCCCGGTCCGAAGAATCGTCTGCGTGCCGGTGGGCTTCACAACCGACGTGTCGAGCAGGCCGCCAAGCGGATAGGACTTGGTGCCCATCAGCAGCGTGCCGGTGAAACCACCGACGACCGTCGTGTTGATCTTGATGCTGCCGCCGAGGAAGTTGTTCATCGTGGCCGAACGTCCCAGCACGCCAGTGAAGGTGGCCGCCTTCCCTTCGATCGGTTGAGTCTTGAAGAGCTTGCTCACGGTCATCGTGTCGCCTTGGGGCGACGCGCTGGTGCCCGCGCGGTTCGTGGCTTTGAACGAGACAGCGAAGTCGCCTGCGGCCAGCGCACGTCCGGCAATGGCTCCGGTCTTCGGATTGAACGTGACGCCGGTGGGCAGCCTGCCCGTCATGGTGAACGAGGTGGGATGGTTCGTCGCGGAGACGCTGGTGTTGACCAGCATGCCGATGGTGACATCAGGCAGGGTGACGGAGTTCATGACGGGAATGCCAATCACATCCAGCACTGCGGCATTGCTCATTACCTTGCCGGCAGAGTTGCGCACTTCGACGGTGTAGCTGCCCGCATCGCTGAGCGCGACCGTGTTTCTGACGAGACTGCTGTTGGTTTCGTTGTCGAGTTTGATTCCGTCTTTGAACCACTGATAAGCGAGGCTCGGACCGGTGGCGGTGACGCTGAGGGTGGCGATCTTGCCAACAACCAGTGACAAACCAACGGGCTGCTTCGTGATGGAAGGCGCGATGAATTGCGGCGCGCTGGTGCTCCAGCTGAAGCTGAAGCCCTGCTCGTTCAAGTTGGTCGCGGGCGCGTTGCTCCCGAGGTTGAAGGTATAGCGTCCAGCGGGCAGGGTCCACGAGCGTGTGATCGTTGTCGCGGTGCTGTTGTCGATGTGATCGAGATAGCTGAGGTCTTCCGCCCAAGCGACGGTGCCGCGATTGTTGAACGTGTGGTCCTGATCGCCATCCTGATCCCAGCCACGCCACAGTGTGAGCGAGGGGAACATGCTGCTTACGTCGGCGAGATGCCCGGAGTCACCTGGCAATGGATCAGGCACCGTGGTGTCGCGAGCCATCGTGACCGTGAAGGTGACGGTGTCTTTTAGCATCAATCCCACCCACTTCGAGGTGTGCGTCCAGCCGACCGGTGCATCGCCAGGACCAAACAACGAGTTATCCTCCCAGCTCCATGCGCCGACGTGATCTTTGAGCGAGCCGCTGTCGCCAGCTCCGGCGACGACGGTGTAGGCATAAGGCACGCCGTTGGGCGAATACGCAACCGGCGTAACGGGTGCGATGGCCTGAGCGGACCAGTTGAAGTTAAAGCCTTGGCGCAATGGATTCGTGGCAGGCGCATTGCTGCCAAGCGCGAAGGTGTAGTCACCTGCAGGCAGACGCCATGTGCGCGCCACGGAACCTTCGGTGGAGTTATCAAGATGATCCAGATAGGTAAGGTCTTCCGCCCATGCGACAGACCCCTTGTTGTTATACGTATGGTAGTCCGCCCCGTCCTGATCCGCCCCGCGGAAAAGGGTGAAGCTGGGGAACATGCTGCTGGTGTCCGCCTTCTGGTTCACATCTGGATTGCTTGGGCTGTTCCAGGGCACCGTCGCATCGCGATTCATGGAGATGGTGAAGAGCGAGTCCTGCAACAGCTTCACCTGCACCCACTTCGAGGTGTGCGTCCAGCCAACGGCGGGCTGACCGGGAGAGAACAAGGAGTTGTCTTCCCAACTCCAAGCACCGACGTGATCCTTGAACGAGCCGCTCGCGCCTGCCTTGGCGATCACCGTGTAACCATAACCGATGCCGCCATCAATCGTTGGCGTGGCAACGTTTGGCACCAAATCAACCGGGGCTGTTTGCGAGGTGGCGAGGGTGAAGGAGAAACCCTGGCGGTTCGGATTGGTGGCCGGTGCATTGCTGCCCAGCACCATCGTGTAGTCTCCAGCGGCGAGATACCAGGAGCGCGTGACGCTCTCGGCGGTGGAATTGTCCACATGATCAAGATACTCCAGCTCATTGGCCCAAGCCACGACACCCTTGTTGTTGTAGGTGTGGTCGTCGGTTCCTGTGTCATGCCAGTTCTTCCACAGCGTGAAGGATGGGAACATGGAGGTCGCGTCCGCGAAGCCTCCGGGACCGGATGCATAAGGGACGGAGCTGTCGCGTGCCATCGTCACAGTGACGACCACAGGCTGCGTCAAACGCAGCGCCACCCAGCGTGAGGTGTGCGTCCAGCCCACCGCAGGATCACCAGGGGCAAACAAGGAATTGTCCTCCCAGCTCCAGGCTCCGCAGTGGTCCTGCAAGGTCGCGATGTTGTTCGCGCCGGCTTCGATCATCCACGCATACGTGATGCCATCACCACCAGGGTCCGCATTCGTAACAGTAGCCGCAGGAGCGGAACTAGTGGCGGAGTTGATGGTCACCGTCAGAGACGAAGGCGAGCCCACCGTCGCGTTGCCGGTCGTAGCACCGAGGCCCACCGTGAAGGTGCGCACGGGCTGAATGCCTGCGCGTGGGATCAGCGTGATCGCCACAGTCTTGCTCGTTTCATTGGCTGCGAAATCAACGGTCGCCGACGGAGCGGTAAAGTCGGTGCCCGCGACTGCGCTACCGTTCGTGGTGGTCAGTGCTACCGTGGACGAGACAAGGCTCGCCGTGCGGTTCACGGTGATGTTTACCGAGGTGTCGCCCTGAGTCGCCGACACGGTTGTGCTGGCAAAGGAAAGCACACCGCCGGTGTCATTGCCGAGGATCGTGACCACGGTCGAAGTCTGTGTGCCGACACCGACGCTGTTCGTCGGCGTGCCAAGATTCAACGTGAAGCTCCGGTCCGGCACGATGCCTGTCTGCGCGACGAGCGGTATCGCCACGGTGCGGCTCGTTTCATTGGCTGCAAATGCAACAGCTACGGTTGGTGCCGTGTAGTGCGTGCCCGCGATGGCCGTGCCATCGACGGCAGTGAGGCCCACCGAGAAAGCGGGGCCGCCGACAGGACGGGTGAGCGTTACATACGCACTCGTGCTGCCCATCGCCGCGCTCACGGTGGCACTGCTGAGTGACACAAGGCTCGCGGGATTCGTCGCGGAGACCGAGACTGTGCCGTTTACCTTGTAAGTGTCCGTGTAGCTGCGACGCGTCGCGTCGGAAGGCGCCGAAGGATCGAGATACACCGATGATGGAGTTGGCTGCGTATTGTATTCCGCACCACCCGCGAAGATGGTGTAGTCGCCCGCCGTGAGATAGAAGGTGCCGGTCACGGTGTTGTCCGCCGTGCCATCACCCACGATCCCCGGCGTGCTGCC
>WBZU01001418.1_pt1 | contig 18044 bp, 18 predicted proteins | sample 5204311 | NCBI WGS metagenome assembly WBZU01 (sample SAMN12344359, study PRJNA552823) | activated sludge metagenome | biome: Activated sludge suspended growth; feature: Nitrification reactor; material: Wastewater; isolation source: activated sludge from nitrification reactor of wastewater... | reverse complement strand
GCAACGTGGCGTGGATCAAGTCCATCGCATGCTGCTTGGCAAAGCTGCTTCGGACTCTTTCGGCAAAGTGGGCATCGGCGAGGTGGCGCATGGCGTGATTGTATTGACGTTGACGTAAACGTCAACTACTTGATAAAAAATTATTCGGCGTTTCGGCGAGCCAGTTCCTGCTGACAAAGATGCTCGAACTGCGAGATTTCGGCCAGCATGGCTTCGATGTCTTCACGTTGCTGCTCCAGGGCCGCTCGGCGCTTTTCCATGACGCGCAGGCATTCCAGCAGTTGCGGTGTTTCGTCTTCAGTCGATTCGTACATGCCGATCAGGTCTTTGATCTCGGCCAGTGACAGCCCGAGACGCTTGCCGCGTAGTGCCATTTTCAGACGCGCGCGGTCGCGGCGGGCAAAAATGCGTTTGCTGCCTTCGCGCTCAGGCGAGAGGATGCCCTGGTCTTCCCAGAAACGGATGGTGCGCGGCGTGATGCCGAATTCACGGGCAAGATCAGAGATGGCAAAGGTGCTGGCCGCTAGGCTCATGGTGTCTCCTGTAGGTCCGCTCAAGTTAAACAGATGGACGGGGATTTTTCAATGCGCTACCGTATGGTAAGTTGTTCATCCTGATCATCCGATTCGGTTTTTTCATGTCCCTGCATTACCCCCATACCCATCACCCGGCGGCTGGCGAGCTGACAGAAGTTGCCTCCGGCGTTTTCTGGCTGCGCATGCCGCTGCCGTTTCAGCTTGACCACATCAATCTCTGGCTGCTGCGCGACGGTACGGGCTGGGTGATCGTCGATACCGGGTTTCCGGATGATGCGGTCCGTGACACGTGGGCGCAGATTCTCGATCGCCTCGAGGGTCCGGTGAATCGCCTGATCGTGACCCATTTTCATCCGGATCATCTGGGTCTGGCAACCTGGCTGATGGAACGAACCGGCGCGCCGCTGGCGATGACGAGCGGAGAATTCCTGACGGCCCATGTTGTCTGGAACGAAGTCGGCGGGCATGGTGCTCGCTTCATGGTCGAGCAGTTCCGGCAGCATGGCCTGGATAGCGACCATCTGGCGAAATTCGAGCAGCGCGGTTCCGGATATCGCAAGGCTGTACCGGCGCTACCGGATTATTATGAACGCCTGAAGGCGGGAGACAGTGCTACGGTCAACGGTAAAAAATGGCAGATTTTGATAGGCCATGGTCACTCGCCGGAACATATGGCGCTTTACTGCGCTGAACTTGGCGTGTTAATTTCCGGAGACATGCTTTTGCCGAGAATTTCAACCAATATCAGCGTGTTTGCGGCGACCCCCGAGGCTGACGCATTGCGCTGGTTTTTGGCTTCGCTGGACGACATGGCGGAGAAAATTCCGGAAGAAACACTGGTATTACCCTCGCATGGTTTGCCCTTCAAGGGCATACAGGCAAGGGTAATGGCATTGCATTCGCACCATCAGGAAAGATTGCAGGCTTTGGAGATAAGTTGTGAACTAGCGCCAAAGAGCGCAACCGAGTTGCTGGACGTATTGTTTAATCGGACGCTCGATACACACCAAACCATGTTCGCGATGGGCGAGGCAATAGCCCATCTGAACTACCTTGAGCAAGCTGGTCGGCTTTCACGCAGCATCGATGCCGACGGAGTGATTCGCTATTCGCGGTTGCAGCACTGACCCGCCACGCACTGACAGAGGGAGTTTCTAGATGTCGCAGCAAAATGAAAACCAGGGAATGAATTTGCCGAATCCGGCCGAAATGGCCAAGACCTACGCCGAAGTTGCCCAGCGCGCTTCGCGTCTGATCACCCAGTACATGGAAAAGAAGGCCAAGGATGGCGTCGAAGCGCCGGCCGACGAGCTGGGGGTTGCCAAAGCCTTTATGGACCTGTCGTCGCGTTTGATGGCCAATCCGTACAAGATGGCCCAGACACAAATGAACATGATGTGGGACTATTTCTCCCTGTGGCAGAACACCAGCATGAAGATGATGGGCATGCCCGGTCCCAATCCCGTCGCGGCGCCGAAGAAGGGTGATAACCGTTTCAAGGACGAAGACTGGGAGCAGCATTTCCTGTTCGATTTCGTCAAGCAGTCCTACCTGATCACGGCGCGTCACCTGCACGACACGGTGGCGGATACCGAAGGCCTGGACGAAGCTACTCAGACCAAGGTCAACTTCTTCACCCGTCAGTACATCGATGCGCTGTCGCCGTCCAACTTCGCACTGACCAATCCGGAAGTCTTCCGTGAAACCGTCAAGAGCCACGGCCAGAACCTGATCAAGGGCTTGAACAACTTGCTGCACGACGTCGAAGCCGGCGATGGCCAGTTGCGCATCCGCATGACCGATACCTCGGCCTTCGAAATGGGCAAAAATGTTGCCACGACTCAGGGCAAGGTGATCTTCCAGAATGAACTCTTCCAGCTGATCCAGTACAACCCGACGACGCCGGAGCAGAACAAGAAGCCGTTCCTGATCGTCCCACCGTGGATCAACAAGTACTACATCCTCGATTTGCGCGAAAAGAATTCGATGGTGAAGTGGGCCACCGATCAGGGTCACACCACCTTCATCATGTCCTGGATCAACCCGGATGAGAAGCTGGCCAAGCTTTCTTTCGAAAACTATCTGCTTGAAGGCTCGCTCGAAGCGATCAATCAGGTCTGCGCCCATACCGGCGAAGACAGCGTCAATCTGGCCGGCTATTGCCTGGGTGGCACGCTGACCATGACGACCCTGGCTTATATGGCCGCCAAGAAGGACAAGCGCGCCAACTCGGCCACCTTCTTCACCACCATGCTCGACTTCTCTGATCCGGGCGAACTGGGCATCTTCCTTGACGAAGGCGCCGTCTCTGGCCTCGAAAAGCGGATGGCTGAGAAGGGCTTCCTCGAAGGCTCCGAAATGGCCGGCACGTTCAACATGCTGCGTGCCAACGACCTGATCTGGTCCTTCGTGGTCAACAACTACCTGATGGGCAAGGATCCGTTCCCGTTCGACCTGCTTTACTGGAACTCCGACTCCACCCGCATGCCGGCTGCGATGCACAGCTTCTACCTGCGCAACATGTATCTCGGCAACCTGCTCAAGGAGCCGGGTGGCATCACGCTGGGCGGCGTCAAGATCGACATCAGCAAGGTCAAGACCCCGTGCTATTTCATCTCGACCATCGAAGACCACATTGCACCATGGAAGAGCACCTATATGGGTGCCCGTCTGCCGTCTGGCAACACCAAGTTCGTCCTGGGTGGTTCCGGCCACATCGCCGGTATCGTCAATCCGCCGGCCGCCAACAAGTACGGTTTCTGGACCAATGACGCCACCGACGGCAACCTGCCGGAAAGTCCGGATGACTTCCTGGCGGGCGCCACGCAGAACGCTGGTTCGTGGTGGACGCACTGGAATGCATGGGTTACCGGCCTGCCGGGTGGTTCTGCCAAGGTCAAGGCCCGCAAGCCGGAAGATGGCGCACTCGCTGTCATCGAAGACGCGCCGGGTTCCTATGTCAAGTTCCGCCTGGATGCTCAGAAGAAAGAAAATGCCTGAACATTTCATTCAGGCTTGATTGAAAAGGGAGGCCTTGGCCCAAGCCGTTAACCGTTTCTGTTGAAACAATCTGTTTCGCATAATCGCCCAAAAGGCTTGCTGGACGGTCGTTACGAGATGAGCCCCGAAGATCGGGGCTCATCTTTTTTGTAAGCTAGGAATCCTGGCTCGTCGCCGGCTAATTTTTAAGCCCTAGCCAGAGCGCCCTCCACTTCAAGAGAGGCGCTTCTTGATTTTTTCCGGGCGTATGCAAACATAGGACATCAATGTCCTATGTTTGCGCTCAATGGAGGCGCTGAAATGCCCCGGATGACAACGAAGGAGAGGGTTCTCGCAAGTGTCCGTCGCTCCAAAAACACGGCCTTCGTTCGCAAGGATTTCGAACGATTCGGCGACTACAGGCAGGTGAGCCGTGCCATCAAAGAGCTCGTTGAGGAGCAAGCCCTCGTTCGGGTCGGCTATGGAGCGTATGCGAAGACCAGGCTGTCATCCATTTCCGGAAAGCCGGTTCCCGCCGAACCGCTGCTGAACATCGCTTTCGAGATTATGGGGAAGCTCGGCGTCAAAGCCGACGTGGGCCGGGATGCCCGCGCCCTTCGGGAGGGAAGGAGCACGCAGGTTCCCATGCTCCCCGTGGTAAATGTGGGCAAGGCCCGGATTCGCAGAAAGATTTCCTACGGAAACAAGACGGTGATCTATGAGAATGGTTGACGGGGCAACTAGGCGAACTATGTAGTGTTGCCTCAATAATCCGACATCACACCTTCTGATGCGCTCAGGGATTGCGCGCAGCGCTGGCCAACCCCTGGCGAGTCAGGGCCACGCGGTTTGCCTCGACCTCGGAACGAACGCCTTCGAGCGTGCCGCTGCGATAGCGGAAGTTCGAGCATCGGGCGTTGTAGTCATTTACCGCCGCATTGAACGCATCCACCGACGTTTCCGAATATGAGTTCACCTGCTCCTGCCACGCGGCTACCCGGATTTTTTCTGACAGGCAGTAGCGCATCTGGGAGCGGTCAAAGGTTAGCCCCGTGCCGACTGGCGGGATGCGCTCTTCGTTAGAGGCGTAGGAAGGGGCAGGAGCTGGCGGGCTGTAAGGCGCAGCCGCCGGAGCGGGCGCCGGGGCCGCGTAGGATGCCTGGCGAGGCTGCGACGGCTTGTCGGAGCTTCCGATCCATGAGAAAAATACGACGAGGCCGATTCCGATCAGCCACCATTTTCCGGAGCCACCCGATCCCGAACCGGCTCCCGGCGCTCCGGTATAAACCGGCCGGGGCTCCTCAGCCGGCGCTTCTGCCCGCGCGGGCTGCCGGGGCTGCTCGACAGGAGCCGGCGGCGGCGTTGAATCAACCTCCGAAACCATCGCGTCGAGCCCCGCGAAACCCTTTTTCCCGTTGTCGCTTGCCATAATTGGTCAGTCCTTGAGGTAGTCGCTAAGTTTCCGGACGCCCTTCTTGAAGCCGCCGCGGACTACGTGTTCCAAGATATGCGTGTTCCAAGCGTGAATGTAGGAGGCCGATCCATAGACCTTCTTGTCGCTCTGCTGGCCGATCACGAAGCTGCCGTCGGCGCTCCAAACGTGAACCTCGTGCCAACCGAGGCGGACCCGTTCATTCGATCCGAGGAACTTGTGCCGAACCAGCGTCACCGCGTCGTCCTCAACTTGGATGTCCCCAAAAGAGAACGATTTGCCCTGCTCCAACGCCGCGATCATTTCGAACATCAGGCGGACGCATACCGCCCGCCACAGCGGGTCCAGAAATCCGGCATAAGTGGCTTCCTTGCGCACCTCGACGACCTGCTCGGAGCGATTGTCACCGAAACCGATGGTGTAGTCGGTTCCGGTCGGGATGCCGTTGACGGATTTGCGAACGCCGCCCCAGCGGACTCGCGTAATTGAATCCAGCGGAAACGTGCGGCCCTTCCAGCGCAAGCCTTCCGGAGAAATCGCCAGTTCATCCTTGAACACCAAGCCGACCTCCGCGCGGAAGGTGATGTCGCGCGCCCATTGCTCGCTGTTCCTTTCGCGCTCTTCGGCCTGCCGGCGCAATCCAGCGATCGCCTCGGCGTCCTCCCCAAGCCTTTCCACGACTTCCGGGAGCTCCGCGAACAAGTCGTGCAGCAAATCGGTCATCCGGTGGGCTTGGTCGAGCATCCCATGCTCGTTGTTCAGGTCGATGCCGAGGCCCCGGAGATCGTAGGCGACATCCCGGCTCGGCCGGTGGACGATGCCGCGCGCCTTCGCGCTGATCTGGATCGGCTGCGCGACGCTGTCCCAGTTGCGCGCGACCTTCTCGAGCTTGGACATGATCGGATCGACCGCCTTCTCCCCGCGCGGCGCCGCTTCGCGGACGCTTTCGATCAGGGCGGCGATGTTCTCGCTTTCCTTCTGCAGAAATCCTTGCGTCTCGACTTCGTAGCTGTCGACCAGGTCGGCAATCAGGGCCGGCCCATGCTCGTCCCCGTCGTCGGTGGCCAGCGTCACCGCTTCGGTCATGGTGGCGACCAGTTTTGCCGGATCCATCGTATCCAGCAGGTTCTTGAGCGCCGACCGATAGGCCCGGCGCCGTTCGGCAAGTTCCTCCTCGACCGCATCGGTCCCGCGGACCTCGGGGAATCCCGAGATGGCCCGGTCCTCGTTCACATCCCGCAGGACCTCCTCGGGGTCGATGCCCTCGACCACATCGGCGAAGTCCCGGATGAAGGCGGCCACCGAAGCGGCCGGCTCGTCCTCGGCGACGAGCTCGCAGACGGCCGCCATGAGGTTGGCCCGAGCCAGACCCGGAAGGCCGTGCTCGGAACGAACAGCCCGCGGTGACTCGGCGAGGGTTCGGACCATGTTTTCCGCAGTCCTCGGAGCAACACCGGGCATCCAGGCCATCTCGGAAGACAGCCGGGTTCGCGGATTGGTCAGGTCGGAGCGGGCTTTCTGGCAGATGTCGCCGTCCATGTGCAGGGCGCGTTCCTCGGCCATCTCGACGATCTTGCGCCGATCATCCCGGGTGGTCACGCCGAGGACGCAGAAAGGGTTCGCGTGCAGGCTTGTGTTGTTCTTGGTCATTTCAATCTCATTTATTGACTCGCGGCTCCGCATCAGATCGGAACGCACTCGTTCCAATTTTTTCGGAAGCCTCTCTTGCACTCCCAATCATTCCCTAGGTAGTCCAACTTTGCGTTGGCGGGTATCTGAACGGCCGAACATTCATTACCAGCTTTGCGGAAGCCTCGGTTGCATTCCCAATCGTTTCCGAGGTAATCCAGCTTTCCGTTCTTGGGCACATGGACGGGGTCGCATGCAGCCCCGTTCCTCCTGAAACCGCGCTTGCATTCCCAATCGTTGCCAAAGTAGTCGAGCTTCGCGTTCTGCGGAAGAATGATGGCCGCGCATTCGTTTCCAGTTTTGCGGAAACCTCGATTGCATTCCCAGTCGTGCCCGAAATAATCCAAGTGAGAGTTTTTGGGGATCGCCGGTTTCTTTGGGGACGCCTCCTTCGAGGCACTGGCCGGTTTCCCCTTTCCTACGCCTGCGTCCAGCCCGAGCGCGTTGCGCACCCACTTTGTCTTGGCGACCTGAGCCAATTCGGCGGACTTCGGCTCGATTTCGCTTTGGACGCGGTCGAGGTCGTCCTGACGGTATCGGAACTGTCCGCAGCGGGAGTTGTAGTCGCCGACCAAGGCGTTGAAATTGACGATTTCGGACTCGCGATCGGCGCTGACCACGCTTTCGATCGCCTTGACGCGGATCTTTTCGGACAGGCAGTAGCGAATCTGGGCGGAATTCAGGAGCCGATCGGTTCCGACGGGCGGCTTCTCCACGCCCTTCGAGGGTGCCACCGCCGGGGCGGAAACAACGGGAGCGGGCGCCGGAGCCGGCAATGCGCTGGGCGGCGGCTCCCACGAGGACGACGAGGAGGGGGCAGGAGTCTTATTTCCAGAAGAGCCGATGATGGCGGCCATCACGAACAGCAGGAAGATGCCGCCGAATATCCATCCGGCGCCACTGGAACCGGCGGCGGCCGGGTTGGCGGGGATGGACGTCCTTTGCCGTTCCGTGCCTTCAACGACCGGCGAGACGGCGTCAGTCGGGATCGAGGCCGATTCGACGGACGCAGCGGCGGCCCGCCCGATGTCCTCGGACACATCCGAGACCATCGAGTCCAAACCCGCGAAGCCTTTGCCCCGTCTTTCGTTCGTTCCGGAATCCGACAAGCATTTCTCCCGTCAGACGAAACCGATGCGCCGGCCGGAACCTTCCTCGGTTCTCGACGGGGCCGCGTCCAGCGCGGCGAGCAGAAACTCTTGTCCGAGCTTGTCGCCGCCGGCGCGGGCGGCCAGCCTGGCTCCCTCGCGGACCACGAACGTGACGTCGGAGAGCGGCCTGCCGGCCAACTTCCTGGACAGCGGAGCGGGGTCGATTGTCCCGTCGTTCGGAAGCGTCGACAACAGCTTGCCGAGCAGCGCCAGAACCTCGTCCTCGTCGGCGTAGTCGACCTTGATGACATGGTCGAAGCGCCCGCGGCGCATGATCGCCGAGTCGATCATTTCCACCCGGTTGGTCATCGCGACAATCAGGACTTCGTTCTTGGCGGCTTCCGGGATGCGTCGCAGGAATTCGGCGACCTCCTCGACCCGGTGGTGGCTTCCACCGCCGCCGGTTTCCCGGTCGGCGAGGAACGCCTCCATCTCGTCGATCACCAGGACGGATGGGGCATTTTGCATCGCCTTCTCGAACATCTCGGACACCTTGCGGCTGGTCTCGTGGATGTAGGGGCTGGCAACGGAGGAGGCGTCAATCTGGAAGCTGGGCCAGCCAAGATACTCGATCAACTGCTCGACCGCGAAAGTCTTGCCGCAACCGGGCGGCCCATGCAGGACGATCGCCGACGGGAATCCCACGCCGAGTGCCTTGTAGCGCTCCTTGTTCCGGATGATGTCGACAACGTGCTCGTTGAAGAAGGATTCGAGTTCAGGCCGGCCGGGAAGCTCGAACGCCTTGTCCGAATCGACGCCGAGGTCGAGTTTTGCGTCTGGATCGCGACTGACGGCCTCGCTCTGGCGTTCGTCATCGCGATCCTTTGAATCCCGCGCCTCTGTGGTCCGGAACTGCCCAGCCGCCGGTCCCTCCGAAACGTCGATCCCAGCCGTTTTGACGACGTCTTGCAGATGCTTCGTCCCGATCCAGGTCAGCATTTGCCGAAGCCGGCGGAATGATTTGGCTGAAACTCTGGCCCCGCCCGTCAGCCAGTAGCCGAGCACGATGTCGTCGTCCGTGCGCGAGGTGATTCCATAGGATGGCAGCAGCCGGCTGAACTTCTCGACATAGACGGCGTCCTGCAGGGGGCTGTCGGGGTCGATCGCTCGGGTTTCGCGCAGAGCCATGGCAAACGCCAATGCCTCGTTCTTGTTGCTCGGGGAATGGCAGTCGGAAAGCGGGACGAGCGCTTGACCGGACCCGCAGGACATCTCCCGGTAGGCGTCCGGTCCGAAGGAGAAGGCGAGGAATTCGGCTTCATCGACCAGGCCGGCGGCGATCCATTTGGCGAACAAGTCATCCCTGACGACCAGCGCGCTGCCGCCGCCGCGGGTCTCGAGGATCTGCCAGTTGGCGTCGGCATGGAGCGGCCGGCCGCAGCGCGCCCCGTCCGGAAGGTCGAATCCGATCGGAAGCCAGCTCTCGAGCGCCACGGTCAGCCCACCAGGATGTTGGAGCCGGCGACCATGTCGTCCTCGCCGGAGGTGCCCACGCGAGTCGAGTCGAGGTGGGCGACCACCTGCCGAAGCTTGTCGATGTCGTTCGCCTGAAGCGCCTGTCGGCCGATCCGGCAAAGTTCCTCGTGCTCGACGGCGTCGGGGAACAGGAACGCATCCTCGGAAAGCCATTTGAAGCGGTCGATGACGAACCAGTCCTGGCGCCAAAGAATCATGAAGTTCTTCCCGCGCAATTCGTCGAGGTGCGACTCGAAGTCGCCGCTGTTGTTGTCGATCGCACGCTGCGCCGTCTTGGCCAGATTGTCGAAGGCCCCGGCCTCCGCGGGCCGGGCAAACTCGCGAATGCGCGAATTGAAGAACTCGACCGCCTTGTCGAGCTCGATCTGGCGAATGACCTTGATGTTCTCCTTGCGCGCCAGGGCGAGCAGCTTCTTGGCTTCCTGGATGTCGTCCATCGCCTGCTTGGCCGTCTCCGGGTCGCCCTCGCTGCCCTTGGCAGCCGCCGCGCGGTCAAGGCGCTCGCGGGCTTGCTCGATCCGAGGATCGTCGACCTTCGAGGCTATTTCGTCGAGCCTGCCGCCGACGCGCTCGGACTCCTCCTCGAGGCGCTTGGCCGCCTTGGTGTAGTCGATCTGCCCTTCCTGCCGGGAGTAGAAGTTCCGGCCGCTGGGGAAAGAGTTGCCGATGGAGGGAACCGTGACTTCGAGGACGATGTTGCCCGAATCAAGCACCTCGTATTCGCACAGGAGCTCGGCGCCCTTGGCGATCACGCCGTCGGAGAAGTCAGAGCCCTTGATCTCGAACATGCCGATGAAGCGGTTGTCGGAGACGGGGTCTTCGATCGAGCCTTCCCAAAGTTTGAACTTGATCGAACCTGCGGCGCCGGCGCGCAGGGATTCCTCCGCCTTGAACGTCTTCTTGCCGCTCTTGGGCAGTTGGTCGCCATCGCGAACCAGGTAGTCGAGAACGACCCGCCCGCCAATCTTCTCCCGCGCCTCGACCCCGATCGAATGGGAGGCGGGAATCGCGTCGATCTGCGCGGCGGTTCGGGAAATGGCGATCTTGTCCTGCGTCAGTTTGACCGGCCCGCCGGCGGCGTCGAATACGAACACCTTGAACAGGTTTTCGCCGGGTTTGGCCAAGGGGACCTCCACCGTCGCGCCATCCTTGAGGACGACCCGGCCGGAAGACCATCCGGTGTCGAGGCTGTCGACCTGGAAGGCGGTGCCATCGGCGGCCTTGCCGCCGACCTTGGCGACGACCTTGGCCTTCGCGTCAGGGGTGCGCGCTTGGTAGTTGAAGGACAGGTCCAGTCCGCCGCCGGCCGCCAAGGCGCCGCGCCCGCTCTTGCGGCCGCGGTTCTGGCTCGACCAGTCGATCGATTCGGCGAACACGGCGGCGCCTTCGGCCACGGCGGTCATCGGGTTAACGTCGGTGGACGCGGCGATGCCCAGCTCGAAGGCGACCTTGTCGCGCAACGGCTTGTATTGGGTCGGGCCGCCAACGAACACCACGCGGCCGATGTCGTGGGGGCTCAATCCGGCCTTCTCCATGGTTTCGCGGGTCGCCGCGATGGACTCCTCGATCTTCCCGGCAATCAGCTCGTCGAAACGCTGGCGGGTCACGGAGATGTCCAGGTAGATGTCGGCGCCGGCCTCGTCGCGGACGCGCAGTTCGCTGTCGTCGAGCGTGACGACGGCTTCGTCGCTCGACGAGAGGTCGATCTTCGCCTTTTCCGCGGCCCAAGTGGCCATATGGCGCAAGGTGGCGTAGCGCTTGTCGGAGGAAAAATCCTCGGGCAGGTCGAAATTTTCCAGGAGCCAGGGCTTGACGACGTTGTCGAGCAAGATGCGGTCGAAATCGCGGCCGCCGCACATGGCGATGCCGCCGTGGGCCAATAGGCTCACGCGCCCGCTGATGCTCTCCGCGATGGCGATGTCCAGCGTGCCGCCGCCGAGGTCGTAAACCAGGAACATCCCGTCGCCCTTGCGGTGGCGCATGACGCTCATTACGGCCGCGACCGGCTCCTGCATGAGCGCCACCTTGCCCAGGCCGGCCATTTCGGCGGCGGCCATGGTGGCGTCCTTCTGCATCTGGTTGAAGGCGGCCGGCACGGTGATGACGGTTCCGGTGTCCGGATCGTTGCGGATTTCCTCGGGCAGGTAGCCGAAGAGCACCCGCAAGATCTCCGCGCTGCACTCCTCAGGAGTCATCGTCAGATCGACCGCCGGCAACTTGACCGGCGTGCTGGTGCCCATCAGGCGCTTGAAGAGGGTCGCCGCGTTCTCCGGGTTGCGCGCCGCGTTGTCGTAGGCGCGCTTGCCAACATACTTGTTGCCGCGCTTGTCGATGAAGATGGCCGAGGGAGTGACGTCGTTCTGGTCGGGGCTCTTGAACAGGCGGAGGTTTTCGCCGTCATAGGCGCTCACCGCGCTGTTGGTCGTTCCGAGGTCGATTCCGATGTAGTTTTTCATTGTTGGGCAACCTTTGCGAGCATGACGGTTCCGCCGCGCACCAGGCCCTCGGGGCCCATGACCACCGGCTCGACCATCTGGTCGACGACGAGTAAATCGTCGGGACCGAAATCGGCGACGTTCAGGGCGGAGACGGCCATGCCCGGGTCGTAGGGCTGGCCTTCGAGGCTGACGATGCGCAGGCCGAATGATTCGAGCCCGTCGTCGATCTTCTTGAGGAAATAGCGGGCCTGGTTGGCGTAGCGCGGAGCTTCGCCCGCGTCGAGTTTGCCGAGCAGCCGGCCGAACACCCTGGCGAAGCGCCAGCCCTCGACGGAAACGTCAATCAAAGTCTTCCTCTCGGGATTTTCGCCCGCGCCGTTCTGCGTGTCTTCCATGCTTTCTCCCTGCCCGCCGATGTCGTTGAGTAAGCGGGAGCGTCCGGCTCGTCGGTCGCTTTTTTCGGGCTCGCGCGCGCGTTCTTTGCAACCCCCGTTTATTCGTTCGGACTTTACCAGAACATCGCGAAAAACCCCATCCCACGCGGCTTAGAACGAAAGTCATAGGAGGCTATGACAACGGTTCTCGCGGGTTTGATCGGGCTCAGGCCGGCGTTGATTTCCGGAGCGCCGTCGCCCGAGTTATTCATTGATAAAGTGGCGCCGACGAACTTATGATTTTCGAAATTTCGTGAAGGAAACCGGCGAAAATTATGATTTTCGGCTTTCAGCGTTTCGGCTGAGAAGAATCTGCCGAGAAGGGAAGCCGCCGCCCCCCTTGCAAGCCTAGGAGACCTTGTGTTCAAGCGCCCATCCCATTGCACCAACCCGTCTTGCCAATTCCATCCTGCGGCTCCCAAGGACTTTCTGGTCAAGCGCGGAAAATACAAGATCAAGAGCACCGGACAGACCGTGCAGCGCTACAAATGCAAGGGATGCGGAACCTCGTTCACCAACCGGAACGACTCACCGAGCCGGCGGCAGCGCGTCGACATCGATGACGCCCTGTTCGGGTTTGTCTGCTCCGGCATCACGATACGCCGCGCGGCGCAGCTTCTCGGCGTGGCGGTCAACACGGTCAGGGACCGGATGGCCAAGCTCGCCGACCGCTGCCGGCAGGCGCACGCCAAGGCATTGGCAGACGGATCGATGATGACCAGCTATGTCCAGTTCGATGAAATGGAAACCTTCCTCCATTCCCGGGCCAAGCCGCTGACGATCGCCATCGCGGTTCGAGGCAAGACGGGACAAGTTCTTTCCATCAAGGTGGGGCGAATCGCGGCCAAGGGGCGTCTGGCGCGGAAGGGGCAGGCCATGGGCTGGACGGTCAACGACGGACCGACGACCCGCGCGGCAGCCTTGCAGGAAGCAGCCCAAAGCGTCTGTCACGGGGCGGTATTCGCTTGCGATGGATTTCCAACATATCCCGGGGATATCGTTGCTCATGTCGGCAAAGGCGTCACGGTGGACATCTATACCTTCCAAGCCGGCGCCGCCTTCGATCCGTTGTTCCGCCTCAACCACGTCTGCGCGAAAATCCGCGCCGACATCGCATGCATGGCTCGGGACACTTGGACAACTACCAAGAGAATTGACGCGCTACAGGACCGTTTGGACATCTACATTGCGTGGAACAATGGCTACTTTAAATAGTTAAGCTGTATCAGTTAGATGGATACAACTTTGTTTTAATCAAGTTTTTTGACTGATTATTCTTGCCCAAGGTTCAGTTTGACAAGCTGCAAAACCTTTGGAGGATGGCCATTAAGCCAAGCAGAATATTCAGAACTGGATGCGATATGATATATGTGGTGGATTATCGAATTTATTTCATACATCGGTGCATTCATGTCGCAATTCGCCGCCATTGTTAATAAGCATGTTTTTCTAATCGGCGTAGTCCACGCTGCATAACCGCTTTTCGTTGTATACCCTTGCTGGTCTAGCAGCCGGCACTGCTCCATATTAGATGAAAAATAAAAACGACAAACAAATGGTCTCACATCACGGATTAAACAATTATTTGACTGGCTAAGAAACACGCAAGGAATACTTGGCAAATTATTCACCTTGTTTATTGTTTCGATGGTATTTGTTGCATTATTGACCACCTCTGTTTTAATACATGAATTGCTTGGTTTTTCAAGAAAATCAACAATTTCATGAATCTCCTCGTTGCAAACCAATATTTGTTGTGTTCGGCAGCAAAAACCACAGCCAGCAGAGCATTGGGCTTTCTGCTGGCATTTTTGTAGTTGTTGCTCGATAGTTGCATCAAGTTTTTTGTAGATTGGAATGAGTTTTGGCATTGTTCGTCTCCTGCTCTTGTTTATCACCAGAGACAATAAATAACTCATTCGCTTTACAAATTGAACAACCGGCCGTCAGAAACAACTCGAAATAAAAAGCTGACATGCGATCAGATATAATGGTTGGAATTTCCATGAACCCCTCCTTTAGAGTTTTTGAGTTTTAGGCACCTCCATCAAATTGATACAGCTTTGATTTTGTGTTGCCATGCGTATTACATATCGCAGACAATAATGGATTGCAACTCCGCTCGTCTGGAAGTGGCGTCTAGCTGGCTACCGAAAGTAGATAATGTCGTTCAGGTCGAGCGGAGCCTTCGCCAGACCGAGCCGGGTTGCCGGCGTCCCTTTCGGGGCGTTCTTCCCCTCACCAACCCAGACGTAGTTGTGGCAGGCGCGGATCAGCGTCTGAATTTTGTCGATCTGTTCCGGAAGGTAGGCGGAGTAGGCGTTGAACACGCGGCCGCGGTTCGCCGACGAATGCACGGGCCGCTCCAGCATCGACGAACGGCGGCGGATGCGGTTGAAGAATGAATCGACCGCATGGAGGCTTGCCTTGGCGTAAACGCGGGCGAGATGGTCCGGGGTATAGCCTCCGATGTCGGTCAAATGGCAAACGGCCTTCTCGGTTTCCGAAAGGGTCGGCAGCGGATGGAACACCCAGCGATCATTCCACTTGCCATAGGTTCTGGCATTGGCGATTCGGTCCTTGATCATTAGCAGCTCGACGTCGGATTTGTCCAGCGTCGGGTTGGCCGCCGCGACAATCTCGAACTGATCCTTCGCCTCCTGCATGAGCTTCCGTTTGTCATCAATGATCAAGTCTTTGGATATCCGCACATAGAACGCGTCGCAGGTCCCCGCCGAAATCCTGTCTTGAAACGCCGCCAGGCAGGCGGCGCGCATGCCCGAGTCCTGGTCAAGGAAGAAGCGGACTTTTTCGACGTTGCCGAACATCTTGCGCAGCGCCATGAAAAATCCATAGAGGGTGTATTCCGCATGAACAAGCATGCCGTCATTTGGGAGCATGTCCTCCAGGACGACGTGCTCCGGGGCTTCAACGTCCGGCCTTGCGACCGTGGTCGCATAGGAGGCAGCGATGGCGGACGGAAGCGTTCCTCGACCGATGTATTTCTTGGAGGCCTTCAGCCTTTCGTCGAATTCTTGTTGCAGCCACAGTCTTGCATGGGTCCGATGGCAGGCCGGTATTTGAAGTTCGCCCAGAGCCTTCAACTCGGCGTTGATGTCGGCCGAATTGGGCCCGGCGTCGAAATTGGGGACCATCCCGAACACATATCCAGTTTCGTTGTCCGCCGCCGCGACCGATGAGATCGTGACGTTCCGCTTGTCAGCTCTCTGGGACCAGTTGATGACTTGATCCTGGCGATCCACGCCGATGAACAGGCGCGGAATCTCCATATCGCACAGGCGCCGCTCTCGCTCCGACAGGAAAGCGGTGGCCTGTTCGAACAGGAAGTCGATACGGTCGTATAGAACCTTCGGAGAGACGTCGGCGACCTCGCAGATGCGGCGCATCGGGGACTTGTTCACCAGCAGGGAGAAGATGTATCGGTTCTTGTCCGACTGCGTTTGCTTGGCGATCGGGTTGCGATTCCTGGGCTTTACGGAGAACGTCTTGCCGCATCCGGCAGCCTTGCAACGATAGCGTTTTGAGCCGGCGCTGGTAACGCCGAACTCATGGTAGGCGCCGGGGACATTGATTGAAACCCGATGGTTGGGACAATGAAGCTCCGGGCAACACGGCAATCCTTCCACTCTGGAGAGGATGCGGTGGGTTTCCTCGAAGACGCCCTGGTTGCTTTTGATGGTGAAGATTTCGCCGCAATGGTTGCATTTGCCCGCCGGCATGCTCGCTCCGTTGGCGACGACCGTGTAGGGGTTTTGCGCTCCCGGACCTTTCTGAGCTTTAGGTTCGATCGGAACCCCGAAATTCGGACAGATCGGGTTCTTGCAGAAATTGACGTTGATCCCGTTCGACGGTGGCGGCACCCGCAAAAGCTTGCGCCGAGCGGGTTTCGGAGGGGTTTGATTTTGAGAGGCCATGCATTAAATAACGCATTGGCATCCGTTCTGTTTACAGCAGGCGTAAAAAAACCTGCCGAAAAAATCTTCGGCAGGCTTCTTCCTTGCTGGCCCCGTCAGTTCTGGCTTTGCCGATCCGTTTCAACAGAAACGGTTAACGGCTTGGCCTTGGCCTCCCTTTTTTATTTTCAGAACCATGATCGATTCGAGGTGTCCTAGCGGTATAGACCGAAAGGAGGCCTGCCATGTTCGATTCTCCCGTTGTCTCCATCCATATTCCTCAGGCGCTGCGTGGCTTTGCCGGTGGTCACCATGAAATCACCGCCAGTGGCGATACCGTTGGTGACGTGATAGACGCCCTTGGCCACGAATACCCGGCCATTCGTTCATACCTGATATCAACTTCCGGTCAATTGCAGCCGGGTGTAGCGGTGTTCCTTGGTCCAAGGAGCGTTCGCGAACTACAGGGTTTGGCAACACCGATCGATCAGGAAGAGGTCGTCAGCATCGTGCCGATTGGAGCGCTCTGAAAATTTCAGTTTCGGCTGAAATTTCCGGTTGACCGTGGCAATGACGCCGGGCGTAGCGGCTGTGCGATTCAGTCCCGAAAGCGTGCTAGATGCGCCGGAAGCTGCGGCCACTCGACAGCGTCGAGCATGTTTTTGACGATCAGGCCCAATTCGGTGTCCCCGGTGATTGCCAGCTCGCGGTTGAAAAACAGCGTGTCCGGATCTTCCTGACGGGCCAGCAGTTGCAGGTAGGCCGAAAGATTGGCTTCGAAGGCGAGGTCAGGCTCGCGTTCGGGACGAAATACCGGACGAAACAGGCCATTGCGAAAAGTGTAGGACGCTTCGCCACCGCTATCCCGCACGCGCACGCGAAACAGCTTGTTCTCGAGCTGGGCCAGTTCGCTTTCGGGTAGCAGCTTCATTTTCAGCGCAACGTTCAAGGCACCTGCCAAGGCCAATGCATGCGGCCATTGCGGCAGCATCCGGCCCAGGCTGCCGATGAACTTGGGGAGGCGAAATTTCGGGATTGTGAAATGGTCGTTGATGGTCATGCTCCTCGTTTCATGCGCCTGACTGGGCAAGGGCGTGCATTTGGTGCTGGTGGATGCCGGCATCGCCAAACCAGTAGCCGTCGACCAAACCGCTGGTACTCCAGAGGGCGCAATCGACTTGAGCTGACGCACCGCGTCGGGCGGCATCAAAGGCCGCAATGATGTCGTCGATATGCGCTTTTTGCGGACTGATGCGGACGACATCAATGCCCATTTTCAGCATCTCCGGTATTTCATGCAGCAGGTTGTAGCTTTGCGCAGACATGGTTTGAATACCATTGATGGTCAGGAAATCCTGCCCTTCCCGGGTTTTCAGGGTCAGGCCTTCGCTGTGCTCGAGACACTTGAATTGGCAGTCGTCCTTGCTCAGGTCGTAATGGCGGGCCGTAAAGCAGCGCGCCGAGAAGGCCAGCGGTATTTTGCCAAACGCGAAGACTTCAGTCTCCACGCCAGCCGGTTTGCACCGGTGCAGCGTTTCGATCATGGCCCGCGTGCCCTCCAGCGGGGGAACCCAGCGCTTCAGACCAAAGCGGGCGAATGTGCTCAGGGTGGCCTCGTTGTAGATGTTCAAGTGGGGGCCGGCGACGAAATCCTTGCCATGCACGAGGTTGACTGCACCAAGATCATTGGCCTCCAGCATGCAACCCGCATCGTCAATCAGGCGGCGTAATGCCTTGAGGTCGCTTTCGGATTCGAGCAACGCCTGGGCCGAGACAACAACCTGCTTACCGGCGTCGGTCAGGTCGCGGGCCAGGCCAATCCAGTCGGTGGTGCGCAGTTGCTGGCGGCGCGAACAGACGACCTCGCCCACATAGATGATATCGAGGGCGGGGTTCTGCGCCATCTCGGCATAGAACGCCATCACTTCTGCCTTGGGCCAGAAATAGAGCAGGGGGCCGAGCGCGAGTTTCATGCTGCGTAGTCCTTTAACGCCA